>Ga0207416_1001019_pt1 | contig 40667 bp, 29 predicted proteins | sample PaiPotPPM11metaG_FD_184107 | JGI IMG/M metagenome (GOLD analysis project Ga0207416, IMG submission 184107) | Iron sulfur acid spring bacterial and archeal communities from Banff, Canada, to study Microbial Dark Matter (Phase II) - Paint Pots PPM... ...
AAATGGACCGCCGTGCAGGGCTGGAAGGAGGCCCTCAACCGCTTCGCTCTGCTTTGGGAAACCCGCTTCCCTCACCACAGCGCCGGAATCCAGCTACACCCGTTTACACAAAAAACTTGACACTCCCCGCCAACAACCAACAACAAAAAACTAACAACCGTTGTAGCCGACAACCGAAAACCGACAACCGAAAACCGTTTTTGCTTTCCTGGGACTGGCGTCCCAGGCTACGTGCGGGCTGCCCGCTACGCGGGCTCCGGACGTTCCTCGTGTGGGTCTTTACTCTTCACTCGCTTCTGAGCTTGCTATAGGCCACTCCGGATCCGGCGGAAGAAATGTGCTTCCAGCGTACTAGAGGTCCGGAATGTGGTCTCGGTAAGCAGCCTGCGGTAGGCATCCGCTGGGTCGATCAGGTCCGCTGCGCCGGCAACTAGCAGCACGCCGAGCGTTCCAGTCGTTCTGATTCCGCGCCGTCGGGCCTCAATGCGTCCTTTCTTCTCGTCTATGAGCAGCAGGTCCGCAGCTTGTTCTTCGGCGAGTTGAATGGCCTGACGTTCCCCCGGATCCAGGAATGCAAGTTCCGCGTCCGCCTCGTTGGAGGCGAAGCAAACATCGACCCAACCCGGAAGCTCGGCAAGCCAAGCATGTACCGCCGGCGGTGCGCCAGGGTGCTTCAACTCCTGCATGACGGCATCCGGAAGCAGGATGCGGCCAAAAAGGCGAGGAAGAAGCCCTTCATAACCGAGCTGAATGAGGTAGCCGAGCGGCGAGGTGTCCGCGACGACGATCATGCAGGCAGATGGCCCTGGGCGCGGAGGGCGCGCAGCGTCTCGACATCCTCGTCAAGGTCGTCGGCTCCGTAGGCATGGTCGGCGACGTGACGATCTTTGAGGAAGCCATCGAACTCGAAGCGCGTCAAGCCCAGCATGTGGCTGGCTTGGTAGTGCGAAAGCGTTCCGGCACGGTATCCCTCAACGACCAATGCCTCAAGCGCCTCACGCCCAGGGTTGGGGTGCTGCGCCAGATCGTCCGGCAGTTGAACCGTGATTCGCATGGCTTCACTTTACCACCGCGCTCCACCGTGCGGGCCACCGGCTGGCGCCGGTTCTGTCGCGCATCTTCGCGATTCCCGTGGGCTTGCGGCTTTCCTGGGACTGGCGTCCCAGGCTACGTGCGGGCCGCCCGCTGCGCGGGCGCATGGTTTTCGGTTGTCGGTTGTCGGTTTTCGGCAACAACGGTTGTTAGTTTTTGGTTGTTGGTTGTTGGCGCGCTCACAGCCCGCCCTCCGGTAGGGGGCCTTCCCTCATCACTTTCCACTTTCCACTTTCCACTTTGACTCATCGCTCATCGCACCCAACCAACAACCAACAACCTTCACGGTTTCAGGTGCAGGAACGTGACTCCATAGCCCTTCAGGCTCACGGTCATGTGCGCGGCGAGTGGGACCGCGGCCATGGACGGGGTCTTGGAGGGGTCGGTGGTGGCGTCCAGGGTGAGCTGTTCGGCGGCACTGAAGGCGCCCAGAGCGCCGACGTCGACCACGACGCTGCGCGGGGCGCCGAGGCCGTTGTTGTCGCCCGGGGCGGCGACGGCATGGTTGGCGGCCAGCACCACCACGGAGCGGTCGGCGAGCTGCACGGCGAGCAGCTCGACGGTCGCGGTCTCGGTGGCGGCCAAGGTGAGCACCTGGGCGCCCACAGGCAGCCACTGGGACAGCTCGCGGTCCACCCAGTAGCTGAGGTAGAGCTGCGCGGTGTCGCCGTTCAGCTCGCCGTACTGCTGGTCGGCGGCGAACTCCCAGTGGTAGAGCGCCTCGGAGCCCGCGCGCGCCGTCTCCACCAGCACGTAGGGGCGCCAGCCGGCGAAGAAGGCGCTGGTGCCGCGCTTGTCGACCGTGAACGCGCCGCCGTTGCAGACGCTGATGCCGTTGTTGCCGAAGTCGGCGTTGACGTTGTTTTCCGTGATCCAGACCGGGACCTTGGCCAGCGCGGGAACCGTGGCGAGCTGCTGCTTGATGTAGGCCGTATCGCTGGCGAAGAAGGGGACCTGGCCGAGCAGCGCCTGGTCAGCGTCGTGCTGGTTGCAGCTCGAGTAGAAGTGCGTCGCCAGCACGTCCACCGGCGCGGTCACGCCGGCGATGAAGGTGGGAATGTACTTGCTGGCCTCGGTGCCGAAGTCGGCGAGCTCGACCGCGGCGAAGTGGATGCGCGGATCGGCCGCCAGCATGGCCGGCACCACCTGGTTATACAACTGCACGTACTGGCTGGCGCTGAGCCCGTTGATGTTGGGCTCGTTGAAGATGCCCCACCAGACGATGGGGTTGGGGCTGGGCGACTGGAAGTGCTTGCCCTGCGCGTCGAAGCCGCCGGTGTTGTAGTACTTGACCAGTTGGACGCAGTAGTCGGCGAAGGCGGCGAAGTTGGCCGGCAACAGGTGTCCGGCGGAGTCGTTGAGATAGGGCGGGGCGACCGCGATCTGGAACTCCGGGCTGTGGTCGGCGGAGGCCAGCACGGGCTGCACGATGGCGTCCAGCATCGAGAAATCCCACACCCCGGCCTGCTGCTCCGGCACCGCCTTCTCCAAGCCCTGCAGGCGGATATGTTGCGGGGCCAGGGCGGTGAGCGGCGTCGTCGCCCCGGGGTTTTTCTGGAAGAACTGGTAGTCCCAACTGGCGGGCTGGAAAGAGGTGGAGAGCGCCGCCTTCCAGCTTCCCGTCACCGCCGGGGTGACCACAGCGGCGATGGCCACGGTCAGGGTGACGGTCGCCGAGCCGCTCACGCTGCCGTCCGAGGCGGTGATCTTGACGGGATAGTCGCCCGCGGCGGCGGCGGCGGGCTGGGCCACGGCGAAGGTGACCGAGCCGGTGGTCCCGCTGCCGGGTGACTGCACGGTGACTGCCATGCCCGCGGGCGCCCCAGTTACGGTGAGGGTCACGTTGCCCACCCCGGCGGGATGGTCAATGGTGACCGGGAGGGAGACGGCCGTGCCGTCCTGCGACGCCAGCAGGCTGGAGGCCGCCAGTTGCACGGCCAGGTTAACGACCGCCGGCGGCAGGCTCGCGCCCCCGCCACAGCCGGTGAACAGCACCGCCAGCGCCGGCAGCACCAGCGTGGCCAAGAGCGTCTTGTTAATCATTCTTAATTCCGCGGCGAATTGTAGCACTGCGGCGGGAATTGTTTTTGGTTGTTGGTTGTTGCGCGGCGCGGGCGCAGATCGGCCGTGATGATTGCCGACGACCGATCAGTATGCCGCCCGGCTGACGCCGGGTTATCGGCGAGGTAGCGGTCCGATGCCCTCTCGGGCCGGCGCGCTACTGGAACTGGAACCAGCCCACGTTTCCCAAGCCGGCGGCACCCGGGGTGGCGGCTTGGGAGGCCAGGTAGAGGTCGTGCACCCCGGCCGCGCCGTTGGCTGCTGCGGTCACGGTCTGCCACGGTTGCCAGCCCCCGGTATTGGGAATGGTGACGGCGGCGACCCGGGCGCTTGGTGGACGCAGCCAACCGCGCCTGTGGCACCATGGGCGGCATGCAGCGCGTCCTGTTTTTATTCGCGCTGGGCGGCGCGGTCTTCGCCCAGCAACCGCCGGTATCGAAGCCGGCACCGAAAACAGCCCGCTCCCCGGCGGCGGACGCGCGGGCCATCACCCGCGCCGACCTGCAGTTCGAGCACGAGGCGCAGACGCGGGGCGCCGACGCCTGGTTCGACTTCGCCGCCCCGGGCGTCTATCTCCCGCAGTCGGACGTCAAGGGCAAAGCAGCAGTAAAGGCGGTCTACACCAAGGCCTACGCGCAAACCGGATTCAAGCTCACGTGGCATCCCGATTACGCCCACGTTGCCGGGGACATCGGCGTGACCAGCGGGCGCTACGAACTCCACATGCCGGGGCGGCCGGAGCGCACCGGCCGGTACCTGACCGTCTGGACGCGCCAGCCCGACGGCGCCTGGAAGTTCAGTTGGGACAGTGGGACGCCCGACCAGCAGTAACCCCGCCTCAGGACGCTGGCCCGTCGGCCACGCTCGCCGGCATATCCCAGATCGGCATCCAACCGGTGCGAGTAGAACGTTGAAGGTCACCTACAGCAGCCATGAAGTCGAGAACGATCGTGGTGAACGACAAGATGCAGAGGAGCTACTGCTACACGCTCACCGCGCCCATGGGCAAACACTTCGATCCGGACTTCCAGCCGGAACTCTCGCCGAAACAGATGCTGCGCCTCGGCGTCTTCGGCGGCAAGTACATGACCGATACGACGCATGAGTTTCCAACAGACTGGTTTGTCAGGGCCAAACTCTCGCCGCAGGGTCACGACACGTCCCTCAACTATTTTGGCGTGGATGCGAGCCAGGCGCTGTCGGTCTGGCGGCAGAAGGGTTGGATCTCAACCGACGATCCGCGCGGCTGGTTCCAGTGGTATTGCCGCTACTACTTCGGTCGCCGCTTGCCGGAGGAAGATGCGCGCCAGATCCGGCGTTGGAAAGCGATGCGGCGTCACCTTCGGCAAATCGAGAAGCACTGCGAACCCTGCGATCTCCGCTGTCGCCGGCGGCAGCGGCAGGCGCTTCTCCAGTGGGCTTACGACAGCCGCCACATCTGACGACGCCGGAACGTCGGCCATGTCGGGCCGCCCCACCCGGCACCCCAAAGACGCCTTTAAGCAGTTCGAAGCATCTGTCTCAGGGCGCCGCCCACCTCCGAGATGAAGGCCTCTGCCCCGGATGGCTTTTCGATATACGTGTTCGCGCCGGCGATGCGGCTGCGGTGCCGATCTTTTTTCAGGGTGGAGGAGGTAATGATGGCAATCGGTACCTCCGCCAGCCAGGGCGTCTGCCGTAATTTGCCCAGCACCTCAAAGCCGTCGCTCCTGGGGGTGTTGAGGTCCAGAAGAATGACGTCGGGCGACAGCATCTGCGAGGCGGCGTCCGGCCCACACAGGGTCCAGAGCGCTTCGCGTCCGCTCGCAAAGCGGTTCATTTCAAAGGAGATCCCATTCTCACGCAGGGCCAATTCAATGAGCACGACATCGGCCGGATTGTCTTCGATGAGAACGATGTTCCTGACTTTCATGCGGATACCTTCGGTTCCGGGATCGTGAAATAGAACGTGGACCCCTGCCCATGGATGGACTCCACCATCAAAGTGCCCCCGCAGGCGTCGACCAGGCTGCGGGCGTTGGTCAAGCCCAGACCGGTGCCGGGGATCTCCGGCCCATGCAGGCGCTTGAAGGGCTGGAAAATCACCTCCAAGTACTCCGCCTCAATGCCAATGCCGTTGTCGCGAACGGCAAAACGCCATGCATCCCCGCTACGTTCGGCGGAGATGTCAATTCGCGGCGGTTCGCCCTCCCGGGAGTACTTGATGGCGTTGCTGATCAGGTTTTGGAAGAGCAACGTCAGAGAAATCTCGTCGAACGCGACCGTGGGCAGGTGATCGTAGTTTACCACCGCGCCCCGTTCCGCCACGGACAATGAGAGGAGGCGAATCGCGTCCGCCACCGCCCGGTTGGCGTCGGTGAATCTGACCTCGGTCGCTGCGGCATCGTCCGATGCGCAATTCTGGGCGGCCCAGTATTCGCGCAGCCCCTTGAGCAACGACTCCATCTGCATCGCTCCCTGCACCGCATATTCAATGTACTGGTTGGCGCGAACATCGAGCTGGCTGCCATAATCGCGTGCGAGCAACTGGGAGAAGCTGATCGTCATCCGCAAGGGCTCCTGCAAGTCGTGGGACATGGCATAGGAGAAGTTCGTCAAACGGGCATTGGCCTCGCGCAACTTGTCCGCGGTGTGCTGGCGCTCGGTGACATCCTCCATGGCCAGCAGAATCAATTCCAGGTGGTCCACCCGGCGGGCGTTGAGCAGGAACGACCGTCCTCCCCCCTCCTTGCTTTCAAACTTGACCAGGAAGTCCTCCATCGCGGTGTTGGACGGCAGCAGGTCGCACAAAAGCTCCCGCAGCGCCGGACTATCCCACATTCCGTTGCTCACGTTCCAAAGCAGACTCCCGGCCGCCGCCTCGGGGCGAAGCCCGAAACTCCGGTAAAACGCGTCGTTGGCGGAGACCACGCGCAGGTCCTGATCGAGCACGAGCAGGGACTCCCGAATCGTATTCACAATGTCTTCCGCGTAGACGCGCGCCTGTTCCGCTTTCTGGCGGGTCTCCTGCAGCTCCGTGACGTCGTTGAAGGTCAGAACGATGCCGTCCACCTCGCTGGAGTTCGCATGGTAGGGGAGCATAGCCAACCGAAACTGTGCGTCGCCACTGGTGCGCACATCGCGGTGTCGTTCCGATTCGCTTTCCAGCACCGCCGCAATCTCGTCCACCAGCCAGGGAGCCTCAAACAGCGCGGCCAGATCGGTGATCGGGCGGCCAATATCGCTCGTCGCCAGCGGGAACAGGCGCTGCGCCGAGGGCGTAAAGCTCCGGATGCGCAGATCGCGCGTGAGAAATACGGTGGCGATGCGGGTACTGTCCAGCAGGTTCTTGATGTCGTTATGGGCTTGATCGAGCTCGGTCACCTTGCCATTCAGTTCGCAGTTGAGCGTTTGCAGCTCCTCATTGTAGGATTGCAGCTCTTCACGCGATGCCTCCAGTTCTTCCTTGCTGGATTGGTACTCCTCCCGGACGGCGCGCAGATGTTCCTGGGAGGCGCTGAGCTCCTCAACCGCGACTTGCAACTGTTCCTGACTGGAACGGAGGTCTCCCTGGAGTCGGGCCACGACGTCCTGGCCGTCATGGTCGGCATGGTTTCCTTTGCCGGCGAGTGGCGGAGGGATCTGGGTTGCGGGCGTCGTCCCCGTCACCGGCTCCTGGAGCACGAGCATATAAACACGCTCGCCGCCATCGACATCCACCGGTTCGATCACGGCGTGAATGCGCGACTCGCCGCCCGCTTCCAGGACACCGATATTCAACGCCGCGGAACGCTCGCGACTCTGAACGGTGCGTCGCAGCAGGACACGAAGGCTCGCCCGCAGGCTTGGGGTAAAGGCGTCAAAGACGTTGCCCCCGGGGAGCATGCCGGCCTGGCCGTCGAGATAGCGTTCGGCGGGTCCGGTGATCGAGATCATTTCGCCGGCTTCGCTTACCACGATGCATGCCGGCTGGTAGCGTTGGGTTGTCTGCTGTAGGTCCATGGCGGGCTTTCTCCCGAGGTCAGCGGGGTTGGTCGAGTTGCGTGGAGGCACGATGATGGGTACGCGGAGCCGCGAGGGGACGTCCGTCCTTCGGAAAACGGAATAGCGGGAGTGGACCGGCCAAAAATACCGGCGATTCCCGATCACGTTCTCCGCCGTCCCCATAAAGAGGAACCCCTCGGGACGCAGTGCGAAGTGGAACATTGGCGTGATCTTACGCTGCAGATCGGCCTGCAGATAGATCATGACATTGCGGCAGGCAATCAAATCCAGGCGTGAGAAGGGAGCGTCCTGCAGGACGTTGTGGTTGGCGAACACACACTGTTCACGGATCTCGCGCCGCACCTGGTAGGAGCCGTGGGTGTGGGTAAAGAACCGTTCCAGCCGATCCGCCGAGACCTTGTCGCGGATGCTCTCCGGGTAAGCTGCGCGGCGCGCCCGCGCCAGGCGCAGCTCATCAATATCGGTTGCAAAGACGCGGATCTTGGGGGGCGATGACAGGGTGAGCTGATGCTCGTGCAGCAGGATCGCCAACGAATACGCCTCCTCCCCCGATGCGCACCCCACCACCCAGGCGCGTACCTCATCGTCGGACGCTTTGCCCGCGAAGAGTTGCGGAATCACATAACGGCTGAGGTAGTCAAACGAGTCGGGGTCGCGAAAAAACTCGGTCACGCCCACCAGCAGATCGCGGACCAGCGCGTCAATTTCCGCCGGCTCGCGCTGGAGAAGGGCGATGTACTGCTCCCCAGTGTGCGCATGGGCCAGGTTCATACGCCGTTCCAGCCGGCGCAACAACGTGCTCTCCTTATACAACGAGAAATCATGCCCGGAACGACGGAAAAGCAGATCGTGGATGGACGTGAGTTGGGGCGCTTGCAGGAGACCGGGGCCCTCCGCCCGCGTGAGTAGATGCGTCTTGTACCCCTGCAATCTTGCCCACATCTCCTCGGGAGGGAGAATGGAGTCCACCAGACCCGTGGCAATGGCGCTGCGCAAAAGGGGATCATTGTGTGCCGACTCCAGCGTTTGCGCCATGGCCATGCCCCCGTGTTCCTTGATGGCGCGCAAGCCGATCGTTCCGTCCGTCCCTTCCCCCGACAAGAGAATGCAAACGGCGTAAGCGCCCTGGTCGGCGGCCAGGGATTCAAGGAAACAATTGATGGGAAAAGAGTCCTCGCGCGGGGTGTGAACCTTCAGGACGTGGTTGCAAATCGTGAGGGTCGAGTTGGGGGGAATCACATAGACGCGACCGGACGCAACCCTCGTACCGTCGCGAATCTGCTCCACGGGGAGAGCGGTGCTTTTGGCAAGGAGCTCCGCCAACACGCTTGCGTGTTGGGGATAAAGATGCTGAACAACAATGAAAGCAGCGGGAGCATCCGTGGGGAGTTGACCGAGTAGTCCCCGCAGCGCGGGCAACCCCCCAGCGCTGGCCCCCACGCCGACGATCAGGCATCGGTCCGGATTGGAGTTGCTGCATCGCACGGACAACCTCAGATGGTCTTGGTCGTCGCGGGTGGCGCGTCGTATGTTAGCTCGGATTGGGCGCACTGTCCAATTCCACCGGCGTCGGCGCGTCGGCCACGCTGGCGGTGCGGCAGATAAAGCGGGTCGTCATGATTGACGACGACTTTCACCCTGCACCAGGGCAAAAAAAACGCGGAGGACATGAGCGCCTCCGCGTCATCGAGCTTGGATTCCACTCACCCTTAGCCGGGCGGAGGTGGGGGCTACCGGAGCGGCCCCCGACCGGGTTATTGAGCGGTCTTGGCCGCGTGATGGCGGACATGATGACGGCGAGCGGCGTGGTGGGCCACCATGGGCTTCACGCTGGACTCGTCGAACGGCTGGGCGGAACCGCTGTAGGTCGCGCCCTGGGGAACGATCCAGACCTCGGCCTTGGTGCCACCGGTGGTGGTATCGCTGCGAACCTCGATGCGGTCGGCGGCGATGCCCTTCTCGGTGGTGAGGTAGGCCTTGGCGTTGACGGCCCGCTGCTTGGCGAGCATGTCGGCATTGCGCTCCGAGGAGTCGGAGAAGCCGACGATGACAGCCTTGGCGTTGGGATCCTGCTGCAGACGCAGGGCCACATCATCCAAGGCGGCCTTGGCGACGTTGTCCACCCGCGCGCTGTTCGTCTTGAAGGCGATCGTGGTGGCGAGGGTGGCGGGCGGCGGCGCGGCAGGCGCCTCCACCGTGACCGTGGTGTCGGCGGTCGCGCTGAGGCCGCGATCGTCGGTGCAGGTGACGGTGCCCGTGATGGTGCCCGGCGCCACGTCAGTGGTGTCGAGGTGGACCACGGCTTGGTTGTTGCTGTCCAGCTTGCCGCCGGTCACGGTCCACCCGAGGGTCAGGGGCCGTTGATCGGGGCTGGAGCAGACGGCGGTCAGCGTGGAGGCCGCACCAGGGAGCAAGCTGGAGGGATCCGCGCTGGCGGTGACCGTCGGCGGGTTCTTGACGGGCTCACGCAGTTCGACGTCGGTCTTGCAGTCGGCGAAGCCGCCCTGACCATTGTCAACGTGCGAGCTGACCGTGTAGACGCCAGGAGCCAAGCCGGTGGTGTCGAGGGTCGCGGTGTTCTGCGACTGCTCGAGCTTGCCGCCGGTGGAGGTCCAAGTGTAGGTGTAGGGGTAGCCGGTGGGGGAAACCGTACCGGTGAAGTGCACCATGGTGCCGGGGGCGACCGCGGTGGCATCGGCGCTGCAGCTCAGGCTGGGCGTCGGCGGGGCGAGGACCGGCGGCGGCTCGCCACCGAAGTTGAAGACGATGCCGGTCGAAACGCGCATGTCATTCTGCGTCGTTCTGACACCAGTGTTTTGATCCCCGAACCGGGTCATCAGGTATTCGGCTTGGATGAGGCGGAGGGCGATATGGTCGTGCACCCTGAGGTCGAGTCCGCCGCCGGCGGCCATGGCAAACGCGTCCTCCGTGCGGAGGGGCGTACAACCCACGCCGGTACAACCGGTAATCGTCACCTGACTGGCGTGCATGTCTCCAAAGAGCGCTTGCACAAAGGGAGTGAACCGGGAGTCCGACCGGTAGGAAAGGCGGGGGCCGAAGAGGTACGTGAAGACCGTCCCGGTTGAAGTCACCGAGCGCGGCGGGTTCGCACCGGTCCCTGTCAGCCGGAGCCTGGTGTCGTGGTAGCCACCAAAGTCGGCCACCAGACCCAAGTAACGATTCAAGTTAAAAGCGATGGATCCGCTGGCGCCGGACAGCCATACGATCCGGTTTCCCAGCGTGTTCGTCGGCACCGCCCGTATCCCGGAGTAACCCAGGAAGAGATCAACCTTGGGAGTGTAGCTGTACGTGTCACTCGAAGGCGGCACGGGTGCCGGCGCCGGCATCGCCGCCGCCTGCCTGGCCTTGGGTACGGCGCCGGGCACAACACGGGAAGTGACCGCCTTATCCTCCATCGCTCTGGCCGAAGGCTTGGCGGTGTCGTCCGCTCGGAGTAAAAGTGATGGCACCAGTAAAACAGCACCCGCCAGTGTGGCAATCGTCCGCGCCCCTAATCTCATTGTCGTCTCCTGAATTGCGCCCGACATCTTCTCGATGCAGGTCACCCACTTCACCGTCGCGATCATCCGCCGCGAACAGAACGACCTGAGACCGCCCTGGGGGGGCGGTCTCAGGCATGGCCTTACGGAGCAGGCACATTAACGACGGTGTTCACGACTGTAAGCGGCCCAGTTAGAACGAGCAATCTGCCGTTAATGGTCGTGATTCTGGCGACGCCGGCAGTAGAGACCGAGATTCCTGCCTGGGCAATGATGGTTCCCACCATCGTATCGCCCCCCAAAATCCCGTTGATGGTTGCGGCGCTGCCGACCTGCCAAAACACGTTCTTGGCCTGGGCGCCGTTGATCAGGATGACGTTGCGAGGTGTTGACGGTGTGCCCACGGTGAGTGAGGTCGCCATCTGGAAGATCCAGAAAGCGTTGGGGTTTCCCTGGGCATCGAGAGTGAGGTCCCCGATCGTGATGCCATAGCTACCCGGCGCGGATTTATAGACGCCGGGGGCCAGGGTGCGTCCGCCCAACTCGCCCGCGGCGCCGCCGCCGCATCCGGCGCAGGTGGACACGTCTTGTCCTCCTGGGAAGGCGACGAGGGCCCCGTACGCGGTCATCGTGTCGGTTGCAGCCTGAGTGGCGATGGCGAAGGTGGCAGCCGTTCCTTCCGTGGGACACGCAACCGTGGGAGGAGGGGGAGCGGTGTCAATCGCCCCGTTCACTGCTCCAATGTTCAGTGGCGTTTCCGTATACGTACACCCGGGGCCGTTGTCGTGGAAACCGGTGATCTTAGTCGAAACGCCGGTGGTCCCGATGTTTCCATTGATCACGGTCAAAGTTCCCTGGTTGGTGATGCCGGCGGTACCGCCAAAGCCTCCGAAACCTGCGGCCGTTCCCAGGGCCACTGGCGGGGGACTTGCCACGGCGCCCGTGGTGAAGCTCCAAGGATTCGGCGCCGCGCCGGGCGCGAGCCGATTGCCGGCCAGGTCCGCAGCCCCGGTGGTGATCGTGGCTACATAGGTGGTCGTCGCGGCGAGAGCGGCTGAGGGTGTAAACGTGGCGATAAAGTTGATCGCATCGTAGGAGACCGTGCCTGTGATCACCGCACCACCCGGCCCCCTGAGCTGGAACGTGGCCGTGGTAATCGTCAAGGGATCCATCGCCTCACTGAACGTGGCGTTCACGGTGGCCGTGGTGGCCACATTGGCGCTGGCATTCACAGGGTTGGTCGAAATGATCGTGGGCGAGACGATGGTTGGCGCTGTCGCCGTCGTAAACGTCCAGACATAGTTGGTGGCCAGTGCATTGCCTGCCAGATCCTTAGCCCCGGTGGTGATCGTGGCCCGATACAGCGTAGAGGCAAGGAGCGGAGCTGACGGCGTGAAGGTCGCCGTATTTCCGATTGCGGCGTACGTCACAAACCCCGTGACTGGAGTTGTGCCCGGTCCCGTCAGCGTAAAGGTCGTGTTGTTAATCGTGGCCGGGTCCATCGCCTTGCTGAAGGTGGCACTGACGGCCTGGTTGATGGGCACTCCCGTGGCCCCGTTGGTCGGAATCGTGGCAATCACTGTGGGTTGGGTGGTGTCCGGGGCTGCGCTCGTGGTGAAGGTCCAACCGTAGTTGCTTGCCAACCCATTCCCTGCCAGGTCTTGGGCCCCGGTGGTCACTGTTGCGACGTAAGTGGTAACCGGCGCGAGATTGGCTGTCGGTGTGAATGTGGCCACCGAGCCGGAGACAACGTAGGTGACCGCACCGGCAACGGCAGCGCCGCCCGGTCCCGTCAGCGTGAAGGTCGTATTGTTGATCGTAGCCGGGTTCATCGCCTCGCTGAACGTGGCGGCGATTTTCTGGTTGGTGGGCACACCCGTAGCGTTGTTCACCGGGACGGTCGAGATGACCGTGGGTTGCGTGGGGGCCGGAGCGGTTCTAAAGGTCCAGGGATTCGGTACCACCCCACTGACCAAGGGCTCGCCCTCCGGGTCCATGGCCCCGCTGGTAATCGTGGCCGTATACACGGTGTTGGACGCAAGCACGGCGGTTGGTGAGAAGGTCGCGGTGGTCCCGGTGCAGTTGACGACACCCGCGACGGCAGTCCCGCCGGGGCCTGTCACCGTGAAGGTTTGTGCGGGCGAGTAGAGCGTCGCACAGTTCATCGTCTCGCTGAAGGTCGCCGTGATGTTCTGGCTGGGCAACACACCGGTGGCGCCATTCGCGGGGACGGTGGAGATCACGCTGGGTTGTGCACCCGTGGTGAAGGTCCAGACATAGGGAGTGGCGAGGCCATTGCCGGCGAGGTTCTGGGCCCCCGCAGTAATGGTTGCCGTGTAGGTGGTGTTCTGGGCCAGGGCGGCGGTGGGTACGAAGGTCGCGGTGGCGCCGGCGCAACTCACTGCGCCTGCGACGGGACCGGACGGCGCCGTCACGGTAAAGGTGGCCGTGGTGAAGGTGGAACACTTCAAGGCCGCATTGGGACTGTCCGGATCCTGCAGGAAGGTCGCGCTGATGGTCTGGTTGGTGGCCACACCCGTGGCGCCCTGAGCCGGGTTGGTCGAAACCACGCTCGGCACTTCCGTCGTTTCAAACGTCCAGACATACGGGTCCTGCATGGCGTTGCCCGCCAAGTCCTTGACCCCGGTCGTCACCGTCGCACTGTAGGTGGCATCCTGCGCGGCGAGCGCGGTTGTGGGCGTGAAGGTCGCCGTGTTGCCCGACATGGCCACGGTTCCGGCCACTGCACCTGCAGCGCCGGTCACCGTGAACGTTGTGGCGTTGACGGTGGAAGCATTCATCGCCTTGTTGAAGGTGGCGCTGATGAGCGGGTTCAAGGCCGCACCAGTAGCACCTGCGGCAGGCGTTGTGGAAATCACAAAGGGTGGGGCGGTGTCTGGGAGATTGACCGTTTCTTTACCGCACCCGGCCATGACAACAGCCAGGAGTACTGGCAAGAACCACAACTTGTTAACCCTGCATGTGCGCATTTGCGTTCCCTCTTCCAATTTTACTGACACGGTGTTTTTTCCGGACCGGTTGCCGTCCTACGCTAATCTAACAACAGGACCTTTGTCAATCGGAACGTGACGCCTCTTTGTCAAGAAAGCGCACGTTCGTTTGCCCGCCGTAGGCCTGAACTAAATCCGACGTGGAGGTTGTGGGCTCGGATGAAACAGTACGTGCCCGCAGGACTGTACCCACCCAACCTCGACGCCGAGCGTTTCGAATTTTATGTACGAAATAGTTAACCCGCGGACTACAGAATTGATCAACAACATCCGCTTGGATGCGGGCCGAGTGGACAAGTACTGCCCGCGCTTGAAATTATTTGCGGGTTGTTAACTTATTTTTTGGAGCTACATTTTCGAACGGCGAAATGGCGACGTGACCGTCGCAGTATTGCCCTATTTGTACAGAGAAATTTTGACCTCATAACCCAAACTGTCACTGGGTCACAATGAGCGGTTCTTCCCAAGGAATCATGACTTTACGGGCTTTCTGGCATCGCCGTTCAACCCCTGAACGCGCCCCCTGAAGATTCCACGAGCCTTGGAATGACGGCGCTGCGATTGTTGCTTCCTTTTCGTTGGCCGGTGAGTATTTTTGGAGGCTACATATTCACCATTATGTTCCGCTTCGCATGATGGGGCCCAGGTTGATCGAGGAGCGTTCGGGAGGTCAGCCGGAGCGTGGGCCAGCCAACGCCGTCGCCGCGGATACCGAACCAACGGGTTTTTCGGTCGTCAGGTGCGCGTTTAAAGACCTCCAGTTGGGATCAAGTCTTGTGCAGCCACTCGTTCAGTAGCACGTTGAATCTCGCGGGCACACTGGCAGTAGGGACGCGCAGCATCGCGGCGCACCTCGACGCCAGTCATTCGTCTCCGATTGTGCGCCTTGTCTGCCGGGGCACCTCTCCGCAGACCCCGGTCCACCGCGTGGCCCACTCATAATATGCGGCGCCAATTCCTCGTTGCTGACCGCCCAGTCCTCTTCTGCCCCGTGGAGTGACCGCCGGCGGCGCCCGACCCGATGACTCGACGCTCTGCATATAGACCTTGCTGGTTTGCAGGCCATGCTGCTGCTCTGTAGCTCCTCGGCCCAGCGCCGGCAGCCGAGCCAATCCCCCTGATAAGCTTGACCAAGGTTTTCGAGGGGTGCTCAGGGTCGTCTCCTTCGATCGGTCTATGAGTCATGGAAAACCCAACTCCCGCCGGAACCCGGGCCGGTCCAGCCGTCGCTGGACGGGCGCATGGTTGGGCACTGATTTTCTACAAGCCGTCATATGTCGGCCCTGGCATCATGCGACCGGCTTTCGAGTGGAAACGTCGGCATGGAGTCCCTCGCCAGCTCCGTGACTCGCGGCGGAAGCATCGGTGCACTCACGTTGACTTTCGGTTGTATTTCGGAAGTGCACCGCAATTCAGCCGTGACTCTCGCCGCTTTCATCCGGCGTACGTAGGCCGGTAGACGTAACTGTTTGTTCGGAAGACAGTAGAGGAAAGAATATGCTCTGGCCCCGTCTACCCAATGCAGCCGGACGCGCCCTCTTCGCGGCTTTCGCAGGCTGTGCGATCTGCGTTGCTCAAGCCTCGTCAACAGCATCGGCGCCGGGGGCGCATGCACTCCCGTTCGAACACGCGAACCTGGCGGCGAGCCCGGACGAGCAAGCAGTTTGGACGCTTCCGCAAGTGCTCGCCGTCGTACTGCGCCGCCATCCGTTGATCGCGGCAGCGCGTCAGCAGATTGCGGTCGCGCAGGGCCTGGCAGAGCAAGCTGGAGCGCTTCCATCGCTGACGCTCTCCTATGAACGTTCGAAGGTGACGGACCGCGGGGGGCTCGGCGAGTTGATCGAGTTTCCTGGCAAACGCGGCTTGCGACGCGCGGCGGCAGCCGAGGCGGTGGCGGAAGCGCGCTTGCACTTGCGACAAGTGCAGCTTGCAGTCGCGTTTCAAGCCGCGCAGGCCTTTGCCCGTGTCCTGCTCACCAACGCGCAGAGGCAGGCGGCGGAGGAGACCCGTGCGGCGGTGCAAAAGATGGCGACCGCGGCGCAGTCTCGATTCCGGGCTGGTGACGTCGCGCACCTGCAAGTCCTGCAAGCACGAATCGAGGTCGAACGCGCCGCGCAAGCGGTGCGCGAGGCCGTCGGGCAGCAGAGGGTGGCAGTGGTCGGATTGAATGTCCTGCTGGGATTAAGTCCGGACGCGCGCCTGCACGCGGAAGGCACCCTGGACGAGCCGGAGCCGCCGCAACCGGGATTTGACGAGCTGTTACGCCGGGCGCGCCGGCAACAGCCACAGATTCAGCAAGCCGAAGCGATGGTCAAGCGCCGGGAGAAAGAAGTTGCTCTGGCGCGACTGCAAAAATTTCCCGATCTCAACCTCGGCGTGAGTTATGGGACCGAGGAGCGGGAACGTACGGCCGGCGTGCAGGCTTCCATCGCGCTGCCGTGGGCCAGCCGCTATCGGGGTCAAACCGAAGCGGCGATCGGGCAGAAGCTGGCCGCGCTGGCCGAGGTGGAAAGCGTCACCGACAATGTCACCGAAAATCTCGCTTCGGCCTATCAGGACTGGCTCACTGCCGATGCTCAGGTTCAGGCTTTTCATTCCGACCTGTTGCCACAGTCCTCCGTCGTGGTTCAAGCCGCGCAGGAAAGTTATGAGCAGGGTGAGAGCGGTTTGCTGAGCCTGCTCGACGCCGAGCGGACGGATCTGCAGGTCCAGCAGCAGTATCAAGCCGCCTTGTATGCGCGCGCGGTGGCGGCGGCGCAACTCCGGCTCGCCGAAGGAGAAATGCCATGACCGGGTGCACGGCTGTCAATGGACGTTTCCGCCTGTCACGGCGTGGCAGGTCCGCCGTGCGGAGGGGCTTGGGTGCCGTGGCGCTGCTGACGGCACTCCTGCTCTGTTTTGGGTGCGCTCCCGGTCAGCACGCGGGTGGGAGCGATCCCGATCATGACGGCGACGGCAGACAAGCTCAGCCCGTCGATGGCGCGCCCCAAAAGAGTGCGGACGGAGACGTCAAAACCGGGGATCAACCCGGCGCTCACGATCCCGATGTTGCACGGCTCGATGCGCAACAGCAGCGACTGCTCGACGTCCGGGTGGCCAGCGTCCAGATGCGACGACTGCCCCGCATGTGGACGACCACGGCTCCGCTCACTCTCCCCACCGGGCGGAGCGCGGAGGTGGTGGCGGCTTTTTCCGGGTATATCGTCCCCACCCATTCCGGCCTGGCGCCCTTGGGCAGCGCGGTCAGCCAAGGCCAGATCGTGGCCTGGCTACGGCCGGCCTATACGGCGCAGGAGCAAATGCAACTGCAACTGACGCGGCTGCAGGCGCGGGCAAATCTCGCGTCCGAACGGGCGCGGCTGGTGGCCGATCACGCGCAACTGGAGCGCTCGCGGAAACTGTACACCGATGGCATTGCCCCGCTGAAACAGGTGCAGCAGGCTGAGGCGACGGCCTCTGCCGATCAGGCCGCGCTGACGGCAGCGGAAGGGCAGTTGGGTGAGTTTGGTTCCGTGTTATCGGGAAGCGCACTGCGGGCGGTGGGGACAAAGGACTTCGCACTGCGCGCCCCCCTGGCGGGAACTATTGTCGAAGCCAACCTCGCGCCTGGCGAACTGGTTCAACCTGGGCAGCCGCTCTTCAAGCTTGCCGACGACCGGACGATCTGGGCCGAGGTTCCCATTCCGGAATCCGCGATCGCGGATATGAGCGCCGTCCAGAGGGCCGCGCTCAGCGTTGCATCCCTTCCCGGACGATGGTTTCCGCTGCAGCGCGTGGGTGCGACAGGCATCGTGGATCCGCAGACTCACACCCTCCCGCTCATTTTCGCCACCTCCAACGATCGCCATGATCTGCATCCCGGGATGATTGCCACCGTTCAGTTGCAGACCCCGGAGACCCAGACGATGCTGGTCATCAACCCCGCCGCGCTCGTACAGGAAGGCGCCACCACGGTGGTGTTCGTGGACGAGGACGGCGCACTCTTTCGACGTCAACCGGTGAGTGTGCTGTACACCTCAGCGGACCAGAATGGCGAGTATGCCGCCATCGGGCAAGGCCTCCACCCTGGCGAGCGCGTTGTAGTTCACGGCGCGGCGCTCGTGGAAAGCACCCTGCGTGCGGGCAGTGTGCAAGGAGATACCGACTGATGTTGAATGCCATCATTCGCTGGTCTCTGCACAACCGGGCCGTCGTCGTCGCACTGGCTCTCGTTCTCCTGGTCTGGGGTGGCGTGCAGGCGCTGCACGCTCCCGTGGACGTTTTGCCGCAGTTTTCGCCGGCGCAAGTCGTCATCCAGACCGAGGCCCCGGGCTTCGCACCGCCTCAAGTCGAGCAACAAGTCACCATTCCGCTCGAAACCTCCATGTTCGGCCTGAACGGTGTTGAGGACGTACGCTCCACCTCCATCGATGGACTCTCCATCATCACCGTTTATTTCAACTCCGGCAGCAGTGTCTGGACCGACAGACAATTGGTGGCGGAGGCGCTCACCACCGTGGCCACGCTGCCCTCCTCCGTCCAACCCCCGCGGCTCACCCCGGTGACATCTCCAATCGGGATGACCGAAGTGCTCGGCATGACCGATGATGCGGCGGGCACGCATCCGTACCGTCTCCGGACGCTGGCGGACTGGCTGGTCCGTCGCCGTCTCCTCGCTGTTCCCGGGGTCGCCAACGTGACCGTGTACGGCGGGGAGATCAAGCAGTACCAGATCACGGTGGACCCGCGCCGGCTGCAGCAGTTTGGGCTAAGTCTTGTCCAGATCTTGCAGGCCGCCCGTGACGCTGGGGCCCTCGGCGGCGGGTTCTTCAGCACGCCCTCGCAACAAATCATCGTTCATGCTTCCGGGCAGATCGAAGATCTCGATAGCCTGAGCCGAACCGGGGTCGCCATTGCGCACGGTGTGCCGATCACGCTGGGTCAGGTCGCGACCATTCATTTCGGCGAACCGCCTCCCATCGGCGGCGCCACCCTCAATGGGCGCCCCGGGGTGGTGCTGCAAGTGTTCAAGCAGCCGTGGGCCGATACGATTCCACTCACCACCGCCATCGACAGAGCCGTGCATGATTTGCAGCCTTCCCTCCCGGCGGGGATTCGGCTCATCCCGGACCTGTTCCGCCAGGCGCGCTTCGTGCAGGCCTCGATTCATGAGCTGAACACCGCCATTTTAGAGGGCGGGCTGCTCCTGGTGCTGGTGCTGGTCGTCTTTCTGCGCAACGGACGCGCGGCCGCAATCAGCTTCACGGCCATCCCGCTGTCATTGCTGACCGCCGTTCTGGTGTTGATACACGGCGGCGCTTCGCTCAACGCCATGACGCTGGGAGGACTGCTCCTGGCTCTCGGGGAGGTCGTGGACGATGCCATCATCGATGTGGAAAACATTGGACGCCGCTTGCGCGAAAACCAGATCGCCGCCCGGCCCGCCCCGCTATGGGAAGTGGTTTTTCACGCCTCCACCGAAGTGCGCGGTTCGGTTGTTTACGCAACGCTGATCGTGGTCCTGGTGTTTCTCCCCGTGCTGGCGCTTCCGGGCGTCGAGGGGCACATATTTGCGCCCCTGGCCAAGTCCTACATTCTCGCTATTCTCGCCTCGTTGGCCGTGGCGCTGACGGTGACCCCCGTCCTTTCATTCTGGTGGCTTCCCCGGCGCGCGACAGTCGAGGCAGAAGCGGACGGCAGGCTGGTTCGCAGCCTGAAAAATAATTACGAAGGGATTCTCCGTCGGACCCTCCCGTACCCCCGTGTTCTCGCGGTAGCCGCGTTGATCGGATCCGGCATTGCCCTGGTTACCCTTTCTCATTTGGGCGGAGAATTTCTTCCGCCGTTTCAGGAGAGCAACCTGATTCTGCACATGACCAGCCTGCCAGGAATCTCATTGTCCACGACCCTGGCTGAAGGGCAGCGGCTCGAAAAGGAACTGCTGCGGTTGCCGGGAGTCGCTTCCGTCGATCAACGCGCCGGGCGCGCCAGCTTGGGAGAGGACACGGTCTCCTCCAATAACAGTGAGTTCGACCTGAATCTACGCTCCGGTTTCGATCGCCAACGTACCTTGGCGCAGATCCACCGGGTCACACAGACCTTCCCTGCATTCGTGTGGGCAGCGAAAGGCTTCATTTCCGAGCGCATGGGTGAGGTGCTCGCCGGCAGCACGGGCACCGTGGCGATCAAGATCTATGGCGGTGACCTGGACCAACTGCAACAGATTGCCGCCCAGGTCCAGGCGCAACTGGCGACGCTGCCCGGGGTGCGCGACTTGCAAATGGCGCAGGCCAGCAACGTTCCCGAACTCGACATTCATCTTCGTCGCGCCGCCGCCGCCGCCTACGGGATCAGCAGCGCCGATTTGGCGTCTACCGTGCAGACGGCGTTCTACGGTTCAACCGTGGGCACGGTCTTCGAGGGACAGCGCCATTTCGACTTGGTCGTCCGCTTCCCCGAAGATTCTGTGGCGTCCCCAGCCATGGCCGCAACGCTGCTGGTCGGCTCTCCTGGTCAGAGCCCGGTTCCCCTCGCCTCTGTGGCGGACGTCCACATGACGGAGGGACCGCAGCAAATCACGCGGGAAAATGGCTCGCGGGTGGTGGTGGTGCAATGCAATGTGAATGGGCGTGATCTCGTCGGGTTCGTCAATCGCGCTCGGGCACGTATCGGCAGCCATGTCCATCCGCCGAACGGCTACACGATCGAGTACGCCGGTGCATATCAGAGCCGTGCGGAGGCCACCACTCGCCTGCGTACCTTGAGCCTCGCGGCACTGGCGGCGGGAGTGTTCCTGCTCTACCTGGCCTTTCGCTCGGTACGAGCCACCGCCTTGGTGCTGTTCAATATCCCGGTTGCATTTCTCGGGGGCGTCGCAGCGGTTTGGGTCAGTTCGAGCCCGGTTTCCGTGGGAACGCTGGTCGGACTGATTACCCTGTTGGGCATCACTGCTCGCAACGGCATTATGATGGTCAGCCATTACCACCATCTGGAAGAACGCGAAGGCGAGGAGTTCGGCCCTCAGTTGGTCCTTCGGGGCGCACGGGAACGACTGGTACCCATATTGATGACCGCCACTGCCACTGGATTGGCTCTGCTTCCCATCCTGGTGGGCGGACAGCATAGTGGGCGAGAAATGGAACTCCCCATGGCCATCGTCATCGTCGGAGGGTTAATCACCTCGACGCTGCTCAACCTCTTGATTTTGCCAACGCTCTATCTGCAATGGGGCCGGGCGCCCTCCAGCGCGCGTTGACCGGGGTGAGCGGCCCCGCCCTCCGGGAGGAGTGCGCCCTCATTTCCGCTCGCTCGTATTTCTGTAACGTCCGGAAGTCGCGGTGAGAGGCATGTAAGCTTTCCTTCCTCCCGTCCTCCCTTTTTTTGCAGTAGCCGACACGACGGCAGACCACTTTCGCTTAGAGGTGGGTTCCGTTACCCTTTCTCAGGAGACTCCCATGACCCTTGGTGCCGCCCTGATTCCCGAGTTCGATCAAGAGATGGCCAACACGCGCAAGACCATCGCGCGCGTCCCGGAAGATAAATTTGGCTGGAAGCCGCATGAAAAGTCCGGCTCGATGGGCTGGCTGGCCAGTCACCTCGCCGACCTGCCCGGCTTCGTCTTGATGGCCTTGGAGCGGGATTCGATGGATATCGCCCCGAGCGGCAAGTCGATGCCGCCGCGGCCGGTCTCGACGTCACACCGGGAGATCATGGAGCGCTTTGACGCCAACGTCACGAAAGCGCGCGCCGCATTGGCGGGCGTCGCGGATGCGAAGCTGGCGGAGCCCTGGTCGCTGCTGCAGAACGGCAAGACGCTGCTCACGCTTCCGCGCAGCGCCATCGTGCGCTCGTTCGCACTCAGTCACTTGATCCACCACCGCGCCCAGCTGGGCGTCTACCTCCGCCTGAACGATATTCCCGTGCCCAGCATCTACGGTCCATCGGCGGACGAGGGAATTGGCGGCTAGGGCGCTGGTGCGTCGACCACGCGGAGATCCCTCACCCCGGCGCTTAAAGCGGTCGCGGGGTACCCGTGACAAAAATCTGGCTGACACGCGTGCCTTGGTTCAACCCCGTCGGGCGGCAACGAACGCCCGCAGCAATTTTGTGGAGGATTTTTTGGCTTCCGCCCGCCTTCTCGGCTCCACAGAAACCGAGTTGCCCGGCGCTTTGATCGAACCTGGCGTGACGGGTCGTCTATCATCAATAGGTTTGCCGCGAGCCGCCCGTGTGATTCTGGCGCGGGTCGTCGGCATCGTCCATGCGGGGGTGAAAGGAACGACATGAGTGAGACTGCTGTGGCCGACATTGGCCTGATCGGGTTGGCGGTGATGGGTGAAAACCTTGCCCTGAACATTGCGGATCACGGCTTCAAGGTTGCCGTCTACAATCGCACCACCGATGTCATGCGGCGCTTTGTGGCGCGTGAGAACCCGCCGGGAGGCCTGGTGGGCTGCGCCACGATCGCCGAACTGGTGGCGGCGGTCAAGCGTCCACGCAAGTTCATCATTCTGGTCAAGGCGGGCGCCGCGGTGGACGCGGTGACGAAGGAGCTGATCGCTGCCGGCATCGCCGCGGACGACATCGTCGTGGATTGCGGCAACTCGCTCTGGACCGACACCATTCGCCGCGAGCGCGACTACGCCAAACAGTGCAAGTTTTTCGGCTCGGGCGTCTCGGGCGGCGAACTGGGAGCCCGCTTCGGACCGTCCATGATGCCGGGCGGCGATCCCGAGTCGTGGAAGCATCTCCGTCCCATCTGGGAAGCGGTCGCCGCCAAGGTGGACGCGGCCAGCGGCAAGCCCATCGAAAACTACGCTCCGGGCCGGCCTGTGACGGGGGGAGTTCCCTGCACCGCCTACCTCGGCCCGAACGGCGCCGGCCACTACATTAAGATGGTGCACAACGGTATCGAGTACATCGACATGCAGTTGATCGGCGAAGCCTACTGGCTGCTGGCGCAACTGCTGGGCCTGAAGGCCCCCGAACTGAGCACGATCTTCAGCGAGTGGAACCAAGGAGATCTCGACTCATACCTCATTCAGATCACCGCTGACATTCTGCAGCAGCACGACCCCCTTCACGCCGAAGGCTATCTGGTGGACCACGTGCTCGACGCTGCCGGACAGAAGGGCACCGGCAAGTGGACCAGCGTCAGCGCTCTCGACATGGGCATCCCCGCCAATGCCATCGCCGAGGCGGTGTTCGCCCGTTGCCTGTCGGCGCTCAAGGAGGAACGCGTCCAGGCCAGCCGGATTCTCAAGGGACCGGCGGCGGCCTACGACGGCGACCGCAAGGAACTGGTCACCGCCATCCGCGATGCCCTCTACTGCTCCAAGATCTGTGCCTATGCGCAGGGCTTCCAGCTCATGCGTGAGGCGCAGAAGGAATATCAGTGGAAGCTGAATTTTGCCGAAATCGCCGCCATCTGGCGCGGCGGCTGCATCATCCGTGCCCGCTTCCTGCAGAAGATCACCGAGGCGTACCAGAACAATCCGGATCTGGTGAACCTGCTACTGGACCCATATTTCAACCAGCAGGTGCAGCAGACACAGACCAACTGGCGGCGGATTGTCGGACTTGCCGCAACCCACGGGATTCCGGCGCCCGCCTTCATGAGCGCCCTCTCCTACTACGACGGCTACCGCAGTGGGGTGTTGCCAGCCAATCTCCTGCAGGCGCAGCGCGATTACTTCGGCGCCCACACTTACGAACGTATCGACGCACCGCGCGGACAGTTCTTCCATCTCGACTGGCCGGAAGCGAAGCGACCACAATTGAACCTGCCATCCGGCGGCGGCCACTGATACCACTCTGAGCCGCCGCGGATGCACCGGCATCATCCCGGATACGCTTAACCCGGACCGGGCACTTCTCATGGACCGACGTTCCTTTCTCCGTGCGGGCAGCTCCGCCGCCAGCTTGGCTGCCTTGACGCGGGGCCACACTTTCCCGGCGTTGAGTCCGGCTCCTGATGCACGCGCGGATTACACGCTCCGCATCGCCACCTCTCTGGTGGAGCTGGCGCCGGACCGCATCATCTCCACGACCACCTACAACGGACAGTTTCCGGGACCCTTGCTGCGCTTCCGCGAAGGGCGGCGGGTGGTGGTGGATGTCATCAACGACACCGACCGCGCGGAACAGGTGCACTGGCACGGACAGTTCGTGCCTGCCGCCGTGGACGGCGCTGCCGAGGAAGGCACGCCCTTTGTGCCGGCGCATGGGCGGCGGCGCTTCGCCTTCATCCCCGGTCCTGCCGGCCTTCGCTTCTACCACACGCACCTGCGCGCCGGCCGCGATCTGAGCCGCGGGCAGTACAACGGGCAGGTCGGCCCGGTGTACATCGAACCCGCCGCCGACCGCGGCGCCTACGACCGGGAATTCTTTCTGGTGCTCAAAGAATTCGAACCCGCCTTCAGCCGCGGTGGCGACATGGCCCAGGACTTTCTGCCGTCGGGCGGCACGGAGGGCGCCTTGCAAGCTGCGGGTGAGGCGTCCATGCGCGCGTCGCTCGCGCGCGGCCGCCCGCACGGCTACGAAGTAGGCTACGGCGCCTTCACGATCAATGGCCGCATGCTCGGCAGCGGTGAACCACTGCGGGTGCGCCTCGGCGAACGGGTGCTGTTGCACATCATTAACGGCAGCGCCACCGAGATCCGCAGCCTGGCGCTGCCCGGACATACCTTCAAGGTCGTGGCGCTGGACGGCAACCCCGTCCCGACGCCCGCCGAGGTGCCGGTCCTGTGGATTGGGACTGCGGAGCGCGTTTCCGCCATCGTCACCATGCGTCATCCCGGGGTCTGGGTGCTGGGCGATCTCGCCGATGACGATCGCGGGCACGGAATGGGCATCGTGGTCGAGTACGCCGGGCGCCAAGGCAAGCCGCAATGGTTGGCGCCGGCGCCGTACCGTTGGGACTACACCCGTTTTGGACACTCCGCCGGGACCGCGCCACCACCGGATGCAATTCTCGAAATGACCTTCGCCAAGCGCAACGCGGCGCTGGACGGCTTCAACCAGTGGACGATCAACGGCATGGCGTTCTCGATGGAGACGATGCAACCCCGTTTCCGGCTGCAGCACGGCCGCCGCTATCGGTTGCGCCTGCGCAATGCCAGCGATGACATCCATCCCATGCATTTGCATCGCCACAGCTTTGAGCTGACCCGAATCGGCGGACGCGTCACGGCGGGCATCCTCAAGGATGTCGCCATGCTGGGCGGCTACCAGGAAATGGAGTGCGACTTCGTCGCCAACAACCCCGGCCCCGCCTTGTTCCATTGCCATATGCAGTTACACATGGACTACGGCTTCATGGCGCTCTTCGAGTACGCCTAGCGCGCACCGTGAGGCCGCCGCTCGCGCGGAGAGTCAAGCCTGCCGGCCGCGTCTGAATCCCGGTAGCTGCCACTTTCATCTAAACCTTCCGCATGGCAGATCTTCTCTTCTCCCCTTTCCAGCTGGGCCCGACACATTTGGCGAACCGGCTGGTGATGGCCCCGATGACGCGCAACCGGGCCGGAGCCGGCTTGGCTCCTGAGGCGCGCAATGTCCTCTACTATCGCCAGCGGGCCTCAGCCGGATTGATCGTCACTGAAGCCACCCAAGTCTCACCACAAGGCATTGGCTATCCCTTGACGCCGGGCATGTACACGCCGGAGCAGGCGGCGGGCTGGAAACAGATCACGGACGCGGTCCACTCCGGCGGCGGGAAGATCTTTCTGCAGCTTTTCCACGTCGGGCGTATCTCGCACCCGTCGCTGCAGCCCGAAGGCGCCATCCCCGTCGCACCCTCGGCCGTGGTACCCGCGGGCATGGCCATGACGTACCAGGGGCCACAGCCGTTTGTCATGCCGCGGGCACTCGCCACTGCAGAGATCGCCGGCGTCGTGGCGGAGTTTCGTGCGGCGGCTGCTCGCGCCCGCGAGGCCGGCTTCGATGGGGTGGAGTTGCACGCCGCCAACGGCTACCTGCTCGACCAGTTCCTGCGCGATGGCACCAACCGGCGCTCCGACGCGTACGGCGGCCCAGTCGAAAACCGCAGCCGTCTGCTGCTTGAGGTCATCCGGGCCACTGGCGAGGAGATCGGCAGCGAGCGGGTTGGTGTCCGTTTGTCGCCGGGCGGAACCTTCAATGACATGCGCGACGGCAACACGCGCGCCACCTTCAGCGCGGTGGTCGGCGCGCTGAACGCGTTTCCGCTCGCCTACGTTCACATCGTCGAGGCCAACGAGTCCGATCTGAGCCATGGTGGCGAACTGGTGCCGGTGAGCTTTTTCCGCCGGATCTACCGCGGCGTGCTCATGGTCAACGGCGGCTACGACCGCACGCGCGCCGAAGCGGTCCTGGCCGGCGGTGACGCCGATTTGGTGGCGTTCGGCAAATTGTTCATCGCCAACCCCGACTTGCCCCACCGCCTGCGCCACGGCGCGGCCCTGAACACGCCCCAGCCGGGATCGTTCTATGGCGGGGATGAGACGGGCTACACCGATTACCCCTTTGCCGGGTAAGTCTTCTGCCTGGCTGGCCAGCGTACGTCCTCTTACTTCAGGAAGAAGGCGATGTAATCAAACAAGGTCGCCGGCTCAACGAAAGTGCGGTCGTCACGCTGCCAGGCATCGGATGCGGGAGCGGTGGGAGCGATCACTGCTGGGGTTCGCAGCCCGATTTCCGATGCCTGGCTGGGGTTGACGTCACCCACGTGATAGCGGTGTTGATCGCCGTGCAGGTAGTGCACGATGCGGCCGGCCTCACCGCCGTAGGCATTGCGGCTGCGGCGCAGGACCTGCTTGTCGCTGGCAAAGGGCTGCGGCAGCGACGAGTAAGTTGGATCGGCGGCGCCGGTTTCCACGATCAGCGGCCACGGCGCGGCGAGGGCCTCCAAGTCGGAAACGTCCACGTACTCACGAATGTCGGCGTGCGTCCAGCGCCAGCAGGGATGGTTGCCATGCCACGCCATAACGCCCAAATCGGGGGAAAAACCGGCGGGGATCACCATGGCGAGACGGTCTTCGAGGCCGCCCAGCAAGGTTGTGACTTCCCCTCCCATGGAGAGACCCGTGACCACGATCCGCGACCTGTCCACATTCGGCAGCGCAGCGAGGTAGTCGAACCCGCGCATGGCGTCCCAGACACGCTCCCCATCCTCCTCCCAATCGGAATCAAAACCCACCGCTGTGATGGAGGGGTGGGGACCGTTGCCGTGGTCCGCATCGTCGCCGTTCACGCTGCCGGTGTAAAACGGTGCGGATTGATACGGCACGCGGCGATCCGCCGGAGGGCGGTGCGAGATATCCAGCGCCAACACAACGAATCCTCGGCGGGCGAATGCGTCGCCGTACCAGTAGAGGTCGTTATCGGGATCCATCACCTTCCACGCGCTGCCGCCGTGGCCGTTGAGCGCCAACAGTGCGGGATACCTGCCGCCGGCAGGCGGCGGGGTGGTCGGTACGGCCAGATAAGCGTGGGCGCGGCGGTTCAGAGGAGGTCCACCGTACGGGTTGGGAAGCGTGAAGTCGAACTGTAGTTCCGACCGCACATAGTGCTGCGGCCATTGTGCCGGGTTGTCGTCCCGCCCGGCAGGCAGGCGCCGCGAGGCGATGGGAGGAAGGTTGGAGCGCAACACCGTAACCTTCGACTCGGTCGGCCCCGGGTCGTCGGCCATCATCAGGTGTTCGATCTGCCGACGGGTGCGCGCCTGCCATCGCGCCCGGGCGCCAGGATCTTTCATCATCGCGAACCCGTAACTTAAAACTTCGGCGCGCGTCCCGCTCCATGGCCGGCTGCCATTTTGTCCGGACTGTGTATAGCTTCCCGACACCGTTCGCAGATGCAGCATGCCGGTAAACGTCTGCGTGCCCTTCGCCACCGTGCGTGTAAATCGGAGGTGGACGCCGTCCCATTGCGTAATCGCGATATCTTCCTCGGGACCCTCGCCCTTGGCCCCGTCCTTGGCGGTGGCGTAGATCTTCATCCGGCCGACAAAACGGGTGGCGGATTGCGGGTCGTGATCCAGGCGCAGCCGTCCGTACTGGTTCTGATTCACAACGATCTCGAACACCCGTGGCGCCAAGGGTGCGTCGAGAAAGCTGCTGTTCCAGCCCGTCACATGAAACGCGTAGGCCTTGAACTGCATGGGACGTGTGGCAACCGAGGCGCTTCGCGAAAAACGACCCACCAGCACGCCTTCGACGATCGAGCCGCGGTACCACTCCCAGAACCCGCCTGCTACGCGGCGGAACTCAAGGCGGCGCCGGGCGGCATTCCAGGTGATGCGATCCAATGCTTCCGGGCGGCCATTCGCGGTCCAGGTTCCGTCGAGAACACCCTGGACGCGACTTTCAATGGTGACTGTCAGGTGCTGATTGTTGGCGTTCAGGAACCAGGTACCCACTGGCCCACTCGTGTCGGTCGCCGAGGCGCGAAGAGCGCCCCAGGAAAACACGAGCACGACAACAAGCGCACAACGGTATTTCTGCATAGTGGTTTCCTGCGCGGCACTCCGACCGCGATGGAAAGCCGGGCGCTGAAGGACGGGGGCAAGCGTGCAGATGTGAAGTGCGAGCTTGCACAACCCGGCATCCATCCCTCACCCGACCGCACCAACTTTCAGCAACAATTCAGCCACCACCTGATGACCCTTTTGCATGGCGAGATCCAACGGCGTTTGCCGGGCGTCGTTCACTGCGTCAAGGTCGGCGCCGGCGGCGACCAACAATGAAGCAAGCTCGACGTTGCCGTTGTACGCGGCCGCGTGCAGGCAGGAGAAGCCGCCTGCCTGGCGGGCATTGGAGCCGGCACCGCGTTGCAGCAGCAGGCGTGCCACCTCCGTCTGGTTGCTGGCGCAGGCGGCATTGAGCGCCGTATTGCGCATGGCGTTCTGCGACTCGATCGTGGTCGAAGCCCCGCGATCGAGCAGCAACGCCGCCGTCTCCAAGCGCCCGAAAAAAGCAGCCAGGTGCAAGGCCGTCCAGCCATCGCTGGAAACGCTGTCGAGCAGGCCGGCATCGGCATCAAGCAGGACCTGCACCCGTACCGTTTGTCCCGTGGCGGCGGCAGCGTGCAAATCGAGCGTGGGCTGTTGTGCCAGCAGCAGATCGAGAATGGCGGGTTGGCGGTGATAGACGGCAACCAGCACGGCGGAACGCCCTTGCGCGTCACGCGCCTCGGCCAGTCCGTGATGGGCCGCCAGCAACGTCGCGACGGACTCAACGTCACCCGCTGGAATGGCGGCAAACAAAGCAGCACTCATGGGAACTGATCCTGACACGAATCGGAAGCGGGTGGAAGAGTCGCCGGATCTCGGCGGCACGGGCTGGTTGCCCGGTCGTCCCGGGGGACTCGACCCCGCCTGTCCGCGAACCTCGAAGGACTCCGCGAACGCGGTCTCAGCGCCTTTTCATCCTCACTTCCCTTTCCACTCATTCAGGAACGCGATCAGGTCCGACGGACCCAGTCGCCTGGCGGATTCGAACTCGCCGTGTTGCGAGCTGAAGAGCAGCTTGCCACTGCTGTCGAGCAGAACGATCGCGGGAACACCCTTTTCCAACGGCACCCCGTATTGCTTGGCAATGTCCAAGTTGCGGTTGAACTCGCCGACATCCACGCGCACCACGACGTAGTTGGCCTCAAGGAGCGGCGTCAGCTCGGAATGGTCAAAGGCCATGTCGAGCACGTGGCAGTCGTAGCACCAGTTGCCGCCGAACTCGACCAGAACACGGCGATGCGAGCGGGCGGCTTCTGCAAGACCTTTTGCGAGGTCGGCGTGCGCATCGGCGCCCGGTGGGTAGAGAATCGCGTTCAGTGAATTCGGCTGCTTCAGTCGCGCCAGGTCGGTGCGCGTGCTGGATACCAGCTTCCATGCCTCGCCCTCGTGCGCCCAAACCTGGCCGGCAAAAAAATAGAAGTTGCGGCGTCCCCCCGGGGTTGTGGCCACAAGTTCCGCCTGGAAGAAGGCCTCCTCCACCTGCGGACTGATCGCCACCAGGCGGAGTCCGTCCAGGTTCAATCCGACCAGCCCGGACTTTTTCAGGGCCGCCCAGAACGTCAGTTCAAGGGCGACATCGGGATGCACACCGGTTGAGTTGACGACGATGCTGGGCGGAGCTTTCGAGTACAAAGCGGCCAGACCGGAGGCGTCCCCGGCGAGAATCGCCGTACGCCAGCGCTGCAAGGGGGTGAACGCGGAGCTCTGGCTGGAAGCCCACAACGCAGTGACAAGACAGAAAATTCCGAGACGCAAGGCGGTACGCAGCATGAAGTCCTGAGTCGTCACCGACGCGATTCTACGAGCAACACCATTTCATCATGAAGCAGCAACGGATGAAACAAAAACGGCTGCCGCCAGGTTCGTTCACTTGGCGACAGGCGCAGTCAATGCCTGCAGAAATTGGTTGGCTCCGGTGACGGCACGCACCACGGGGCCTCCCTGAAAGCCCGGTTGCGGCGGGGCTGCGGTCCAGAGCTGTTCCGGGCTGTAGACGGCCAGATAGTCCCAGACGATGCTGGCAGGATCATGCTCGCCCATCAGGTGCGAGAGGACACGATCATGATCCCAGTACTGCGTGACCCGCCGATCTGCGATGCGGTGCAGTGTTATGGATGACGGGGCGCTGAAATCCATCGGCAGAACGGGTTCCCACACTACAAATACGCGCAGATGCGGATCGCGTTGCGTGGCCAGCAGGGACTGGAATGCGGAGGCCCCCCGCAAACAGACGGGTCACGTCGGTGACAGCAACAGCAGGACGCGCACATGCGCATGGCTGTTGTTAAATTCGTGCTCGAGTCCGGTCAAGGTGGCCGCGTTCAGCTCCGCCAGAGGGGGTTGACCCGCGGGCGTCTCGTGGCCCCCATAAAGGTAAAACAAGCCGGCCAAGGCAATGGCCACCACCAATCCCGGCATCAGTTTCTTGTTGGTCACAACAGCCGCTCCATTAGATCGGCAAACACCTGCGGCAACAGGATGGAAATCGCGACAATCAGCGCCGACGTCCACAACACCACCTGGCGCCACACCCTGGCCCGACCTTGGCATTGACGCTCACGACGGCTTTGCAGGAACCCCAGCACGACAAACAAGACCGAGGCGGCGAGCAACGGGATGCGCAGCGCTTGAATGACGGCGGCGCTTCCCGCCGAACCGGCGGCGAGAACCATCGGCACCACCGGCAAACAACAGGTGGATGCCGCTAACACGCTGCCAACTGCGGAAAGGGCTGCCGCAACCGTCCCCCGCGACGCCGGATGACCACCGGAGCTCATGCTCGCCGCACCTGCCCCAACTTCACTTTCCTCCTGCCCTCCAGTACGCTTGCTGCCCGACGTAGCTGTCGTCCGACATATTGGAGAGGATCGCGCGGCGGAGCTCGAGAATATCGATCTCACCCTGGTGTTCGTAGAGCAGTGCGCCATCGGGCCCCAGTACCACGGTATAGGGCAGCGCGCCGTCCCAGTTCTTATTGAAAGCGGCCATCAGCGGGTAGGGGCTGTTGGCGTTGAACAGAAGATTGCGCGCGCCGACATGGTCCTCATTCAGGACGCGTAAGACGCCGGTCTTCTCGGCCGGGATGTTGGTGCTGACCGTGATCATCTCGAAGGGACGGTTGCGGTACATGCGCCGCGTGGTCTCAAGATCGGGCATCTCCTCGATGCAGGGACCGCACCAAGTGGCCCAGAAGTTGATGACGCGCAGTTTGCCGGAAGCTTCGGTCCGCAGCCGGTGCAGATCGTCGGCGGTGACCAGTTGGACATCCACCGGCAGGGCGTTCAATTTCTCTACTTCGAGCCGGCGACCCTCTTCCTTGTAGATCCACTTGGTTGAGCAGCCGAAGGCCGGCGTCTTCGCCACCTTGACCGGCTGGCCCGCCAGCAGCGCGTCGAGCGCGTCCCGGGCGTCATGCGAGGTGACGTACTGTTCCCGCGGGTTGTCATCCACACGGCCGACGTAGCGCAACTTGCGCGCCGCATCGAAGATGAAGACATGCGGCGTGGCCACCGGCCCGTACGCGTTGGCCACTTGCTGCGTGTCGCCGTCGTAGAGGTACGGATAGGTGATATGGCGGTAGGCGGCCCGCAGTTTCATCTCGGCAAGCGTGTCGCCGAGGTCGGTGTATCCCAGTTCGTCCAGGCGTTCGGCCTTGGGGTTGTTGGGCTGAATGGCCACCAGGGCAACCCCCTTGGGGGCGTAATCTGCGGCCAGCTTTTTGATCCGTCCCTCGTATAGCTCGGCCGTGGGGCAGTGATTGCATGTGAAGACCACTACCAGGATCTTGCTGGCGGCATAGTCCGCAAGGCGATGCACTTTGCCATCAATTCCGGGAAGCGCGAAGTCGGGCGCCGACGCGCCCAGGGCAAGGGTGGGATGCGTGGGCGAGGCGCCGAGGGCGGCAACCAGGCAGAGTGGCAGTGCGAGACGCAAAAAGGATCGCATGGCAGTTCTGGGTACGAGCAAGTTCACGCCGCATCATAGCGCGGAAGTGCGCTGGCGCGTCGAGGAAGCGGGCTGCCCATGCCACCATCGCCCACTCTCCACTGCCGATCCGATTCGTTTATCCCAGAAATTTCAATGTTGGCGCGGCAAAGTTCCCCAAATTGGGGAACACGGCGCCAAGACTTGCGGGGGTGACGCCGAACCAGGACGCCAACGTCGCGGCGTACTGGTCGAGCGAGGTGGTGGGTATCCAGCGGCCCTCGCTGCCGGCGTCGTTCGGACCTCCAAGAGCCATGGTTGGGAACTGGCCATACAGATCGCCGCCCTGCACCGCGCCTCCCACGATCATGTGGTGGTTGCCCCAAGCATGATCGCTACCAAGGCCGGAAGCAGGCTTCAGCGTGCGCCCAAAATCCGAAAGCGTGAAGCTGGTCACCGCCGGCGCCACGCCCATCTCGACGGTCGCCTGATAGAAAGCACCCAGCGCCGGACTGAGTTCGGAGAACAATTGATCCTGGTCAGGGAGCTGGTTCGAATGCGTATCGAATCCGCTCAGCGCGCAGAAAAAGATCTGTCGCTTCATGCCGAGGGCGGCGCGCACTTGAATGATGTTGGCGACCTCCTGCAACTGCGCCCCCAGCGACGTCTTGGGAAACACAGTCTGCAATTTGGCCGCTCCCGCCAGGGCATCGGTGAGCAGTTGACCGTACTTGAAGGCATTCCCTGTAATGCCGCTGGCCGACTGCACCAGGGAGATACCGGAGTCGAAGCTGAGCAGTTGCTGCATGGCGCTCAGGCGCGCCTGCGCCACCGCGGAACTGTCAAAGCCTTGAAAGACGGCACTGGAGCCGGGCACGAAACTGGCCGGTCGCGTCTGATTTCCGACACAGAAAATGTTGTTGCCGGCCACGGTCACGATCGTCGGAAAGCCGGTGCTGCTGGCCTGGACTTGATCGGCGGTACGCCCGGCCCAGCCACTATTGCCCAGCCCATTGGGCAGCGACGTCTGCCACTGTGCCTGCTGGTCGGCGTGCGAGAACAGATTGACGGGCAGCGGAGCTGTTCGCCCGAGGTACTCGGTTCGGGAGAGCGGACGCACCAGCAGACCGACGTTACATAGCAAAGCAGCCTTCCCCTGATCGAACAGTGCCCGGATCTCGGCAAGCTTGGGGTGCAGACCAAAAGGTTGAGGTGCGGTGACTGGCTGAATCGGCAGCAATGCTCCTTGGGCCAGCGTCAGCGGACCGCGGGCGCTGGAATATGCCCCATAATCCTGGGCTCCCAGCGGCACCAGAAGATTGTTGCCGTCGTTGCCGCCAAACATGAAGATCCCCACCAACGCCTTGTAATCAGGCGCGGTCTGCTGCGCCAGGGCGTTGATCAGGCCGAAGCCTCCGAAGCCTGAGAAGACGGTCGAAGCGGCAGCAGCGCAACAGCCTTGGCTGAGAAAACGGCGGCGGGTGGCGGGTTGCAGGAGAGGCATGCGGGACTCCAAGGAGATTAGTGCTGCACCTGGTAAAGCGAAGATGTCGCGACCAGGTAAAACGCGGCCTGCGCACGCAGTTTCGGTTGACTGTCTGGAATTGCCGTGAGCGCAGGCAGCAGGGTGGCGCGCATGGTAGCCGGCATCTCGCCGTGCAACAACAACACGGTCAAGCTATCAAGCAGCGCGTTCGCGTCACCCGCCGCGCTGACCAGGGGGCTCAGGTCCGCCATGGTGCCGCTTCCCAAAGATCCAAACGCCAGTGCATTGATGAAGTTGGCCTTGATCGCCATGTTGGCCGTGTCCTGCAATCCGAATTCGGGTCCTTTCAGGGTGCTTCCGGGAATGGCGTAATTGGGCGGGAAAAAATTGAACACCGAGGGCGAGTGCATGATTTCCTGCCCCAGCCGGGCGCTGTAGGCACGCGGGGCCACACCATCACTCACGGCATTGAGCGCCCGCAACAAGCTGGTGATATAAAGCGCCGGCTCGCGCAGGTGGCCGAAATTGGGATCGGGGCTGTCCGGCGTGTCGCGCCGCGCCTCCGGGTCGGTAAGGATGGCGCGAATGATGGCTTGTAAATCGCCCCGAACTCCTGCGCCATTGTCGGCGAACACCGCGGAAACGCGGCCCACATAGGCGGAGCTGGGATTGCTGGTCACCAGATGCTGGATGAGTTGCCGCCCGATGAACGGCCCGACATTGGGATGATTCACAATGTTGTGCAGCGCGTCATCGAGGTCCTTGTCCGGGCTCTGGCCGGCGGGCAGCACGAGGCCATTGAGCAATTGTTTCGTCCCCGGGTCGTGATTGCTCGCATACACCTCCATCGGACCGTTGTAGTAAGCCGGATTATGGCGGGCCAAGGTGGCGCCGGGCTTGGTGGGAAACGTCCAGCCGGTAAAGGTCGAAGAGAAGCCCTCGATGGTGTCCTGATCGTAGGTGGGAATGGGAACGCCGTTGGCGTCCAGCTTCGGTGTCCCGTCGGGGTTCAGCTGCTGCAGACCGATCGAGAAGAGCTGCATGATCTCGCGAGCGTAGTTCTCGTTCGGACTGGTGCCGCGCGCCGCGTCGGGCTTGTCGTTGTTGACCATGTCCAGGTAGCGGCCCATGGTCGGGCTGAGAGTGACGTCCTTGAGCAGGTCGAAATAGTTGCCAAACGCGTCCTTCTGCAGCATGCGCACGTAGGGCAGCAGAGCGTTGGCATCATTGATCTTGAACGACGAGACCACGAACATCTCGCTGAGGGCGAAGGCTGCGCGCTCGCGCAACTGGTCCGGGGCGGTGAGCGCATTGACGAAAAACTGCTGCTCGACCGGGCCCTGCACGTGATAGTCGGGCGGGTCGGGGTAGGAAGCAGGAGGCGCGGCAAACTGCTCGTCCAGAAAGCCGCTGATGCCGACCTTCTGGACATGGGCCACGAGCGCCGGTGTAGGACCAAAAGTGCTCTGCTCGAGCAGGCGTCCTGCGTCGCTGGCCGTGACGCTGGGCTGACTGCCGCTGCCGCCCGACGCCGGCGGTGCAATGCTTCCCACTCCGCCACCGCAACCTGTCAGGTTGAGAACAAGAAGTCCACCGCCGATACCGGCCGCGACCTTGGCGCGCCACGCTCGCGGGGGCGCTGCTCCCGGCAATCTACTTTTGCGCTGTCGTGTCACGATGTGCCTCGACTTCGAATCACTGCAACTTGACTACCCTAGGCTAAACCGTTCCGAATCAATCGTGTGCGGCTCAGATTGCAGCGTCAGTACTCATGACATGAAACTTTCCCACCCAACGTGGTCAGGTTCGGAACACGGCGTCGCACCCGCGGTTCGAAGCACCTGAACCCCGACATCTCTAGAAAGTTGCGTGTTCTGATGCCGCCGCGCCCGCCATGCTGGAGCTGCGGCCATGCGCTCTCGCGGATCGCCACTTTCAGTTTCCGGCTCTGATCGACACGCAGCGTCGATGGGGGCATGACTCATCTCGGCCAGTTCTGCGTCGTTTCGGTGGGGCCTAGAAGTGTCAGAACTCGTAGAAACTCAGCTCGTGCGTCTTGCGCTCCACCCAGAGGCGCGCTTCATCGTGCCGACCGTTAATCTTGACAAACACCACCAGGCCGGAGCTGTTGCTCCCGGGCGATTCCACGCCATCAATGGAGAACGTCTTGATCGTTCCCCACGAGCTGGAAGGGCCCCAGTCTTGCATGAAGCGGTCCATGGAGTACTCGCGCGGATTGGCCTGCCAGATGAAGTACGCCATCTGGTAATTGTGGCGCTGGATGGCGTCCATGAAGTGCGTCACCGTGCGACGCGCCACGTAACGCGGCCAATACAGATACCCGGCCAACGACAAGACAACGAGCAACGCAATGCCGCCGAGCAACAGACGGCGCCGGCGCAGGCGTTGGTAATCAACGGGTGTGGCATCCAAGAGCGTCATGATTGGGTCTTCTTGAACTCTACATCACATCAGTTCACTTGCTGCGAACCCCTGCCGCACCTGGCAGGACAAGCCCCTCGGCGGGCTTTTCGCCGACAATGACAGCGTCCCCATGCACGACGAGTAGTGCGTCCTGGCGCAACTCAAGACGCAAAAAGGGCGGAGAGCGGTATCGCCCTCCACCCTTAACCTTGCCGCGGCGTCCTATCAGCGCGTTTACGGCTTGGGACGAGCCGCCGGCGTTGCCGGACGTGCCGACGCGCCGCCCACAACCGGGTTGGCGGCATCGTAAAGCTTGACGATCAGGTCGGTAATGTTGATGCCCTCGCTGGCAAACAGGACCGGGTTCTGCGGCCACGGAAAACTCACGTCGAGAATCACGGCGTAGCCGTTCTTCTGGGCGTAGTCGTTCACAATCTTGACCATCTTGTTGCCGATGGCATTGACCATGTCGTTTTCCGCGCCCTGGAAGTCCGTGCGCGCCTGTTCGGCGGCGAACTGGAGTTCCTTCTGCTGGCTCTCGATGTTGCGCGTCAGTTCGGCTTTCGCCTCGGCGCTCAACGTGTTGCCGCCGTCCTGCAGTTTTTGTTGCAGTGCCTGCAGCGACTTCTGCTTGCCCGCTAGCTCCTGCTGCTTGGGCGCGAAGCGGGTATTCAGGTCCGCTGTCGCTTTCTTCCCCTCTTGCGAAGCCAAAATAGCCTGCTGAATGTTCAAAATGCCGACCTTTTCGGCGGGCGTGCCCGCCGGCGCCTGCGCCAGCATGGGAAGCGTCGCCAGGCAAGCGGCCACGGAAAGCTTCAAAAATCTGCTCATGGAATCCTCTAAGTTTTAATTTCCCGGGAGAAGTTCCCTTGAAGTATAGGGGAGCCCCTGCCCAGAATCAACGAACTGTTCCACCTAGAACGTGCGGCTGATCGTAAAGCGGAACGTATGCGGCGGCTCCTTGAAGGGCAGCGGTGCGGCCGTCTGCAACTGCTTCAGGGTGTAGTTGACCGCATTCAGGACATCGGCATCGCTCTGGAACGCCGCGGGAACGCCACGCAGGAAATCCTGCTGGGTGGCGATCACCGGTAGATGAATGGCGGTATCCACCCGCGACGGGTTAACGGCGTAGTAGATCCGGAACGGCGCCTGGATGATGGGCAGCATAAACTGCAGCTCCAAGCCCGTGGAGATGCGGACCGTGGAATTAGTGGTGGGAGCCAAGAGCACCCGCGGATTGAACTGCCTCCCGAAGTCGGTGTTCAACTGGTTGAGCACCTGGGTGTTGACACGCAGTTGGTTTGGCAAGCTGATGCGGTTAATTCCCGCATCGAAAAAGGCGGCCAAAGTGACCGGGCCAAAAATGGGGATGCGGTACTCGAAATTGCCAATCGCCTCGGTGTCGCCGCCTGGGGTGGTGATCTGATAGGTCGGGACCTTGGCTTGAAAATTAATGAAGCCAACCGCGTTCGGATTGGTGGGGGTCGGCTGGGGGACGAGCTTGACCAATTGTCCCCCGGTCAACGGGTTCAGAATGGCCTGCGTGGTCTCGGTGGGAATCATGGCGATCGGGGTCACCGCCAGGATGTCGAAACCGCGGATGGTATCCTCGCCGCCGACAAAAAAGCGGTCGAAAGTGGGAGGCGCTCCCCCGCCATAGCCGGAGACCATCGAGCCCAGCAAACGGAAGCCGACCACATGGTTTCTCCACGCCGGGTGGAAATACCGGAAAGACAGGCTCGGACGGATGATTTTGACATTGCCACCCAGTCCGGTGAATTCGGTCGAGGCGCTCACTTCCTTGCCGCCGGTCGGCTGGAATTGGCTGTTGACGGTGTTGATTTCGAACGACGGAATGATGCTGCTGGTGGCGATGCCCGTCAGATTGCTCGGCCCGCTAATCCCGCGGAAACTGACCGAGTTGAACAGCAGCGTGGCCGCCTGCGTCAACGGCGTCAGGTTTGAAATGTTATAGCCATAGGTCAAGCCCAGCCGGGTGAACGACCGCTTCAACGGCATGCTGGTAGTAACGGTGAACCCTTTGCTGTTCTGCGTGTAGTTCAGCAGCTGGTTCTGTCCCAATGCCGAGAAATAGGGCACCAGATTCTGACCGGCGAAGATGGATGCCTGCCTGGCCTGGTCGTAGCGGTAGTCGCTTCCGAAGACGGAAAAGCCCAGCTGGATGTTGCGATCGAACAAATAGGGTTCCGTAAAGCCGAACTGGATGATGCGCTGCAGCGCACCATACTCGCCGGAAAACGAGAGCGTTTCGCCCAAGCCGAGAAAGTTGTTGGTGGAGTAATTCAGGCCGAGGAAGCTGCCGGCCAAGCCACTGACACCGCCTGTCAGGCCAATGGTATTTTTACCCTTTTCCTTGAGCTTGAGGTTGATGTCCACCTGCCCTTCCGGACCGGTCGAATCCTGGCGAATCTCTGCGTCTTCGGGCTTGACGGGATCGAAATATCCCAACTGGTTCAACCGTAGCAGGCTGGTGTCCCAAGCCTGGCTGTTGAAGCGCCCGCCCTCATCAATCAGCAACTCGCGCCGAATCACCTTGTCGCGCGTGGTCGTATTGCCGCTGAACTCGATCCGGCGCACGAAGTAGGGCTTGCCCTCCTGAACGTCGAGCGTCAGGTTCACCACCCGACGCTTTTCGTCCGGCTGCGGGTCGGGGTTGGCGACAAAGTTGATGTAGCCGAATTCTCCGTACAGTTTGCGGAGATTCTCCAGCCCCTTGCGCAGCTTCGAAATGTTCAGGATTTCACCCTGATGCATGCCGAAGACATTGGTCAGGACTGCCTGGTCGTTGATGAACTTGTTGTTGACGAAATTCACCTTCCCGACCCGGAAACGGTTCCCTTCGACAATCGGGATGGTGATGTCCACCTTCTTTCCGGGGTGACCGCCCCAGAAGAGAACGTGCATGCTGTGGGTATCACGCTGCTTGAGCGTGGGGTCTTCCACGATCACGCTGAAATAGCCGCGATCCTGGTAGACGCCGCGCACCCGTTCCAAGTCTTCCGACAGCTTGGCCGCATCATAGGTCTTGCTGAAGAGGTTCTCGAAAATCAACGAGTCGGGGATTCCGATCGGTCGCAGATTTTTCATGCTGCGCCGGAGCACCAACGAGCTCATCACCGTGTTGCCGTGGAAGGCAATCTTCCCCACTTCGACCTTGGGGCCTTCATTGACGTCGAACGTCAAGGCCACGGAACTGGGGGGCAACTGGGTAAGCACCGTCTTGACGGAGGCATACTGCCGCCCGTGCTCCGCGAGAAGCTCCTTGATGGCATCCTCGGCGTGCTTGGCCCGCGTCGGGTCAAATTGGTCGTCCCGCGTCAGGCGCACATTGCGCGCCTTCCAGCGATCCAAAATGTCGGATTCGGTGATGGACTTGAGCCCCTTGTACTTGATCTCGCGGATCAGCGGCTTCTCCGAGACGTGGATATGGAGGAGGACGCCCTGTGGCGTGTCCTCGCGTTCAATCTTCAGGTCATCGAAGAATCCCGAGTTCCAGAGCGCCATGAAGTCGCGATTCACCTGCGCCGGGTCCAGTTCACTGCCCGGCTTGGAGTAGATCCGCGTCTTGATCGTGTCGCAGGGAACGCGATGATTGCCTTCGCAAATCACCCCAATGATGGTGTTGTGAGCCGGCACCGAGGCGGACGCCTGAGCGCGAAGCAGGGCGGGAGCCCCCACGACAGCCCCGAGGAGGGGAAATGTCGTCCACATGAGGCGCCGCGCCCAACAAGCGCGGCGTGACTGACGAGGCAGCAAGTGCAGATTGGTCACCAGAGCGCGTTTATCCCCTTGCCCCCTCCGTCCAACTGAGGCGGAAGCTCAAAGCCATGAGTGCCAACAGTATAGCGGTGTCGCGCTCCGATGGGCGAAGTTTTCCGGTCAGTCCCGCTGTCTCTGTACAGCCACACACAATCCGGCCCGGCGAACCCCCTGGCGCTGCCCGGCCCACTTTGCGGAGTGTCCCCCCGGCTTCAACCGCGACCAAGCCCGGCCTAAGCGCCGCGCGGCAATCCAGAACGGCCACACGGAGCGCCCGAGTCCGTACTTTCGCCGGAGAGAGACGCGGCGCGCATGTCGCCGATGGCCCAAACTTCGGCCCCGCATGCGAACGGCATGCACCCGCGCCGCGCGACCCTTCCATCCAACCACTCACCGGCCGTGCAGCAGCCACCGCGGCTCTGCTTGGACGCGACGAAAGCGCAGCATGGCCAAACCAGAAGATGTACAAGTCAAGTGTGGTCGCTGCGGCCGAACCTTCCGCACTCAGAACTTCCCGAAACTCGACCATTTCAGCATCTACCGCGTCACCTGCCCACATTGCGCCTGGCCCGGCCGCTATCTCGCCTCCGAATTGCGCGCTCTCACCAATACCATCCCCGCTCCCGCTTCCATCAAGAACAAGGCCAAGCCCGGCGGCGACCCGACGCGCTAACATCTTGCCCCGGCACCCTCCCGTCAGTCTCCTGAGCTGTCTGTAGGATGCGTCTCCAAGTCCGCGTACGAAACCATCTATTTGGCACGCATGAGGAACTGCTCTTGGCGGTTCATCCCGCCCCGCCGCTTCGTACTTCTGTCAACGCAAAGTAGAAAGTTCCTCATTTGAGCAAAGTAGAAAGTTCCGCAAGGGGCGCGGAGGCGGAGCGAAGCGGAGCCGGAGCGTCCCCTTGCGGCGGGAGCGCGCTGCGCCTCCAGGCGGG
>Ga0207416_1001020_pt1 | contig 40627 bp, 36 predicted proteins | sample PaiPotPPM11metaG_FD_184107 | JGI IMG/M metagenome (GOLD analysis project Ga0207416, IMG submission 184107) | Iron sulfur acid spring bacterial and archeal communities from Banff, Canada, to study Microbial Dark Matter (Phase II) - Paint Pots PPM... ...
AGGTGGATGTCGCTGGCTCCCCGCTTCACGGAATCCGTCAAGATGTAGTTCACCAGCTTGATGACTGGGGCCTCCTCCGCCGCTCTTTCGAGCGCGGCCATGTTAAGCGCCCCATCATCCTCCTCCTCCAGTTCAACGCTGCCCGCCGACCCTTCGTCGATAAAGCCGACCAGGTCTTCAATCTCCCGCTTGCGCTCGAGGTCCTCGGCGCTCCCGTAAAACTTTTTGACCGCAGCCTCAATCGCCGTTTCGGCGGCAAGCACCGGCTCAACATTCAGGCCGGTCATGAACTTTACGTCATCCAGCGCAAAGACATTGGCCGGGTCGGCCATGGCCAGCGTCAACGAAGACCCCATGCGCGCCAGCGGCAACACTTTGTGCTTCAGCGCGGTATCCAGCGGAATCAGTTTCAGGATGTCCGATTCGATTTCAACGTCGGCAAGCTTGATGGAAGGGATTCCGTATTGAATGGAAAGAGCAGAGGTGACTTCGTCGTCGGTCAGAAAACCAAGCTTCACCAGGGCGTTGCCCAGCTTCCCCCCGTTTGTTTTCTGATACTCCAGGCCCCGGTTCAATTGTTCTGGAGTGATGCGGTTCTCACGAACCAGTATCTCCCCGACTCTTGCGACGGTGGTTTGAATAGCCAACGGTTCGCTCCATCCGAGTGGCTGAAGGGCAACGGTCTTCAGTCACGCTCGGGCGGGATTTAGCACACGCCTTGACCGGCAAGCGAGGCAGCCCGACTCGCTCCTTTATTTCGCGCGCCAGAAGCAGATGTTCATCCCGGCCCTATCGGTGTGATAATCCTTCCTGGCCAACCGCCGCCCTGCGCCTTGGGCAGGACGCAGAAGCGAGCAAAGAAGAGGCCGGAAACACCCGCCACTCTTGACATCGGCACCCCCGCAGCATAACTTTAACCCGTATGATGATGGAGCCGGACCGCCCTGACCTTTCTCCTCGGGCCGAACTTCTGGGCTACTTTAGTAACCTGCTCGGGCATTTCGGACCGCAGCATTGGTGGCCCGCTCAAACCCGGCTGGAGGTCATACTGGGAGCTATCTTAACACAAAATACCTCATGGAATAATGTTTTCCTAGCTATCGGCGAGCTTCGGCATAAAGACTTGCTGGCAAAGGCGCGGCTGATGAATGCCAAGGCACTGGAGATCGAGGCTGCCATTCGCTCCTCGGGCTTTTTCCGCCAGAAGACCCGAACCATCCGCGGTTTTATGGACTGGCTCCAGCGCAATCACTCCGGTTCTCTGCGACGGGCCCTGGCGCAGCCGCCGCTTGTGTTACGGCGTGAGCTTCTCGCCTTACGGGGTATTGGACCGGAAACCGCTGACGCTATATTGCTTTATGCTGGAGACCGCCCCTTTTTCGTGGCGGATGCTTATACCCGGCGCATCCTGGGGCGTCATGGCTGGCTCGCCGAAGGCGCAGGTTACGACGAAACGCAGCAATTTCTGCATCGCCACCTGCCCCGCGACCCAGTGTTGTTTAACGAATTCCATGCTCTGCTCGTCGAAACTGCCAAGCGCCATTGCCACCGCGTTAATCCGGTTTGTAGCGGCTGCCCGCTCGAATTCGATCTTCTTACGCATGGCGTGAAGCCGGCGGCCATCAGATCCCGCAATAACCAGCGGGCCACAATTGTTTCGCCAGGGTCACCGGTGGTTTGAATCATGGAAGAGAAAAAACAAAAGACACGCCGTACCTTTCTGGTTTTCCTGCTCATCGCCGTCCCCATTCTCTTTCTGATCGGCTGGAGCCAAGCCTCTCTTAATCTCGGATTCATCCACCCTCAAACGGCACAGGGAACCTATCTGCTAATCACCCTTTCCACCATCGTCTTTCTGGCTTTCGTCATCTTCGCCTTGATCCTCACTCGAATCCTGCTCAAGCTTTACGTTGAACGGAGGCAGAACCAGCTCGGCTCGCGGTTCAAGACTAAGATGGTGGTGGCGTTCCTCACCCTTTCACTGGTGCCCGTATTTTTCCTCTATATCTTTTCCTACGGGCTCCTGAACCGCAGCGTTGACCGCTGGTTCGGCATCCCGTTTGACATATTGCGGCGGGACGCTAACGAAATGGTTCAGCAGCTTGAACTGCAGACCACACAGCAGGCGCTGGACAGCTCAGCCCATCTCGCCACGAACCCACGATTGGTTCGTTATCTTTCCGAGGCGAATGACTCCGGAATCAGCCGCTATCTGTCCCGGCGGCTGCACATTATGGGTGTTGAGTCTATTGCCTGCTTTGACCGGTCCGGACGCCTGGTCCTTCGCGTTGGGGGGGGTCGCCCGGACCTTCAAGAGATTCGCCGCCTGTTTCCCGAGATCGCGTCAGGACATATTCCCGAGGAAGGGGTCAGCGAGACGTGGCGTTCCCCGGAATCTAGTTTTTTCCTTGCCGCCCAGCCCGTCGACACGCCCTCGGGAAGATTAGCCGGCTCGATCGTTGCCGTGCGCTCTCTGCCCTTGAATATCCAGGAGATTGCTCAACAAATCCAGCGCGAAGCCCAGCGGTATGACGGATTGAGCCGGGAGCGGAAGGCCTTGAAGCGCACCTATATGCTCATCCTGCTGCTCATCACTCTTGTGATTCTCTTTGCTGCCACGTGGCTCGCGATGTTTTTCTCCAAGCAGGTGACGGTGCCCATTCAGGCGCTGGCTGAGGCCACCCACGAGGTTTCCCGCGGCAACATGGCCTGGCGGGTTTCAACTCGCGCCGATGCGGAGCTGGGCAGCCTGATCCGTTTATTCAACGAAATGACCGGGCAGCTTCAAGAGAGCCGGCAGGCCATCGAGCGCGCTGCGGACGATCTGCAAAAAGCCAACCGCCAGCTCGAAGAGCGGGGCAATACCATGGAAGCCATCCTGGAAAACGTACCCACCGGCGTCATTTCCTTCAATCCCCAGCGGGAAATTACCCGCGTTAACTCAACCGCCCAGCGGATGTTCGGCCACGCTGAAGTGAGTAATGCCCGGCTGCTGGAAAACCTCTTTACGGCGGATGAAGCAAGAGAGATTTCACGCTTATTCCGCCGCGCTGACCGCCAGGGAGTGGTGACCCGGCAAATGCAATTAGCTTTCGGGGAAAAACGGTCCATCATCGGACTCACTCTTTCTTCGGTACGGGCCCAGCACGGCGCCATCGGTTACGTGATGGTGCTGGAAGACCTCACCGACCTGATGATGGCTCAACGCAGCGCCGCTTGGCGTGAAGTCGCGCAACGGATCGCCCACGAAATCAAGAATCCCCTGACTCCAATTCAGCTCTCTTCGGAGCGGATCGCGCGGATCATAGGGCGCTCGGAGCATACCCTGCCCCCTAATGCGATGCTCGCCACCATTTCGGAGAGCGCTTCCCTGATCCGCCGGGAGGTTTCAACCCTGAAATCCCTGGTGGATGAGTTTTCCCGCTTTGCACGCTTCCCTGCCTCGCGCCCGGTTCCTGCGAACCTGAACGGCATCGTCGAAGATGCGCTGCGGGTGTTTGACGGACGCCTTTCCGGGGTTCGTATTCATGCCGATCTTGCCCCTGAGCTTCCCGTGGTTAATGCCGACCCCGAGCAAATGAAGAGGGTCATTGTGAACCTGATCGACAACGCCGCTGAGGCACTGGAACAATCCCCCGCCAAGGACATCTGGATTCGCACATCTCCAGACCCGGATCAAGACCTCGTCGGCCTGGTGGTGGCGGATAGCGGACCCGGCATCCCCCCCGAGGCCAAAGAACGATTGTTTCTTCCTTTCTTTTCCACCAAGCAGCGCGGGACCGGACTCGGCTTAGCGATTGTTTCCCGCATTATTTCCGATCACAATGGAAGGATTCGTGTGGAGGAAAACTACCCCGCCGGAACTAAGTTCATCATTGACCTTCCCGCTGAATACTCTACGGCGCTGAAAATTCAAGACTAGCCATCGGAGCTTTGCGAGATTCTCCGCGCTTCGGCCGTGGTACTGTTCGCTGTGGCGGCGCTGGACGAGTGTCGCCCACTATTGAACGGTAAAGTTCGGCGGTCACAGACCGCCACCGCAAACGAAATTCGACACAACCCGCTCATCCCACGATGCGCCCGGAATTGCGTTAAACTGGTTCGGTTGACGAGCGGTTTTGTATTTCAAACTCTGAGGTTGGAAGCCTCGATCTTCATGACGCATTGTGAGCTTCGGAAATGCAGCTCATGTCGTGCCTGTCAGACCGGCGGCATTGAATCATGAGATATTCCATCCTGATCGTGGACGATGAACAGGGAATTCGCGAATCCCTCACCAGTATCCTGGAGGATGAAGGATACCGGGTAGAGTCCGTGGGGAGCGGTGAGGCCTGCCTGGAAGCTCTGGCAAGAAGAATCCCGGACATCATTCTGATGGATATCTGGCTGCCTGGCATGGACGGTTTGCAGACGCTTGAAAGAGTTCAAGAGATGGAAAATCCGCCGATGGTCATCATGATCTCCGGCCACGGCACGATTGAAAGCGCCGTGCGCGCCACCAAGCTTGGCGCCTTCGACTTTATTGAGAAGCCTCTCTCCATCGACAAGACCCTGCTGACTCTTCAGCACGCCCAAGAGCGTATGGCCCTGACCTCACAAAACCAGAAGCTTCAGGAGGAGCTGCGCGGGCAATACCGCATCCTGGGAGACAGCGTCCCCATGAAGGCTCTGCGGCAGCAACTGGCGCTTGCCGCCCCCACCAACGGACGGGTCCTCATCTACGGAGAGAGTGGAACCGGCAAAGAATTGGTGGCCCACGCCCTGCATCAAATGTCATCACGCTCCCCGCAACCCTTCGTGGAAGTGAATTGCGCTGCCATTCCTGAAGAGCTGATCGAGAGCGAATTATTCGGCCATGTGAAGGGCTCCTTCACCGGCGCCGTTGAGGACAAGGTTGGAAAATTTGAGCAAGCCCATAAGGGTACTTTGTTCCTGGACGAAGTGGGCGACATGAGTTTGCGGACGCAATCCAAGGTCCTGCGCGTGATCGAAGAACAGCGCTTCACGCCGCTCGGTTCCGGCAACGATTTGCAAGTAGACGTCCGCATCATCTGCGCCACCAACAAGAGCTTGGAAGACGAGATTCAGAAAGGAAATTTCCGTGAAGACCTTTTTTACCGTTTGAATGTCATCCCCTTTTATGTCCCCGCGCTGCGCGATCACAACGAGGACATTCCGGCCCTCTCCAACCATTTCCTTTCCACCTTTGCCCGCTCCTACGGACGCAAAGCCAAACATTTCTCTGATGCGGCGATGGAGACGCTGTTACATTACCGCTGGCCTGGAAATGTCCGCGAGTTGAAAAACCTGGTGGAACGTTTGGTGATTATGGTGGCGGGTGAACGCATCGAGCGGCGGCATCTGCCCGCCTCTATCTGCCAGGAGACAAGCCGCCCCCGCGCTGCGGGTCAGCGCGCCGTGAACGCCGGCTTTTCAAGCCTGCAGGAAGCTCGAGCCGCCTATGAACGCGACTACATCCTCCGCAAGCTGGAGGAAAGTCATGGCAACGTCAGCCGCACCGCTGAAGCGCTGGGCCTCGAACGCAGCCACCTTTACCGCAAGATGAAGTCGCTGGGAATCGCCGTGGGAGATTGAAAGATATTGCCTTCTGTCTACAAATCTTCCCAAATCTGCCATTTCTGTTTCCAGTAGAATCGCATAGACCGGCAAGCGTTGCCCGCTGGTCCTTGAGCAAGCTTCTTATGCCGATCCTTCATTGCGGTAATCGAGCGCCGCAATCATCGCCGGGTTATTCCGCCAGTCGTGTTCGACGCGCACATGCAGTTCCAGAAACACCTTGGGCGGGAATAAGCGTTCCAACTCTTGCCGCGCTTCTGTTCCAATTTCTTTCAGTCTCGCCCCTTCGGCCCCAATCACAATCGGCTTCTGCGATTCTTTTTCTACCACAATCGTCGCCTGGACGCGGGTCAGGTTCCCTTCTTCCTGGAAAGACTCGATGATCACCGCCGTGACGTAAGGCATCTCCTGCCGTGTGTGTAGGATGATCTTTTCGCGGATGATTTCTCCTGCCAGAAACCGTTCTGGCTGGTCCGTATACATCTCCGGGGGGAACAGCGCGCTACTTTCAGGCAGGCACTGGGTGATTGAACCGATCAAGTCTTCAATTCCGTTTCGCTTCAGCGCCGAAATTGGGAAAATCTCCTCAAACTCGTAAAGCTTCGAATAGCGGTCGATCAGAGGCAGCAATCGCTGCTTTTGCATCTGGTCAATTTTGTTCAGAGCCAATATGGTGCGGGGCCGGTGCTGCGTTAGAAGATCGATGGTGAATTGATCTCCTCGCCCGAATCCTTCGCTGGCATCCACCACCAGCAACGCCAGGTCGCGGTCCGCCAGCGCCTGGCTCACAAAATCCATCATCTGCTTGTTCATGCGCGATAGCGGGCGGTGAATGCCTGGTGTGTCCATCAGGATCACCTGCGCCGACGGCCGGTTCACAAGGCCCAGGATTCGATTGCGGGTAGTCTGTGGCGCGGGAGTGACAATGGACACTTTTTCTCCCACCATCGCGTTCACCAGCGTGCTCTTGCCCGCATTGGGCCTGCCCACCACCGCCACAAAGCCGCAGCGGAAAGAGCCGGTCGAATCGGCTTCCGCGACGATGTCCTGAAGCTGGCTGGTTGATTTCCTGGTCTTTTTCAAGCAGGCAATCCCCTCTTTGCCCCGGCTGCAACAGGAGGTTGAGCTTTAACTTGTTTCTTGCGCTTCATCTTCGTTGGCGCGAGGCGGCGCTCAAAGGTGTCAATCCCCAATCTGGCGAGTAATTTATTTTCGAGCGATTGCATTTCACCATTGTCCGTTTCGTGATCGTATCCCAAAAGGTGCAGGGCCCCGTGCAGCACAAGCTGGCGCAACTTCACATCCAGGGTTATCCCTTCTTCCGATGCATCCCGCCTTGCCGTCTCTGCGGAGATGATCACGTCACCAAGAAATCCTTCCAATTCTCTCCTGAAGATATTTCTGACCTTTGACGGACCCTCATCCCATGCCCACGGAAAGGAAAGCACGTCGGTGGGCCGCTTCGTATGCCGGAATTCACGATTGAGCCTTAGAATTTCCGGGTCATCTACAAAGGCAACGTCAAACCAACGCTGTCCGAGCTCGAGCCCGCCCGTTACTTCCAATGCAAAACCCCCAAGCCGTTTTATGTTCAAGCGGACCTTTCTTTGGCGGTTATAAATCATTGGAAAAATACCCAAGGCCGTTCTGGACCGGAGATTTGCCCGCGCCGGGACCGGCCAGAGTGTGGCTTACCGGCTGCTCCACCTCTTATTCCTGATGAGGATGTGGAGCTTTGTCATGCCGGTCTGGCCGGTTGAGCTCAAATTGTTCATAGGCGCGGATAATGCGTTGCACCAAGCTATGCCGCACCACGTCCCGCTCGTTGAAATAAATGAAACTGATTCCCTCCACGCTCGTCACCACATCGACAGCCTCCACCAATCCCGAACGCCGTCCGTTGGGCAGGTCGATCTGCGTCACGTCGCCGGTGACAACAGCCTTGGAGTTGAAGCCGAGGCGAGTCAAGAACATTTTCATCTGCTCGCTGGTGGTGTTCTGGGCCTCATCCAGAATCACGAAGGCGTCATTCAATGTGCGCCCACGCATAAAGGCGATGGGAGCGATTTCAATGATGCCCTTTTCCAAATAACGCTCCACCCGGTCCGGGTCCAATACGTCGTAGAGGGCGTCATAGAGAGGCCGCAGGTACGGATTCACTTTCTCCTGAAGCGTTCCCGGCAGGTATCCCAGCCGCTCACCCGCTTCCACGGCCGGCCGCGCCAGGATGATGCGGCTCACTTCCTTGGTGATCAGCGCGTCTACCGCCATGGCCACGGCCAGATAGGTCTTGCCCGTTCCCGACGGTCCAATGCCGAAAACCATGTCGTGCCGCTCGATGGCATCCACGTAACGCTGTTGGTTCAAGCTCTTCGGCGCCACCGTCTTCTTGCCGAAAGCGCGCGGCCGGCCAGCCTCCGCCAAGCCCTTCAACGTCGCCCCCGGATCCTCTGACAGAATCCGCAGGAAGGATTGCACGTCTTTCGGCTCGAAGCGCGAGCCGCCTTCCACCAGGTCCGCGTAGTCCTGCACTAACCGCTCGACGCGATGAACGTCCCCTTCGGCGCCCTCAATCTCCAGCGTGTCATTGCTCAGATGCGTTGAAACGCTGAAGTTTTTCTCGAGCAACTTCAAATTCTCATCAAACGTTCCGAAAAGCTCTTCGACGCCCTTATCAACTCTGACGCTTCCCTTCATAGTTTGCAGGAAAAAATCCTGACCCCCGCAGATGATTTGGCTAGAGTGAAATGACGAAGTGCGTAATGGAGGGAGATTCCCTGGAAAGACTGTGCTTTTCCCATTCAGTCTGATCTCAAAATAACGGAACCCAAGGCGAAAGTCAAGGCTGGCCGCCTTCAATGATTGGCCCCGGCGGGTAATTGTCGCGTAAAAGGCAAGGCACGCACCCGGCCTTTTCGCCGCCGCCAGCGCTCCTCCAGCTTTCCGTGTTGAGCGATGAGCTTGGATGGATCCTCTCCCGTCAGCAAATCCAGCAGCCTGTCCAGCGTCCAGTACCGCCGTTGCTGCCGCCAAAAGATGAGGCCAATTCCCCGCCGCCGGTCCTCAATTCGAATCTGCAATAGTACGTTTTGCGGCGGGTCCGGATTGCCTGAGAACAAACCACATTCGTGCTTTGTTCTCTGCCGCTCCGCCCGCCGCGCCTGAACCCAGGCCCGCGCCGCCAATCGTTCGGCAAGCCGCTGAGCAGCCGGGCTGTCCGCATGGAAAGTCCGTGCGATCTCGGACCGGAACCAGCGGTACTGGGCGTCGGACTCCGGCCCGTGAACCTGGAGAATTCGCTCCCGCAGGCGCACGGCATAGCCGCCATGCTTCAAGCCATTCAGCGACACCCGAGCTTTGGCCTGGGGTGTGGCGGGTCCGGTCGACTTTTTGGCATTGGCGCGGCAGGCGGCGAGCAGCGCCGGGGTCAGATTAGGTGATTTGCGTAGTGACATGGAAGATTCACGCTCCTGGAGCCGAGCGTAGCATGGGCGAGTGAGACAGGGGAGACCAGTGAGACGGATGAGACAGAAAATTTTAGGCCGTGACTTTCAATGCTTTACACGTCGAATTTTAACCGGGCTCATGCCAAATCCGCCAAAAGTGCCGCATTTTGCCACACTGGAAGCCAGGGCCTCGCAAGAATAGCCACAGGCCTCAAAAGCAAGGTCTGCTCTCCACACGACACGCTTCACGGCTTGAGGAGGATTTTGCCGAAGAAATCCCGGCTTTCCATCTTGGCATGAGCGGCGGCGGCATCGCGCAAAGGAAAGGCGGAATCAATCACCGGCTTAACCCTACGCTGGAAGACGAGCTTCAACACGTCCATCAACTCTCCTTTGCCCCCCATAAATGACCCGAGCAGTGCGCGCTGCCTTCCGAACAGGCCGCGCAGGTCGAGCTTCACCTCCGCGCCCGAGGTGACTCCGCAGGTGACAATCCGGCCATAGGTGGCCAGCGAGGCAAAGCACGCTTCCCACACCGCGGCGCCCACATGCTCCACGATCACATCCACGCCGCGCTTCGCCGTCAACCGCTTCACTTCATCGGCAATCGATTGCTTCTGGTGATTGATGGTCTCATCCGCGCCAAGCTGGCGGGCCTTCTCCAGCTTGGCATCCGTTCCGGCAACGGCAATCACCCGCGCGCCAATCAGCTTGGCAAGCTGGATTGCGGCGCTGCCCACGCCCGATCCCGCCCCGATCACCATCACCTCTTCACCGGGCTTAGCTTGGGCGCGAGTTATCAATATGTGCCATGCCGTCAAAAACACGAGAGGCGCGGCGGCAGCTTCATCAAAACTGAAGCCGGCGGGAATTGGAATGACGTTGGGCTCGGGTGACTTCACGTACTCAGCATAGCCGCCATCTACCAGGACGCCGAACAGCGTATAATTGCGGCAGGCGCTGTCCAAGCCTTTGAAGCACATCTCGCATTGCCCGCAACTGATGCCCGGCGCCAACAACACGCGATCTCCAGCCTTGACGCGCTTCACGAGCGGTCCGGCGGCCGCCACAACCCCCGCAATGTCACTGCCCACAATGTGCGGCATCCCAAGCGGCCAGCTTGAGACGCCATTCCGCAGCCACAAATCCAGATGATTCAGTGCGCACGCCTTCACCTGAATCAGAACTTCATTGTCCGCAACCTCCGATTCGGGCGCATCTTCGAACTTCAAAACGTCCAGCCCGCCGTGCTGGTGAAATCGAACGGCTTTCATTGCCATCGCCTCCACGAAAAACTTGCCGCACTGACATCGTGCCGCAGCTTTCAGCTTACCCGATTCATCTTCCCTTACGTACCCAGCCCATATCACGGTAGTGTCTCAGTTTCTTTGCTGTAGCGGCGCTCTATGAGCGCCGAACTTGTATCCTCAACGGTTTCCGGCGCTCATAGAGCGCCGCTACAGCAAACTGCGTCACTACCCATATCATAAGAATGTTCTTCCTCGCGTCTTGGCTTTTCGCGTCTTGGCGCCTTGGCGCGAGATGTTTTTCCACGAAAAACAAACAAATTCTCAGGCCAAGGCGCAAAGACACGCGAAGCACTCACGATTCTTGTGAATCGGCAAGCGCGTATGATAGTTTCAAGTGATGGCCCCCGTTCGTGTGCGTTTTGCTCCCAGTCCGACAGGATTCGTACACGTTGGCAATGCGCGCACCGCGCTTTTCAATTGGCTCTTCGCCCACCATCACGATGGCAGCTTCATTCTGCGCATTGAGGACACGGACGTCCAGCGTTCCGAGGAACGGTACGAAGCGCAGCTCATCGAGGACCTGAAATGGTTTGGCCTCGATTGGGACGAAGGGCCCGACTGCGACGGAATTTACGGTCCTTACCGCCAGTCCGAGCGCAAGGAGGTTTATGCGAAGCTTGCGGCTCAACTGATTGAGCAGGATCGCGCCTACTTCTGCTTCTGCACGCCGGAGGAACTGGAAGCCGACCGGCAAGAAGCGCTGAAAGCCGGACGCCAACCCAAGTATTCCGGCCGCTGCCGCAAGCGCCCGCGCGAAGAATCCGCGCGCCAGGTTGCCCAAGGCGCTGCCACGGCGATCCGGCTGAAGATTATGGATAGCGTCTTCAACTGGGTTGATATCGTTCATGGCGCCACCAGCTTTTCAAGCGAAGTGATTGGCGACCCCATCATCGTTCGCTCCGACGGCAATCCTGCCTACAACTTTGCCGTGGTGGTGGACGATCATCAGATGGCGATCACCCACGTCATTCGCGGTGACGATCATATCTCAAACACGCCGCGGCAGCTTGCTGTTTACCGCGCCTTTGGGTGGGAACCGCCGGGCTTCGCGCACCTGTCCACCATTCTCGGACCCGACCGTACACGCCTCTCCAAGCGTCACGGCGCGACATCACTCGAAAGCTTCCGCCAGATGGGCATCCTGCCGGAGGCCCTGCGCAATTATCTGGCATTGCTCGGCTGGTCGCCTGCCGACGGCAAAACAGAAATCCTGAGTGACCGGGAATTGATTGCGCAGTTCTCACTCGAACACATCACCAAGAGTCCTGCCGTGTTTGATCTGGAGAAACTCAAGTGGTTAAACCGCCATTATCTGAAATCGTCTTCGCCAACGCGGCTGGCGGAGCTTGCCATTCCTTTCCTTGCCGCCGCCGGTTACCTGGACGGAACTGTGGCCCAAGCTGGGCGGCTCTGGATCGAGCGCGTCATGGATGCCGTGCTGAAGAATTTGGACCACCTCGATCAGTTTCCCGCCGCCGCGCGCGTGATCTTTGAATTTGATCCCGGAAACCTTTTAGAGAACGCGCAAACAAGGATCGAGGCTCAGGACGCCGGCACGCGCGCGGTGGTGGCGGCGCTTCTCCAACAGCTCCAGGCAGGGAACGAGATCACAAGTGAAAGTTTCCGAGCCGCCACCAAGGCGGTACAGAAAGAAACCGGCAAGAAAGGTAAAGACCTATTCCATCCCATTCGACTCGCGCTCACCGGTGAAATCTCAGGACCTGAACTCGATAAGCTTGTGCCTATTTTTGAGGAGGGGTCGAAGCTCGATCTTCCCAAGCCAGTGAAGAGCGTCAAGCAACGGCTTCAGGAATTTATGCAAACCACCGGTGCGCCACAATGAGGTTTACGGCCCACGAAACCCAGCGGCGGGCGGAACCGCGCTCTGACATCATCTACGGCATCAACGCCGTGAAGGAAGCGATCGAAGCGCGGCCCGTTGAATACGTGCTCTTTTCAGAAGGACATCACGGCGGCCGCCTTCAGGAACTGATCGACACTTGTCGCGCGCGCGGAATCTCCGTGCGCTTCGCGCCTTCGAGCGCGCTGGAAAGGCTTGCAGGGGCCGTCCAGCATCAGCACGCCGTGGCCGTGTGCTCCGCCAAATCTTATGAAAGCCTCGAATCGCTTTGCAAGACATCTGGGCCGGCGCTAATCGTGGCGCTGGATGGAGTCGAAGACCCGGGAAACCTGGGAGCGGTGGTGCGGACCGCCGTGGGCGCGGGCGCAACCGGCGCCGTCATTCCGGAAAGGCGCGCAGCAGGATTAACCCCCGCTGTGGCGCGAGCCGCGGCCGGAGCGCTCGAACATCTGCGGATCGCGCGAGTGCCAAACCTCACTCGCGCTCTCGCTGACCTGAAGAAACAGAATATCTGGGTCTACGGGTTTGAGCCGAAGACTCAAAAATCGTACTTGGATCTCGATTACCGGATTCCCTGTGTGCTGGTCCTCGGCGGCGAAGGACAAGGCTTGCACCGCCTGGTGCGCGAGACTTGTGATGAGCTGGCGCATCTTCCGCTGTTTGGGCCGGTGGAGTCTCTCAACGTTTCTGTGGCGGCGGGGATTGTGCTCTATGAAGCGGCGCGGCAAAGGCACGAGGCAAAGAGGCGAGTGACAAGTGACAAGAGATCAGTGACAAGTGATGAGTGAGAACCTGTGAATAAACTCGCCGTGCCTGTCATCCTGAGTGAAGCGAAGGATCTAAGCATTTTGTTTTCAGTAAATGCCGAGATGCTTCGCTACGCTCAGCATGACATTTCCGGATTTTTTCACACCTTCTGACAAGAGACAAGCTAGTATCAACAAGCCGCCCACGCTTTTATGCTCGTCACTGGTCACTTGTCACTTGCTCTTCGTCTCTTGTCTCTGCTCTTGCCCTTTAGGCTTTCGGGCAGCAGGCGCCGCGCGGAATGGGGTCGCCGTGAGGGCAGGTCTGCGGATGGTTCAGGAAGGTACACACCTGGTCGGTCACCGCCGGAGTCCACATGGGCTCGACCTTGCAGGCGTTTTCGTGCAGAGCCTCTTCGCCCATTCCGAACGTCTCAAAGAACAATCTCTCCGCCAGGCGGTGGCGCCGCATCAGTTGATCGGCTCGCTCCTTTCCAGGTCCAGTAAATAACATCTGCCCGCCGGCCAGGTTGATCAACCCGTCCTGCGCCATGATCTGGAAAGTCGCTCGATTTCCGGTAAATTCCGGAAGGCTTTCCGCGTCAAGTTCGAGGCGCTTCGTATCTTCCATCGCCCGCCACATTGCCTGCAGCAACGCTTCCACCAATTGGCCTTCCTGGGGCGGAGCCGCGGAAACCTCCGTCAACCGGCCGTGGTGCAGTTCGATACGCCGTTCGGCCATTCGACCGATTTCCGGATCGTGCGTTACCACCACGATGGTGTGCCCTTCGCGGTGGAGCTCGGTGAGGATTCCCATCACGATGTTCTCATTCACCTCATCCAGGTTGCCCGTGGGCTCATCGGCCAGCACCAGGTGCGGTTGATTGATGAGCGCCCGCGCAATGCAAACCCGCTGCTGCTCGCCGCCGGAGAGCTGCGAGGGCAGGTGCTCCAGCCGCTGCCCGAGTCCCACGCGCCGCAGCGCCTCACCCGCTTCGCGCTCATCCACCAGGCTATGGAAGTATTGCGCGAGCATGACGTTTTCAAGAGCGGTGAGATAAGGGACCAGGTGGAACTGCTGGAAGATGAAGCCCACTTTCTCCGCCCGCAGCCGCGCCAGACCCGCTTTGGAGAGCCGCGCGATATCCTCGCCATCAATCCGCACCTCGCCGGAGCTGGGCGCATCGAGCCCGCCGAGAATGTTCAGCAGGGTGCTCTTGCCGGAGCCAGAAGGACCCATCACCGCGATCCACTCCCCGCGCTCCACGGAGAAGGAGACAGCGTGGAGGGCATGGAAACCCGATCCATAGGTCTTCGTCAGCCCCTTGATTTCAATAAAACGCACCGCTCAGATCTCCTTGAACTTGCCGTGCCCGCGCCAGCCCCGCTCTATTCGCCTTTCAGGACCACGGCGGGTTGAATTCTGTGAACGATTCGCACCGGGAAGAGCGTCACCACGGCTGCCAGCAGCATACTTGAAATACAGACAAAGGGAAAGGTCCACCAGGTAACACCCAAGTGCACCTGGAATAACCGCAACGCCACCGCCTGCGCCAGCAACGCGCCCACCAGGAATCCCACCACGCCGCCGGCGAGTCCCATGCCTGCACCCTCGCTCAGAAACAGGCGCATCACCAGACTGTCACTCGCACCCAGGGCTTTCATCACGGCGATGTCCTTTCGTCTTTCCAGAATGATCGCCGCCATCGCCGCCATCACGCACAGCGCCACAATTGCCAGAATCAGAATGGTGAGCAGCAGCAGCAACCGGCGCACCGTCCGCAACACCACTCCCTCTGAATAAACGATCTGGCGGATGGGAACCGCCTCGGCGCCCGGAAGCCCCGCCTGAAGCTCGCGGACTGCTGCATTCACCTGGTCCGCGCTGCCGCCGATGCGCAGCTCAATGCCGCTGATCTCGCCTTCAAGTCCCAAAATATGTTGCAGAACAGGGAGCGGAAGAAATACTTGATCGTCCTCCGAGGAGCCAGTATCCACGATGGCAGCAACGCGGAAGGCTGCCGGGTTCGCTCCGGCTTCGGCGGCGGCCACAGGAGCAAGGTCCATCGTGTCACCCACCCTCAGATGAAGACGGATCGCCACTTCATTTCCCACGACGCATTCGGAATCGCCGGTCAGGAGAGCGTTTGCACCGGGCTGCCAATCCGGGTTCATCCGCGCGAAGCCTGCAAAGTCAGTTCCAGTAACCACCAAATTCGAGCTGCGCAAATTGAACGCTATGCCGGCTTTGCCCGCGCGCATCACGCTGTAAAGCACGGGAACCGCGTCAACCTCCGTGCCCTGTCGCCTGAAGAAAGCCAAACGCTCAAGATTGGATTCATCAAGGAGGCGGCTCGAACCCAACAAACTTCCACCTCCACCCGCGGGGGTTAGCATGGCGTTGGGGCCAAAAGCGCGGAAATCATGAGTCATTTTGCGCTGGACGCCACTGTAGAGATTCAGCAGCAGCGAGGCAATGGCCGCGCCCACCAGCAGTGAGCCAACGCCGAGCGCCGCCTGGGGGCGCTTGACCCACGTGGCGCGCATCCAAAGGCGCAGGAAAAGAGATCGCCGCGACCGGTTTTGTAGCGGTTCATTCATTTCTCAAGGCCACCGAAGCGGGGATTTTCATGCCGCTGAGGAGCGGCAAGGCGCTGCCGCCGAGTGAGACTGCCAAAGCCAGCGCCAATACAACGGGCAAGATGATCCAATGCAGACCGATGGGCGATCCGAAGATACCCGCAGAGAGGCGGTTGGCGAGCAAACTCCCCAGAAAATACCCGGCGATGCCGCCCACCATTCCGGCCATGGCCGCTTCCAGCAGGAAGATTGAGGCGACGCACCCGTCTGTTGCGCCCAGCGATTTGAAAAGGCCGATTTCGGCGCGGCGCTCAAAGATATTGGCCAGCATCACTGAAGCCATGGCCAATGCCGCGGCCAGCAGCGCCGCCCCGGCCAGTGTGGCCATCAGCATGCCGACGCGGCGAAGAATCGTCCCTTGCGTTTCCTCCACGCGGCGCACCGGCTTTGCCTCAGAGCCGGGAATAGCCTGCTGAATCTGGTAGGCGATAGTCGAAACGTAGTTAGTGCAACTCCACATTTCGAATTGCTCCGGCGTCATGTGGGACACATCCATGCGGGCGCGAGCGTCATCCGGCTTGGCAAGGGCGCTGACTTCCACGCGCCGGATCTTTCCCGCCAATCCTGCCAGCCGTTGAACTGCGGCGAGCGGCGCGATGATTTCCGCGTCTTCCGCGCTGCCCGCTTGGAGAATGCCGCGGATGGTGAAGATGATTTGCGAAGACTCTTTGGAAGCCGCACCAGCTTGATCAGACCGGGCCGGAGCCAGAGTCGCTCCGGCGGGCGCCACGGAAACTGCAATTCTCTGCCCCGGCCGCAATCCAAGGGATCGAGCCAGTTCCGCTCCCGCCAGTATGCCTTCTTCGTCACCCGCCGCGGGCCAGTGGCCGCGCACTTTCCAACCCGGGTGCAACGTTTCGAGGCCCGTCGTGAAATTCACCCCTTTGCTCACCGGCACCGAATGATCGAACCAAGTTCCAGTCAGCACCGCCTCGCGGCCGTCAATGCGGGCGGGCACATCGAGCAAAGGCGCGAAGGCCAGAATGTTGTTTTCCCAGAAAATGCGCTTGATGTTGACGAGAGCGGATTCATCCAGGTAAGCGCCGGAGCCGGCGGGCCGGAAGTCAACGCCGTCTATCGAAACCGGAAGACCATCGGAAGCGGGCGTCACTTCGATATTAGCGCCCATCGAGCGAAGCTCACGGTTGACGCGGTCACCCACGTCAAGCGCGATGGCAGCCACCGCCGTCACCACCGCAATTCCCAGGGTCACAGCAAACAAGCTGAGCAGCTTCCTGCGACGGCGGCGGTTCAGGGATTGTCCGACAATTCTGCTCAGCATACTTCAGCGGACCTTCAGCGGAAAATCTTGGTGGCGGCGCTCAAGGCGGTTTCCGGGATGCTGATGGAGGGCGCGCCAGACTTGTAATCATACTGAATTGGGATGGGATTGCACCCGCCCGGCAGGCCGATGGTCCGCACATTCAGGGAGGCGGAACAGTTGCGGCAGATCACATTCTGGCCGTCCTGATAGTAACCCTGGGAGCCACAGATCGGGCAAGCATCGAGCGCCACGTGGACTGTGCCAGCTTCATCCAATATGGCGATGACCCGCACCCGCACAGCGCCAATAGAAACCGCATAATGATGCAACTTGTGGCCGGCTAATTCCGAAGCAGGAATGTTCACCACGCCCCCGGTGATGGCCAGCGGCTCCGGCGGTGAGACGGCTTGCGCCACGCGCGAGTACATGAACTGGAAACAGATCAAAACCACGATCAGCAAGCCAACTCCCGTGGCCGAAACCTTCCAGAACCGTTCCCGATGTTCTGCAGCCAGCACTTTGCGGCGTTCCGGACCCGTGAGCGAATCCTGAGCGCCGTCTGCGGAACGGATGCGGCCCGCCAGAAGCATAAAGATGCACAGAGCCACAACCACAATGAAAAAGAACGCTTCATTGTTGACAACGGGCCCGACCAACTTCATTTCCTCGCGGCTCGAAGGCAAGACGCGCGCTTCCGAGAGTTCGTGAACGCCGGAGATGAAAAGTTGCACGGCCACGAGCATCAGGACGGCGGAGGTAACGCTGAAGAACTTCTTCAGATTCACACGCAGACTGCCCTTGAAGAAGGCCACTCCCAGACCGATTGCCAGCGCCAGGCCGGTCACGCCACCCAGAAAATTCATGAGTTCCGTCGTCTGCAAGGACACAGCCGCGAGGAAAAGCACGGTCTCAATGCCCTCACGGAAAACCATCAAAAATACGAACAGAAATAGGCCGGCGTTGGACGAGTCCGCAGGGCGGGCGGCAAGCGAGGCCAGCTTTTGCTCAATCTCCTGCTTCATTCGCCGGCCGGTCCGCCACATCCAGTAGACCATAGAAGCCACGAAAACCGCGGCGGCAAGCATCAGCCAGCCTTCGTATGCGTCTTCGTTAATGCGAAGACGGCTGAGACCAAAGGCCGCAAGGATACTGGCCAAAACCGCCGTGGCGAGCGCCCAATAAACGGCGCGCATGGCCGCCTCGCGGCCGGTTTTGCGGAGATAGCCGGCCACGATCCCGACGATTAGAGCCGCCTCAACACCTTCGCGCAGTGTGATGACAAGTGAATCAAACATTTGGAGTCCAAGCTAAATGATGCTTCCATCCCGGGAATGGTTCACCCGTGAAGTATGATAAGATCAACCAGGGGGATTGTCAACTTAAATATTGAAAATAAAGGGGTTATTGCTTCGCTGTGGAGCTGGGAAATTGGCTTTTGGATAGCACGGGCGTGCCGCAATCCTAATATTTCCTCAATACCCCGATCACCCGGCCCTGTACCTGAACACTCGCAGCTTCAACGATGATGGGGTCCATCTGTGGATTGGCGGGTTGAAGGCGCACTTTGCCGCTCGATTCACGGAAAAGGCGTTTGAGCGTCGCCTCCTGGCGGTCGATGAGGGCCACTACGATTTCACCATTCATCGCGTCCTGCGCGCCTTCCACCAGAATGTAATCGCCGTCACAGATGTGATCGTCAATCATGGAATCGCCTTTGACCCTTAACACATAGACGTTGCCCTTGCCTTGGGCGAAGTCGCCAAGGGACAGGGTTTCGGGATTGGCCAGCGCCTCCACCGGCTGGCCTGCGGCAATGCGGCCCAGCAGGGGAAACTCGAACTGGCTTGGCAATGGCACGACCGGAGCAACACCTGGAATGGGTCCACGCCCGCCAGTCTTGCGTCTGCCCCGCAAAGGCGTGCGGATCGCAGGCACAGGACCCGGAAGCGCCACCACATCGATTGAGCGGCTTTGGTTGTAGCCTCGGCGGATGAAACCTTTCTTCTCCAGCGTCTCAACGTGTTTATGCACGGTGGCCAACGAAGAGAGTCCTAATGATTCGCCAATCTCTTCAAAGCTCGGGGAGTAACCTTTCTGGTTGATGAACCCCACCAGGAAGTCCAACACCTGCTTTTGGCGTCGCGTCAAAGCCATGATGATCAACCTCCCTTGATTGTGCGCGGCAGAAGCCGGCCAGGTTTGTCCCGAACCCCATCTTTCGGGCCAAAACGGCGGACACTGCTTGCCAGACCACGGCATCCAATATCATAGGCGAATAAAAGGCGAAAAACAAGGGAATTTTCGGTAGTGACTCAGTTTGCTGTAGCGGCGCTCTATGAGCGCCGAACTTGTAACTTCAACGGCTTCCGGCGCTCATAGAGCGCCGCTACAGCAAACTGAGTCACTGCCGAATTTTCTAAGCATCTGGGTCTCTTGCGGGATTGTGCCGGCCCGTCTTTGTTTTGATTCTGTCTCCGCTGCAAACCCCGGATATCCTGTTTTATGGTTCGGCCACTGTCCCTATCCGCAAGCATCAGATGGTGATTGACCCATCCCTGGGTTTGTTGCTACAGTTTGGAATCTGCCTTTACGTCAGGCATCTGCATTGAGCCGCAAGGCCGGTTCGTTCAGTAATTCTTACAAATCATTCATTTAGATTCGATCCTCAATTCACGGAGAAGCAGAAATGGCCAGGAAATCGGGTGGGACCATTGGAATTTTAACGGGAGGTGGCGATTGTCCAGGTTTGAACGCCGTCATCCGGGCCGTCGTCCGCCGGGCGAATATGCTCGGCTTCCAGATGGTTGGCATCAAAAATGGATGGTTGGGATTGGTGAAGGGCATGGCCGAGCCTCTCGACTTGTTATCTGTATCGGGCATCTTGCCACGCGGAGGAACGATTCTGGGCACGTCACGCACTAACCCTTACAAGGATGATGCCGACAGGAAAAAGTTATTTGAGAACCTGAAGCGGCTCAAGATCGATTACTTGATCGCGGTCGGCGGCGAGGACACGCTGGGCGTCGCCAAGAGGCTCGATGCGGATGGAATCAAAGTGGTGGGCATCCCGAAGACGATCGACAATGACATTGAAGGCACGGACCAGACGTTCGGGTTTGACACGGCGGTTTCCATCGTCACCGAGGCGATTGACCGCCTCCACTCCACGGCCGAATCACACCAGCGCGTGATGGTGGTGGAAGTGATGGGCCGGCACACTGGGTGGATCGCCACGGCGGGCGGACTGGCCGGAGGCGCCGACTGCATTCTGATTCCGGAAAAGCCCATGACGATCGAGGAGATTTGTGACGTCGTTGAAAAACGGCACTCACGGGGCCGGTTGTTTTCAATCGTCGTGGTCGCCGAGGGATTTAAGCTAGAGGGATTTGAGCACGAAGTGACCAAAGATCAAAAGCTGGATGCTTTTGGCCATGCCCACTTGGGCGGCATCGGAGAAGTGATCGCCCAGCAGATTGAGAAGAGGACCGGTTACGAAACGCGCGTTACGGTCTTGGGGCATGTCCAACGGGGCGGCTCGCCGACGGCGTTTGACCGGGTGCTGGGGACTCGCTATGGGGTTCACGCCGTAGACTTGATTCATGAGGGAAAATTCGGCGCCATGGTCTCCCTTAAGGGGAACAAGATCACACAGATTCCCCTTTCAAAAGCCATGAAGAAGCTCAAGTTGGTGGACAAGGATCTGATTGCAACCGCGGAGATCTTTTACGGATAGTGCTGCCGCTAAGGAAAGCGAGGAGGCAGCTTTCTAGAAAGTGGAGGAATTTCAGGACTTCGTTTGATGCGGTTGAGGAGAAGGCTCAATCGCCGGCGCTGACGGACTTGGACCGGACGCCGTTATGAACGATGGCCTGCACCTCTAATGCAAAGGGGCCAATGGCGTTATCTGGCAGGCAAACGAGGAAGGCGCGAAAGGCCAGAAGGGTTTCTTTGGCAATCAAATCAAAATCGTGGAAGTAAATGTCCAACCGCCGCCAGCAATCCATCGAGGCCGGGTTCTCGCTTCGCTCACCCAGGTTACACTCCCTTTGGAATTCCAAGGTCAGGGTTTCAACAGCCCGGCGCAGAACCCGAAGCTGGAGTTGAAACCTCAACCGGGGACGGAACACAAACTGACTCAGCAGTTCATGCATCCTGACGTAATCTGACATGGTGCGTGATTTAAAGTGGGATGAGGACATCCGCCGGATGGGGAAAACCAAGTGGATGTCGGGAAGGTGTTCCGTCAGGGAGTTCAGGAGGATCACCAAGACCCCCGCCAGCCGCTCCCATTCGCTGCCCCCAAGCCGGGCGAGTCTCCACGCCACCTCACGGTTTCCACAATCGCGCTCATTGATCGCGTCGTTTAAAGAAACGCCAAGCATCGTGGTGTGGGCCTCAATTTCGTGAGCCACCGGGTTATAGGTCAGCTCCCGGTTTCGATCGAGGGGAATCATGCCGTAATAACGGGGAAGAGGCGGACTGCCAAGGCGCAAAATTCGCCGCAAGACCGTCCCCACAACGATCAAAGTAAAGGATCCAAGGATCCAATGCATACGAGGTAATATAATCCAATGTATAAACCGACGCAAGAACAAAAAGAACAAAAAGAATAAGGGTGGTAGTCCAGTTTGTTTGCTGTACCACTACCCAGAAAAGTTGCCATCTTCTTGTAAGGAAAACCGATAATTACCCTGCCGTCTTCCTATTCAACATCGGATCATTTGTGGTAACCTTGAAATGGAAATGCAGGGAAGAAATCAAAGTTTCTCCCACACTATGACATTGATTTTCCCCTCGCTTCTGGCAATGGACTTTGCGAACCTTGGGGAGAACCTGATCGAAGTCCAAAGAGCGGGCGCGCAGACAGTTCATGTGGACGTAATGGATGGGCACTACGGGAAGGAAGTCACCGTCGGCCTACCGCTGGTAGAAAGCCTGAGCAAGTCGGGCCATCTCGGGATTGACGTACGGCTTGCCGTGGAGGAGCCAGAGCGCTACGCCGGAATGTTCGTGAAGGCAGGCGCCCGGCGCGTTGCGGTTCACCCGGATTCGACAAATCAGTTTTTCCGGACGCTTCGCAGCATCCGCGAGCATGGAGCGGAAGCTGGAGCCGCCCTGGGACCGGGCGCTCCGTTGGCCTTACTGGATGATGTGAGGGAAGAACTTGACTTTGTGACCCTGGTATGTTCGGAGTGGGACCGGCGGCAAGAAAAGTTTCTCCCCGCGTCCATCCAAAAAATTAAGGACGCATCTAACTTCTGCTCCGGGTCAGGCGGTAGAATCAAGATTCAGGCAGAGGGCGGGATCGAGATCGGACGCATCAGGGAACTGGCTTCTATCGGTGTGGACATCATTGTGGCAGGTCCCGCAGCGCTGAATATAACTCCGTTGGGGGAACGGGTTAAGGAGCTGATCGAGGCGGCCGAGAACGCCCACAAGACATGGTAGACCTCCGGGCGCCTCTGGATTCATGAGAACGTCAAGCAATCGAGTCAATAATCACCGCCCACAGCCCTTCAAAGAATGGCTGCTGCTCCTTATCTTTGCGTGCGGCCTGCTGCCGGGGTGTCTCTTTCACCGCCACCGGAATGCGGGTATGGCAGGCCCTGTGAATCCGGGTGACCAACCCGACAAGATCCTTTTCGAAAAAGCAGCAAATGAAATTAACCACGGCCGCTTCGACGTAGGCCGGCTCACCCTGCAAACACTCATCAATACCTACCCTGACAGCGAATATCTTTCCAAAGCCAAGCTGGAGATCGCGGACTCCTACTACCGGCAGGGCGGCGTTTCCGGGCTGACCCAGGCTGAGGCTGAATACAAGGACTTCATAACCTTCTTCCCCACAGCCCCGGAGGCGCCCATGGCGGAGTACCGGGCCGGCATGGCCCACTTCCGGTTAATGGGAAAGGAGGATCGCGACACTCTTGAGGCTGATCAGGCCGAGGCCGAATTCAAGGTCTTCCTTCAGAAATACCCGGACAGTACGCTGATGCCCACGGTCAAGGCGAGGCTTCGCGAGGTGCAGGAAATTCTGGCGGAAAGCGATTACGAAATCGCCAAGTTTTACTTTATGCGGGGAGCAAACAAGGCGGCCGAATCCCGATTCGAAGAAATTTTGAGTAAATATCCCAACTTCAGCGAGGGCGACCAGGCGTTGTGGTACCTGGGCCAATCACTTGAGCGATTAAAAAAGGCGAACGAGGCCATGCCTTATTACGCTCGTATTATTACGGATTTCCCGCTCAGTTCCCATGTCGATGACGCAAAGGACAAACTTGCCGCTGCCCATTTGCCAATTCCCAAACCCACCGGGGCCATCTTGGCCCGAGCTCAAGCCGACGAAGACCGCCACATTGATAACGGCCTCTTTCATCGCATGGAGGGAGCTTTCACCAGCACCCCCGATTTTTCAGCAACGCTGCGCGGCCCCGTTTACATTGGCGGCATCAAGCCTCCGCAAATAGAAATGGCGAAAGAGCAGCCCGCGAACAAGGTCGGTAACTTGAGCGCCCAGACCGTGAGCGAGGGTAGCCTGAATTCCGGCCCGGCAGCGGATCCGAGTCCAAAAGTCAAAGGCACAACCCCGCCTGCAGCCGCCACCGGCTCTCCTGCGTCCGCGACTCCCCCAGCTACGACTCCTGCCTCTTCCACCGCCGCCACCCCTCCGGCAGCGGCTAAGAACAACACCGGGGCTGATCCGGCAAAGACCGGAAATCGGGATAGCAAAACGGCATCGGATACCTCTTCAACAAAGAAGAAGAAAAAGGGCCACTTCCATTTCCTGAAGAAGCTATTTCCTTTCTGACGACGGCCAGGCGGCACCGTGTCCGGGTCATCGGTTTTCAGCACCCATAAAACGTGATCCTGCTCTTTTCACCTGCTTTCGTAATCGGGTTTCCCCAAAAGCCATCGAAATTCAGCTACTATATCGCGTGAGAAGATACTGGCATGGTTTATGTTCCCGGATCCCTGAACCGGAAGACCAGCTGCAAGCAAACCGGCTGTCAGGCCCCTTGGAAAATGCTGTAATTTCTCGTTTATCTAATCGTATTAAACGGTTGGAACGGCCGAAGATACCGCATGGATGCCCCACTTGAATCCATTCTCCGGCAAGCTCAGGCCGGCGACCCGGAGGCTTTTGCAAGCCTCTACCGGCTTTTTTCCCGCAAAGTGCTGGGGTTGTGCCGGCACTTGCTGGGGACGCAAGAGGAGGCGGAGGACGCGGCGAGCGAGGTCTTTTTGAGGGCCCAAAAAGCCATGAACAGTTATCGAAGCGAAATGCCTTTCCCAACCTGGCTTTACAGCATTGCCAGCCACTATTGCGTGGATCAGTTGCGGCGGAGGGGTCTGGAGGGGCGAATATTTTCAGGGGATCAGCCGGTTGAATGGGAACCTCCCTCAAAAGAACCGTCCCCGCTGGGTGAGGTCTTGACCACGGAGCGGCGCGAATCGGTACAAGGAGCAGTTGCCGCGCTTCCGGAGCGCTACCGTCTTCCCTTGACACTCCGCTATTACAGCGACCTGACATATGACCAGATCGCGGAGACACTTCAGATGCCAAGAAGCAACGTGGCAACGCTGATATTCAGAGGCAAGAAGGAATTGCGCCGAATCCTGGCGCGGGCCGGCGAGGAGGGCCAGTCATGAACTGCTTCCCGGAACTCACCTATTCCATCTATCTCGACCAGGAACTTTCAGCCGATGAGCGCCACGCCGTGGAAACCCATCTGGCGATCTGTCCCGCTTGCCGCGCACAGGTTGAACGTTTGAGCGTGGAAAACCGGTTGATCGCGGAAGCTTTGGAATCAGGAGGGGAAGGCCTGGCAGCGGTCCCAAGCAAGGAAGGTCTTGGCTTTCCGCTCGCCTGGGTTTTGCCCGCCATGATGGGAGGAATTTTCGCTTTGAGCTGGACCGTTCGATGGATTTCCAGCAACTTTCCTGTATCCGCGAACTGGTTCAATCCTTTCAACCGCACCGCGATCCTCAATTTCTTTCTCAGCGTTGCGTTTTTCCTTTCAGCGGAAAGGCAGGCTATTTTCCATTGGTTCGGACTGGCCGTGACCAGCCTTGCGGTGGGACTCATTGTGGCCGGCGGCATTTACTTGCTGCTCCGGCGATGGCCGCTTCACTTTGCGCTCCTAGGAGCAGTGATGATCTTTGCGGGTCCGGGTAAACCGGCCTATGCCATTGAGACTCGCAACAGCGGGCAAACCGTGACAGTTCCGCCTAGTGAAACCGTGGCTGACAGCCTGGAGGCGGGTGCGCAATACGTGGAGATAGCCGGCAGGATCAATGGAAACCTGATCGCTCATGGCCAAAAAATCACCATCAGCGGCATCGTCACCGGAGACGTCATCACCTCGTCGCAGACGCTCGACATTGAAGGTACGGTCCAGGGCAACGTTTTTGCTTGGGGTCAATTTGTGACGGTGCATGGAAAGGTCGGTCAGTCAGTACACGTCTTCGCTGAATCGTTAGAACTTGCCAACGGCGGGCAAGTGGGTGGCGATGTTCTCGCCTTTTGCCAGACCGTAAACATCAACGGCAACGTGAATGGAGGCGTTGCAGTTGGCGCCGCATCCGTCATGTTGCGGGGCGATGTAGACCACGGCGTTTATGCCTCCGCCGGACAAGTAAGGGTTGCGAGCTCCGCCCATATTGGTCAGAACCTAGTGGCCAGGGTGAACCGAACCCGCGATTTCAGGCTGGATCCGGGAGCCGTGGTCAGGGGCAAAACGGAAGTCAAATTGAGCGGCAACCGGGGCAGCCGGTTCCTGACCCTTCACTACTACCTGTGGCGCGCCGTTGAGCTTTGTGCGGTGTGGCTGACGGGATTGGTGCTGTTCTGGCTCTTCCCTTCTCTGTTCCAAGGCAAGTTGGAGACCTCATCCGATCTGCTCAAGGCCATTGGTTGGGGCGGCGTGCTGCTGGTGGTTACCCCGGTTGCTGTGATAACGGTGGCGCTCACCTTGGTCGGGTTGCCCCTAGCCATCATGGCCCTTATGTTATGGATTATTGGCTTGTTCCTGGTGAAGATCTTCGTGGCCCCCGTCATCGGCAATCGATTGATGGGGACGGTTCCTGGCGCCAAGAAGCCGTTTGCCGTGCCGCTCCTGCTCGGTCTTGTGGTTATTTTCGTCGCCGTGGCATTGCCCTACGTTGGCATTTGGGACAGCTCCCTGGTTACGTTGACCGGCTTCGGGCTGGTTTTGAGCGCCGCCCGCCAGACGTGGGGGCGTAGGCGCTCATTGACGCCGTAGTGCAGTCCAGGACCTCATGCAGAGTCTTGGCGGAGATCTCGCCTCAAGTTCTTGGTCGTAATGCAGTTTGGTTTTTCGACGGCAAGCTTACCCCGCCAAGCCGCGCCTCAAACCCGCCTCCCGCAAGTTTGCGCCACGACCGGATCCCTGGTAGTGGCATGGCTAGCTGTAGCGGCGCTCGGAGCCTGCCCTGGAAGGGAGCGCCGGAAGGTGTTGATAAATAAAATTCGGCGCTCCCTTCCAGGGCAGGCTCCGAGCGCCGCTACAGCTAGCAAACCGAGACACTACCGATTTTTCAACGAATTGTCCGGCCTGGGGAAAAGGGTTATGCTATTGCATTCCCAATGATCCAACGTCCCGAGCTGGCGAATAACAAATGCGCAGTTGACCGCGAGCAGGAGCGGCATCTCGTGTTCGCCGTGCAACGCGGCGACCCGGAGGCGTTCCGGGAACTCTACGACGCTTATCGCGAGCGGATTTACAATCTAGTAACTTACTCGATCGGCGATCCGCTGCAGACTCAGGACGTACTCCAAACTATTTTCCTCAAGGTTTTCCGGGGGCTGCGCGGCTTCCGCTTCCAGTCCAGCCTTTCAACCTGGATTTATCGAATTGCCCACAACGAATGTCAGAATTACCACCGGGCGTGGCGAGCCCCACACGTACCCTTGGAGGCGATTCTCGGTAGCCACCACGAAATTGATACCAGACCTGTTTCGCACGAACAGCACGCGCGCCAGGAACGCGATGTCATCCTGCAGCAGGCATTGATGCAGTTACCTTTCAAAATGCGCGAGGTCGTTGTACTCAAATATGTGGAGGGCCTTTCCTATGACGAGATAGGAAGAGTGCTCGGCTGCGCGCCCGGCACGGTAGCCTCCAGGCTGAACCGCGCCCTTACCGAACTGGAAGAACGCCTACGGCCATTCAAGAGGTTGTTGTAGAAACAAGGAGGTACTGGCGATGAGTTGCTGGCATTTTAGTCTGCGAAGAAAGCTCTTGCCTTATATCGAGGGAGAGATCCATGAGAAGGACTTGAAGCGGTTGGAGCGTCACCTGCTCGACTGCGGATTGTGCCGGGATCTATTGTTGCGTCTCCGCGCAGGGCACCAAATGGCCCAGAAGCTGGCCCACCAAGTCCCCGGCGGCGATTACCCTCCGGAGATCGAAGCAATGATGGCAGCCGCGGGGGAAGGAACGCCACGGCCCAGGATGCGGGTCCAGGCATGGCACGACTGGGTTGAACGATTCGCAACCCCAGGAGTCCTCGGCGTGCTCACGGCGGTTTTGGTGGCACAGCTCGCGCTGCTGGTCGCTTCCAACCGGGACGTCCTGTTCGGGCAAAAGTCTGCCGCCACCATCAAGACCAGCGATCTGGACTTGAATGATTTTCACGTGCTCGATATTGCAGATCTCAAACTCAATACGGAACCTCACATCGCAACCGAAGGATATGTCACCGATGTGCACACCGACAAGGAAGAAGGAACCGTCGCTTTTAAGCTGGTCGAGAGCCAGAGCGCGCCGGGGCCCTTTGTGGTCTGTGAGATCATGAGCCCGATCAAAATGGCCGCCCCCCGCGATGGAAGTTACGTTCGAGTCTATGGCGTGTCCCGTTACGACGCCCAAACGGACCGCAAATGGTACGAAGTCAATCCCGTGCTGGACATCGCCGTCCTGAAGCATTGACGGGTGATTTGGTGAATGGCCGCCACCCCGCGGCCGACTCCGTGCCTTCCCTCCAGGGAACTTATGGCAGCACGATCGCGCTGGATGAAGACTTCGAAAACTGCTTCAAGTCAAACTGGCCGCGAATAAAATCCAGAAACGCGCGGCCCTTGGGCCGTCCGTTGGTACGAATCACGGAAGTTTGAGCGAGGAAGACGAGGCAATCACGAACCTCGGAGTCCCGGATGCTGAAGATTGCCCCTCTTCTCATCTCTTCCTTCTTGAACACATTAATCGCTTCCTTCAACCTGCCGTAAAGCTCACGCTGGATCCGGTAATCCGGAGGCTTCTCGAAATAGATGCCGGAGCTCAAGGTGCGATAGGCTTCGGCAAGCGCCTGGAGCGATCCTTGCGCGTCCGAGTCCACAAGCTCCGGATTTTCAGTGGCGAAACGTCCGATTGCAAAGAAGAGGTCAAGGATAAAGCTCTGGTGGCTCCCGATGAGAGCCTGCGAGGGCCGCTCTTCCGGGAATGGCATCTTGCTCCAGTCGATTTCCTTCCTGTCGCCGCCGAACTCACGGCTGGCGATCAAATAAGTGCATTCCGAGGGGCAATCGATCGTCACCTCCCGCTCGCGGCCGCAGCACGTTGGACAAATCGTCTCAGCCTTCGCCGGGCACAATCGCTTTGCCTTGTGCTTATTGCAAATTGGACAGATCACTTCTTTCTCGCTTCCCAAAAACCTTGCAGACCCGGCGAATGCAGTCACCCGGCCTTCACCTTTTTCAATTCCTCAATCAACGGAGGAACAACTTCAAATAAATCGCCGACGATGCCGTAGGTGGCGACCTCAAAAATTGGCGCTTCTTTGTCCTTATTCACCGCCACCACCGTGCGAGCGCCCTTCATGCCGACCTGATGCTGAATGGCGCCGGAAATGCCAAGCGCCAGATAAAGTTTCGGAGCCACCGTTTGGCCGGAGCTTCCAATCTGGCGGTCCATCGGCAACCAGCCGCTATCGCAGATGGGACGTGACGCGCCCAGCTCCGCTCCCAGCGCTTCGGCCAGACGCTTCGCCAGGTCGAGATTCTCCGGCGCCTTGATGCCCCGGCCCACGGCTACAATCAACTCCGCCTGGGTCAGGTCCACGGCTTGCTTCGCTTCGCGGAAACGCTCGCCGGGCTGAGTACGAATGTTTGCAGCATTGGGCGCGGCAGCAATCCGAAAAACGGGCGCAGGATTGGATCCGCGAGTGACGGCGTCCTCACGAAAAGAGCCCGCTTGAAATGTGACCAAGCGCGGCGTTTCGTCCGCCAGCACGATGTCTGCATTGAACTTTCCCTGGAAAACTTGGCGGACGAAAATCATCCGGCCATCTTCGCGGCGGTAACCCAGGCAATCGCTCGCCAGCCCTCGATTCAGCATCGCCGCAAGTTTCGGCGCGAAATCGCGCACCTGATAAGTGTGGCTGAAGATGACCCAATCCGGCTTGCGGTCCTCGATCACCTTCTTTAGCGCGAAGCAGTATCCACCCGGCGTATATTCCTTGAGCGCCGCGCCGTCCACCGCCAACACATCTTTAAGGTCTGCGGCTGCGATCTCTGCCGCAATCGCGGTAAGGTTTTCTCCCAGAATCACAGCGGAAACTGAGGCACCTGCCTCCTTGGCGATTTGCTGCGCCGCGGCAATCGCTTCCCACGTGGGGCGGACAATCTTCCCGCCCTGATGCTCCGCGAAAACCAATATTGATTCAGCCATTTTACGAACTCTCCAGCAAGGGTCAAGCCGCCACTCCAACCGCGACGTCTCGCTCCCCGCTCACAACACCCGCGCCTCATTCTTCAACTTGTCCACCAGCTTCACCGCAATCTCCTTGGCGCTGCCTTCCAGGAATTCCGTCTTCGACTGCTTGACCGGTGGATAGATCTTAAGGACCTTCAAGCCCGGCGCGATCTCCTGCTGGTTGATCCCGAGATCAGCCATCGAAACCTTGCGAACCGGCTTGTTCTTCGCCGCCATAATCCCTTTCAGAGTCGCGTAACGCGGCTTGTTAATGCCGGATTGAATGGTCAACACGGCGGGCAACGGCATGTCAATCCATTGAAACCATCCTGCTTCCAGTTCGCGTTTCACTCGCATCCGGCCGCCGTTCACCTCGATCTGCATGATGATGGTGGAGTGCGGCAAGCCCAAGAATTCGGCCAGCATCACGCCCGTCTGGGCAAATCCCAAATCGTCCGATTGCAAGCCGGTTACGATCAGGTCCGGATTCTCCGGCTTCAAAGCTGCCGCAAAGACCTTGGCGATCCCGTTGGCGTCCAAACCCTCGAACGCGGCGTCCTCCAGGTGCAAAGCGCGGTCCGCACCCTTAGCCAACGCTTCTTTAATGGCCTGCGTGGCGCGCGCTGGCCCTAATGAGCAAATCACCACTTCACCACCTTGCGCTTCCTTCAATCGCAGAGCTTCCTCGAGGGCGTAAATATCCGGCTCATTCACTTCATAATTGATGTCAGTCTCCTGGATCCAGTTCCCTGCGGCATTGATTCGGAGCACCGAGTCACGCGAAGGAACCTGTTTCAGGCATACGGCAATTTTCATGGGCGTCGCTTCACCGGGGAGAGACCCGGAACCTTTTCACGTTGAGGCCAGCAGAAAGGAGAGACACTGAATTCGATCACGGCTCGAAGGTCTTTAACAAAAGGGCTGCGTTCGTGCCCCCGAAACCGAAGGAATTGGAAAGCGCATACCGCACCGCCGCCCGCCTCGCCTGGTTCGGAACGTAATCCAGATCGCAGTCCGGATCAGGATTCTGGTAATTTATCGTGGGCGGAAGGATTTGATCGCGAAGGGCCAGCGTGGTAAGCCCTGCTTCCAGGCCTCCGGCGCCGCCCAACAGGTGGCCGGTCATCGATTTGGTTGAGCTGACCGCCAGCTTTTTCGAGTGATCGCCAAACACCTTTTTGATGGCGAGGGTTTCCAGCCGGTCGTTATACTGCGTGGAAGTGCCGTGCGCGTTGATGTATTCCACTTGTTCCGGCAGGACTTTAGCGTCAGCCAGGGTGTTTTGCATCACGCGGATGCCACCGCTTGCGTCCTCGGAGGGCGCTGTAATGTGATAAGCGTCGCCGGACATACCGTAGCCCACAATCTCCGCCAGAATATTCGCTCCGCGCCGCTGCGCGAAACCGAGTTCCTCAAGAATAATGATCCCGGCGCCCTCCCCGATTACAAATCCATCCCGGTCGCGGTCAAACGGACGGCTGGCTTCCTCCGGCGCATCATTGCGCGTGGAAAGAGCGCGCATCGCCGCGAATCCACCCACGCCCATCGGGGTAATGGCGGCTTCCGTCCCGCCGCAGATCATCACGTCTGCGTCGCACCGGCTAATGATCCGGAAGGAATCCCCCACGGCGTGGGCGCTGGACGAGCACGCTGTGCATGTGGCGGAATTCGGACCGCGGGCGCCCCAACGAATGGAAACGAAACCCGAGGCCAGGTTGACGATGGAAGCAGGAATGAAGAAAGGGGATATTCTTCGCGGGCCGCCCTGCATCAGGGCGGTGTGCTCGCGCTCAATGACGTCGAATCCGCCAATGCCCGACCCGATGTAAACGCCGGCGCGGTCAGCCACCTCCGGCGTCACCTTAAGCCCCGAATGCTCCATGGCGAACTTTGAAGCGGCCAGGGCAAACTGGATAAACAGGCCCATTTTCTTCAGTTCCTTCTTCTCGATGAACTGAAGAGGGTCAAACCCTTTCACTTCCGCCGCGATGGTCGTGGAAAACCCAGTCGTGTCAAAATGGGTGATCGGCGCCACACCGCTCTTGCCGGCCAGAATATTCTTCCAGCTTTCCTCTGTCCCCACACCCAAAGCGGTGACCAACCCAACCCCAGTAATGACAACCCTTCGTGCCAATCCTCGTTCCTCCTTCGGAAGCAGCCTCCGGGTTCTCAGTTTGTGGCCGATTTAACGTGGGCTTGAATATAGTCCACGGCGTCTTTGACCGTCTGGATTTTTTCCGCGTCTTCGTCAGGAATCTCGATTTCGAACGACTCCTCGAAGGTCATCACCAACTCCACAATATCCAGGGAGTCCGCTCCCAGGTCATCGATGATGTGGGCGCTGGGAGTTACCTCCTGCTCGTCCACACCCAATTGCTCAACAATTAATTGCTTCACCTTTTCTTCGATGGAAGCCATCCGTACATCCTCCTCGGATTTAATGGTCTGCCACTCTAGCAATGACCAGCCAGCGATAACAGGAAAAGCCATCCGCACGGTCCGCTTCTTCTACAGCGGTGCTCGCGGCCCGGCGAAACCACTAACATAGCATGATTTCCGCGTGAAAGTTTTGACCTGATACCATCGAATCCGCCCCACCGCTTGGGGCCGCCGGGTTAACCCATGAACATACCGCCGTTCACGTTCAAGCAATGTCCCGTGATGTAACCTGCTTCATCCGTTGCCAGGAAGCGCACCGCCAAGGCTACATCGCGGTCGGCGCCCATGCGGTTCAATGGCACCATGCTCAAAATCCGGGTCTTGACGCCATCGGGCAGGTTGGCCGTCATAGCCGTGTCAATGAATCCCGGCGCCACCGCATTCACTGTGATATTGCGGCTGCCCACTTCCGCCGCTACAGCCCGGGTGAGGCCAATCAAGCCGGCTTTGGATGCAATATAGTTGGACTGCCCGGCATTTCCAGATTGGGCCACCACCGAAGATATATTTACAATCCGGCCCGACCGCTGCCGCACCATGCCGGGAAGGACGGCCCGGATGCAATGGAACGCCCCGTCCAGGTTCGTGCGCAGGACGGCATCCCAATCCTCCACCTTCATGCGCATCAGAAGGTTATCTTTTGTAATCCCGGCATTGTTCACCAATATTTCGATTCTTCCCCAGGTCTCGAGGATACGGGCAATACCCTCTTTCACCGACTCCGGATTTGCCACATCCATGCCCGTCACTAGGGATTTCACTCCCAACTGTTCCACTTCCCTGGCGACGGCGTCCAGTTTATCAGTATTGCGGCTGGCAAGCGCCACATTGGCCCCCGCCTCAGCCAAAGCCAGCGCGCAGGCCCGGCCGATGCCTTGGGACGCTCCAGTGATCACCGCAGTCCTTCCTTCCAGACTTTTCGGATTAGCGGGCAACGGTTTGGATCCCTCCCAAAGTTTCGTCCAGCGAAACAGGACTCTCAACCCGAAAGCATTGGGCGCCGCGGTCAATCTGGCGCATAAGACCAGAGAGAACCTTCCCCGGTCCGACTTCCACGAAACGGTCAACGCCCTCGGTGTGCAGTCTCCGCATTGACTCTTCCCATCGCACCGGGGACGAGACCTGCCGCTTCAGGCCGTCACGAACCTCGCCGGAAATGCGCACGGGCCGGGCGTCCACGTTGTTCACCAGAGGACACACCGGATCAAGAATGGAGACCGCATCCAGTTCCGGCGCCAAGCGGTCCGCCGCGGGCTTCATCAATACACTATGGAACGGCGCGCTCACGTTCAACATCAGAGCCCGTTTGGCGCCGCGCAGCCTGGCCATCTCCACAGCCCTTGCCACGGCGGCGGCATGGCCCGCAATCACCACTTGGGCGGGGGCATTCAGATTCGCGACGGAGACCACTTCCCCCTGGGCTGCTTCGCGGCAGATTTCATCGGCGACCCGCAGATCAAGACCCAACAGGGCCGCCATTGATCCCTGCCCTACCGGCACAGCCTCCTGCATGTATTGGCCCCGCTTGTGCACCAACCGGACGGCATCTTCGAGTTGAATCGAACCGGCCGCCACCAATGCGGAATATTCGCCCAAGCTGTGCCCGGCAACAAAGTCCGGCCGCACTCCCTTTTCGCCCAGAACTTCTGCCGCCGCCACCGAAACCGCAAGGATCGCAGGTTGCGTATTTGCCGTCAACTGCAACTCCTCCGTAGGCCCCTCAAAGCAGAGCCGGGAAAGCGAAAACCCCAGGGCGTGGTCCGCCCGCTCAAAAACTTCTTTGGCAACGGGAAAGACCTCCGCCAATTCACGCCCCATGCCGGCGTACTGCGATCCTTGACCCGGAAACAGGAAAGCGATGGCGCCCAAATCTTGAAATCCGCCCTTATCTTTTTGGTTTGGGGTAGTGGTTCAGTTTGCTTAGGGGCCCGCGATATCTCTTTTGACTCGCCGCGGCGGGAGCGCCCGAAACTACTGAAAAATAGAGTTCGGCGGTCCCACGACGGAGGGTAAACCTCGATTGCCGCACCAGCAACGAAAATATCCCACTACCCGGATTGGTCTCGCGTGGAGTTCACGGAAGAATGGATTAATACTGCCCGGAGGCTATTACCATCGTACCAAAATCGACCCCCAGGTTACGCCTGCGCCAAACGCCGACATCAGGACCACGTCGCCTTTCTTGATACGGCCGCTTCGCACGCATTCGTCCAGGCAGATGGGGATCGAGGCTGAAGAAGTGTTGCCCACGCGGCTGATGTTGGAATATACCTTTTCCGGCGGCACACCCAGCCGCTCCCTCACGGCGTCTGTGATTCGCTGGTTTGCCTGGTGGGGGATAAACAGGTCAAGTTGTTCGGGACAAATTTTGCCTTGTTCAAGAACCCGCCTTGAAACTTCTTCCAGGCTTCGCACTGCAACCTTGAAGAGCTCGTTTCCACGCATTTTGATGTAGTGACCGCGATTTTTCACGGTCTCGCAAGAAGTCGGGTTCACCGTACCTCCGGCCGGAATAAAAAGCTGCTCGGCGAATTGTCCGTCCGTGTGCATTTCAGCGGCCAGGATTCCTGAAGGTGATTCAACCGGTCCTAGCACTGCCCCCGCCACGCCGTCGCCAAAGATCACGCAAGTGGCCCGGTCCTGATAGTCCAGGTAGCGGGAAAGCAACTCGGCGCCGATGACCAGCGCGTACTTCGCCCGGCCCGTGGTGATGAATTGTTCCGCCACGGTCACCCCAAAGATAAATCCCGAACAGGCTGCCGCCAAGTCAAACGAGCAGACGGGCCTCGCCCCCAAACCATTTTGGATAAAGGCCGCGGTGGAGGGCAGCGGCATGTCAGGCGAGATTGTGGAGCAGATGATCAGATCCAAATCGGTAGGTTTAAGCCCGGCCATATCCAAAGCTTTTCGCGCCGCCTTGATGGATAGACCGGAGGTTGTTTCGTTCGAAGCTGCCTGGCGTCTTTCTTTGATCCCGGTCCGTTCGGTGATCCATTGGTCGCTAGTCTCCACCATCTTTTCAAGATCCAGATTGGTGATCACCTTTTCCGGCAATGCCACGCCCGTTCCCATGATGCCCACTTGAGCCATGCTGCTCCTTCGCTTGAGTTTCGCTGGACCCTGCGGCTAAATCTGGTTCCCGGCCTTACCGGTGCTTTCTATGGCTCAGAAACCACGGCTCGCGCCGTCCGGGTAAGTTCCTGCTGGATCTTTTCGTTCACTCGCCCTTCAGCAAATTCCGCCGCCACGCGGATGGCATTCTTGATGGCGTTGGCGTTCGATCCGCCATGAGCGATCAGGCAGACGCCCCGCACACCCAGCAAGGGCGCGCCCCCGTACTCCGAATAGTCCACCCTCTTCTTGAATTCCTTAAAGGCTTTGCGGGAAAGGACATATCCTACCTTGGAACTAAGGGTTTTTGAAAGGGATTCCTTCAAGAGCGTGGCGATGGCCTCCACCAATCCTTCACTGATCTTCAAGCCGACGTTGCCAATGAACCCGTCGCAGACGATCACATCCACCCGACCGTTGTACAGATCCCGGCCCTCTACATTGCCTACAAAATTCATGGGCAGGCGCTTCAGGAGAGCAAACGTCTCACGCGTCAGTTCGTTCCCCTTGTGGTCTTCGCTACCAATCGAAAGCAAGCCAATGCGGGGGTGATCCTCACCGAAAATAACCCGGTAATAGATTTCCCCCATCACCGCAAACTGTTCCAGGTGGATGGGCTTGCAATCGACATTGGCGCCCACGTCCAGCATGACGGCGGCGCGCCCCTTGGATGTCGGAAATACCTGCGCCAGCCCCGGACGGTCAACCCCTTCCAGTGCACCCAGCACGATCTTGGCCGTGGTCATCACCGCGCCGGTGTTCCCGGCGCTAACCATGCCGTCCGCCTTACCCTCCCGCACCAGCCGGGCCGCAACACGGATCGAGGAATCCCGCTTACGCCGGAATGACTTGGCGGCGTGGTCCTCCATCGTCACCGATTCGCTGGCGTGCACCACCTCAATGGGCAGGTTCCCCGCTTTGCGCCGCTCCAGCTCCCGCTTCAGCACGTCATTTGGACCGACCAACAGGATTTGTGCCAAGCGGTCGCGGACAGCTTGAATGGCTCCGTCCACTTCCGGCAAAGGAGCCAAGTCCGTCCCCATCGCGTCAACGGCGATTCGTTGCATGGCGTCTTCGCAAAAGCCGCTCGAAATTATTTATCGAGGCAGGAAATCCGTCCAGAAACTCAAGCCGGCAAGCCCATCGGCTCGTTCAAAAGCGATTGTAACCCGTCATTTTGAGGCCGCAGCGCCTGGTGGAGCCCACGAAATAACTGGACAATGCCCACGCCTGCACGCGCCGGCATCTTACCGGCAAATGCCGCCGGGACGGCGGCGCAACACGGTCCACCCAATTTCTGGACACGATCTTGCCAAATCCATATGAGAGCAGTGAGGATTGCCCATCGTCGCAGACCACCCAGAAAACCGGATGGCAGGGTGATCCGGACGTTAAAGCCCGCGTATTGATCTGGAAAAATCCCGCAATTCGCCATTTCCTAAGGCGCTGGCCCGGCCTGCGGAGAAATCCCGGCTAGGTATTCTCTCCAGCCAGAACCACTTCCCGGCCACGGTAATAACCGCAATGAGGGCAGGCCTGGTGTGGAAGCTTCGATTCATGGCAGTGAGGGCACTCGGCAATGGCAGGATGGGCCAGCCGGTCATGGGCCCGGCGCCGGTTGCGCCTTGCCTTGGAATGTCTTCGTTTTGGGTTTGGCATCACTATCTCTCTTTTTGAATTCGCAGGCCCTGAGCAGCATCGTCAGCCTAGCCACCCCGGCTATCACTTCTACAGAGGTCGAGGTGAAAAACAAATTGTATCCCGTTCCGCGTCTTCCTCTCTGGGAAGATTAGCCGCAAACCGGCCTTCCGGTCCTCGAAAGGGAGTTCATGAATCATCCTGGTTGAATTTTACCCTTTAGGGTTTGGCCTCGGCATGAACACCGCAAACGGCGAATCGAGCCGGGAATCCTCGCACTGGCACGCGGCAAGATTGCGGTTTATACCACAAACCGGGCAGAGGCCCCGGCATTCACTCCCACAAAGCATCTTCATGGGCAGTGCCAGAATCACCTGCTCCCGGATCATGTCATCCAGGACCACTCCGTCACCCTCGTAAAATCCAATCCCCAGCTCATCATTCGAGATTTCAATCTCTTCATCCCGCGCAATCGAGGAAACGTGGCGGTAATAAAGGTCAAAATCGCACTCGACCGGAAATTCAAACTGCACCGCACAGCGGTCACACTCCGCTTCCAAGCGGGTCCTCAGTTGCCCGCGCACATGGATTTCCTCACCCACAAGCTCGGCAAGTGCCTTAATATCAAGCTTTTCGATTTGCCGGAAATCGCTACTCTGGTAGTCGAGCACCCCTGCCCCGAAGGTCTTTTCGACCCGGACCGGATGGAGCGCCAGTTCTTCTCGGGTAATGAGCACGGCGGAGAACCAGACCTACAATAGCTAGATTAAGGCGAGGCCGTCATTGTTGTCAAGGAAACCCCAGTGTTGATAGTGGTCCACTTTGCCGTAGCGGCGCTATCCCAAGCGCCGAAACTCTATAGGATCAATGGCGGCGGACACCGCCACTACAGCCCGCAAACTGACTCACTATCCCGATGTTTAGTATCATGCGCCTGCTGATGATTCGCAAAAATTCTACTACCTGCTTCATGCCCCTAGCGCCCTATGCCAATTGCCCGCCATCCACGAATAGCAAAGCGCCGTTGATGTAGTCTGCGTCCCGTGAGGCCAGAAAGGTAGCCGGACCCGCAATGTCCTCTGGAGTTCCAAGGCGTCCCAGCGGAATAAGGTTCTTATACTTCCTCATGAACTTCCGGTCTTTGAGAATGGGCGCAGTGAGGCGGGTTCGAATCAGGCCCGGCCCCACCGCATTTGAATTGATCCCATAATGTCCAAGCTCACGCGCCAGGGTCTTCGCCAGCAGATAAATTCCTGCCTTCGAAACGTTGTAGGGGGCAAGCTCCGCTTCCGCGTCCCAGGAGTTGGTTGAAGCCATGAACACCATCTTGCCCCGCCGCTGTTCAATCATGTGCGGCGCCACCGCCCGGGCCACCAAAAAAGCGCCTTTCAAATTAATATCCACGGTCCAGTCCCAAAGCTTCTCGTCCGTCTTGGTGAAAGGGACTGTCTTCCCCACGCCAGCGATATACATCAGGATGTCGATGTGGCCGTGCCAGCGCCGGGTCTGAGCCACCATCGCCTCCACCTGGCGCTTGTTTCGAACGTCACAATGGAAATTGCAAACTTGCCCGCCCTGTTCGGTAATCTCACGAGTGGTTCGAGCCATCATAGGACGGTCGATATCCGCGATGGCAACTGCTGCCCCTTCCATCGCCAGTCGCACTGCAATCGCCTTGCCGATACCTTGCGCGCCTCCCACCACCATCGCCACTTGATCCCGGAATCGATCCGGATTGCACTCAGAAACAGAGCCACCAGATGGTCGCATCAAATACCCCGCTTTCCTGTTGCCATTAAATTCTGGTCACCGCGACCACGATCAGGTAGCGCAGACCTGCGCCTTTCAGGTCTGCGGCTTGTCCACCAAACACGTTTGCACTGCTGTATTCTAGCGCCGTGTTTGCGGCTGCGTCGCCCATTTCTTTCCGATCACTCCCTTTTCGTCACCGCGCGCTGGCAGTGTTCCAGCGTCAACGAATACACTGGCCGGAGCGCCAGGGAACAATAACGGCAGTGTCGATTGACAATTGACCGGGTGAATATACCTTCGGGCCGAAAGCACGAATCTGACCGATGCCGCCCACCAACGGCCAGGAAAGCCGCAGACCTGAAAGCCACAGGTCTGCGCTACTTGCTCCCGAAATGGCCGTGCGACTGCCCAAGGTCTTCGGTGGCGGCGCCGAAAGCTGGTCTGTGCAACAGGCGCAGTACAACCTTGCCCATGTCCGCGGCGACCGAATCAAGCTCAAGCGGCTGGAATTCGCCTAGGCCAATTTCACAAAGGGTCCTTTGTGCAAGGACTGCCGAAGTGCTGTCCCGACAGCGTCGACGGGACTTTATGGATGAGTGGCCGCCGATCCTACTACGCGGGATTACTTCCGGATGGTGAACGATACACCCAGAATTGCATCGGCCAGCCGGACACGGTTTTACTGGGGCGCCCTGATGGTGTTGCCTTGAGCGCTTCGCGGGAGGATACGCCGAAATGGGTCTCCGCCAGTTCCTCAACAACTCACTTGCCACAGCCCGCAGCGCTTTGCTTGCTATCGAATGAGGCGAAAGAGCGCCAATGGCCAGCGGACGCCGCGTTTTATTCTGTCAGACTGCGAAGGCGAGGCTGTTCTTTCCTCATCCCTGTGCTAACATCCACGTGGAGGCGAACTTATGAGCGGGGTTTCGAGCCTGAACGTGCCTGAAGCACTCAAGGAGAGGATCGAACGGGCCGCGCGCGAGCGGAAAGAGAATCCTTCGTCCTTAATTGCCAGTGCCCTGGATCTGTTGCTCGAGGCAGAAGACCTTCAAGTGGAAGAGGCCCGGCGGCGACTGGCCTCGCGCGTGGGGAAAACCATTCGCAACGAGCCCGTCATGTCGTGGCTCGACACGTGGGGCGTAGGCCGCGAGGTTCCCCCGCCCGAATGCGAATAGAATGGGACCCGTGCGCTGTCCGCGACCTGGAGGAGATCCGCGCGTTCATCGCGCCAGACAAACCCGGTGCTGCAGCTCGTGTGGCTGAACAAATCAAGACCTCCGTCCTGCGCCTGAGCGAATTCCCTCTCATGGGGCGGCAGACCAGAGAACCCAATATTCGGATACTGCCGGTCACCACAACTCCATACGTCGTCTATTATCACGTTCTGCCGGGAGCCATCGAAGTCTTGGCCGTCTTCCATGGTGCCCGACGGCGATTTTCCGAATAGGCATAAACCCTGGTCCACATTACGGGCCTAGCGTGTGGCTGCGACTGTCGTGAGCTCGGCGGCGACATGACAAAACAATGTCGCCGCCACCCGCGGGTTACTTTGGCAATAAGGTCGGGGGGTTGTATGCGTCTAGCTGCCAACCCTCGTCATAGCGCATGTAGGCGATAATTCCTGGTATTTCCAATTCTGCAATCTTGGAGATTTGCAGTAAGGTTCGATGGATGTGAGCACGTAGTATCTCAAGCCCGGCAAAATAGAGTTCTCGGTTTCCAAAACCTCGCTCCGTTCGAAGCCGTTGCTCAAAGGTCAAGAATTGGCGGATAGATTCCCGAATAGAATCCAGAAGTACGTAGATTGCACCATCCGTCTTGGTAGATAGTTCGACTTGCTTATCAACAGTGATTTGTCGAATTTCCTGAAGTGAGCGAAGCGCTTGGTCAATGCAGTTGTCACAACACTCGAAGGCATTTAGCACGCGGCTGTCAGCAAGACGAATTACAACCTCACGTGCAACGGTTCGCTCGCGGTCATCTTTCCTGACCGAGACGGAGACGAACGGCAGGCTAATACTGATACCGTCTATGGACACGGGGAGACTACGCAGACGTTTCACAAGGTCGCTTATTTCGAACCTGAATGGCGGCTTGAACTGGCGACGCGACATGCGGCGAGTATAGCCG
>Ga0207416_1001021_pt1 | contig 40626 bp, 49 predicted proteins | sample PaiPotPPM11metaG_FD_184107 | JGI IMG/M metagenome (GOLD analysis project Ga0207416, IMG submission 184107) | Iron sulfur acid spring bacterial and archeal communities from Banff, Canada, to study Microbial Dark Matter (Phase II) - Paint Pots PPM... ...
CCGGCATGCCCCAGTACCGGACTGCCTGCACGCCACTCGTGCGGTTCGTCGCGTCCATGCCCACCCTCGCCGTCGCTGGTTTCACCTCCCAGTATGGTCAACTCTCATGCCTAGCGGGATAGGCTCTAAGGAGCCAGTTCCGCAGATGCGAACGAGTGACTCTGAGCGAGGGCGATGGCGGTTAAGGGCGCAATGGTGCGCCAACGCGATGCGATGGCTGCAGCCGAGCTGCGCAAGAGCCCTGAGTCTCTGCCGATCGTTGGCGCACCGCAGAAGGTGCGCGGGACGACCACAGTGCTGATTCCTTAACCTTCCGTGGAGCGAGTTGTCCCGGACAGAGCCGGCCGTGAGCCCTCTTCCACCGCTTGCACGGGCCAGTGCAATACACGGGAGGGCCATTCTGTGCAGTTCATTGACAACTTCAGCGGCATACGACTGACGTGCCGTATACTGCAGCCCAGGTACCGGGTAAACGCACTGGTGGTGTGCGCTGGTGGAAGCGCGATGACGGCGAGTACGCATAGCCTGACTGGTCGAAACTTGGTCGTAGCGCTTCTGCTGCTCGCCACCTGCTTCTTCGGCATCAGCGCTGCCGCTCAGCGGCCAAACCACCACACTCTCCCTGGCTCACCTGGTGTCGTCATCACCGCCATGGCTGTCTCGCTGCTGCTGGCCGGTGCGATCGCCTGGCATGGCTCCCGGGCCCTGCTGATGGGCGTTGGCGTGGTGAGTGTGGGGGTCGGGTTGCTCGACTGCGGGGCGGTCGTGCAGCAGGTGCAGGATGCTCAGGTCGGTGGTGCGGTCATCGCAGCGATCGCCGGCTTGCTCCACCTCTGGGTTGCGGGGCTGGCCGGCAGACTCGGTTGGCCAGACCGCTGGCTACGGCGGCGGCGGACCTCGCTACACTAATACCATGACGAGGGGAGCGGCCGCGATGGAGAGGCGATGACCATCTTTTCGGCGGTGGGTGGCATGGAGACGTTTGTGCGGCTGGTCGAGCGCTTCTACGCGAGCGTCGAGACCGACGCCCTCGTGCGCCCGCTCTATCCCGATGACCTGACCGACTCCAAGCGTAGGCTCACCCTGTTTTTGGTGCAGTACTTCGGCGGGCCCCGGACCTACTCTGATGAGCGCGGGCACCCGCGCCTGCGCATGCGGCATCTGCGCTTCACCATTACGCAGGCCGTCCGCGATGCCTGGGTCCAGCACATGACGACGGCCCTGGTCACGCTTGCCCTGCCAGAACACGAGCATGCGACGCTTCAGCGCTACCTGGAGGACACGGCCACCTTCCTGATCAATCGCCCTGGCTAAGAACGCGCACTGGCGGAGGCGGAGGGCATGGTCGCGAGCACGCATGGCCGAGCGGGCGGAACCTCGTCGTGACGCTCCTCCTTGCCGACGCCTACTTCCTCGGAACCTGCATGGCCCCCGCACGCGCCGACGGGACCAGCGGTGCCACGCTGGTCGCAGCCGGACTCGTGGCGACGGTCGTTGCGCCCGCGCTCCGCCTTTCCGCTGGCGCGCTGCACGGCTCCCGCGCCGCCTTGCTGAGCGTGGTGGTGTAGTCTGGCGTTCGGGTTCGTGGGTGGCCGGGAGGTCGGGCACCAGCTGCAGGGTGTCCACGGCGGGTGGCAGTCATCTTTTGGGCTGGCCGGCCTGCTGTAGTTGTGGAGTGCCTTGGCAGCGAGCCGGCTGGGCTGGCCAGCGCATGTGCAGCGAGCGGCAGGCGACGCGCAGGCGTCTGGCTCATGACCGGCCAGAGCGGGCTCCTCTTCCCATGTTAGCACGGTCACGGACGCTGTTCGAGCAACACTTGACCCTGGAGCGGCTCCAACCTTTACGGTCGCCGCATGAGCAAGCAACTGACCATTGGCGCCGTCGCCAAACAAACCGGGGTATCCTGCGACACCATCCGCTATTACGAAGCCGAGGGGGTGCTTCCGGCCCCCGCGCGGACGGACGCGGGCTATCGCCTCTACGGTCCGACTGATGTCCGGCGGCTGCACCTCATCCGCCGGGTGCGCCTGCTGGGCGTGCCGCTGCCTGAGGTGAAACAGTTTGTCGACGAGGCCTTTGCCTCCGAGTGCGGTGCGTATGGACGCCAACTGCTGGCGCTGGTCGAACGCCAGCGGGCGGACATCGACCGCCGCATTGCCGCGCTGGAGGACCTGCGCGCGGACCTTGATACCCTGGTGCCACCGGCGCGCCAGGTCGGCGCGCTCGCTCCACCGGGGCTGACCGTTGCTGTCTGCGGCCGCTGTCCCCTCGTCGATGCGGCTGGCAGCCTGCAGGATTACTGTCGCTGTCACCCTCCCGAGCCTCCACCTGGCACCGCCCGCGCGGCACTCAACAAGGGTGGGCGCAGGAGGGCGGGCTGGGCGACGCTGGCCGCGCCGTTGCTCCTCTGCCTGGCCTGTTGCCTCCCGCCGCTGGCCGTCGTCGGTGGCGTGGTGCTCGCGGCCGCTGTCGGCCTGCTCAGCCAGAACCTGTGGGTCGCGCTCGGCGGCGTGGCGCTCTGTGCACTCGTGCTGGGGACCATCGGCGTGGCGCGGCGATACCGGCGCGCCAGGACGGTCAGCGCGCTCGCATAGGTCGGGTACGGCTGAGCAGTTGTGGGACGTCCGCAAGAGTTGGGGGTGTGATGGGACGGCGAATCCAACCGACGATCTGGCACATGGTGCTCATTGGTCTGCTGCTGGCCGCTACAGCCGCCTTTGTCAGCGGTGTCGCTGCCGAACGGTCGACGACCAGCACAAGCGCGAGCAGCGCCGCAACGGCCAGCCCTGGCACCGGCGAGACCGCAGCTGAGCGTGCAAGCAGCGGCGAAACGGCCGCGGAGGGCAGTCGCACGCACGAAACCGCCGAGAGCACGGGCGGCTTCAGACTGGAGTCCACGGGGTCGGTCGTCGCGGCGGTTATCATCTCCCTGCTGCTCGCCGCAGCTATCGCCGTGCAGGGCTCGCGGGTCGTGCTGCTCTTCGCTGCCGTCTTCTGTCTCCTCTTCGCCGGGCTGGATGCCCGCGAGGTCGGCCACCAACTCCAGGACTCGCGCGCTGGCGTGGCGACGCTAGCCGGCCTTGCCGCCGTGTTACACGTGGGCGTGGTGCCGGTCGCCGTCCGCCTGGTGTGGCCCATGGTATGGGCCCGTGGCAGCGCGGGGGCGAGAAAGGAGGTGGGGCGGTGACGCGTCAAGCCACACAGCGTAGCGTCGGACGGTTGCGATGGCGAGCCGGTAGCGTGGCAGTCTGTGTCGCGGTGGCACTCGGTGGTGCCGCGGTGGTGGCCCACGGCCAAACCCGCAGCCAGGAAGTCGCGCGTGTCGGCTTCCCGCGCTCCGCGCAAGCCTTCGAGGCGGACCTGGCGCAGCTCACCACGCCTTAGGCACGCGTGCGGCTCGCCGCCTGGGAGAGGTCGCAGTAGTTCCGCGACGCAGAACTCTGTACGATGGCGGCGTGAAAACTGTCGACGCCTTTCACCGGCCCTTGCGGGATTTGCGCATTTCAGTCACGGACCGCTGCAACTTTCGCTGTACCTACTGCATGCCCAAAGAGGTCTTCGGTGCCGCCTTCCCTTTCCTGCCGCGCAGCGAGGTCTTGTCGTTTGAAGAAATCACCCGCCTGGCGCGGCTCTTCGTCGCCCAGGGTGTGGAGAAGCTGCGCCTGACCGGCGGCGAGCCGCTCGTCCGGCACGACCTCGAAACGCTCGTGGGGATGCTCAGCCAGATCGAGGGCGTGCGGGACATCGCCCTGACCACCAACGGCTCGCTGCTCACACCGCGCAAGGCCCGGGCGCTCAGGGCGGCGGGGCTCGGGCGCATCACGGTCAGCCTCGACTCGCTCGACGACACGGTCTTCATGGCGATGAACGACGTGGGCTTTCCGGTCGCGCGGGTGCTGGCCGCCATGGACGCGGCCGAAGACGCGGGGCTGACGCCGGTCAAAATCGACATGGTGGTCAAGCGCGGCGTCAACGAGCAGTCCGTCCTGACGATGGCCGAGCGCTTCCGCGGCAGCGGCCGCATCCTGCGGTTCATCGAGTACATGGACGTGGGCAACCACAACGGCTGGCGGCTCGACGACGTCGTGCCCGCCGCCACGATTCTGGCGACGGTCCATGCGGCCTGGCCGCTGGAGCCACTGGCGCCCAACTACGCCGGCGAGGTGGCAACCCGCTATCGCTATGTCGACGGGCAGGGGGAGATTGGCGTCATTGCGTCGGTCAGTCAGCCATTCTGCGGCACCTGCACACGTGCACGGCTGTCGGCGGACGGCCGCCTCTACACCTGTCTCTTCGGCACGGTCGGCCACGACCTGCGGGCGCTGCTCCGCACGGGCACGAGCGACGCGGCGGTCGCCACCATCCTGCGCGGTATCTGGTCCCGCCGTACGGACCGCTACTCGGAGCTGCGCAGCAGCAATACTATCCCGCTGCGCAAGGTGGAGATGTCCCATATCGGCGGCTGAGCAGACCGGGGAGCGCGTCGTCCGCTACGCGGCGGAGCTGTCCGCGAGAACGGGATACGAAGGCGTGAACGAGGCCGCAGCCATCAGCTACCGGCCGCTGGGCGAGGACGACCTGGAGTCGGTGCCCCTGCAGTGTCAGGGTGAGCCGGCAGCGGTGCGCGAGCGGGTGCGGGAAGCCGGCAGCAGCGCCATGCTGGCCTTCGACGGCGAGCGCCGTGTGGCGCAGCTACACTTTCGACCACTGGTTTCCGGGACGCGCTCTCCGCACGGCATTGACGACCCGCTATTCTGGATGGACTATCCAGCGGCCACACCGGCGCTGCCCGAACACAGCCTAAGTCTGTTCTGCTTCCACGTCGGCCAGGTCGACAACAACCCTGAGCGGCGCGAGCCGCGCTACCTCGGGCGGGGCATCGGCCAGGGTCTGTTGCGGCAGACGCTGGTCTGGGCCGGCGACCACGGCTTCAGGGCCGTCGTCGCCAAGGGACTGGCACCGTGTTGGCCAATCATCCAGTACCTGGGCGGCCTGCCCTGGTCCGTCTACGAACGGCACGGCTTTACCGCGCTCTGCAGCTACCACGACGCAGCCCTGCGTGGGGTGCTGGACGAGATCCTGCTCGGGATGTACGGTCCGCGCCGCCTGTTGGAGCTGACCGAGGCGGTTGAAGCGGGCGCCGATCTGGACGCGCTCGCGGAAGTGCGTATCTACATGCGCCTGACCTGAGTCGGGCGCGCCGCGGGAGCCCACCCATCGTGAGGGTCGCCACACGGACCGCTGCGCGGAGCGACACAGCCACGTCATCCCGCCGCGCACGGTCGAGATCTCCCGCACCGGCGGCCGCGGGCGCTGCTATGGTGCCAGGGCTCTGACCTTCGCGCGGGCGGCGTCCTTATCCGTATACCACAGGGTGTTGATCTCGATATAGGCTTTCTGGTCGTCGGGCACGTCGTCTTCGGCGTAGATTGCGGTGACGGGGCAGGCCGGCTCGCAGGCGCCGCAGTCGATGCACTCGTTCGGGTCGATATAGAGCATCTTGTCTTCGTCGCCGTCGTCGTGGATACAGTCCACCGGGCAGACCTCGACGCACGACTTGTCCTTGGTGCCGATGCAGGGGTTGGTGATGATGTAGGTCATTGCCGCTGCTCCTGAGGCTCGCCGCGCGAGCAGTTTGGGGCTGCTGTCGGTCTTCCTGCGGCCATCGTACAGACGCGCGAGGCACTGTTCAACGAATTAACGAAGTAATCGCTTCGCTAATCGGCAAAAAGTTCGGCGCGTCACAAAGACGGCGCCGCGAAGCGTTGCCGCTGGCCCCGCCAGCGGCGGCTACACGCGGCCGCGCAGCTCTTGCAGCACGAAGGGGTTGGTCTGGCGCTCGCGGCCGATCGTCGTTTCGAGCATATGGCCGGGCAGCACCCGCGTCTCGTCCGGCAGTGCCAGCAGCTTCGTGACGATGCTGTCCATCTCCTGGGCGTAGTCGCCGCCGGGAAGATCCGTGCGGCCGATCGAGCCCATGAACAGCGTGTCGCCGCTGAACAGCAGCTTCGCGTCGGGCTGGTAGTAGCTGACGCTGCCGCGCGTGTGCCCGGGCGTGTGCAAGACCTGCAACTGCACGCCCGCGACCTCGACTACGTCTCCGTCGACTGGCGCGGCGTCGGGCGCGGGCGGCGGCTCAACGCGCATACGCAGCATGCGTTCGGCCTGGCCGGCGGCCTGCGCGGCCAGCGCGTGGTCTTCGGCGTGCAACAAAAAGCGGGCGCCGCAGCCGGCCTGCACGCCGCGCACGCCGAGAATGTGGTCGATGTGCGCGTGCGAGTTGGCGATCAGCTTGATCGCCACGCCCAGCTCGCGGGCCAGCGCCAGGATCTCGTCGGGCTGGTCGCCGGGGTCGATGCAGATCGCCTCGCCCGTGCGGCGCGAGCCGATCACCCAGCAGTTCTCTTGAAAGACGCCGACGACGATGCCGCCGACCATCAGCTCGTTGGCGACCTCCATCGGCGCTATGCCTCCCCGCACAGAAACGGCAGCAGGATCTTCAGGAACGCGTCCAGCTGATCGTGATGCACCCAGTGACCGGCGTCCGCGACCTGCACCGAGCGGTAGTCGTGGAAGGCGCTGGCTTTGCCGTCCCTGACCGGGTCGTTGGCCCAGGACTTGTCGCCGCGGATCAGCAGCACCGGGCAGCGGATCTGGTTCCACAGCTCACGCGCGTCGTGCAGTGCGAACTCGTAGGGCGAGTGCATGCGCACGTAGTTGTCGAACTTCCAGGTGTAGGAGCCGTCTTCGTGGCGGCGCACGCCGTGCTCGGCCAGGTGCCGCGCCATCGCCGGCGTGAGGTGCGGGTTCGCCGCCTGCATGCGCTGCACGGCCTCTTCGAGCGTGCGATAGCGGCGCGGCCGGCGCTGCTCGAAGTCGCGCACCTGCTCGATCCACTCGGCCATGCGCAGGTGCGCGGGGCGCGGCTCGCGCACGCCCGGCCCCAGCCCTTCGACGGCCGCGACGCGCAGCACATTGCTCGGGAAGGTGCCAGCGTACTGCAAGACGATCGCGCCGCCGAGCGAGTGGCCGACCAACGGCAGAGGGCCGCGGTCGAGGTGATCGACGAAGGCGGCGACGTCGGCGGTGAACTCCGGCAGGCTGTACATGCTGCCGAAGGCCCAGTCGCTGTCGCCGTGGCCGCGCAGATCGACCGCGTAGACGGCGTACTCCAGTGTCAGCGCCTCGGCGACGAAGTCCCAGTTGCGCGCGTGGTCGCGGCCGCCATGCACAAGCAGCACCGGCGGCTTGCGCTCATCGCCCCAGACGACGTAGTTAAGCCGCAGGCGTTGCGACGTGTAGCTGCGCGCGATCGGTTCCATTGCCTCAGTGTGCGGGCGGGCCGTGCCTGTGGCAAGCGTTGTGCAGACCGTGCTCGTGCCGGCGGCGCGCTGCATCGCCCCAGCCGGATCGCGGTCGGCTGGGGCGACGGCCGGCGGTTTCTGCGCTTACTGCAGGCGCGGGTCCCGGATCAGCACGGGCATGTAGGGGAGCGGGGGACATGGACAGGGGCACGGGAACGGATAGGGCTGCGGGAGCGGGTAAGATAGCGTTGGCATGGAGGCCTCCTCATGCGTACTGCGGCGGGAGAACATCCCCCGCGTCGCTCTCAGCATGCCGGACCTCGTGGAAGCTGTCTGCGATGCGCCGCACCGCGTCGCACCCATGTTCACGGCCGGTTATGTTGCCCGAGATCACGGGGGAATGGTGAAGCGCCCAACACATCCGCGACAACAGCGCCGGCCAGGACCGAGCGGCTTACAGCGTCGCGTACCAGCGGGCCAGCTCGGCGCCGATGCCCCGCGGATTGTCCTCCTGCAGGAAGTGCAGCCCCGGCCCGATGTCGGCCGCCGTGAGCTGCTTGAGGCTCTGCCGGCACCACTCGACCAGCGGGGCAGTCAGCGTGACTCCGGGCGTGGCATAGAGCAGCAACTTGGGCAGCTCCGTTCGCTGCAGCCAGCGGTTATAGGCGTCGACGGCCGCTGCCACGTCGGTAGCGGGTCATTTTCAAAAGTAAAGTGACTCATGTGAACGTTGACGCGCCGGGCCAGCCCGTGCGATCATCGATCTATGCCAGACCGCTCAAGCAAGAAACGCCCACGTGACCTCAACCAATTAGCGGCTAGCTTAGTCGCTGCCGCGACATCCGACGCGCCCGACGCCGAAGCGGCGAACGGCAAAGACCCGCACGCCGTTGCGCTCGGTAGACGCGGCGGGGCAAAGGGCGGACCAGCGCGAGCCGCGAAACTCACGCCAGAGCAGCGACGCGAGATAGCCAGGAAGGCGGCGGCGGCGCGGTGGAAATCCGGGACGTAGCACTTATGCGGGCGGCTTTGGTAGCGGTCCAAAAGTCCGCTCATACATCTCCATCTTCTCCGCAAGAAGGCCCGATAGGATCTTCGCATGTTGTGGTGACATCACGATTCTAAACTGTTCTTTGGCGACAAATCTATCGCTTGTCGCCTCTTCTACCAATCCAATGCCGAAAGCGATGTCAGAATATGACATGCTGATTTGTATAGTATTGGTGTAAACAATTGGGGTCCCCTCCTGCCTTATCCAGTCCTTGGGACGGACCTTTAGGGCTTCCCAGTCTACTCCCTCAAAGTCTTCCCGTTCATCGGCCATGTCGTTACCACCTCATTGTGCTTTTGAGGTCAAGCTAAAAGTGTCGTCAGCCGTGTAGTCCCGCCGATTCGCACCGATTCTTGGGAATTGCAGAACTCTTCCGGGGAGCGTTATATCTTGGCCTGCTGCGGTGATTACAGGTTCCAATCTCATCACTTGTGACGCAACGATACTGTCTACTCTAATATCATTTCCGTGGGCAAGATTGTCTGCTTGGTGCAATCCAGTATCGGCGTCGAAGCTTTGTGATGACATATCTGTTTCTGGAACGCGACTATTCCAGTCCGCCAGATCACTGAACGGCACAAACCGCACGATTACTGCGATATCAAAGGCCGATGCCAAACGTTTCAGCGTGCGCAGAGTATAGCGACCGTAATTCGGATCTTCCCATTCGGAAATCACGGCCTGCTTAATGCCAGCGCGATAGCCGAGTTCGGTTTGCGTCCATCCTCTACTATCCCTATTTGCGCGAATCTGGTAAGCGATGCTGTTATCGATGTTTGCCTCTACGAGTGCGTCTCGATATTCCTTGTTGCCCATTGCCTGCACTATCTGCTGATACCTCTTGGAAGCGTTGGTGCTCAACTGTACTGCCTCTCTGATTCTCGATATCGGCAATTATTCCAGCTGCCAACTGGCAGGCGTTGTGTGGCTCAAACTGACCGCCCTTTTCCTTCGCACCCAAGAGTAAGGTGTACTGCCCTTTTGGCTTTGGGCCGCGATAGGCGAGTGGGCGGTATTCCACGCCGTTCATCCCGATCCGGATCTCGTACAGGTCGGCACAGGCACGGTCTCGCCTGGCGTCCAGTTTCGCTATCACACGACGATCGGTGTGGACCTCTTGCCCTATGAGATAGTCCAAGGCGTTGTCCAGTTTGGCCCAGACCCTCGCCTTCTTTGCTTTCGGCTGGCGACCCAGCCATAGGGCGATCTCGTTCTCACCGTTCGCGTTGACGAAATCGTGGAAGGTCCAATACTCGCCTGCCATCATACCCTATCAGAAAAAGACTATAGTCGTCATGCCTCAGAATGCGATATCATCTTTTTCCTATGGACGGCGGCCCTGCCACACGATTATAACAAAAACCATGCCGGAACGCTTGACAATGCCTGTGCGCTCAGGCATAATGGTCAGTATGAACAGACTGTCAACTGCCCACCGTGCCCGCATCGTCGCGGCCCTTGTCGAGGGCAACAGCTTGCGTGCAACCGCTCGCATGTGCGACGTGAGCAAGAACACGGTGATGAAGTTGTTGGTCGATCTCGGTGAGGCGTGCGTCAGCTATCAGGACGCCACGCTGCGCAATCTGACATGCCGCCGCATTCAGTGCGATGAAATCTGGGCCTTCTGCCACTCGAAAGCGAAGAACGTCGCCCCGGAGCATGAGGGCGTGTTCGGCTACGGCGACGTGTGGACATGGACGGCGATCGACGCCGATACCAGGCTGGTGCCGTCGTGGCTTGTCGGGCTGCGCAACGGCGCGTGTGCCGTCGCTTTCATCGAGGATCTGGCGAGTCGGCTGGCGCATCGGGTGCAGCTCAGTACGGATGGCCACAAGCCCTATCTGGAAGCGGTTGAGGGCACGTTCGGCAGCGAGATCGACTACGCACAGGTGATCAAGTTGTACGAGTCCGAGCCGGGCAGTGAGACGCGCTACAGCCCGGCGCAGTGCATCGGCATTGAGAAGCGCGTGATTCAGGGGCAGCCGGACGAAGCGTATATCTCAACGAGCTACGTTGAGCGCCAGAATCTCACCATGCGCATGTCCATGCGGCGCTTCACACGGTTGACCAACGCCTTCAGCAAGAAGGTCGAGAACCTTGAAGCGGCCGTGGCGCTGCACTACATGTGGTACAACTTCGGGCGCAAGCACCAATCGCTTGCGGGCCGGACTCCGGCGATGGCGGCGGGCGTGGCGTCTCGCGTCTGGACCGTCGCAGAAATCGCCGCGTTACTTGATAAACCAAAGTGACCCACTACCGCCACGTCGGCCGGCTTGCCGGCGATGGGAATCTCGTTCGGCCAGCGCCAGACAGGCTTGCGGCTGGCCGGGTCCGTGAAGGGCTCGCGGTAGCGGTTCAGCTCCGCCTCACTCAGCGCCCGCAGGATGCCGCCGGGAAGCACCTGCTCCACAAACATGTTCTGCTTGACGATCAGATCCCTGCCCACCTCGGGCGTGCGGAACGCCTGGAACGCGGCGCGGGCCTCTTCCGGCAGCATCTCCCAGCTCGGCAGGGGCATGAGAATCGCCTCCATGAAGGCGATCGCTTTGACGTTCGCCTCATGACGGCTGGCGTAGTGAAAGCCGAGCGCGCTGCCCCAGTCGTGCACAACCAGCGTGGCGTTGCGCAGGCCCAGCGCCGCGATGAAGCCCTCGACGTAGCGGACATGGTCGAAGAAGCGGTAGTCGATGTCCGGCTTGTCGGACTTGCCCATGCCGACGAGATCCAGCGCGAGGCAGCGCCCGTGCGGCGTCAGATAGGGGATGACGTTGCGCCAGAGATAGGACGAGGTTGGATTGCCGTGCAGGAACAGGATCGGATCGCCCTCGCCTTCATCGATGTAATGCAGCTTCGCGCCGTGAACCTCGATGTAGCGCGATTCGTATGGAAAGTCCGCGGAGATCGTTTGTGCCGAAGTCATGGCTCGGTGCCTCCTGCGATTCTGCTGTGTTGGTGACGCCTGGCTGAGTCCGTGGCCGCGGCGGTTGGGAGCCTCTGCTCATGCGACGGACGAGCAGGCGGCAAATCGACAGAGGACAACATCAGAATTGAGAACGCCGAGAGCTTTGCCCTTGCTGAAGGTGCGCGGGATCCTGGTGAGGCGCCGTCGCGCGCGATGGCTCGCCAGGTGGCAGAACAGGTATCGGCGATCGACAATACGCCTGTCACACTCCGCGTCGTGGCTGCGAGGCGCCCATGCCCGACACCCTGCCGCTTCTTCCTGCAGGACGGCACAACCTGCCCGTTGAAACGACCAGCTTTGTCGGCCGCACGCACGCGCTGGGCCAGCTCAAGCCGCTGCTCGGCGACGCTCGCTTGCTCACGCTCACCGGCCCGGGCGGGTGCGGCAAGACGCGCCTTGCGCTGCGCCTGGCTGCCGAGGTCGCTGAGCGATACCGCGATGGAGTCTGGCTCATCGAGCTCGCCACCGTAACCGAGCCCGCGCTGGTTCCGCGGGCGGTCGCGACCGTCCTCGGCGTGCAGGATACGGCTGACTCCTCGCTGAGCGCGGCACTCGCCACTGCCCTTGCAACCTGCAACCTGCTGCTGGTGTTGGACAACTGCGAGCACGTCGCCGATGCGTGCGCCGCGTTGATCGATGCCCCGCTGCGCGAGAGTCGTACCCTCCGGCTGCTCGCCACAAGCCGGGAGCCCCTGCGCGCCGCCGGCGAAGTCACCTGGTCAGTCCCCACGCTCGAACTGCCGGGCCGCGGGCAGCGGCGCCGGCTTGCAGACGTCGCGGAAAACGAGTCCGTACGTCTCTTTCACGATCGTGCGCGGGCTCGACTGCCGGCGTTTGCCCTGACCGCCGAAAATACCGAGGCGGTGGCCGAGATCTGCCGGCGTCTGGACGGCATCCCTCTGGCGATCGAGCTCACCGCGGCGCTCGTCTCGACCTTCTCGGTGCGGGAATTGCTCGGCCTGCTCGAGCATGCCCTGCCGCTGCTCGTGCGCGGCAAGCGGTCCACCGCGCGGCAGGCGACGCTGCGGGCCACGTTCGATTGGAGCTATGCGCTCCTCGGCGAGCAGGAGCGCGTCCTGTTCCGCCGTCTGGCAGTGTTTCGCGGCGGCTGGGAACTTGATGCGCTGGCCGAGGTCTGTTCGAGTGCGGCGCCCGGCAGTCCGGCGCTCGACCGCAGCAGCCTCATCGCCGTGCTCGCGGCCCTGGTGGAAAAGTCTGTCGTGAGGCTACCCCGTTTTCGTAGACACGTACCCGCTATGCAGCCTGGTGGAGTTCCTTCGAAATTTCGAATTCGACTGGCGTTCGATAGCCGATACTGCTGTGCCGGCGTTGGCGATTGTCGTAGACCGCGATCCATGCGAACACGGCGGCGCGTGCCTCCTGCTTCGTTGGCCAGCCCTCCTCCGGCGTGAGCGCGCGCTTGAGCGTGGCGCAGAAGCTCTCCGCCATGGCATTGTCCGGGCCGTTGCCCTTCCGGCTCATACGGCAGCTCGCCGAGGACACCGCGCCGGCGCAGTTCGCCGACGAGCTGGGTGACCGGCGCGAACGCGAGCCGGCCGTACCGCAGAGCGTGCGCGGCCACCAGGTCGATCACGGTGTGCCGGCCGCCCATCAGGCCGAAGAGGAAGAACTCCTCCGGTCCCAGCCGCACGTAGCTGCCCGCGTGTGGGTTCTTGAGTATGTAGAACTCGTCCCCGCGGCGGGTCTGGTGGCCACGGACGATCACATCTTTGCGGATCAGCGGAGCAGCGTGGGGATCGACCTCCAGGGGGCAGCCTCCGTGCGCTGACGGCTGCCCTCCCGCGTGCTCGGTCATGGCGCACTCCTCTGTCGTCTGCTCCACGCGTGCGCTACCCGTTCATACGGCCAGATGCCGGCGGGGCCAGCGGCCGGCTTACCTGTTGACCATGTTTAGCAACGCCACGCTGGGCGCGAGGTGCATGAGCGCCACGCCCAGCATGGCGCCGATCACCGCACCAATCGTCGTGAGTGTCGTCTTCATCGCGAGCCTCCATCCGTCCCTGACGCCCCGGCCGGCCGCTCGGTCGCGTTCCGCTGCCCTGGGACGTGTCTGCCTTCAACACCCATCACGATAGGCAGCCCTGCCGACGCTCACATCGGGGGTTTTGCCCGGCTGGCATGGGGAAGATCGCCCATGCTGGCGGGTGCAGGTGCTACCACCATGGGGTCACCTGCTACCATGCAGAGCAGCGGGCGTGGCCGGCGCCCCCCGCTGCTGGTGCGATGCCGCTATCCCTCCCCGCAGACTACGCCGAACGCCTGCGCCGCCTGCGCAAAGCGCTCGGGCTGAGCCAGGCGCAACTGGCCGCTCGGCTTGGCGTATCCCCCGCCTCGCTCAAGCGCTGGGAGCGCGGCAGCGCGCACCCGTCCGCCCTCGCCTGGCGGCAGCTCACGCGCCTCGACGCAGACGCAGATGACGCGGTGGGGGCGGGGCGAGGGCCGGCATCCGTGGTACCGCGCTCCGGCCCGGGCGCGCTGCCAGTGGCGCTCAGCAGCTTCATCGGCCGCGTGCGGGAACGGGCGGCGGTGGCGGACCTGCTCACCCTCAGCCGGCTGGTGACCCTGACCGGCACGGGCGGCGCGGGCAAGACCCGCCTGGCCATGCAGGTCGTCGCCGAGCGTGCGCCCGGCTACTACGACGGCGTGCGCTTCGTCGACCTCAGCGGCGTAGCCGACCCCGCCCTGCTGCTGCCTTCTGTGGCCGCGACGCTCGGCGTGCAAGAGCAGCGTGGCCAGCCGTTGAGCGAGCGGCTCGTCGCTGCGCTGGCTCCATGCGAGCTGCTCGTCGTGCTCGACAACTGCGAGCACCTGCTTGAGTCCTGCGCGGAGCTAGCGCTGCTGCTGCTACGCGGGTGCCCCGACCTGCGCCTGCTCGCTACCAGCCGCGAGCCGCTCGGCGTGGAGGGCGAGAGGGTATGGCGGGTGCCGCCGCTTGCGCTGCCGGCGGACGGCACAGCGGCGACGCCGGAGGTGCTGGCCGGGTCGGACGCAGTGCAGCTCTTCAGCGAGCGGGCACGGGCTGTGGAGCCGGCCTTTGCGCTGACCGAGGCGAACGCGGCGGCGCTGGCGGCGTTGTGCCGGCGGCTAGACGGGCTGCCGCTGGCGCTGGAGCTGGCGGCGGCGCGTGTCAGCGTTGTGTCCGTGGAGCAGATACTCGACCGGTTGGATGACCGCTTCCGGCTGCTGGTGAGCGGTCGGCGTGGGACGCCTGCGCGGCACCAGACGCTGCAAGCCGCCATCGCCTGGAGTTACGAGCTGCTTCGAGAGCGCGAGCGGGCGCTGTTCGAGCGGCTGGCGGTGTTTGCAGGCAGTTTCGCGCTGGAGGCAGCGGAGGCCGTCGCGACGACGGGCGAGCCGGTGATGGCGCTGCTCACGGCGCTGGTGGAGCAGTCGTTGGTGGTGAAGGAGGAGGCCATCGGCGAGGCCCGCTACCGGCTGCTGGAGACACTGCGCGCCTTTGGGCGCGAGCGGCTGCTGGAGCGTGGGACGGCGCAGGAGGCGCTCTGCCGGCATGCCGAGTATTACGCCGCGCTCGCGGAGAAGGCGGGACCACACCTGATGGGTGCCGAGCTCCAGTACTGGCTGCACCGCCTCGACCTGGAGCTCGCCAACAGCCGTGCCGCACTGGCCTGGAGCATTGAGGCCCGCCAGGATGGCCTCGCGCTGCGCCTCGGGGGCATGCCATGGCGGTACTGGCAGGCACGCGGCTACCTGAGTGAAGGACGGCTATGGCTCGAGCGGGCGCTGGCGTGCGGAAGCGCCGCGCCGGTAACCGTCCGCGCCACCGCCCTGAATACGCTCGGCATCCTCGCCGCCAACCAGGGCGATCTCAGGACCGCGCACACGCGCTATGAAGAGGCGCTTGCCCTGTGGACGGAGCTGGGAGACCGCCGCTGGACGGCGCTCGTGCGGATCAACCTGGGGATCGTGAGCGCCGACGAGGACGAGTACGACCAGGCACGCGCATTGTACGAGCAGGCATTGGACGCCGTGCGGGCGGTGGGCGACGAATGGCACACGGCGCTGGTACTCAACAACCTCGGCGACCTCTGCGATCGCGAAGCGAAATACGGCGAAGCGCAGGCCTATCTGCGCAACAGCCTCGAGCTCTGGCGCAAGCTCTCCGACGAACGGGGGATCGCCATGGTGCTCGACAACCTCGGGCACGTCGCACGCTGCCTCGGCAAGACGGTCGAGGCGCGGGCGCTGCACGAAGAGAGTCTGGCCCTTCAGCGGCAATGGAGCGATCGGCACGATATCGTCTACACCATCAGCAACCTCGGTCTCGTGGCACGGGACGAGGGCGACCCGACGACAGCAATGGCGTTGCACGAGGAGAGCCTTGCCATCTGCCGTGAGCGGGGGGACAGGGCAGGCGTTGCCCGTGCCCTGCACAACCTCGGGTTGGTCGCGCTCGACCTGAGCGACTATGGACGCGCGAGCAGGGCCTTACGCGAGAGCCTCGAAATCAACCGAAGTCTGGACGGCAAAGTACGGGTGGCAGAATCGCTCGAGGGACTGGCTCGCCTGCTGCGACTCGCGACGGACGCGTGGAGCGTGGCCGTCCTTGCGCTGGCGGCAGCGGCGGGTGTGCGCGACCGTATCGGCGCCCCGCTGGCGCCGGCCGACCGCGTGGCCTGGGAGCGGGACGTCGCCACGGTCAGGCGTCACCTCGGGGAGCGTGGCTTCGCCGCGGCATGGGCCGGCGGCGCAGCGATGTCGCTGCAGGCGGTGATTGCGCTCGTGCTGGAGACCCTCACGGAGTCTGCGGGCGCGTTCGCGGCGCGGGCAGTACAGGCCGTCCCGTCGGGGGACGCGTCGCGACCGGCCGGCCGCGGTCCCGTGGCCGCGCACGGGGGAAGGGTGAGGCGTGGGCCGGGCCATCCGGATGCTCTGACTGAACGCGAACGATCGGTGTTGCGTTTGCTCTCCCAGGGGCACAGCCACAAGGAGATCGCCGTTGCGCTGACCCTGAGCGTGCGGACCGTCGAGCATCACCTTACCAGCATCTACGCCAAGACAGGGACGCGCGGCAAAGGTGACGCCATCGCCTACGCGCACCGGCAGGGCCTCGCCTGACGTAGCGCATCCGGTCACGTGCATCCATATCAACCCCGAAACACAGGCGATTGCATGCGAAGACCGGCATGGCACGGCGGGGCGTTTGCGCCTCACGGGCGAGGTGGTCCTCGACCATTGCTGGCGTTGTTGATGGCGCTTGTGGGACCGCTGGTGAGCCTCGGCCCCCACGCGAGCACATGCGATGGTGGAGTTAATCCGGTTTCGTGGACGCCGAAACACTGGGCGTGATGCCTGGATAAGGAGTCCACGAAACCGGGTAAAGACCAGTCGTGCAGGCCACCGCTGCCAACGGCGCTGTTCGCTACCGATTGCTGGAACCGCTGCGCCAGTATGCGTGGGAGCTGCTGGCGGCGAGCGGCGAGCAAGAGGCGCTGCAGTTGCAGCACGCCCGTTACTTCGTTGCGCTCGCCGAAGGGCTGGCGCCCGTGCTGGCCAGCGCCGACCGCGGCGCCGCTCTGGATCTGCTGGAACGCAGCCTCGACAACCTCCGTGCTGCCCTGGCGTGGGCGCTGCCGGGCAGCAGTGAGCAACAGCCCGCCGATGGCCCGGAACTCGGGCTCCGGCTGGCCACAGCGCTGCTTTGGTTCTGGCACTTCCGCGGCTCGCGGGCCGAGAGCTTCCGCTGGCTGGAACTGGCGCTGCCGCGGCTCGATGCCGTCGATGGCATGACCGCCGCGATGGCCCTGTATGCGGCCGGCGATCTGGCGTGGCTGCTGGGCAAGTACGAGATTGCCCGTGCGCGGCTGGAGCAGAGTGTCGGCCGATGGCGATCTCTGGGCGACGTGCGCGGGCTGGCCTACGCGCTGCAGGCGCTCGCCTGCGCCGCCGACGCCGCCATGCCAGCGCGCTGGGACGCCATCAACGAGAGCATCGCGCTGTTTCAGCGAGCCGGTGATGAATGGGGCGGCGCATTGGCCCGCTTCTCCGCCAGCTTTCTTGCGCTGGAGGAAGGGGACCACGCCGGCGCGCGGGAGCGCATGCTGGATGCCCTGGCGCGGTACCGCGGGCTGGGCGATGACTGGTTCGCCGCACAGATCCTGAACGACCTGGGAGATGTCGCTCGCGGCGGGAGGCGGTACGCGGCGGCAGCTTCCCGCTACAGCCAGAGCCTGGCCCTGCTGGAGAAGTGCGGCGACAGCGCCGCTATCCTCCCGAGCATCCTCTACAACCTGGGCGTCGTGGCGCTGCGGCGCGGCCAGACACGCCGCGCGCTGCAGAACCTTCGGCAGGCGCTCGCGCACTTCCGCGACCGCGGCGACCAGCGCGGCATCGCGGAGTGCCTGATCGGGCTCGGCGGCGTGCTTGGCGCGATGCAGCAGCCGGAGCGGGCGGTACGGCTGTACGGAGCGGCCGAGGCGCTGCTTGCGCGCGGCGGCGTCGGATTGTGGTCCACCAACCGTGCCGAGTATGCACATGACCGCGCCGCCGTGCGTGCGCAGCTCAGCGAAGAGACGTTCGTTCATGCCTGGGCGGCGGGACAGGCGCTGTCGATGACACAGGTTCTGGCTGAAGTGTTGCCAGACCAGGATCCGGCTGTGAGTCCGGCGGCTTCGGCGAAACCGAGGACGTACCCCAGGGCGTCTGGAGCCTGACCGGGCGTAAGCAAGAAGTCGCCGTGCTGGTGGCGCAGGGGTATACCAACCGCCGGATCGCCGCCGCCCTCGTCATTACCGAAGGCACCGCCGGCCTGCACGTGAAACACATCTTGCACAAGCTTGGCTGCACGTCGCGGGCGCAGGTGGCGGCGTGGGCGGCGCGCGGCGGCCTCACGGCCGGGCCGGGGCAGGCGGCCGACCGCTGACCAGCCTCCGATACCAATCCCGCGAAAGCGTGGCCGGAATGGCAGGGGCGCACGTACGTAGGGGATTTCGCGGGTATGATATAATGTTCAGAGAGGTACACAAATCATGGCCAACGAAGCACGACCCATTGACGCAAGCCAGATGCCAGACGTTTCCCGACTGGTTCGGGAAGTCGCTCGTACTGGTCAGCCCCGGGTGCTGCACGTGGATGGCGACGAGGCCCGGCTGTCCCCTACGCGCCGCCGCAAGTCGGCGAAGGCCATGAGCCCAGCGCAATTTCAGGCGGGCTTGCATGCCACCTTCGGCGCGTGGAGCGGGCTGGTTGATGCGGACGAGTTGAAGCGCGAGCTCAATGAATTACAGCAGGACGACCGTGAACCCCGCACCTTATGAAGTACCTCCTCGACGCCGATTCCGCGATTGACCACCTCACCCAGCACAGCGACCTGTCCGACCGCATTCCTGACCTCCGCCCCCAGGACCTCGCTCTCTCCGCGGTCACGCTGATTGAGCTCTATACCGGGGTTGACGGCAGTCCCGATCCACGCCGAGCCGAACAGGACCTCCGCCGCTTCCTTCGCTTCGTCACGGTCATTCCCCTGAACCAGCGCAGCATCCGTGCTGCGGGGCACCTGCGCCATGCCCTGCGCCGTCAGAACCTGCCCATCAAGCACCGCGCCTTTGACATCATCGTGGCCGCCGTCGCCCTGGAGTACGGGCTGATTGTGGTGAGCAGCAACAGTCGTGACTACCGGGATATTCCTGGTCTCCGGCAGTTCAACCCGCGAACCGGCCAACTCACGACACGCTGATGCACTCCGACTCCATGACCTGTCGGAGTTCTCTGACAGGTCGGATAGGTAGGACAGCGCGGCGGTGAGGGAGCCTGGTATAACCATCCTCTGACCGTCCGGGCGTGTGCGCACTGGGACAGCGAACTTGCCCAGTTCGTCGCCGTGTCGGCGCCCGGTCGGTGGCGAAAGTTATCCCGCAGCCCGGCTCGATGTATCCCATCCGGGAGATGGCCGGCTGCCGCGTTCGTCGTACACCGTATACAGCCCCGCCGGGGCGAGTGCCGGCCACAGGCCGGGCAACAGGAGGAAGCGTGATGAGTTCAACGACGCCGCAAGCCTATGTGCCCCCGCAGGGCCACAAGATCCTCTTCGAAAACGAGCGTGTACGGGTGATGGAGGTTCTGATCCGGCCCGGGGACACGTCGGGCATGCACGGACATCCGCCCTGCGTGGTCTACGCCCTGAGCGACGCACGCGTGCGGTTCACGCTTCGTGACGGCGGCAGCCGCGAGGTCGATACCAAAAAGGGCGACACAGGGTGGTCGGACGGCGGCTGGCATGAGGTGCACAACATCGGCACGACCGACGACCTGGGCATCATCGTCGAACTGAAGCAGTAACGGCACGCTGCATCGGCGATCCGTTGGTTCATTCCCGAGAAAGGAATTCCTGAGATGGCGGCAAACCAGCTTCTGAGCAAGCGTCTGGCAAGCCCGGACGAGTCACGCACGTTCCCGCTCGGCCGGGTTGACCTGGTGACGCTCGCCGGCGCCACGATCGGCCTGGCCACGATGGAGCCGGGCTGGAAATGGTCAGAGAGCGTCAAGCCCCTCGCCAGGACCGAAACCTGCCAGGTCGGGCACACCGGCTACATGGTGTCCGGCCGGCTGCACATCAAGATGGCGGACGGCGCCGAGTCGGAGATCGGCCCGGGCGAAGCCTTCGCGATTGCACCGGGCCATGATGCCTGGGTGGTCGGCAGCGAGCCGGCCGTGAACATCGATTTCGCCGGGGCCGCAGTCTTCGCCGCGGCGCTGTAATCAGCCTTGCGGTTGGTGAGAACCGCGACGCGGCCGGCGGGCAGAAAGCCCGCCGGCCGCGTATTGCCGACCGTCTCAACCCGCTTCAGCGCACGCTGCCGGCCGGCGCGGCGGGCGAGGCCCAGGCGGGGCGCTTCGCCTCGAAGGCGCTGATCGCGGCGTCGCGCTGCAACGTCTGGCCGATCTCGTCGAGGCCCAGCAGCAGGCGGTGGCGCACCGACGGGTTCACCTCGAACGTCGCATGGAAGCCCTGGCCGTCGTCCACGGTGCAGGCCTCCAGATCGACGGTGAGCTGGTAGCCGGGCGTGCTCTGCGCCTGCTCGATCAGCGCGCTCGTCTGCTCTTCCGGCAGGATCACGGTGAGAATGCCGTTCTGCGCGCAGTTGTTGCGGAAGATGTCGGCGAACGAGGGCGCGATCAGGCAGCGGAAGCCGTACTCCAAAAGCGCCCAGGGCGCGTGCTCACGCGAGGAGCCGCAGCCGAAGTTGCGCCCGGCCACGAGAATGCCCGCGCCCTGGTACTGCGGCGCGTTCAGCTCGAAGTCGGTGTTGAGCGAGCCGTCCGGCCGGTAGCGCCAGTCGTTGAAGCAGAACTCGCCGAAGCCGGTGCGTTCGATCCGCTTCAAAAACTGCTTGGGGATGATCTGGTCGGTATCCACGTTTGGCCGGTCGAGCGGCGCGACCAGTGCGGTGAGGGTTGTAAACGGTTGCATGTTCGGCGTCTCCCTATTGTAAGGGCGCACTTGCATGGCTGTGGAGCAGCCATCTCCAATCAACTGCGCCCTCGGCGGCGCCAGCCGCCGGAATGTGACTGCGTGATGGTTCGGTCGCACCGTGGCGCCGGCGGCTCGCGGACGCCGGCGGTCGCGCCTGCGGGTCATGTGTCATGAGGGGCGCATGCCATGCGCCCCTGCAGATACCGGGTCCGCGCGCCTACCAGTCGCGGATGTCCACGTTTCAATCCTCGCTCGGTCAGCTACCGGGCGCTACCAATCTCGAATGTCGACAAAATGGCCGGCGATGGCGGCGGCGGCGGCCATCTGCGGGCTGACCAGGTGCGTGCGGCCGCCCTTGCCCTGCCGGCCCTCGAAGTTGCGGTTCGAGGTCGAGGCGCAGCGCTCGCCCGGTTGCAAGATGTCCGGGTTCATGCCAAGGCACATCGAGCAACCCGCGTCGCGCCACTCGAAGCCGGCCTCGACGAAGACCTGGTCCAGCCCCTCGCGCTCCGCCTCGGTCTTCGTCAGCCAGGAGCCGGGCACGACCATCGCCCGCACCTTCGGGTTGACCTGCTTGCCCTTCACCACGGCGGCGGCCGCGCGCAGGTCCTCCAGCCGCGAGTTCGTGCAGGAGCCGATAAAGACGCGGTCGACCGCGATCTCCTGAATCGGCGTGAGCGGCTTCAGGCCCATGTACTCCAGCGCCCGCTCGATTGCGGCGCGGTCGGTGGGGTCTTTGTAGCTGGCCGGGTCGGGCACGCGCGCGGTGATCGGCGCCACCATCTCCGGGTTCGTGCCCCATGTCACGAAGGGCACAAGCTGCGCCGCATCGATCTCGACTACGCGGTCGTAGCTCGCGCCGGCGTCGGTCGGCAGTTGCTTCCATGCGGCGAGCGCGGCGTCCCAGCCGGCGCCCTTCGGCGCGAAGCGGCGGCCTTTGACGAAGGCGTAGGTCTTCTCATCCGGCGCGATCATGCCGGCGCGGGCGCCCGCCTCGATCGACATGTTGCAGACCGTCATCCGTCCCTCCATCGAGAGGCCACGGATGGCCGAGCCGGTGTACTCGATCGCGTGGCCGGTGGCGCCGCCGATGCCGATGCGGCCGATGATCGCGAGGATGATGTCCTTCGCCGTGACGCCGGGCGGCAGCTCGCCCTCGACGCGCACCTCCATCGTCTTCGGCTTGCTTTGCACGATCGTCTGCGTGGCGAGCACGTGCTCAACTTCGCTCGTGCCGATGCCGAAGGCGAAGGCGCCGAAGGCGCCGTGCGTTGACGTGTGACTGTCGCCGCAGACGATCAGCTTGCCAGGCAGCGTGTAGCCCAGCTCCGGGCCGATCACATGCACGATGCCCTGGCCTTCGCTGTGGATGTCGTACAGCGGCACGCCGAACTCGGCGGCGTTGTGTTGCAGCGTCTCGATCTGCTGGCGGGCGATCTCGTCCTCGATCGCGGAGACGGGCAGCATGCGACCGGTCGTGGGTACGTTGTGATCGACGGTGGCGATCGTCAGCTCCGGCCGGCGCACGGAGCGTTCCGCCAGGCGCAAGCCTTCGAAGGCCTGCGGCGAGGTCACTTCGTGGACCAGGTGCAGGTCGACGTAGAGGATCGCCGGCTCGCCGGGCGGTTCTTCGACAACGTGGGCATCCCAGATCTTCTCGAACATCGTGCGTGGCGCCATCTGCTTCGCCTCCCGAACGGCCCTGCCGCCTGCGTTCTGCCGCCGCGCCGTTATGGTACGCAATCGCCGGGTGCGATGCGACGCCGCGGCAACGTGCTCGCCTGTGCAGTGTCGCAGGGCGCCCCACAGCGATCCAGCGGTATCGTTGCCATGCGTAGCATACCCCTGGGCTATGCATTGCAGCCGGGAGCCTCTGGCGAGCGCGCCCGGAGCAACTTGTTCGTAGGCTTGTGTTTGCCGACCAGATTGCGCTCGACCAGCCCGGCCACGGCGACTTCGTGCTGGTCGGCGGCCCGGATCGCAACATGATCAGCGGCGGCGTCGAGCGGGCTGCGCCAGGCCTCTTCGCCCAGCCTGCTGCCGCAGCCTCGGCGGGCGCCGACGGCAAGGGGAGCGGCTGGCTGCGCCTCGCGCCCTCGCCCTGGGACCGCAACGCGACCGTGCTGGTCGTGGCCGGCGCCGACGATGCGGGCCTGCAGGCCGCCGCGGCCGCACTGACGAAGCGCACGCAGCTTGCGAACCTGCATGGCGGCACCGCGAGCATCAGCGCCGGTCTGCCGCCACAAACCTCGCCCTCCGCCGACTCTGCGGAGACTGCGCCGCAGGCGCTCGCCCCGCGTCTTGTCGGCAAGGCCGCGCAGCCGAAGGCCTCGACGGCGACGAAGACGCGACGGTTGCAGACCTGGCAGGTGGTGGGCGCGGTGCTGCTCGGCGCCTTCGTCACCATCATCGGCGCCCTGCTCTTCGTGAAGCTGCGCCCCGGCCGCCGCTCGTGACGGCCTGCGGCGCCCCGGTTGTCACTCTGCGTCGCGGTCCGTTCAGCCGGCTGCTGCCGGCCGATGCGGCGGACCGCACCTGGCTGCGGCGGTTCGTGATCCGCGTACTGATCGCGACGAACATGGTGCTGGGGCTGTACTACTTCGCCTGGCGCTTCAGTTCGTCGATCAACTGGTCGGCCTGGCCGATCGCGCTGGCGCTGCTGTCCGCCGAAGTCTACAGCTTCATGGGATCCGTCTTCTTCGGCGTCAGCATGTGGAAGCTGCGCGTACGCGGCGCGGCGCCGCTCGCGCCGCCCGGCAAGTCCGTGGACGTATTTATCACCTGCTACAACGAGCCGGTGGAGATCGTGCGCCAGACCGTGCGCCACGCTCTGGCGATCCGCTATGCGCACGAGACGTACGTGCTCGACGACGGCAACTTGCCGGCGATACGGGCGATGGCGGCGGCGGAAGGTGTGGGCTACATCGTGCGCTCCGCAAATTGGTCCGGCAAGCAGCGCCACGCCAAGGCCGGTAACCTCAACAATGCGCTGTTCCAGACGACGGGCGAGTTCCTGGTCGTCCTGGACGCCGATCAGCTCGCGCACCCGGCCTTTCTGGACAATACGCTGGCCTATTTCGACGATGCGAAGGTCGCCTTCGTGCAGACCTCGCAGCCCTTCTACAAAGTCCCGGACGGCGACCCCTTCGGCAGCCACGCGCCGCTCTTCTACGGGCCGATTCAGCAGAGCAAGGACGGCTGGAACGCCGCCTTCTTCTGCGGCTCCAACGCCGTGCTGCGCCGCGAGGCGTTGATGCAACTCGGCCTGATGTACTACGGCCGCGAGCTCGTGCGCCGCGTGCGCCGAGCGCTGCGTGCCGCCGAGGGCGTGCTGCACGCTGCGGAGGGCCGGCTCGGCTCGATCGTTGACCGTCTGGAGCGCGAACGTGTGCATGGCGCGCTGCACACGCTCCACGGCGCCGTGCGCCACGCCCGCAAAGAGCTGCGCGCCGGGACGCCGGTGCAGATGGTTACCTGGGACTTCCAGCGCGCCGCCGAGGCCGTGGCGCGGTCGCTCGTGCAGGCCGATCTGGCGCAGATCGGCGCCGAACTGGCGGAGCTGGACGGTCTGCCCGGCATCGAGTCGGGCCGCACGACGACGGACATGTCCGAATTGCTTGGTGACGACGATGCGCTCGCGGCGCTGACCAGACGCGACGCCTCGCCGCTGGTCGCCATCGGCACGGTGCACAGCCTGCTGCTGGCCGTGGATATGGACCGTGCCGACGAGGCGCAGCCGCTGATGCCGCTGGCCACGATCTCGGTCACGGAAGACATGGCGACGGCGATGCGCCTGCACAGCCTCGGCTGGACCTCGATCTATCACTATGAAGAGCTGGCGCAGGGGCTTGCGCCGGAAGATCTGGGCACGGCCTTGCAGCAGCGGCTGCGCTGGGCGCAGGGCACGCTGCAGGTGCTGCTGCGTGAGAATCCGTTGACGCTCGCCGGCCTCTCGCTGGGCCAGCGGATGATGTACCTCTCCACGATGTGGAGCTATCTCTCCGGCTTCTTCACCGTGATCTATCTGATCGCGCCGGTGCTCTTTTTGACGCTGCACGTCTCGCCGATCCGCGCTTTCTCCGGTGAGTTCTACTGGCATCTCTTCCCGTTCTTGCTGACCAATCAGGTGCTCTTTCTGGTGATCGGCTGGGGGCTCTCCACCTGGCGAGGGCAGCAGTACAGCCTCGCCCTCTTCCCGATCTGGATCAGGTCGGTGACGAGCGCCGTGGGCAACGTCTGCTTCGGGCGCGGCCTCGGCTTCGCGGTGACGGCCAAGACGCGGCAGGAGGGTCGCTACCTGCGCATGATCCGGCCGCAACTGGCGGCGATGGCGCTGCTGTGTTTCGCCGCGATCGTCGGGCTGGGACGGCTGGCATTCGGCTTCACCACGGACGGCGTGCCGATTTTGGTCAACGTCGGCTGGGCTTGCTACAACCTGGTAACGCTTGGCGTGGTGCTGACAGCAGCGACGTACACGCCCGACGAGTCCGAAGTGGCGGCCGACGAACCGGAAACAGCGCACCTGGCGGCGTTTGTCGCGCAACGGCGCGGCCGCGGCGCCTCGGCGGCCTGAAGCTGTTACCCGAGCTAAGCCGATAACCAGAAGGGAACGCGCCGCAGGGCGAAGCGCTCCTGCGGTCCACGAGAGGGATCATGGACATCACGTTCGACTCGCAGCATGGCGGCGTCATGGTTGCGCGGCCGGTCGGCCGGCTCGATCTGCTTTCCGCCGCCGAGGCAAAGTCACGCCTGTTGGAGACGGGCGCCGGCGGCCATCCGCGGCTGGTGATCGATCTGGCCGAGGTCAGCTTCATCGACAGCACCGGGCTGGGCGCGCTGATCGGGGCGCTCAAGTCGGCGCGGCAGCACGGCGGCGATCTGCGTCTCGCCCGTCCCACCGACCAGGCAAAGCGCTGCTCTCGCTCACGGCACTGGACCGCGTGATGCGTCCCTACGCCTCGGTAGAAGAGGCGCTGGCAGGGTATTGAGCGGGGATGGCACCGGTGCCCGCACCTGTGGCGCCTTGCCGAACTCCAGATGATGGTTGCTCCCGGCTCTCTCAACCGCGGCACGCTACAATCGAGGTGAGGCGCAACGCCTCGCCTCGTTGCATCTGCCCGGAGGCACCTGCGATGCCAGCCAAAGAATTGAAGGACTACTCGCGGCAGGAGCTGGAGGCCGAACTGGATCGCCGTCGCGAAAGCACGCGGATGAGCCCTGAAGAGGTCCGGCAGTTCTGGCTGCAGGCGGCCGGGCTACTGAAGGGTATTGATATCGACGCCTGGCTCGCGGAGATTCGCTGGCAGCGCGGCCACGACTGCGAGGACCAATGCCGCTGCGACTCTCATCTGGAGCACGGGTAGGCCATCAGATATCTGAACAACGCTATTACGGAGGGCCCCATGGTTACGCGCCGCAAAGTTCGCCTTGGTCTGAACGGAGTCGAAGACCGGCCAGACCTCGTCGCCATTATGAAGGACTACGATCCCGAGCGTGCACTTGCGTTGCTACGTAAAAGCGTTGGCGCGATTTCTCCGGACAGCCGGCAACGGATTTTAGAGGAGATCTACGAAGAGCGTGAGTAGTCGAGTATCTGGCGCGCGGAGAACGCGATGCCGTATTTGATTGACAGCGATTGGATCGTTGACTATCTCTCCGATCTACGCGATGCACGAGATCTGATCGAGCGTCTCACCCCTTCAGGGCTTGTGATTAGTATCATCACCTACATGGAAGTGTATGAAGGCGTTAGTGAGCAGGCAGACCCAATCGCAGCCCAGGTCAAGTTCGATTCGTTCCTCCAGGGCCTGGTGCTCCTCCCGCTCTCACCCGCAGTCGCCCGCCGCTGCGCCGATTTGCGCCGTCAGTTGAGGCGGCAAGGGAGGCGAGTCCGTCCCAGGTCCCTCGACCTCATCATAGGGGCGACGGCGATCGAACATGACCTCACTCTTGTCACGCGAAATGTTAATGACTACCGCGACGTGCCTGGCCTGAAGCTGCTCTAATGGGTATCGATCGGGGCCGCGGCGCCGCTGTAGATGCGGCGCACGATGTCCTCGATCTCCGGCTCCTCGATCGTCAGGTCGCGCAGGCGGGCGCGTGCGGCCACGGCGGCAACCACCTCGGCGGCTGTCGTGTCGGCGCGGCGGAAGCGCAGCCACTGGCGCGGGCCATCGACTTTCACCACGCGCGTGCCGGGCACCTCGACCGGCGGCGCGGCCTCTTCGAGGTCGATCACCAGCACGCGCTCGCCACCGAAGCGGTCCTTCATCGCCTCGAGGCTGCCGTCGTAGATCAGGCGGCCGTGGTCGATCACGATCATGCGCGAGCAGAGCCGCTCGATGTCGTCCATGTCGTGCGTCGTCAGCAGCACCGTCACGCCGCGCTCGCGGTTGAGCTGCGCCAGGAACGAGCGGATGCGCTCTTTCACCACCACATCAAGCCCGATCGTGGGCTCGTCCAGATAGAGCACCTCCGGGTCGTGCAACAGCGCCGCCGTCAGATCGCCACGCATGCGCTGGCCGAGCGAAAGCTGCCGCACCGGCGTATCGAGCAGCGGGCCAAGCTCCAGCAGCTCGACGTAGGCCGCGAGGTTGGCGCGGAAACGCTCCGCCGGCACCTTGTAGATGTAGCGCAGCAGGTCGAATGAGTCGCACAGCGGCAGGTCCCACCAGAGCTGCGTACGCTGGCCGAAAACGATGCCGATGCGCCGCGCCAGCTCGACGCGCCGACGCGATGGCTCCAGCCCCGCCACGCGCACCAGTCCGCCGCTGGGCACGAGAATGCCGGTCAGCATCTTGATCGTTGTGGACTTGCCGGCGCCGTTCGGGCCGATGTAGCCTACCATCTCGCCCGGCTCGATGCGGAACGAGACGCCGTCTACCGCCCGCACCTCGCGCCGCTCGCGCAGCAGCAACGCCAGCGGTCCGCGCGCCCCCGTGCGCGGCCGCGTGACGCTGAACGTCTTGCGCAGGTCTTCAACCTCGACGATCGCCACGTTGCCTCCCTTCGCGTCGCCTACCCCTGCCTCGCCTGAAGGCTCGGATTTGAATCCGAAGTCTCCGACGGTTGCGCTGCGGTCATAAAAAGTCTCCGACGGTTGCGCTGCGCTCTGGCCCACGGGGGAGGGGTTTTGTGAGAGCTATCGATCGTCCTCGAACCAACCCTTCCCCCGTGGGGAAGGGACAGATTTCGCGTCAGCGAAATCAGGGATAGGCCACTCAGCTCCCCGTACTGCGATAATGCCGCACGCCGAAGCGCCAGATCCGGCTCGCCACGACGAGCAAGGCAACGGCCACGGCCGGCGCCAGAAAGCGCACGAAGTCCGGGGCTCCCAGCGGGTCGCGCTTATCCAGCACGTAGAGCGCGGGAAAGTAGTTCACGAAGGCGAGCGGCACCGCGAAGATGAAGATGCGCCGCAGCCAGGCGCCGTAGACGTTCATTGGATACGACGTCAGGAACTGGCCGCCGTAGGTCACACTGTTCACCAGCTCCATCGAGCGCGTCGTCCAGAAGGTCGTGGTCGCGCCGATGATCCAGACACCGGCGAAGACGAGAAAGCCGGTGATCGGCATCGTCAGCAGCACCAGCACGCGGCCCAGCGTCCAGTGCACGTTGACCAGTGAGAAGGCGAAGCCCAGCACCACGCCGGCCTGCGCCATCGCGCCCAGCCGGCGCAGCGCGATGTCCGAGGCGAGCAGTTGGAACAGCGTGCCGCGCGGCCGGATCAGCACCAGGTCGAAGTCACCGCGCTGCACCTTGTCGCCCAGGCCGTCGAGCTGGCCCACGGTCAGGTCGGCGAACTGGAAGGCGATGTACGAGGTGCCGTACAGAAACGCGACCTCGCCCAGCGACCAGCCTGCCAGATAGGGCAGGTGCGAGAAGATCACCAGCACGCTGAGGAAGTCCACGAACGTCAGCGCGAAGGCGCCGAACAGTTGCAGCACGAACGAGGCGCGGTACTGCCACTGCGCCCGGATCTGCGCCCGCACCAATCGTAGATAGAGCGCCGCCGACTCAGCCACCCTGCACCACGACTTTCCGCTCGGCCGCGCTGAGCGCCAGCCGCCCCGCCGCCAGCAGCGCCAGCGCCCAGCCGAGTTGATAGGCCAGCGCCCCGAGCAACGCCCAGCCCTGCTGCTTCTCCAGAAAGATCTCGACCGGCGTGTTGACGAAGGCGGCGAACGGCAGCGCCCGCGCCACGGTTTGCAGCGTGCCGGGGAAGAGCGCGATCGGTACGGCGAAGCCGGAGAGGAAGGTCCAGACCGCCGCGGCGATCGAGCCGATGCCGCGGTAGTCGAACAGCCAGAAGGCCGAGAGGTTGAGCATGAAGCGGAAGGCGAAGCTGACCGCGACGGCGAGATACATGCTGAGCAAGAAGAAGAGCCAGGTCCACGGGTGCGCCGGCAACCGCAGACTGAAGACCACCGCGCCGATCACGAACGGCGGGATGCCGCGGAAGATCGCGTGATAGGTCGCGCGGCCGACGTCCTGCGCCAGCCAGTAGAGCTGGTAGTTCAGCGGGCGGGCGAAGTCGGTGACGATATCGCCGCTGCGGATCGTCAGCGCGATCTCCCACCAGTTCCAGATGTACACCACCATCAGCATGCCCTGCGTGACAAAGGTGTAGGTCAGCGTGTCGCGCAGGTCGAAGCCGCCGATGCTGCCGCGGCCGGCGTAGAGCGCGATCATCACGTAGGCGCGCAGGAAGCCGAAGATCGTGTTGGTGAACACGCCGGCAAACGTCGCCGCGCGGTAGGTCGCATAGCGGCGGAAGCCGCGCAGGGCCACCTGCCAGTAGAGCGCCATTTCAGAACCGATCGCCTTCCGCGCCCGTTCGCAGGGCACGCCAAAACCCCGGACACCCCGCGATGGGGGCCGGCTGAGTTGCGCCTCTCCATGGCGCACGGCGGAGTATAGCAGCCGATCGGCGGCGGTGAGAAGGCGCGCGCCGTAACTTTCGGCCCTCACCCCCGTCCCCTCTCCCAATCCTGGGAGAGGGGCGATCCCGGGTTGGAGCGATCCGTAGCGGCGTCGGGTTAACCGTAAACCGATCGGAACGCTCCACGCCGGATCGTCTCCTTCCCTCCAGGATTGGGGGCCAGAGCGCAGCGCAACCGTCGGAGACTTTCCATACAGACGAGAGGATGAGGGCCGAAAGCCGCGGCTCAGCCCTGCGTAACGCCTGCTCCCCACTGCGACGAGACGCCGGCGAGATGATTGGTCGGTCCGTGGCCGTGGCCGAGTTGCGGTGCGGAGGCGATGGCGGCGCTGATGTACTGCTTGGCGACACGGATCGCAGTGCGCGGCTCGCGGCCGAGCGCGAGGCTGGCGGCAATGGCGGCGGAGAAGGTGCAGCCGGTGCCGTGCGTGTTCCGCGAATGGGTGCGCGGCGAACGTAGCTCGTCGAAGCCGCGCCCGTCGTAGATCAGGTCGATCGCATCGACTGCTTCCGGCAGATGTCCGCCTTTCACCACCACCCAGTGCACGCCGAGCCGGTGCAGCGCCGCGGCCGCGGCCCGCATCTCCTCCAAATTGCGCACTGGCAAGCCAGTCAGCGCAGTGGCCTCGGGCAGGTTCGGCGTCACCACCGTGGCCAGCGGCAGCAGCCGCTCGCGCACGGCGTTGCGGGCGTCTTCGGCCAGCAGCACGTCGCCGCTCTTCGCCACCATCACCGGATCGACGACGAGGTTGGGGATGCGCAGCCGCTCGACGCAGGCCGCCACCCGCTCGACCATGGTGGCGCTGCCGAGCATGCCCGTCTTCGCCGCGTCGGCGCCGATGTCGCCGATCACGCTGTCGAGCTGCTGCTCAATGAAGTCGGATGGCACCGGGTGGATGCCCTGCACGCCGACCGTGTTCTGCGCAGTGAGTGCGGTGATCGCGCTCATGCCGAACACGCCGAACGCCATGAAGGTCTTCAGGTCGGCCTGAATGCCCGCGCCGCCGCCGCTGTCGGAGCCGGCGATCGTCAGCGCTCGCGCTGGTGCCGTTGACATGGTTTCCTCGCTCTGTCTTCGCATCGCGCCGCCCCTGTACGATGCCATTGGCAGCAGGAGGGCTGGCATGGATGCGCGCGGACTCTACTTCATCGTCGATCCGGAGCACACCGCCGGCCGCGACCCGGTCGAGGTCTGCCGCCTGGCGCTGCGCGGCGGCGCTGCGCTGGTGCAGTATCGCGACAAGCTGCGCGACAAGGGCGACCAGTTGCCCGTGGTCGAGCGGCTGCTCGCCCTCTGCCGCGAGTTCGGCTCGCCGCTGCTGATCAACGACCACGTCGACCTTGCCCTCGCCGTCGGAGCGGACGGTGTACACGTCGGCCAGCACGATCTGCCGGTGGCTGTGGCGCGAAGGCTGCTGCCGGAGGGCGCGATCGTCGGCTGCTCGACCAACAACCCTGATGAGGCTCGCGCTGCCGAGGCCGCGGGCGCGGCGTACATCGCCGTCGGCCGCATCTTTCCCACCGGCTCGAAGGCGAACACACGGCCGGCCAGCCTGGAGACGATCCGGCAGGTGCACGCCGCCCTCTCGCGGCCGATCGTCGCCATCGGCGGCATCACGACGGAGAACGTCGAGCAGGTGATTGAGGCCGGCGCCGATCTGGCGGCGGTGATCGCCGCCGTGGGCGAGTCGGAAGATGTGGAGGCGGCGGCGCATGGCATCGCTTCACGCTTCCGGATGGCTGCCGGCCGCGCCTGAGCCGTTGCCGCTCTTGCGCTGGCCGGCGCGGCCGTTCGTGGGTTTCGGCGCGCTGCGGCCCATGCGCAACCGCGGCTTCGGTTCCGGCACCGGCGGCACGGCGAAACGCTCGGGCGCAAACGGCGCCAGGTCCATGCTCGTGCGGCCGTGCACGATCAACTCGGTCAGCAGCCGCCCCGTGATCAGGCTGAGCAGCACGCCGTTGCGGAAGTGGCCCGCGGCCACGACCAGCCCGCTCACGCCCGGCACGAAGCCGAGGATGGGCAGCCGGTCGGGCGAGCCAGGCCGCAGGCCGGAGCCGGTCGTGGCCAGCTCGGCCCGCTCCAGCGCCGGCACCAGTTCGGCCGCGGCGTTCAAGAGGCCGCGCACGCCGGCCACGGTCACGCGCTTCTGATAGCCTGCCTCCGGCTCCTCCGTCGCGCCGAGATAGATCGTGCCGTCCGGGCGGGGCAGCAGGTAGGCATGCTCGCCGTAGATCACGCGGCGGATCGGCTGCGGCACCTCGCGCAGCAGGGCGTACTGGCCCTTGACCGGCTCGACCGGCACGTCGGCCGTGCCGCGGGCGCAGAACGCCGCCCATGCGCCGCCCGCCAGCAGCACCAGATCGCCCTCTACCGCGTCGCCGTTGTCGAGGCGCACGCCGGAGACGGCGCTGCCGCGCAGCAGCAGGCCGTGCACCTCCGTGCCTTCGCGGATCTCGGCGCCGCGCCGCGCCGCGCCCTGCGCCAGCGCCTGCGTCAGCCGGCGCGGATGTACCTGCCCCTCTTCAGGCGAATCCAGCCCGCCGATCACCGCCGGGCCGAGCGCGGGCTCGAGCTTCAGGCATTCGGCGCGGCTCAGCCAGCGCACCGGCAGGCCGGCAGACTTCGCCCATTCGACGCGTGACTGGAGGAGAGCCGCCCGCTCCAACGCATTCGAGGTGCGCAGCACGCCGGAGGGCAGGTACTCGATGCTGATGCCGCTGACGGCCTCGATCGCCGCCGCGTCCTCTTGAAAGACGCGCAGCCCGGCGACCGCGAGTTCAAGGAAGGCGTCCGGATGCGCCGACTCGGCGATCGGCGAGAGCATGCCGGCGGCCGCGCTCGACGCCTCGGCCGCCACCGTGGCGCGCTCCAGCAGCGTGACCTGTTGGCCAGCGCCGGCGAGATGATAGGCGAGCGAGCAGCCGATCACGCCGCCGCCGACGATGATGATGCGCTGCGCCATGCGCTATCCGCCTCCGATCATCCGCACGATCTCGATCACGTCGCCCGCGCGCAGCACGACCTCGCCATACGTCCCGCGCTCGATGACTTCGCCGTTCCTGGCCACGGCGATCGTGCGCGGGTTGATGCCGCGCCCAGCGAGGAAGTCGGGCAAAGCGATGTCGCCTGCAAGTTCCACCGGCTTGCCGTTGACGGTCAGTGTTGTTGCCATCTCTCGCGTTTCCGTTTGTCGTCCGCTATTTTACTTCGCGCTTCGGTAAGAGCACGATCCAGCGCCTGGCGTAGCTGCATCGCGGCCGTTTCCGGGTTCGGCTGGCCGAGAATCGCCGAGATCACGGCCACGCCCGCCGCGCCCGCATGCACAACCTCGTCGACATTTGCCGCTGAGATGCCGCCGATGGCGATGACGGGCAGATCGACCGCTGCGGCTACCAGACGGATGCGCTCGACGCCGCCGGTCTCGCCATCGGGATGCGAGCGGCTCGGGAAGATCGTGCCCAGCACGAGGTAATCGGCGCCGTCACTTGCCGCGGCGGCCGCGCCTGCCAAATCATGCACCGATCGCCCAACGAGCAGCCGCCCGCGCAGCGCCCGCTTGAGCGAGCGCACCGGCAACGCGTCCTCGCCCGCGTGCACGGCGTCCGCGCCCGCCGCCAGCGCCACGTTCGGCCGGCCGTTCACGCTCACAAAGGCACGCCCCGCGGCGACAGCAACGATGCGACGGGTCAGATCCAGCAGCTCTGCGTCGGGCAGGTCCTTCTCCCGCACCTGCACCGCGTTGACGCCGCCCGCGATGGCGGCCGCGATCCGGCGCACGAGGTCGTCGGGGTCGCTGGCGAGCGAGCGGTCGGTGACCAGCATCAGTGCAGGGCGCAGGGCGCAGGGCGCAGGAAGAGTTGCCTCTGTGACAGCACCGGCGGTCACTGCTCGCGGCGGGACGGCATCGGCGCCAACGGCTGCTGCTTCACGCCCTGCGCCCTGCGCCCTGCGCCCTGCGCGGCTGCCCACGTCTACCGCGCCCCGACGCCGGCGAGCGGACTGCTGGTGACCGCGGTTTCGCGCTTCGGGATACGTCCGCCGAGGTAGGCTTTGCGCCCGGCTTCGACGCCGAGCTTGAACGCCTCGGCCATCAGCGCCGGGTCGGCGGCCTGGGCGATGGCGGTGTTGACCAGCACGGCATCGGCGCCGGCCTCCATCGCCGTGGCCGCTTCCGAGGGCACGCCGAGACCGGCATCCACGACCACGGGCACGTGCGCCTGCTCGATGATGATGCGGATCGCTTCCATCGTCTGAATGCCCTGGCCGGAGCCGATCGCCGAACCAAGTGGCATGACGGTGACGGTGCCGATCTCCTCCAGATGCCGCGCCAGCACGGGATCGGCGTTGATGTAAGGCAGGACCTTGAAGCCCTTCGCCACCAGCCGTTCGGCCGCGCGCAGCGTGCCGATCGGGTCGGGCAGCAGATACTTGGCGTCTGGAATCACTTCGAGCTTGACGAAGTCGGAGCCGGTGACCTGGCGGCCCAGCTCGGCGATGAAGACGGCGCGGTCGGCGTCCTGGCTGCCGGCGGTGTTCGGCAGCACGGTGAAGCGCGACCAATCGATGTCGTCGAGCAGGTTCTTCTCCTCGGCGTCAAGGTTGAGCCGGCCGATGGCGACGGTGATGATCTCGGCGCCGGAAGCATCGAGCGAGCTGTGCAGCTCCTCGACGCTGCGGTGGCGCCCCGTGCCGATCAGCAGGCGCGAGCGAAACGTTTTGCCGGCGATGATGAGCAGGTCTTGCATGACAGTGCGTGCCTTTCTGGCTGGGCACGGGCGGCAACGACGAACGCCGCCCGGCGAACGGACGGCGTGAAAGGGCAGGCACGGCTGCGTGTCGAAGATCGTGTTCCCTACGCCGGCATTACCCGGATCAGGTCCAACGGTCGGCGGCGAGCGGCGGCCACCCTCTCAGCCCGGCTTCCCCGAGCACCCGTGAGCTGTATGCGATTGTCAAGTTCACCGTAGCAGCGCCCCGCGCGGCGCGTCAAGGCGAGCGCTGCCGATGGCGGCGGGAGACCGTGGCAGCGTGCGCTGCACTCTGGGTCGCGCCGGGCTCATCTGCCCGGCCCCGGCTGGACGCACCGCGGCGGCGCCGCTACCGTGACAGCGAAGCACATTCGGCGGCGGGAGCGAGTGATGGCCGAGCTGGTGCAGTCGAAGGACTACCGTTTCATCCGGCTATCGCGCAGCGCGGATGGCTTTATCGTCACCGTCGAGCTGCATCGGCCCGAGTCGCTCAACGCGATGAACACGGGCATGGGCGAGGATGTTCTCGACGCCTTCAGCGCGTTGCTGACCGACCAGACCGTGCGTTGCGTCGTGCTCGGCGCCGCCGGCGGACGGGCCTTCTGCGTCGGCGGCGATCTCAAAGAGCGCGAGGGCATGACGGACGAGCAGTGGCGCGCTCAGCATGTGATCTTCGAGCAGGGCGCCTTCCGCCTGCTACGCTGCCCGGTGCCCGTGATCTGCGCGGTGGAAGGCTACGCCTTCGGCGGCGGCTTCGAGCTTGCCGCGCTCGCAGATTTCGTCGTGGCGAGCGAATCGGCCGTGTTCGCCGTGCCCGAGGTTAGACGCGGCATCTTCCCCGGCATCGGCGGCACGCAGCTGCTGCCGCGCATCCTCGGCGCGCCGCTGGCCAAGGAACTGATCTTCACCGGGCGGCGCATGAACGCGTTTGAAGCCCGCTCGGCCGGCTTCGTCAACCATCTCGTGCCGCTCGGCGAGGCGCGGGCGAAGGCGCTGGAGATCGCGGCCGTGATTGCGCAGAACGGCCCGATCGCCGTGCGTCAGGCGAAGAAGGCGATCGCCTACGGCAGCGAGACGGATCTCGATACCGGCATGATCCTGGCGATCGAGGCGTACAATGCCACGGTGACGACCGAGGATCGGCTGGAAGGCGTGCGTGCCTTCAACGAGCGCCGCCCGCCGCACTTTATGGGGCGTTGAGCGACAGGCCGTCGAATCACGGCCGTACGGAGGGAAGCTGCATGGTCGCGCTCGCGCTCGGGTTCTTGCTTGCGCTCGGTCAGTGCCTGGCGCTGGGACCGGTGAACACGGAGGCGCTGCGCCGCGGCCTGCGCGACGGCTTCCGTGCGGCCTTCGCGGTCGAGTTGGGCTCGTGCCTCGGCGACGGCCTCTGGGCGGCGCTGGCGCTTGCCGGCATCGGCGCCTTGCTGACGCTGCAGTTCATGGACGTCATCGGCGGCCTGATCGGCGTCGCCCTGCTCGGCTGGCTCGCGGCGCAGGGCTGGCGCGATGCCTCGGTTTCGGTCGAGCCGGGCGCGGCGTTGCAGCAGCGGTCGAATCTGCCGCCGTTCTGGGCGGGCGTGTTGCTCGGCGTGGTGAATCCCGGCTCGGCGGCCTTCTGGATCGGGGTCGGCGCCACCCTGCTGGCGACGCACCTTCCGGCGGCGGGGCCGGCGGCTTTGGCGCAGTTCGCGGCGGGCTACTATGCGGCGCTGCTGGCCTGGTCCGTGAGCTTTTCGCTGGTCGTCTGGCAGCTCGGGCTGCGGCTGCCGGGGCGCGTGCAGATGTTCGTGCAGCGCGCGTCGGCGGTGTTGCTGGCAGCGTTCGCCTGCGTCTCGCTGGTGAGCACCCTGCGCCGGCACGTCCACGCCTGAGTACCCGTTCGGACTGGTCTGGCGATCGCCGGCAGACCCGTTGCTACGCGCTGGTGATACCCAGGTGCGTTCGCGCAAACGCCTCGAACAGCGTGTCGAACTGCAAGCTGATGTGCGTTCTCAGGGTCGCCATGTCTCGGAAGCAGCGCTGGAGCATCGAGCCGGGCCGCGCATCGGTCGAGCCGGCAGAGTGAAACAGCAAATCGACCGCCTCGCCCGCGAGGCGCGTACATTGCTGCTCCACGAGCACGATGCCCTGGCTCCGCTCCAGGCTGAACGGCACTTTCTCTTCGACTGCCTGCCGGCAGTACCGCATGTACTCGTGCGTACAGCCGTGCAACGCGGCGTGGGCGGTGTTGAGCAGGGCCTGCGCGTGGCCGAAATGACGCTGGAACTCCGCGCTCGCGGCGCGAGTCGTGGGCGACGGCCCGCGCGTGGTGCGTTGATGCAGCATCTCCTTGTAGCCGTCCAGCGCACAGAGGCCGGTGCCGATCGCGACCGCGGCGATCTCCGCCATCAGCACGTTCGCGCTCGGGCCGGCGTAGAGCGGGTTGTCGTGCACGGGCACAGCGGTCGGGACCGGCTCGGCGTTCGGCAGGGCGCGCTCCGATCGCTGCGTCCGGTAGGCCGGAATCACGACATCGCGCACAACCACGCGGTGCGAGCCGGTGCCGCGCATGCCGAGCATGTCCCAGTTCTCGACGATCGTGAAGTCCTTGCGGTCGATCAGCGCCGACAGCGCGACCGGCGGCGCCTCCGTGTCGTCGCGGGCCAAGGTCACGCTGGCGAGAAAGTGGGTGGCCACATCGCAGCCGGAGGCGTAGTCCCAGGCGCCGTTGATCAGCAGGCCGCGTTCAACCGGCTCGGCGTTGCACGGGAAGCCGACCAGCGGCGCACGAAACTCGCTGTCGCAGCCGTATGCCTCGACCTGCGCCTGCTCCGGAAACTTCGCCAGCACGTGCGGATGGCCGGCGGTGAACGCCAGCACCCAGCCACTCGACGGGCAGCCGCGCGTGACCTCGATCATCACCTCGGCGAAGGCTGGCAGGTTGAACTCGTAGCCGCCGAAGCGCCTGGGCTGGAGGGTGCGGTAGAAGCCGGCGTCCACAAACGCCTGGTGCGTCTCGGGCAGGATGCGCCCCGCCGCCTCGCACTCCGCCTGCTGCGCCCGCAGGAAGGGCCGCAACGCTGCCGCCCGTGCGATTAGCTGCCGCGGCGTCAGGTCCGCCTCCGGCACGGGAATCGACCGCGCGGGCGGCCTTCGCGCCCTACCCGCCATCGAGAACCTGCTTGCAGCGAACCATCGCGTCGATGTGCTGCCGTGGTGAGGTAAAACTGCTGCCCATCGTGCCGACGGTGAGGTGCGTTGCGCCCAGCTCCTGCCAGGCCTTCTGCTGCGCGGCCCAGTCTTGCGGCCCGCCCCGCGCGGCGTTGATGCCGACATCGATGCCGACATCGATGCCGATGCTGGCCGGATCGCGCCCCGCCTGCGCTGCGTAGCCGCGGAAGCGCTCCAGCACCGCGCGGAACTCGTCGTTGGGCGGGAACTGCGGAAACCAGCCGTCGGCCAGCCGCGCGATCCGCTCGATCACGCGCTCGACCACCGTCGTGTACGAGCCCATCCACAGCGGGATCGGGCGCTGCACCGGCATGGGGTTAAGGCCCATACGGTCGAGATGGTGCCAGCGGCCGTCGAACGTGACCAGCTCTTCCGTCCACAGCCGGCGCAGCACAGCCACCTGCTCTGCGATGCGCCGGCCGCGGGTGTGGAAATCCTCGTTCAGCGCCTCGTACTCCATCCAGTTGCGCCCGACGCCGACGCCCAGCCTCAGCCGCCCGCCCGTCAGCAGGTCCAGCTCGGCGGCCTGTTTGGCGACCAGCGCCGTCTGCCGCTGCGGCAGGATCAGGATGCTCGTCACCAGCTCCAGCCGCTGTGTGATCGCGCCGAGATAGCCGAACAGCACGAACGGCTCGTGGTAGGGCACGTCGTACGTATGCACGCGCTCGCCGCGCAGCCGGTCGGGATGGCCGCCGATCACGTGCTCGGCCGCGCGCAGGTGGTCGAAGCCGGCGCCTTCGATGGCCTGAGCGAAGTCGCGGATCGCCGCCGGGTCGTTGCCGAGCGCGGCCGTCGGAAAGGTGACGCCGATCTTCATCGTCTGTCCTTGCGGCCCTCACTCCCCCGTCCCCTCTCTCCCATACACACGAGACTTGTAGACCTCGATAGGATTGAGGGCTGTATGAGAGAGAGGGGCGATCCTGGGTTGCTGACGCGAAGCGGCGTCGGGCTATCCGGTGCGCCGCTGCTCGCGGTTACACCGCGACGGGCGCACGCCGTGCGCCCCTACATCCGCTTGCTAACCCGACGCCAACCGGAACGCTTCACGCCGGATCGCCCCTCTCCCAGGATTGGGAGAGGGGACGGGGGTGAGGGCGCGGGCCGCCCTCAGCCCGCCGTCTCTTTGCCGAAGACGGTGTAGTCCGTGCTGTCCTCCAGCGCCTCGGGACCTTCCGTTGGCAGCCGCCGCGCCCAGATCAGGGCGGAGGCGATGTCGTCCTCCCAGACCTTGGATGGCAGCTCGTAGAGCACTTCGATGCCGTGGTTGTCCGGGTCGGAGATGTAGACGCTGTGCGTCATGCCGTGCTCGACGCGGCTGTGGAACGGCACGCCCTTGCTTTGCAGAAAGACGAGCTGCCGCAGCCACGACTCACGGTCGGGATACTTGATCGCGATGTGGTTCACGCCCGGCGCCTGCCCGCGCATGCTCCAGGGCTCGGACGGGTCGGCCACCTGCTCCGGGTTGACGATCTGCGCCAGCGCCAGATCGTGGTGCCGCGAGCCCTCCGATCCCGCATAAAAGCGCATCTGAAAGGGGCTTTCGGGCCGCGACTGGCCGACCTGTTTGAAGCCGATGATCTCCGTCCAGAAGGCGTGCGAGCGCTCAAGATTCTTGACGTTGAGCACGAGGTGGTTGACGCCGGCCGGCTGAACGGCCTCCGCCGGCGCTGCCTGGGTCTGTTCGCTGGTTGTCACGATGTCCCATTCCTTTCGGCGCCCGCGGACGGCGGGCGCGTTTCCCTGCCACTCATCACCAGAGCTGCTCGGTTGCCAGGCGGGCGCCTTCCGCAAGCGCCCGCAGCTTGGCCCACTGAATCGAGGGGTGGGTACGGATCAGGTTCCAGATCTGCGAGAAACCGCAGTCCGTCCCGGCGATCACGTTCTCGCGGCCGACGAGCCGGGCGAAGCGCACGATGCGCTCCGCGACTAACTCTGGGTGTTCGATGATGTTGGTCGAATGCGTCACCACACCGGGGATCAGGATCTTGCCCTCCGGCAGCTTTGTGTTCTCCCACACGCGCCACTCGTGCTCGTGGCGGGGGTTGGCCGCCTCGATCGAGTAGGCGCCGGCGTTCACCTCCAACACCAGGTCGATGATCTCCTTCAGCGGCACATCGGTGGAGTGCGGGCCGTTCCAGCTACCCCAGCAGATGTGATAGCGCACCCGATCTTCGGGGATGCCGTGCAGCGCGTGGTTCACGGCTTCGATGCGCAGGTGGGAGAACTTGCGGTAGTCCTCCAGCGTGCCGCTCAGCAGCAGCCGGTCGTAGAGCGCCGGCAGGAAGGCGTCGTCTACCTGCACGAGCAGCCCGGCGTCGACGATCGCGTGGTACTCCGTCTTCAAGGCGTCGGCCAGCGCGTAGAGATACGCCTCTTCGCTCGGGTAAAAGTGGTTCAGCCGCGTCGCCTCGGCGCTGCCCGGCGCGGAAACGGGCAGGAACGCCTCTTCCACCTGCACGCCGGCCAGCGCCGCCTTGAAGTTGGCGATGTCGGTCTGGATCGCCTCCTGACCCGTGTAGCTGATCGGGCCGCTGCATTCCCACGCAATCAGCGAGGACGGCGCGGGCGCTTCGGCCTGAGCCGGCGGCAGCCACATTGTGCGTTCGTGGCGCCCCCAGGCGGCGTAGAACTCGGCGAAGTCCTGCCGGTCCTTGCCGAAGATCTGGCGCACCTCGCCCGGGCGGGTCGCGCGCGGTTCCAGCCCGGAGATGCGCTCCGTCACGTAGTTGGTCCAGCCGACCTTGCCGAACTCGCCGTCGCTGGGAATATCGACGCCGGCCTCAGCCTGCTCGCGCACGACTGCGGCCACGCCGCCGCGCAGCTCCCCGGCGAAGCGCTCGTGGTCGTACGGCTGGTTGCCCTCCCGCGCGGCCATCACGGCGATGATCGCCGGCGGACGCACCAGGCTGCCGGCGTGGGTGGTCAGGATGCGATCGATGCTGTGCTTCATCT
>Ga0207416_1001022_pt1 | contig 40617 bp, 37 predicted proteins | sample PaiPotPPM11metaG_FD_184107 | JGI IMG/M metagenome (GOLD analysis project Ga0207416, IMG submission 184107) | Iron sulfur acid spring bacterial and archeal communities from Banff, Canada, to study Microbial Dark Matter (Phase II) - Paint Pots PPM... ...
CGTCACGCCGCGCTTGGTGAGAAACGGTCACTGTAATACTAAGTAAGGTGCCAAAAGTTCACCACAGGTTCACGCCGCCAGGCGACGGGCATCGTCGGGCGTGCAGGCGGCGGCCGTTTTGAGCACGAATAGAGGCCGTTCCCATGAAAGGGTCACTGTAAAACTAGCGCAAGGCTACGCGCAGCAGCGGCCTCGGGGCGGGGCTGCCCGCCCGCTTGTGCAGGTGCAACGCGAACGGCGCTGTAAGGCGGCTGTGAGCCTGGAGTCAAGCGTGCCGCGGCGTGGGCAGGCGATACTGAGCGGGCCTGGGCACCCATTCCCGTATCACCTGTCAGTAAAGCGAGGTATGCCGTGAATGATTCCTACCTGGCCTCTCTGCAAGGGGCTTACAACAACTGGTACGGCGGCACGATGGCCGCCGATTACGCGGCCTTCACCTACGGCCTCGGCGTGGGAACCGCGTATCAGAACCGCGTGCTGGCCCGCAACATCTACAACCCCTCGGCCTATCTGACCAGTATCTACGGCCCCTACGGTGTGGGCTGGTCGTAGGCCGGACGCGCCGGCAGTACAACCGTACAGGGGGCGGGGTGACGACTCCGCCCTCCTGCCGGCTCGACCAGGCCCCTCAGCGATCGGCATCGTGGCACCTGCCGCCGCCTGCCTGCGGCCTGCGCTGGCAGTGCCAGGCGGCGAGTCCGAACAGGACACCCCCGAGCAGCCACCACGGATCCCAGAGGAAGAGATGCCAGCGGGCGGAGGTTTCGCCCAATCCTGCCGGCGTGGCGATTGCTCCGGCGACCATCAGCGCGTGCTGCACAAGACTTGCCGCGCCTTCGTACAGCGCCATGATCGCAAAGGCGCTCCAGCCGGCGGCAAGCAGCAACCGGCGCGGCAGCACGCGTCCCCACTGCCGCACCAGCGCGAGCGCGAGCAGCCCGGCGATCACTTTCAAACCGCCCGTGGCCCACAGGATCGCGATCCAGCCCGGATCGCGCGCCAGCACCGGCCGCGTGATCGCCGGCGCGTTCATGTCGACGCCCGCGGCGGCGCCCGCCGCCCAGTAAAAGCTCAGCGCGGCGAAGAGCACGGCCCAGACAAAGGCCGCGTAGCCCGCCCAGGCCAGCGAGCGCAAGTGCCTGACTGTCGTGGCTGTTGTCATCATCAGGATCGGGCATCCGCACCTCAGTCCTCCTCGTAATACTCCGTGCCCAGGTGCGTGATCGGCGCTTCGCCCAGCCAGTGGCGCAGCGTGTTCTTCAGCTTCGTCTGCTGGATGAAGAGGTCGTGCTCCGGATACAGCTCGGCCGCGGCCTGCGGGCTCTTGAAGTAGAAGCTCAGCCACTCCTGGATGCCGTGCTGGCCGGCGCGGCTGGCGAGGTCCATGAACAGCGCGAGATCCAGCACGATCGGCGCGGCGAGAATGCTGTCGCGGCAGAGGAAGTCGACCTTGATCTGCATCGGGTAGCCGAGCCAGCCGACGATGTCGATGTTGTCCCAGCCCTCTTTGTTGTCGCCGCGCGGCGGATAGTAGTTGATCCGCACCTTGTGATAGATGTTGCCGTACAGCTCGGGATACTGGTCGGGCTGCAGGATCGTCTCCAGCACGCCGAGCTTGCTCACCTCTTTGGTCTTAAAACTGTCCGGGTCGTCCAACACTTCGCCGTCGCGGTTGCCGAGGATGTTGGTGCTGAACCAGCCCTGCACGCCGAGCATGCGCGCCTTGAAGCCCGGCGCAAGAATGGTCTTCATCAGTGTCTGGCCGGTTTTGAAGTCTTTGCCGCAGATCGGCACACCGTTGTGCTGCGCCAGCTCGATCATGGCCGGCGTGTCCACGGTCAGGTTCGGGGCGCCGTTGGCGAAGGGGATGCCGAGCGAGAGCGCGGCGTAGGCGTAGATCTGGCTGGGGGCGATGTTCGGGTCGCTGTTGCGCAGGCCGCGCTCGAACGCCTCGACGCTGCGGTGCACGTCCGTTGGCTCGGCGAAGATCTCCGTGCTGGCGCACCAGACCACGGCGAGCCGGTCGCAGCGCTGCTCAGCTTTGAAGCGCTGCATGTCCTCCATGATCTGGTTCGCCAGATCCATTTTCGTCTCGCCCTGCTTGACGTTGCTGCCGTCGAGATTGCGCACGTAGGCGCGGTCGAAGACGGCGGGCATCGGGCGGATCGCGTCCAGCTCGTCGCGCAGCGGCAGCAGGTCGGCTGCCGAAAGCACGCCGGCCTTGCAGGCGGCCTCGAAGGCGTTGTCGGGGAACGGGTCCCAGCCGCCGAAGACGAGGTTATCCAGGCCCGCCAGCGGCACGAAGTCCTTGATCAGCGGGTTGCGGTGCTCGGTGCGCTTGCCGAGGCGGATGCGCCCCATCTGCGTGAGTGAGCCGATCGGCTTCGCGCGGCCCTGGCGCACGGCGAGGATGCCGGCGTAGGTCGTGGTGGCGACGGCGCCCATGCCGGGCGTGAGAATGCCGAGGCGGCCGCCGGCCGGGCGGATGTCGGTGGTTCGCGGCATGGTGTGTGCTCCCTGTGTTGCTGTGACGTTGTGCGGCGCCATAGCGGGGCACCTAACCCTGACTTCCCTGACGGGAAGTCTGTCCCTTCCCGACACAGGAAGGGTTGATTCGAGGATCAATGGAAGAGGGAGACGAGCCGGCCGCCTGTCTCATAAGGACACCCCGGTCCCGCCGCCGTCCGGCGCCGCTGGGAACGCTCCAGAAGTCCCTTCCCGAGCCGGGAAGGGACCGCTTTGGCGTCAGGCAAAGCAGGGTTAGGGGCCCCGCGGGCCTTACAGCCACCGTACCCGTATCCCATACTTCCGCCAACCTGATGTATCTTATTGATGATGTAATGATGGCTTATGTACCGACGACGTGTGTGAGCGATGAGCGAGCCTGCCGGCGACGCCATCCGCCCGGAGCGCGCCGCGCCGAACCTGCACTTGCAGCAACTCGCCTACCTGCGCGAGGTAGCGCGGCAGGGCAGCCTCACGCGCGCCGCCGAGGCGTTGCACGTCAGCCAGCCGGCGCTCTCGCAGGCGCTGGCCGAGCTGGAGCGGCGGCTCGGCCTGGCGCTGTTTGAGAAGGCCGGCCGCGGCCGCCGGCCCACTGCCGCCGGCCGCGAGCTGATCGCCTTCGCCGAGGAAGCGCTGGCGCTGGCCGAGGCGCTGGAACAGCGGCTCGATGCCTACCGCGGCGGCGAGGCTGGGCCGCTCAGCGTCGGCATGATCGATGCCGCCAGCCTCTACGTGCTGCCCGACGTGGTGCGCCGCTTCCGCGGCGAGCATCCGGGCGTGGAGCTGAAGCTGACGGTTGCTACCAGCGAGGAGCTGCTGGCGCGGCTGCGTGCCTTCGCCCTCGACCTGGCCTTCGTGGTCGGCCCGGCAGAGGCGCCCGATCTGCACGCCGTCGAAGTACTGCGCGAGCCGCTCTATCTTTACGCCCCCGCCGGCGACCTGCTCGATCCGAAAGCCGCGCGCTGGGTGCTCTACCCCGAAGGCTCGCACACGCGCGGCATCATCGACGCCGCCTTCGTGCGGGCGGGCATCCGGCCCGAGATCGCGCTGGAGAGCGGCAACCCGCAGGTGCTGCGCCAGATGGTGGCGATGGGTCTGGGCTGGAGCGTGCTTCCGCCGGCGATCGCGGAGGGCGGCCCCGAGGCGACCGGGCTGCGCCGTGGCGAACTGCTGGCGGAACGGCCGCTCTGCGTCGTGCGCCGTCGCGCCAGCCCGCCCGACCCGCGCGCCGAAGCCTTCCTGCGGCTGGCGCTTGCCGCCGGGCGGGCTGTGGAGTAGCCAGCGGTTAGCCAGGCGCGTACGCTGCCTTTGCGGTGGCACCGGTGCCACGTTCGCCAATGCGGACGGCTTCAAGGCGTGCGCGCTGGCTGACGTGGAGGGACATCTGCGAGCAGCCCGGATGAGGCGCTCCTGATCCCTTGTCACCGAACCACGGCCTCGCCTCCTCCTGCTGTTCTGGTGACGCCTGGGTTCACGCTATGCTTGCCAGGGATGGGGTGTCGTACCCTCCTCGGTGTTCTGACACTCCCTCCAGTCAGGATGCAACCTGACCCGACTGGACAGGCGTCATGGTTGAAACGCATCGCGCTGTGATGACGCAACGCAGACTGCTCCTGTTCAAGTGGCTCATGGTCCTCATACCTCCCATTACGGTCGCGCTGGGCCACAGCCTGCTGGGGCACGCGGTGGGCCATCGCGTGCTGGGACACACGGTGGACGGAGTTGCACAGACCGTGCTGGTGACATCGCTTGTCACCGTCGTGACGTTGGTGCTGGCCTACACCTTCGTCGAGGCGCTGTTCCGGGTTCTTCGGAGGCTGCAGGTCGAGGCGCTGGCCCGCGAGCAGGACATCCTGACCATGAACGGTGTGATGCAGGAACGGGAGCGGCTGAGCAGGGAACTGCACGATGGTGTGGCCCAACTCGTCGCGCACATGCTCTTGCGCCTGGATGTCATCAAGGATTTGGTGGAGGGCGACCGACCACAGGAGGCGGAAGCTGAGCTTGAGCGATTGCACGGGGTTGCGGACGCCATCTATGAGGATATCGGGGAGTCGATCGCCGGGCTCCGCACCAGGGTGACCGAACGCGGGTTGATCTGCGCCCTGCAGGACTACGTGGACCAATTTGAAGAACGGCACCAGATTCCCACGTGCCTCCGTGCGGACGAGGCGGCCGACCAGTTTCCCCCGCTCGCAGCGTTCCAGCTCTTCCGGATCGTCCAGGAAGCCCTGACCAACGTTCGCAAACACGCCGCGGCACGGGAGGCCACCGTCAGGCTTATGTCCAACGGGACAGAGCAGCTAACGGTCATCATTGCCGACGATGGGCAAGGCTTCACCCCTGGGCTTCATGGTCTTCATGGGCTTCAAAGGAACGGCAAAGCGCGGCCCGTGGGCTTTATCAGTATGCGAGAGCGGGCAGAAGCGCTCGGCGGTACATTCCAGGTACAGAGCCAGCCCGGTTCAGGTACACAGGTGACGGCCGTCATCCCCATGCCACGAACCCCCTGCCACGAACAATGACGGAGCACGCGCATGCAGCCGCTGCGACTCCTGCTGGTTGACGACCACGCGCTCTTTCGCGAGGGGCTCATCTCGCTGCTCTCCTATCAGGAGGATTTCACCGTCGTTGGCGAGGCCGAAGACGCTGAGAGCGCCCTGGCTCAGGCGCGTGCGCTTGCGCCGGATATCGTGCTGATGGACATCGAACTGACGGGAGAAGACGGCGTTGCCGCGACCCGCCGGCTGACGATGGAACTGCCGGCCATCTGCGTCGTGATGCTGACGGTGCACGACGACAGTCAGACCCTCTTCGAGGCCATCAAGGCGGGGGCGCAGGGCTATCTGGTGAAGAACGTGCGCTCCCGCGAGCTGCTGGAGCGGCTCCGGGGACTGGCGCGTGGCGAAGCGGCGATCTCGCGTCGCATGGCTGGCCGGATTCTGGAAGAGATTCGCGGCCAAACCGAGCCCTTCGGGCCCGAGGAAGCGCCCACCGCCCGCGAGCTGGAGGTGCTCGAGCTGGTGGCGGCGCGCCTCTCCAACGCGGAGATCGCCGAGCGTCTGGTGATCAGTGAGCACACGGTCAAGAATCACATAAAGAGCATCCTCTCCAAGCTTCACCTTCAGAACCGCCACCAGGCAGCTGCCTACGGCGTCGCGCGTGGCTGGCTGCCCCGCCCCATACGGCGTCGTTAGCATCTTCCTCTCGATGCCGCACGTTTCGCATAGATAGCCCTTTTCTTCTCTCCTCTGCCTTCCACGGGTCATGTCCCGTGGACTGCTGCTGCCTACGCTGGGCATCAACGCAATGAAGACGGTGATCACCACGCGCGACAGAGGATACACATGACTGGCCGTTCCGACACCGACGCCTACATGGACGACGACACCAGCGCCAGCCCCGACCGCGGATCGCCACGCAGTACACCGCTCTGGGTGTCCGTGCTTGGGATCGCCATCGCGCTCGCCCTGCTTCTGCTGATTGTCATCTTGCATCTCACTGGCACCATGGGCGCTGGTCTCCATGGTTAGCTAACGCGGAGACCAGTGAGGCGGAAGAAACGGTGCATGGTGCCGGTTTGGCGGCCGAGGCGGCGGCAGCGCTGAAGACCGTCGAGCGAGCCGGGTGCAGCGTTCAGCAGCGTACGCTTCATCGTGTCATCGCACCGCTCCTCCGCGAAGGTGATCGGCATGAGTTTGACTGGTGCCGCGGCGACGGCCACGGAACCCTCGCTTGTCGAGCCGGTCGTCAGGGTGAGCTCGCTGACGAAGCGGTACGGTGCGTTCGCCGCGATCGAGGATGTGACGTTCTCACTCGACCGGGGCACTGTGACAGGTTTCCTCGGCCCCAACGGTGCCGGCAAGTCGACCACGCTGCGGCTGCTGTTGGGGCTTGCCGAGCCCACGACAGGGGAGGCGCACGTCTTTGGCCGCCGCTATCGCGCTCTCGACGAGCCGGCGCGGCGGGTCGGCGCGGTGCTCGAGTCCAACGACTTCGATCCGGGGCGCTCCGGGCCCAACCACCTGCGCGCGCTTGCGCTCGCGGCCGAGATTCCGCCCGGCCGTGTCGAAGAGGTGCTGCAGCTCGTCGAGCTCGCACGGGCGGCTGACCGGCGGGTGCGGACGTACTCGCTTGGTATGCGCCAGCGACTCGGTCTTGCCGGCGCCCTGCTCGGCGATCCCGAGCTTCTCGTCCTCGACGAACCGGCCAACGGGCTCGACCCTGCTGGCGTCCATTGGCTGCGCACGTTCTTGCGCCGGTTTGCGGACCAGGGCGGCACGGTGCTGATCGCCAGCCATGTGCTCGCCGAGGTCGCGCAGACGGTTGACCAGGTCATGATCATCGATCGCGGTCGGCTCGTAGCGACGGCGCGCCTGGACGAGCTCGCCGGTCGCGGCGAAACCCTCGAGAACACCTACCTCAAGCTGACCGTGCGGGAGGCATCGTGACCGCTCAGCTTCGCGCCGAGCTGTTGAAGCTGCGCTCGACCCAGACCAATCTGGGCCTCTTCTTGGCGCTGCTCGGCCTCGTCCTCTTCGTCGTCTTGTTGCACGGGTTCAGTGTCCCGGTGGAGCGCATCAGCCATCGCTCCAACCAGCTGAAGTTGGTGTTCGGGTGGGCGGCGCTGCTTGGATCGCTGTTTGCCGCCCTGCTCGGTGCGCTGTCGATCACCGGCGAATTTCGCCACGGCACGATCCGCCCGACGTTCCTCGTGACGCCGCGGCGCGGCCGCGTCGTGGCGGCCAAAGTGTGGGCGTGCATGCTGTTTGGCAGCGCCTTCGGGGTGATCGCCGCGGCCGTCGCAACCGGCGTGGGCAGCGCGGCCCTCACCATGCGCGGCCTGGAGATCCGGCTCGACGGCGGCGATTACGCGCTCCTGCTCGCCGGCTGCGGCGTGGCAGCAGCGTTGTGGGCAGCGATCGGCGTCGGCCTCGGCGCCCTCGTGCGAAGTCAGGTGACGACCGTGGTCGGCATTTGCGCCTGGCTGCTGTTCGTCGAGGGTCTGCTGCTCGGCGATGTCGGCCTCGTCGGCGACGTCGGCCGGTTCATGCCGGGAGCGCTGGGGAAAGCGGCAAGCGGACAGGATCCGTTGCTCACTCCTGGCCTCGCAATGTTTCTGCTCGCACTCTACGCGGCGGCTGCAGCGGCCGCCGGCTGGGTGGCGACAGCTCGCCGCGATGTCGCCTGACTCCGGCGACGACCGGGAACGCGCGCTGCGCCGAGCGCCACGTGCGATTGAACGGCGCCTGCCTTCTCAGTTCCCTGACCCTCTCTGCCGGTGCACGCTCCGCGCTCTGCACTATCGTGCGGCTGGCGTACAATCGGGGCACAAAGCTGCATCCTGCAAACGGAGGGCACGGCCGTGCTCAGGGAAGAGGAAAACCGCGCGCTGATCGAGACCGGCACCGGCACGCCGATGGGCGAGCTGCTGCGCCGCTACTGGCAGCCGATCGCCGCCGTGGCCGAGCTGGACGATAACCCGATCAAAAACGTGCGCCTGATGGGCGAGAACCTCGTGCTCTACAAGGACAAGAGCGGCACCTACGGCCTGGTCGACCAGCACTGCCCGCACCGCCGCGCCGACCTCTCGTACGGCATCGTCGAAGACTGCGGCCTGCGCTGCAACTACCACGGCTGGCTCTGGGATGAGACCGGCGCCTGCCGCCAGCAGCCGTTCGAAGAGGTCGCCCGCCCGGAGGCGCGCTACAAAGAGCGCGTCACGATCAAAGCCTATCCGGTGGAGGCGAAGGCCGGCCTGCTCTGGGCCTATCTCGGCCCAGCGCCGGCGCCGCTTTTGCCCACCTGGGAGCCGTTCACCTGGCGGAACGGCTTCGTGCAGATCGTCTTTGCCGAAGTGCCCTGCAGCTGGTTCCAGGGCCAGGAGAACTCGATCGACCCCGTGCACTTCGAGTGGCTGCACTCCAACTGGGGCGCGGTGCTGCGCGGCGAGGACGGCCCAAGAGCGCCCACGCACCTCAAGCTCGCCTTCGACGAGTTCGAGTACGGCTTCACCTACCGCCGCGTGCGCGAGGACACGAACGAAGACGACCCGCTCTGGACCGTGGGCCGCGTCTGCCTCTGGCCCAACGCGCTGTTCACCGGCGAGCACTTCGAGTGGCGCGTGCCGATCGACGACGATCACATGCTCAGCGTCGGCTGGTTCTTCAACCGCGTGCCCAAAGAGCAGGAGCCGTTCGTTCAAGGTCGCATCCCCTACTGGCACGGCCCGATCAAGGATCCGCAGACCGGCCGCTGGATCAGCTCGCACGTGATGAACCAGGACTTCATCGCCTGGGTGGGGCAGGGCGCGATCGCCGACCGCACGCGGGAGCACCTGGGCGAGAGCGACCGTGGCATCATTGCGATGCGCAAGAAGCTGCTGGAGCAGGCGCGCGTGGTTGCCGACGGCGGCGAGCCGAAGGGCCTCGTGCGCGACCCGGCGGAGAACGCCTGCGTGCGCCTGCCGATCATCGGCCGCGACCGCTACGTCAACGGCTTCTCGAAGGCGGAGCTGATGAACGAGCAGGTGGCCGGCCTCTTCTACGGCCGCGACTTCGTCTTTCAGGCCGGCCAGCCCGCGGAGATCGCGCGCGCCTACCGGCAAGCGATGGGTATGGAGGCAGGCTAGCGGGGCACCTAACCCTGACCTCGCAAGCGAGGTCTGTCCCTTCCCGACACGGGAAGGGTTACGATTCGAGGACTCCCCGCCGATGAGACAACTGCCGCCTGTCCCGCGAGGACACCGAAGCCCCGCCGCCGTCGCACGGTGTATGGAACGCTCCGGAAGTCCCTTCCCGGCTCGGGAAGGGACAGACCTCGCTTGCGAGGTCAGGATTAGGTGCCCCGCCAGCCCGCCGCGCGCCGCTATCAAGATCGGCCGCGAGTGTCGCCGCACGGCGTAGTATGGACGCCAAACGGTATCGAGCGCGCCGGCAACAACTGGAGGCAGAGCGATGCTTTCGGCAGAGCAGAACGAGCTGATCAGCCGCGTCGGACCTGGCACGCCGATGGGCGAAACGCTGCGCCGCTACTGGCTGCCGATCGCCATGCGCGACGAGCTGCCCGAGCCAGACGGCGCGCCCGTACGCGTGCGGCTGCTGGGCGAAAAGCTCGTCGCCTTCCGCGATACCAGCGGGCGCGTTGGGCTGGTGGACGAGTACTGTCCGCACCGTGGCGCCTCGCTCTGGCTGGCACGCAACGAGGGCTGCGGCCTGCGCTGCATCTACCACGGCTGGAAGTATGACGCCGATGGCAACTGCGTCGAGCAGATGAACGAGCCGGAGAGCTTCGCCGAGAAGATCCGGCTCACGGCCTACCCAACCTGCGAGGCCGGCGACGTGGTCTGGGCCTATCTCGGCCCGAAAGAAGCGACGCCGCCCCCGCCGCACTTCGAGTGGACGCGCGCCGCCGCCACGCGGCGCCACGTCTCCAAAGTCTGGCAGGAGTGCAACTGGGTTCAGGCGCTGGAAGGCGGCATCGATACCTCGCACGCGCCGATCCTGCACCGCGCCCTCGCCGCCAACGGCGCCGGCATCTCGCCCGACTCGCCCTTCGTGCGCGGCAAGGCGCCGACGCTCGACGTGGACGCGACCGACTACGGCTTCCGCTACGCCGGCATTCGCGAGCTGGACGGCGACCAGACCTACGTGCGCGGTTACCACTACGTCATGCCCTTCCACCAGCTGCGCCCGCAGCAGGTGCCCAACCGCGGCCTCGACGGCGGGCCGCGCCACCCGATGATCGCCGGCCACATGTGGGTGCCGATGGACGACGACAACACCATGGTCTGGAACTGGCTGCTCACGGCGGGCGACGAGCCGCTGACCGAGGCGGAGCGGCTGGAGCGCGGCACGGGCAACGGACCAGACTTCGTCGATGCGGCCAACGCCTACCGCTCGCGCCACGGCCGCTGGAACGACTGGGGCATCGACCGCGCCAGGCAGCGCAGCGTCAACTTCTCCGGCATCGACGGTATCAACCAGCAGGACCGCGCCGTGCAGGAGAGCATGGGCGCGATCGTGGACCGCAGCCGCGAGCATCTGGGGCCGGCAGACCGCGCGATCATCACCATGCGGCAACTGCTGCTGCAGGCCGTGCGCACGGTGCGCGAGGGCGGCGACCCGCCCGGCACAGGCGACAGCTACTACGCCCTGCGCGCCTGGGAGGCGATCCTGCCGCGCGGCACGGCCTGGCGTGAGGCGCTGCTGCCCGAGATGGACCCGGACGCCGCGCACCGCGAGCCGGCCATCGCCGGCTGATCTACAGCCTGCGGTCGTATCGACAAGTAACGGGTCGCCCGCAATGGACGGCCCGTGGCGCGTCTGCTTGAAGCGGCTCAGGCCGGCGCCTGGCCGACGCGCTCCAGATCGCCGTTCTCGCGCTTCAAGAGCACGGCGTTGGTGGCAACGATGATCGAGCTGGCGCTCATCAGCAGCGCCGACCATTCGGGCTGCAGCATGATGCCGAAGCGCGGGAACAGCACACCCGCGGCAACCGGGATCGCCGCCAGGTTGTAGATGCTGGCCCAGAACAGGTTCTGCTTCATCTTGCGCACCGTGGCGCGCGAGAGGCGCCAGGCCCGCACGATGTCCAGCGGGTCGCTCTTCATCAGGACGACTTTCGCCGTCTCGATCGCTACGTCGGTGCCCGCGCCGATCGCGATGCCGACGTCGGCCTGCGCCAGCGCCGGCGCATCGTTGACGCCGTCGCCGACCATCGCCACGCGCTTGCCCTCGCCCTGCAACTGGCGCACATAGCCCGCCTTCTGCTCGGGCAGAACCTCGGCAAAGACGCGCGCGATGCCCAGCTCGGCGGCGACAGCCTCGGCGGTGCGGCGGTTGTCGCCCGTCATCATCGCGACCTCGATGCTCGCCTCGTTCAGGAGCGGGATCAGCAGGCGGGCGCTCGGCTTGATCGTGTCGGCCACGGCGACGAGGCCGGCGGCCGCGCCGTCGACGGCGATGTACATCGGCGTCTTGCCGGCCGCCGCAATCGTTGCCGCCGTTTCGCTCAGCGGGCCGGGCGCGATGCCGGCATCGGCCAGCAACGCGGCGTTACCGGCCAGAATCTGGTGGCCATCGACCTCTGCCCGCAGCCCCTTGCCGCTGATCGCGGTGAAGTCGCGCGCCGGGGTGAGTGCGAGGCCGCGTTCGTTTGCGCCGCGCACGATCGCGCTTGCCAGCGGGTGCTCCGAGCCCTGCTCCGCCGCGGCCACGAGCGCGAGCAGGCCGTTCTCGCTGCCAGGCTGCCAGCCGTCGCTTCCGGCGACCACGACATCGGTGAGCGCCGGCTTGCCCTCGGTCAGCGTGCCGGTCTTGTCGAGCACGATCGCGTCGATCGCGGAGACGCCCTCCAGCGTGGCCGCGTCTTTGATGAGGATGTTGTGCCTCGCGCCCAGCCCTGTGCCGACGGCCACCGCGGTCGGCGTGGCCAGCCCCAGCGCGTCCGGGCAGGCGATCACGATGGCTGAGATCGCAAAGGTGAGCGCCGTGATCGCGGACGTGCCGCCCAGCACGTACCAGAGCACGAAGGTCAGCAGCCCCGCGCCCACGGCCAGCACCACGAGATAGGCCGCCGCCCGGTCCGCCAGGCGCTGGCCCGGCGCTTTCGAGCTTTGCGCCTGCTGCACGAGCGCCACGATCTGCGCCAGCGCCGTCTCGCTGCCAACTTTGGTCGCCTCCATCACCACCGAGCCGGCGCGGTTGATCGAGCCGCCGATCAGCGCGTCGCCCGGCTGCTTCTCGACCGGGACCGACTCGCCGGTGACGAGCGACTCGTCGATGCTGGTGCCGCCCTCGACCAGCACGCCATCGACCGGTACCTTGGCTCCGGGGCGCAGGCGGATGCGGTCGCCTGCCACCAGTTCGCTGGTCGGCACTTCCTGCTCTACCCCGTTGCGGATCACGATCGCGGCCGGCGGCACGAGGTCGAAGAGGGCGCGCAGGGCGTCCGTCGTGCCACGGCGGCTCTTCATTTCCAGCCAGTGCCCGAAGAGCACGAAGGTGACGAGCATCGCCGCCGCTTCGTAGAAGGTCTCGCCCTGGCCGAGCACCGTGATCAGCAAGCTGAAGCCCCAGGCGGCGAGCACGCCGGTGGCGATCAGCACGCTCATGTTGAGCTGGCGGTAGCGCAGCGAGGCAGCGGCGCCGCCGATGAAGGGCCAGCCCGCCCAGAAGACGACCGGCGTGGAGAAGACCAGCGCGAGCCAGTTGGCCCAGCTCGTGCCGACGATCTCGATACCGAACGTGTTCTTCGCCAGCGGTGAGAAGAGCACGGTCGGAATGGTCAGCAGCAGGGCGACGAAGAAGCGGTTGCGCATGTCCGCTTCCATGGACTTCGCCATCGTCGGGTCGGACATGTCGTGGCCCATGCCGGCGTGGCCCGTGTGCGCCTGGTGCTCCATCGCGGGCGCTGCCATGCCGGGGTGATCCATCATCGCGTGGCCGGCGTGCTCGGCGTGTTCCGCAGCCGGGGCCGGCGCAGAGGCCATGTGAGCCCCATGATCGGCATGGCCGGCGTTGTGCTGCTTGCCGGCCGCGGTCGAGGGGAACTCGTATTGCATGCGGTCGGCGGCCGTGTTCATGGTGACGGCGGCCATGTCCGCGTGGTGGGCGCGAGCCTCAAGCCGGCCGCCCGTGCCGGCGCTCGGTTCGCCGGCCGGCGTGCAGCGGCAGCCGTGGGCGCTTTGCGAAATGATTGCGCTGATCGCCTCGGCGCCGATCATGCCGGCGTGGGAGGTCACGTGGACCGTCTTGCCCGCGTAGTCGACGTGCACGCCGATGATGTGCGGATTGGCGCGAAGGGCGCGCTCCGCCGCCTCCGCGCACTCGACGCAGGCGAACTCGGCGCGGAAGGTCTGGCTGATGGTGGCGCCGTGCTGCTCCGGCGGTGCGTGCTGATGTGCCGTGGTCATGGCGATGTTCCTCGAACTTCCCGTGAACTTCCTGTTGCGTGGCTGCTGCCCCGCGGTTATGCGAAGCTGTCCGGCTAGCGCTGGGAGAGCGCGAACAGGTCGGTCAGCTCGGCGACGACCTGTTCGCCGCGGCCCTCGGCAAAGCCGTCGCGCACACAGGTATCCAGGTGCGTGCGCAGCAAGAGCGCGTCGAACTTGTCCAGCGCCCGCTTGACGGCGTAGGTCTGCTTGAGGATGTCGACGCAGTACTGGTCTTCCTCGACCATCTTGCGGATGCCTTTGAGGTGTCCCTCGATGTAGGCGAGGCGCTTGAGCACCTGGCTTTTCTCTGCCTGCATAGTGTCTCTCCGGAGTGAAAACCCCTCCCCACTGGGTAGGGTATGAACAGCGTAGCAAACACGTCAATAGCCGGCGAGCACACCTGTCACGGCATGAGCCCGGCGCGAACGGTGCGCCGTCCTGGCGCTCGGCTCACGCTCGGTTCGCTGGTGGCTCTGCTTCGCGCAGCCGGGCGCAGCCGTAGGCGCCAACCAGCACCGGCCAGACGATCGCTTCGACGGCCACGGCGTACGGCAGGATCTCGTCCAGCGAGACGTGGAAGAGAAATACGTCCATCCAGTCGCGGTGGTAGGGACCAAGCACATATATGAAGTCCGGCGCCATCGCCCAGAAGGCGAGCGCGAGCGGCACGACGCCTTCCCAACGCCGCCGGCGAGCGCCGCGCAGCGCCACGACCAGCAGCACGATCAGCCCCACGTCCCAGCCCATCAGCGTGTGCAAGGCGAAGTGCGGCAGGCCGCCGAAGCGCTGGTAGAAGGCGAACGGCGCCAGCAGCAACAGCGAGGGGCCGCAGAGGACGAGCAGCCCGCGCCGGTCCGGGAGCGTCACCGGGCTGCTCCGCTGTTCGCCAGCCCGTCCGCCACGAAGCGCACCAGATCGGCGGCCGACAGCTCGCCCGCCGGCCGGTTGTCGAGCGCGCGCACACTGCCGCCGGCGTCGATCAGCACCAGCGCCGCGGCATCAACCGGCCCTTGCTGCGCCCCCGGCTCATGGAAGACGCCATAGGCCCGTCCTGCCGGATGCCGATCGACGATCACGTTCTCGGCCAGCAGCGGAAAGCCCAGGTGCAGGCTGCGCGCCACGGTGCGCTGCACCTCCGGCTCGTCCGTGGAGATCACGTACAGCGTGACGCCCTGCTCGGTTAGCCGCGGCAGCGCCTCGCGCAGGGCGCGGAGCCGCTGCTGGCAGACGCCGCACTGGACCGAGGGCAGGAAGGCCAGCAGCAGCGGGTGGCCGCGCTGATCGCGCAGCGTTACGCTGCCGCCGTCGCTGGCCGTGAGCGTAAAGTCCGGCGCCGGCTCGCCCACGCGCACGAGCGGGCTGTGCTCATTACGTTCGAGCCGCCAGCCCACGCCCACGGTAGCAGCCAGCGCCAACGCGGCGGCCGCGACGACCAGCAGCAGCAGGCGGCGCTGCGTGGCCGTCAGGACGCGCGGCACAGGCCCGCTGCGCCGCCACGGCTCGCCGCTGCCGATCGGAGGGCTAGCCATCGTGCCGGTGTGCTTGTATCTGCGGTGCTCCAGCAGCGGCGCCGGGTTCTGCTTGCCCGGCGTAGCGTGCCGGATCGCGGTCGAACGTTTGCTTATCGCTCGTGGAGCAGAAGTAGTACGTCTGTCCCTGGTACTCGCTCGTGCCCGCGGCGTCCAGCGGCTTGATCGTCATCCCGCAGACGGGATCGGTGACCAGCGCCTCGTCGGCCATCTCCGTCATCGGTTTGCTCATCATGCGCAGCATCGCCGGGCCGCCGGTGCGCAGGAAACGCCAGACCAGCAGCGCCGCCAGCAGCAGGAAGACGATGTTGAGCACGCTGGTGTAGTTGAAGGAGATCCCCTCGCTGATCTTCGCCACGTTGCGGTCGCTCGGAATGATGCCGAGCGCCCCGAAGACGACCTCCACGACGTAACCGGCGGCGGCCATCGTCAGGTAGAAGGTCGTCAGAATGTAGAGCATCACGTGCCAGCCGTAGTACTTGCGGTAGATGTCCAGCACCGGCAGCACGATCAGGTCGGCGAAGATGAAGCTGACCACGCCGCCGAAGCTGATGCCGCCGCGCCACAGCACCGCCGCCAGCGGCACATTGCCCACCGAGCAGACGAAGCTGATCACGGCGACGAGCGGCCCCACCAGCGGCCCCTCGATCTTCGCCCAGGCCGGGTGGCTGGTCAGGAAGAAGTCCTGCCAGAAGCGCTCGGGCACCCAGGCGGCCAGCGCCCCGGCGATCAGCAGGCCCAGCACGATGTCCTGCCAGACGCTCGCCCAGTCCATCACGAAGTAGTGGCTGATCGGCGTGACGCCGCGCGGGCTGGTGAGCCGCGAGAGCAGCGAGCCCTCGGTCACGCTCATGTCCATCGCGGCGTGGCCCTCCATGCGTCCGGCTGCGCCCCGTTCAGCCTGCGCCTGCGCCTGCTGCACGAGCGCACGGGTCAGGGTGAAGCGGAAGACGAGGGCGATGAAGATCACCATGAGGATGCCGCCGGCAAATTCGGCGGCCGTGAACTGCCAGCCCAGCAGCACGATGAGGATGATGCCCAGCTCGATCACCAGGTTGGTGGAGGCCAGCTCGAAGGCCATCGCGTTGGTGAAGCTGGCGCCTTTGCGGAAGATGCTGCGCGCCAGCGCCACGGCGGCGTAGGAGCAGGAGCTGGAGGCCGCGCCGAACAGGCCGGAGAGACAGAGCCGGCTCGGCGAGTCCTTGCCCAGCAAGCGCGCCATCGACTGGTGCGAGACGGCCGCCTGCACGACGCCGGAGAGCGTGAAGCCCAGCACCAGCGGCCAGAGGATCTCCCAGAACATCTCGAAGGCAGTGCGCAGCGCATCGCCCAGGGCGGAGAGCGCGGTCATGGATGCCAGCTCCACGGCGAGCCGGACGGGGTGGACAAGACATCGACAGGTTAATCGCCCAAGTGACTTGAGAGTCAATGCTCCTGTTGGCGGCGCGTCGAGCTGCCGCCAGTTCACCGTGCTATGATCGCCCGCGCCATGACGAACGCACGCGCGTTGCCCTACGACGTCATTACCTTCGACTGCTACGGCACGCTGATCGACTGGGATGGCGGCATCGCCGGCGCCTTCGTGGACGCGGCGCGGCAGGACGGCGTGGCGCTCGAACGCGCGGCGGTGCTGACGGCCTATCACGCGATCGAGCCGGTCGTTGAAGCCGAGGCGTTCCGCAGCTATCGCGCGGTGCTGCGCGAGACGGCGCGGCGTGTGGCGGTCCGGCTCGGCTGGCCGCTTGCGCAAGAACGAGCGGACTTCCTCGCCGAGAGCCTGCCGCACTGGCCCGTGTTTGCGGATACGAACCCGGCGCTGGCGCGTCTGGTCGCCGCCGGCTACCGGCTCGGCATCCTCTCCAACGTGGACGACGATCTGCTCTCGGGCACGCGGCAGCAGTTCAGCGTGCCCTTCGAGTTCAGCATTACCGCGCAGCAGGTCAGTTCATACAAGCCGGCGCACGGCCACTTTCTGACGGCGCGGCGGCGCATCGACGGCCGGCCGTGGCTGCACGTTGCGCAGAGCTATTTCCACGATGTCGCCCCGGCGCAAGCGCTCGGCATTCCGACGGCATGGGTGAATCGCACGCGCGAGGCGCCGTCCGGCACGGCGCGGCCCACGCGCGAAGTCTTCTCACTGGCCGAGCTGGCCGACTGGCTGGCCTGAGGATAAGCGGACGGCACCGTGAGAGCGGCGCGCTGCTGCTCGCGGCTGCGGCCACGACGGGCCGTTCACGAACGGCCCCTACCAACGTCTGGCAGCCCGACGCCCTTCGTTTCAGCACCCCACGATCGCCCCTTCTCTCCCATACAGCCCTCAATCCGCAGCAGATCTCAACGTCGTTGTGTATGGGAGAGAAGGGGAAGGGGATTATGAGGGCCGCGCCGCCCCGGCCTACAGATACGCTCCGCTTGGCGGCAGGCCGAGCAGGAACTGCCCCACCGTCTCGAAGTTCGCCGGCCAGATCTGCGCGTGTGCCGTGGCCGTGTGCACGTCGCGGAAGCAGCGCTCCAGCGGGCTCGTCTCGTAGATGCTGGTCGCGCCGCCGGCGTTGTACATCAGATCGACCACCTGTGCCGCGGTGATGCCCGCGTGTGTGGCCGCCAGCCGCAGCAGCGCGCGCTGCTCCAGCGTGGCCGGCGCGCCGCCCAGGGCGCAGGCCCAGGTCTGCTCCACCGTCTCGCGGAGAAAGGCATCGGCCGCGCGCAGCAAGGCCTCGGCGCGGGCTACGTCGGCCTGCACGGCGGCGCGCTCGCGCAGCAGGCTCGTTTGGCCTGTCGGTGTCTTCGCCTGCGCCAGTGCCAGCAGCGCGTCGATCGCGGCGCGGGCAATGCCGAGCGGCACGGCGCAGACCGTCACGGCGGCGATGCTCATGTAGGGGAAGCAGAAGAGCGGATCGTCTGGCCAGGGGCGGTCGGCAGGGTCCGCCGTGAGGCGCGTGAAGGTATGCTCCTCCGGCACGAACAGGTCGCGCACGGCGAAGTCGTCGCTGCCGGTGCCGCGCAGGCCGCCCGTGTGCCAGGTTTCGATGATCTCCACCTGATCGGCGGGGAAGAGCACGAAGCGAAAGATCGCTGCGCCGTCCGTCCGGCTGCGCGGCGTCACCTCATCGTCGTAGAGACGGCAGTTGCCCCACAGCCAGCTCGCGTGGTGGCAGCCGCTGTTGAACGGCCACTGGCCGCTCACGCGGTAGCCGCCGGCCACGGCCAGGGCGCGCCCGCGGGGCTGGCCGCTGCCCGCAGTGATCGCGTCCGGGTTCGGCCCCCAGATGGCGCGGGCCACGTCCTCGCGCACGAAGCCGGCGAACATCGCCTGCTCCATGCCGATCATCAGGTTCCAGCCTGCGGCGCCGTCCGCGCGCGAAACCTCCTCGATCACGCGGATCGCCGTGAGCGGATGGCCATCGATGCCGCCCAGCGCCCGCGGCAGCAGGATGCGGAAGAGCCCGGCCGCCTTCATCGCCTCGATCAGCGACAGCGGCACCCGCCGGCCGCGCTCGATCTCGTCGCGCCGCGCGACGATCTGCGGTGCCAGCGCCCGCGCCGCCCGGATCAGCTCCTCACCCGAGGCCGACGGCGCGGCGCCCGCAGCGGTGGTCATCGGCGCTACTCCGGCCCGATCACGTCGTCGGCGAAGACCAGCTCCTCGCTGCCTTCCAGCGCGGGGTCCGACGGTGTGCTGAGGTAGCGTACCAGCAGCCAGGCGCCGTCCCGCGGGTTGCGCACAACCTCGCCGATCGCGTCGCCGGAGAGACGTACGCGGGCGCCCGGCGCGATCTCCAGCAAGTTCCAGGCCCGGCGGATGGGCGGTGGCGGCGTCGCGTCGTGCTCTGCCATAGCGCACCTCACTGCATCGGACCGGCGATAGCGGCCCGAAGTCAGTATAGGCCGCGGCGAACTGCCCGTCCCCAGGGCGCTGCTGTGCGTCGTCCCGCTGCCGATTGCATAAAATGGAGCGTTCGATCAGCAGTTTCCGTTTGGTGAAGGCATATCGGCATGCCGCCACTCAACAGGCCGTGTATGCTGGACCTGTTTACCGGCACGTGAGTCTGCCGGCGGTCCAGCTAAAGCAGAGGTGTGATGCTCCCCGCGGGAACGAGGTTCGGGCAGTACGAGGTGCGGGAGCCGCTGGGCGAAGGCGGCATGGCCAGCGTCTACCGCGCCGTCCAGCCCAGCCTGCGCCGCGACGTCGCCGTCAAAGTCATCGGCGCCCAGCTCGCCGGCCAGCCCGCCTTTCTCGCCCGCTTCCGCCGCGAGGCCGAAGTCCTGGCCCGCCTGGAGCATCCCCATATCCTGCCCGTGTTCGACTACGGCGAGCAGCACGGCCAGGCCTACATCGTCTACCGCTACATCGCCGGCGGCACGCTCTGGCAGCGCCTGGGCCAGCCGCTCCCGCCCGCCGCCGCCGTGCGCCTGCTGGCCCCCGTGGCCGCGGCGCTGGACTTCGCCCACGCCCACGGCATCATCCACCGCGACATCAAGCCCTCAAACATCCTGCTCAGCGCCGAGGAGACGCCGATCGTGGCCGACTTCGGTCTGGCCCGCATTCTGGAGACGGCGAGCAGCGAAAGCCGCACGGGCGAGCCGCTGACGCAGCTGGGCATGGGGCTGGGCACGCCGGCCTACATGGCGCCGGAGCAGATCCGCGGTGAGGCGCTGGACGGGCGGGCGGACCAGTACGCGCTGGGCATCGTCGCCTACGAGCTGCTGACGGGGGCGGTGCCCTATGCGGCGGCGACGCCGGAAGCGGTGATGGCCAAGCACCTCTACGAGCCGCTGCCGCCGCCGCAGAGCCGCAACCCGCAGCTGAGTGCCGCGGTGGCGGCGGTGCTTTCGCGGGCGCTGGCGCGCGAGGCGGGCGGGCGCTACGCGAGTTGCGGCGCGTTCGTGGCGGCGCTTTCGCAGGCGGCGGGCGCGGGCGGCGGCAGTGACCTCCCGGCCGCGCTGGAGCGCACACGGCCGTGGCAGCCGGCGGATGCCGCGGCGAGCAACGGGCCAGGCGCCGCGCCGGCGGCGGGTGGCGGCGAAGGCGAGGAAGCGCCGACGGTGGTGGCGCTGCCGGGGCTGGGGGTGCGGCCGCAGCCGCCGCCGGGCGCAGCGCCCGGTCCAGCAGGCTGGGCGGCGGCGCCGGCGGAAGAGGCGCCGACGGTGGTGTCGCTGCCGGGGCTGGGCGTGCGGCCGCAGACGCCGCCCGGCGCGCCAGCAGGACCGCCAGGTCCGCCGGTGACGCCGGGCTGGCAGCAACAGGGCGGCGGCACGTGGCAGGCGGGGCCGGCGCCGGGCTGGACGCCGCCGGGCGGCGCGGGCGCTGCGCCGGGCGGCCCGGGCAAGCCGTCGCGCCGGCCGCTGCTCATTGGCGGGGCTGTGGTGCTGCTGGCGGCACTCGTCGGCGGCATCGCCCTGCTCGCGGCCAACTGCGGCGGCCCGAAACCGACGCCGCACAATAACAGCATCGTCCAGAATCAGACCGACCCCACGCCCACGGCGGGGCCAACCGGGTCGGCGACTGCTGCAGCGGGCAGCGCGACGCGGACGGCAGCGCCCTCAGCCTCGGCCTCGGTGACCGTGCCGTCCTCGGCGACGCCGGTGCGTACGACCGCGCCCACGGCAGTACCCACGACGGCGCCGACCGTTGCGCCGCCGCCGCCCGGGGCCGCGATTCCCGCCACAATCCTTGCCCAGGACGGGTTTTCCGATCCGAAGTCCGGCATTTTGGAGAACGCAGGCGGCGATTCGCACTACCAGCTCGGCTACTCGGGCGGCGAGTACGTGGTGAAGCTGACTGATCCGAACTACACGACGATTCCGGAGGAGTTCATCCCCAACACTTACGACGATGCCACGCTCGCGATCGACGTGCATATGATCGACAGCGCCGACAGCCGCTTCGTCGTGCTTGGCTGCCGCTACAGCGACAACAACACGGGCTATCGCGTCTGGGTGGATTTTGGCGCGGGCACGTACCGGCTCTTCGCCGTGGAGAGCAACGGCGACCAGCGCTTTCTGCGCAACGAGCAGACCTCGCCCGCGATTCTCAAGGGCACGGCCACAAACCGCCTGGCGCTCTCCTGCTCCGGCAGCACAATCGCCGTCAGCATCAACGGCTCGACCGTGGCCTCGTTGAAGGACCCGAAGGCGGAGTATGCGAGCGGCCAGTTCCTGATCGGCGCCAGCACTTACTCGAACGTGCCGCAGACGATCGAAGCGCATTTCGACAACCTGGTGGTGACGAAGACGCCGCCCAACAGCGCACCCGTACTGCTCGCCGATCCGCTCGGCGATCCCGGCACCGGTCTGTTCAGTACCAACACCACCGGCACCGATCAGACGAAGTACAGCTACGCCAACGGCGAATTCATCATCCAGAAGCAGCAGGCCACCGGCGGCCTGGACGGCAAGTATCTGCCCGGCCAGTACGCCGACACGAGCACCACCGTGGACGTGCGGCTGGTGGGTGATTTCCCAGATCGCTACGTGAACATCGGCTGCCGCGACTCGGATGCGGGCGGGTACCATCTCTCTGTCATTCCCGCCAGCGGCACCTTCCGCCTGCTGCGCGACGCCCAGGGCCAGGACACGCCGACGCGCCTGATCGATGACACGCCGTCGACGGCGATCAAGCGCAACGGCGAGGTAAACCGGTTGACGCTGAGCTGCGTCGGCAACACGATCACGGTGACGATCAACGGCACGCAGGTCGGACAGGCGCGCGACAATACCTACAGCACCGGCAAGATCTACATCGCCACCGGCGGTGACAACCTGACCGCCGAGGCGCATTTCCGCAACCTCGTCGTGACGCAGCGGTAAAGCGTGCGGCTCGTGCCCGCACGTCGGGGCAGCGTACCGATTTGGGCGGCGGGCTGTCCAACCGCCTGCCCGCTGCACCGTGAAGTGATATCAGGCCGCCGGGGCGCTGCGCAGATCCGGCGCGCCGTCGCCGTTGTCCGGCTCGGCCTGCTGCCGCGGCGCAGTGTCCCCGGCTTCGGCTTCAGCCGGCATGGGGACGAGCACCAGATCGGCATTCTCGCCGGCGGACGGCGGCTCGGCCGCTTCCGCCGCGTTCAGCTCGCGCAGACGTGCGCCGGGCGGGACGCTGAGGAGTGAACCCTCCGGCAGGCCGGCGCCGACGGGCGGGTGCTCGTGCGGCTCCAGAATGTGGCTGCGCCAGCGGCCGGCCGCGCGTGCCTGGCGCAGCGCCTGGTCGGCTTCGAGCACCAGATCCGGCTGCCGATCGGCGGCGAGGCAGAAGGTGCTGAGCGCAATGCCGATGTTCGGCGCCGCCATCAGCTCGCGACGCTCGTGGGTCAGCGGCGTGCGCAACTGGCCGAGGATGCGGTCGGCGGGGCGCTGTGCGTCGCGCGCCGCGTTCATGTTCTCAAACAGCACGGCGAAGCCGCTGCCGCCCATGTAGGCCGCCGTGTCGTCCGGCCGCAGCGACGCGCGCAGCCGTCGATACGCTTCCAGCAGCAGCGCTTCCGATGCGGCTTCGCCCATGCGCTCGCTCACGCGCTCCCAGTAGTCCAGTTCGAGCAGCAGCACCGCGATGCCGCCCGCGCCCTGGACCTCGGCGGCCATCGCCTGGTCCAGCCGGCTGCGGAAGAAGGCGCGGTCGGGCAGGTTGCGCAGCGCCGTGGGCATCAGCTTGCGCCGGCGCGGCTCACTGCGCCGCTCGCCCGACAAATCGCGCACCAGCACCAGCCGGCTGGCGCCCGTCTCCTCGGGCAGCGTGCCCACGCCCAGCAGCGCCGCGAACGGTTCGCCCGAGCGGCGCCGTCCGACCGTTTCGCGCTCGCCGTCGCTCAACACCCGCTCGACGATCGTGGCGCTGTCGGCAGCGGCGCTCTCGGCCTGCTGGAAGACGCCGGGCACGAGAAATTCGAGGTCGCGACCGATTAGCTCCGCGGCGGCGTAACCGAAGATGTGCTCGGCGGCGAGGTTGCAGGAGCGAATCGTGCCGTGCGCGTCGCAGGTAAGCACGCCTTCAGAGACGGCGCCCATCACGGCGCGGGCCTGCAGCATGGCGCCGCGTTCCTGCGCCAGCGCCTGTTCCAGCCCGGCCACGTTCAGCTCGTTTGCGGCAAGCGCGGCCAGATCGGCAAGGGCGGCGAGGTCCGCCTCCTGATGCTCGCGCCGCCGCCGGTCGAGAATGCAGAGCACGCCGATGCCGTGCCCGTCCGGGCCGAGCAGCGGCTGCGCGGCGAAGGAGCGGATGTAGGGCGAGCCGGAGACGAGCGGCTCCTCTCCGAAGCGTGAGTCGAGGCCGGCGTCGTCCACCAGCAGCGGCTGCTCGCCCAGCACCGCCTCGGCGCAGAGCGCGACCGCGTGCGGCAGCTCACCCGCCAGCAGGCCGACGGAGGCGATGTAGTGGCGTCCGTCGGCGTCGGTGCCGGTGAGCAGCGCGACCGGCACGTCGAACAGGCGGCAGGCCAGACGCACGATGCGGTCGAAGCGCTCCTCGCGCGTCGCACCCGCCAGCGGCGGCTCGGCGCCGGCGGGGAGCGTGTGGTCGTTCATAGGAGCAGCGAGGTCGGACATGGGTTCCTCCGGAACAGGCGGCGGGCACGGCCCAACGGCGGGATCTCCTCTTATAGAGAAGTATCGCCGCGGCACGCCGCGGCCTTTAGCGCGCCGGCCGCGTTGCCCGGCGGCAGTGTCTGCTTTCACCGACTTTCGCGCGGCGCGCAATGCCATGCCGTTGCCAGGCACGCCGCCAGGCCGTAGGCTCGGACTGCCGCAGAGGCGGCAGGCTGGAGGCTCGGATTCGTGCGCGCAACGTTCGCCCTCGTCGGGCTGCTGCTGCTTGGCTGCACGGCCTGCGGCAGCTCATCGAAAAACAACAGCGGCAATCAGTCGCCGTTCAATTTCGGCGCGAAACCCGTCGCCTCGCAGGCGGCCACGCAGACACAGCCCGCCGCCACCCAGGCCGGCCAGCCGAGCGCCACACAGGCGGCACAGGCCAGTGCGCCCAGTGCGCCCGGTGTGCCCAGTGCTACAAAGCCGAGCGGCGCCCCTGCCGGCGGCACAACGTCGGGTGGCAACGCGCCCGCGCCGGGCCAGCCCGACGCCTGCAAGCTCGTTACGCAGGCCGAGGCCGAAGCGGAACTCGGCGCCACGCTGGGGGCAGGAACGCGCAAAGACGCGGGCGGAGACGCCGAGTGCGTCTATCAGTCTGCCGATCAGCTCACGCTCGTCAGTGTGGGCCTGCGCAAGGCGACGGCGGGTATCTCCGCTCGCAGCGTGTTCCAGAACGAGCGCAAGCTCCTGGGCAGCACGGTGCAGGACGTGCCGGGCGTGGGCGACGGCGCCTTTGCCAACAAGAGCCTCGGCACGATCAACGTGCTGAAGGGCAGCAGGGAGCTGACGATCCAGATCGTCGACTTGAAGCTGCTGGGCAGTGACGAGCTCGTGACGAAGCTCACGGACCTGGCGAAGAAGGCGGTTGGGCGAATGTGAGCCGCGTGCGGACGGATGCCATCCTGTACGCTGATCCTACTATCTGGCGCGGGGCAGCTATGGCAGACGAACGGGCGGTTGTGGCGATCTATGCGGGCCACAAGCAGGCCGAAGCGGCGGTGCGGGCGCTGGACGCGGCCGGTGTGGCGATGGCACACGTTTCTGTGGCCGGCCGCGGTCAGGACGGCGGCGCAGCCAGCTCCGGCCACTACACCAGCGGCGGCGCCGTGCGGCATCACGGCGGTCACGGCGGCCTGTGGACGGCGCTCTCTAACCTGCTGCTGGATACGGGCACGTTCTTCATTCCGGGCACGGGGCCGATCTTCGTTGCGGGCCCCGTGGTCGGCTGGGTGGCCGGCGAAGTCGAGGGCGAACGCATCGAAGGCGATCTCGGTCCCGTGGGCGCCGCGCTGGCGAGCGCCGGCATTCCCGCGGACCAGCGCCGCATCTACGAAACCGCGCTGCGCGCCGGCCAGGTGCTGGTGATCGTGCATGGCCCGGCCGACGAGGTCGCAACGGCAAAGGCCGCGCTGGAACAGGCCGGTGGGGGCACCGTCGCGCTGCACGGGGCGTAGCGGGCAGAATCACAGACTACCGCCGCCTCACGCGGCCCATTTTGCATAGACGGCGCTAACTCGCCTGTTCTGCCGCGCCCATTCCAGCCGGACTGGATGGCCGGGCATCGTTGCGGTGTCAGCAGGCGCGAATCAGCGGTCGCGGGGCGGCCAGATCGTGCGGGCAGGCGGCCAGGCGCCGCGCTCGGGGTAGGCCGAGTGCAGCGCGCGCTCGATGCGAAACTCGAACAACACATCGTCGGAGCCGGGCCGCACGCCGGTGCTGGTGAGCGCCGCGAACACGGCCTGGCGCCGCGCCTCATCGTCTGGCCGGCTGGCGCGGCCGGCAAGGAAAAACTCGTCGTCGCTCTCGTCGCCGGTGAAGGCGTGCAGCGCGTAGCGGCCGTCGCGCTCCAAATCGCCGCGCTTGGGCGAACGGCCGATCAGCGCATAGAGGCGGCCATCCACAATCGTGGGGCAGATCGGGTGCAGGCGTGGGCCGCCGTCGCGGCGTACGGTCGCGAGAAAGGCGAGACCGACGCCGTGCTGATACAGCAGCCGACGCCCGTTCTCGGCCAGTTCCGGCGCCGCGGCGGTGAATTCGGCCCAGCTCAGCAGCGCAGCAGGCATGGCGATGGCCCTCACCCCCTCCCCTCTCCCAATCCTGGGCGAGGGGCGATCGCGCGCAGCACGACTCGGACGGTGCTGGGTTAACCGTAGTGAAGTCGGACCGCTCACTGCACGATCGTCTCCTTCTCCCAGGATTGGGAGCCAGAGCGCAGCGCAACCGTCGGAGACTTCGGATGACCGCAGCGCAACCGTCGGAGACTTCCAACGCAGACGAGCGGATGAGGGCCGACCGCGCCGCCCGCTACCAGCCGCGGCGGCTGAAGCCGCAGACCGGGCAGGCGACACAGCCCTCGCCGTTCACCAGCGGGCCGCCGCAGTCCGGACAGCGGTTGCCCGTGCGCGCCATCAGCGGGCGCAGCGACGGCGCCACGGAGCGCACGGTATATGGCAGCGACTCGAGCGCGGGCCGGCGTGCGTCCTTGAGCGGCGGCGGGGCAAAGAGCGAGAACTGGAAGCCCTGATAACCATCATCGCGATCGCGCCGCGTCGGGAACACGGCCGCGCTGAATCGTGGCTGGCGGTAGCTGGTGTTGCGCATCATGGCGCGGCCTCCTGCGCGTGCGGACAGCAGAACGTTCGTTCTTTTTCTACCAGAACGAACGTTCTGCTGTCAACACCCTGGGCCGCGAATGTGCGGTCAGCCGCTGCCGAGCCGGTTTGGCGCGGGGCTCAGCCTTCGCCCCCGGCCGGCGGTGCGGGCAGCACCTGCTGGCAGAGCTGCGTCGTGAGGCCATGTACCTGGGTCGTCACAGCGTGAACCTCGCGGGTGAGCGTGAGCAGTTGGTTGGAGATGTTCAGGAGATCCTGGTTCTGCTTGCCCTCGTCCTGTACCAATCGCCACTGGTTGTCCGCCAGTACCTGCCGGCGCTCGTCGGCGCGATTCTGGCTGATCATCACGAAGGTGCTGAGGAAGATCGCTTCGAGCGAGACGATCATCGTCAGCAAGCCGAAGGGAAACTTGTCACCGAACGGCTGAGTGATGACCCAGATGATGAACCAGACGATATGAATGTAGACAAAGATCATCGAGCCGGCGAAGGCCGTGATCATATCGGCGACGCGGTTCTGGACGCTGTTGGCCCGTGTTTCGGCGTGCTGCACCAACGCCGGGTGCATGGCCCGATGTTGCGCTCTGCGCAAGCTCATTTCGCACTCCTTCTCTTGCGACGCGGGGTGATTGCCGCGCGGCGCGCCTCTCTCAGCTATCGTCGGCTCGCTGCTGCATCGATGATATGTCGGGGAGCGCGCTGCAGACGCCGCCGTTAGGTCGAATGCGCGCGGCGGCCCCGTCTCCGTGTACACGGAGACGGGGCCGCCCATCGATTCCCTCTACCCTGACCCATGACCCCTACCTCGTCATGGGGATGATCGAGCGGGCGACCTCGCCGTTCTTGAGCGCGGCGAACGCCTCGTTCACCTGGCCCAGCTCCCAGCGCTTCGTCACCAGCTCGTCCAGCTTCAGCTTGCCCTGCTTGTGGAAGTTCAGCAGGCGCGGCATGTCCACGCGTTGGCGCGTGCTGCCGTAGAAACAACCGATCAGCTTCTTCTCGGACAAGAACGCCGGACCGGGTACGCTGATCTCGGAGCCCCAGGGCATCATGCCGACGATCACCGCCGTGCCGCCACGCCGCACCATGTCGAAGCACTGCCGCGCCGCCGTCGTGTTGCCGATCGCCTCGAAGGCAAAGTCGACGTTGTCCTTCGTCAGATCCTTGACCGCGGCGACGGCGTCCGTCTCCCTGCCGTTGATCGTGTCCGTGGCGCCGAACTGCTTCGCCATCTGCAGCTTGTTGTCCAGCACGTCCACGGCGATGATGCGGCCCGCGTTGGCCAGCACCGCCCCTTGAATGACGTTCAGCCCGACGCCGCCGCAACCGACGACGACGACCGTCTCGCCCTCTTTGACTTTGGCCGTATTCAGCACCGCGCCGACGCCGGTCATCACGCCGCAGCCGACGAGCGCGGCGGTGTCGAGCGAGGTGTCGGGGTCGTCGATGCGCACGAGGCCGCCCTCGGGCACGACCATCAACTCGCCGAACGATCCCATGCTGGCGAACTGCGTTACCGGCCGGCCATCCCAGGTGATGCGCGGCCCGACCTCGGGCGACGGCTCGCGGCCGGATGGCTCCTGGCAGAGGTGCGGATTGCCGGTGGTGCACATCTGGCAGCGGCCGCAGAAGGGGCTGAACGAGAGGATGACCTTGTCGCCCGGCTTCACGTAGGTCACGCCGTCGCCGATCTTCTCGACGACGCCGGAGGCCTCATGGCCGAGCACGACGGGAAAGCGAATCGGCCAGACGCCGTCCACGAAGTGCAGGTCCGAGTGGCAGACGCCGGTGGTGGCCGTGCGCACCAGCACCTCGCCGTGCGCCGGGTCGCGCACATCCAGCGTCTCAACGGTCAGCGGCTTGTTCGCCTCATGCAGTACCGCGGCTTTCATGGAACAACTCCGTTGGTCTTAAGGGGGCACGCCCCCTTTTCACCCCCAGCAGTGAGGTCCGCTGCGCGGACACTGATTTCACTGCGGGCCTCTCCCGCTCTTCTCCGGACAACTCCGTTGGTCTTAAGGGGGCACGTCCCCTTTTCACCCCTGACAGTGAGACGGCCTGCGGCCGTGTTGATTTCACTGCCGGGCTCCCGCTCTGCTTGGGACAATTCCATTGGGCTGCCGACGGACCGGGATGTGTTCCGGCTCGCTTGCCCGGCGATAATACGGCAGCGGCGAAGCGCAGAGCAAACACACGGGGTCCGTGTTCGCTGGGCGACGCGCTTGCCATCTCGGTTGGAGAGCGGCCAGGCCCATCGATGTTCTGAGCCATCCGCCGCGCGGCGATGTCCCGGACCTCGGAGCGGCTGCGCCTCATGTGTCATGATGCGAAGCGGCGAGCCGGAGCGCGCTGGGCCTGCCTCACGTCCCCGCCAGCCGTGCGACGACAGGAGCCAGTGCATCGACCGCCGCCTCGAACACGACGTAATAGGAGAGTCCGAAGCGCTCGCGCCGGGCCTGCAGCGCCTCAACCATCTGCTCGACGGTCCCGATCAGTAGATATGGGCTCTCCAGCAGCTCAGCCGGAGTGAGTCCGGCCAACCGCTCAGCGCGCCCGACGGCGAACGCCTCTCGGTCCTCGGTGATCTCGACCGTCTGCAAGAGCGCGTTCAGCTCCAGCCGCTCGAATCGCGCGCCCGCGGCTTCCCGCACCCAGCCGATGCGCTCCGCCGTCGCCTCGGCGCTAAACCCGGAGAGAACGACCCGTTCTGAGCGCGTCTGACCGAAGCCCGTGAAGCCGACGATGTCGGCCTGCCGGCCGGCGAGGGTCAGCACCGCGCGGCTGTTCCCGCCGACCAGCAGCGGCGGACGAGGCTTCTGCACCGGCGTCGGGTAAATCGTTTGCTCGTCGAGCCGGTAGTGCTCGCCCGAGAAACTCACCGCCTCTCCGGACAGCAAGCGGCTCAGGATCGTCACGCTCTCGGCGAGGCGGGCGGCTCTGACGGGAAACGGGTCGAACGGCAGACCGGCGCGGATATACTCCGACCGCGCGTGGCCGGCGCCCAGGCCGAGCTCCAGCCGCCCCTCGGTGAGCAGATCGACGGCCGCGGCGTCGCGGGCGACAAGCAGCGGATGGCGGAAGTCGTTGTTGAGGACCAACGTGCCGACGCGCAGGCGCCGCGTCGCCTCCGCGGCCGTAATCAACGGGACGAACGGTGGCAGCAGATCCAGGAGATGGTCCGCCACGAGCAGGGTGCTGAAGCCGAGATCCTCAAGCTTGCGTGCCTTTGCGATCCACTGGGCGCGCGAGTTCGCTCGCCAGACGCTGGCGCCGAAGCGAAAGGGACGTAAACCGTTGCTGCCGGACATGCGGACATCTCCTCGCTGCCGATCGCGGCGGCCCAGTGCACTTGCCATGGTGACGATCGTATGCGACGGCGTAGGGTGCTCCCGGCCTACGCCGCTGCGTCGGGCTGCGGTGCCAGGCGGCGCAGCAGCGGCGCGATCGTGAGACCCTGCGCCAGCAGCGTGAACAGCACCACACCCGCCGTCAGGCGCAGCAAGAGGTCGCGCTGCTGCACGTCCGCCGGCAGGCTCAGCGCCAGCGCGATCGCCAGTGCCCCGCGCAGGCCGCTCCAGAAGACCAGCGCCCCGTGCCGCAGCAGGAAGGGCCGGCCGCTCCAGCGCAGCAGGATGCCGCTGCCGTACACCACCAGCAGCCGCGCCAGCAGCGTGGCCGCCACCGCCCAGGCCAGATCGCCGGCCACGCCGCCGAAATCCGTTGGGCCGACCTTCAGCCCGATCAGCAGGAACAGCAACGAGTTGGCGAGGAAGGCGGCGAAGGCCCACACGTCGAGCAGCAACGCACGCGCCGCGGGCTGCAACCGCTCAGCGCCGTCCGCGGCGAAGACCAGCCCCGCCGTCACCGTCGCGATCACGCCGGAAACCTGCACCCGCTCGGCCAGCAGAAACGAGCCGTACGCCACCAGCGCCGAGACGGCGAGCTGCGCGAGGTGATCCTCCAGCAGCGCGGCGCAACGCGAGCCGAGCCAGCCCGCGGCCGCGCCGACCAGCAGTCCGCCTGCCAGCACACCCACGAACTGCACTGCGACCAGCGCCGGCCGAAAGCTGCCGCCCTGCGCCGCGGGCAGCAGCAGCGTGAACAGCACCAGCGCCGTGCCGTCGTTCAGCACGCTTTCGCCCTCCACCACCATTGCCAGCTTGTCGGGCAGCTTCAGCCGCTTGAACGTCGCCAGCACTGCTACCGGGTCCGTGGCCGAAACCATTGCGCCGAACAGCGCCGCCACGGCCAGATCGAGCCCCGTGACGCGCCAGAGCAGCAGGCCGATGGCGGCGGCGGAGACGATCACACCGGGCACAGCGAGCACAGCGATCGAGGCGAATGAGTCGCGCAGCAGGCGCAGATCGACGGGCAGCGCCGCCTCGAACAGCAGCAGCGGCAGGAAGGCGTGCAGGATCAGGTCGCGGTCCAGCTCGAAGCCCGGCCGCACCCCGGCGACGCCCAGCGCCAGCCCCAACACGACGAGCACGACCGTGTAGGGCACGCGCAGATACTGCACCAGCAGCGCGCTCGCCATCGCCAGGCCCAGCAGCAGCAACACCCCGGCCATTCAGCGATCGTGGCAAACCGCGAGCAGCCGCTCAAGCGCGGCCGCGTTCATATGTCCAAAGGCGACACGTTCGCGCTACACTGAAGCGCAACGCATTCGATATCTTTCTTGCAGGGTAACGTCGATCGCGGCCACCGTGGCGCCGCGGCCTTGCGCACGATTGCACCTGCGCGAACCGGGAGCGGGATGATACACGCACAGACGGCCAGACGTGCGCTGGGCCGGGCGCTCGTGCTGGCGCTGCTTATGGCGCTGGCCACCGGCGCCCGGCGCGCGGCCGCGCAAAGCGCCGCCAATGGCTGGCTCGACGCGGCCGTCTTCCAGCAGCAGCCCGATGGCAGCAGCGTGCCGCTGGCCGGTGTGACGGTTTCGCTGAACGGCGTGCTGGGCCAGACGATCGCGCGGGCTCAGACGGACAACGACGGCCGCGCCCATCTCGAAGCGCCGCAGGCCGTGTACACGGTGACCGTGCAAAGCGACACGCTGGACGGCGCTGCCAGCCTGGTCTGCGGCGACGCCGACTGGAACGAGGCGCCGGGCAAAGAGCAGGCCGGTGATCGCGTGGCGCTGGTCGAAAATACGGTGCTGCTGCGTTCCGGCCAGGGCGCCTGCCGCGAGTATCTGTTCGTCACGCCGCCGCCGCCCGCGCCGCGCCGCGTGGTGCACCTGACGTTCGATGATGGCTACGTCGACCTCTGCCAGACCGTGGATATGGTGGTCGGCCTCGGCATTCATGCGACCTTCTTCCTGACCGGACAGGCGATGCTGGCAAACCCCGCCTGCGTGCAGCGGCTCGTGGCCGCGGGCAACCAGCTCGGCAACCACACGTTTGCGCACGAGAACCTGACGCGGCTGAGCTACGGCGGCATCATCAGCACCTTGCAGCGCACAGAAGACGCGGCGCAGGCCGTGGCCGGCGTCTCCACGAAGCCGTACTGCCGTCCGCCCTACGGCGCGATCAACGCCGCGGTGCGCCGGGCCGCGGCCGACTTCGGCTGCCGCATGGTGCTGTGGGACCGCGACACGCTGGACTGGTCGGGCCGCGCCGCCGGGCTGGTGGCGAACACGGCGTTGTCGGTGAGTTGCAACGGCGAGACCGTGCTGATGCACACACAGGCGTTCCCGCAGGACCAGTTCGCCGTGCCGCTGGTCGTGCAAACGCTGAAAGACCGCGGCTGCGTGATGACCAACGTGGACGAGCCGTAGCGCCGCCGGCTACTCGTCCGGCTCGCCCGAACCGGCGATCGTCGTGACCGCGCCATCAGAGGCGATGCGGCGAATGCGGTGGTTGCCCGTGTCGGCAACATAGATCGCGCCGTCCGGGCCCAGGACAAAGGCTATCAACGCGACCTCACGAACGCAGCGTGGTGGATTGCTCATCAGGAGGATGTCTGGACGCTGAGTCGGCATTACGCTGAGTCCATGGATACTCTGCTCCGCTCGGGTAACGTCGCGGCGGCAAAGTTCCCTGGTTTCGCAGTCGCAATAGGTATGCCGACGCTGCTCCTATTCGTTGCTGCTATGGCAGTGATGCGTTCTCTGCGCTTGTGGCGCCATCGCTGGGGGTGGCTACTGCCTGCCTTTGTCCTTTGGGCCGTGAGCAGCACGGCGCTCGCAGGCTTGATCGTCGGCGAGAATGCGGTAGGGCGACCGCGTTCTCCACGATCCTCCTCGTGCTGCTCTGGTCAGCGGCGTTGAAGGTAGCAGGTCGACCCTGGATGGAGCTGCTTGAGCGCGAGCCAATTGGAGGGACGCGGCGAAAACACCCATAAACGGCCGCCTGCAACCCCCGCCACAGTTCTGCACCGTTGCGCACTCATCCTCTGACGCCTGCCGCCGCCGTCGGCCCATGCCACGTACTGCCGGCACCGCGGGTCGCTGCGATGCGCTCCATCGTTTCAAATCGGCCGGCCCGGAAACCGCGCAACGCTCCGCCGCTCAGTCCGTGCGGCGGAGCGTTTCTTCGCTGACAGACTTCGGGATGGCCCCTACCGGACCTTGGCAGGATTGCTGGGGCGTCGCGCGTTCCCCTTCGTTGTTGTCTACCTGCAAGCGGCTGGTACGAAAATGGCAGCGTTGCCGCGTCCTCTGGTGCGTGAAGGCCGCGGAACGAACGCACGGCCCGCTGGAGGGACTCGATGCGCCGACTTGCCATCCTGATCGCATTCATCAGCCTGGTGTCGCTGGCGTGTACGACCGCGCCACGCCAGACCTCGGCACGGCAGCCAACGCCGCGGCCGAGCGCCTCGCAGCCACTCGTCTTCGACTTCACCTTCTCGCTGCATCAGACTGGCTCTGGCTGCGAACGCGCCCAGGTGCAGAGGGACGAACAGGCGGGCTTCCAGCTCACGCTGAGCGGCGGCGACGGCACGGTGGGTTTCACCTTCTCGACAACGGCCGCTGCCGGGAGCCTCGCGACACTCTCCGAGGAGAGCGGACAGCTCATTCTCAAAGCCGGCGCCGGCAGTATCGACACGGCCACGGCCGGCATCGACCTTCAGTCATTCCATCTCGAACGCGCGAAGCTGCAGCTCAGTGCCTCGCAGACTCGTGGCGTCTTCGATCGGCTGCAGATCAGCGACGCCCGGCTCACGCGCACCCAGTTGGTGGGCGATGTCGTCAACACCTGCGTCTACGCCGCCACGGCCGACGGCCGGCCTGACTCCACGCCGCCGGCGGTCGGTATCGGCGGTTGCCTGCACACGGGCTGCCGGCTGCTGGCCGATTCGGCCATTACCGTCTGGTTCTCCGAGCCGGTGCAGATCGACCAGGCTGCCGCGCTGGTGATGGTGACGGACCAGAACGGCAAGGCGGTGCGCTTCACCGCCGACCACAAGGACGCGCTTGCGTTGCAGGTGCACGGCGCCTGGCCGCTGGGCGGCTCGGTGACGATCGGCGTCGCGCCCGGCGTGCAGGATCGCGCTGGCAACGCGGCGTCCGCCGGCGCCGCGCAGAGCTTCAATGTGGTCGGCGATCCCGGCCCGCTCGGCAACGCCGGCTTTGAGAGCGGCGACCTCTCCGGTTACAGCGCGCTGCTGCGCTCGGACTACACGCTCATGCCGCCGGCCGATCCCATCTCGTTCTTCGGCGATGCGCAGGTCACGGTCGATCAGCAGGCGCGGGTCGTGTCATCATTCCACGGCGTGCAACCCGGCCAGGGCAGCTTCATGCTCGCGCTGGGCACGGGGCAGAGCTGCGCCGCGGGCGAGATTGCACTCACCGCGCGTGTGCATGTGCCGGCAGGGGCACAGCAGCTCGTGCTGGACTTCAATCTGCTCAACCTGAGAGCGCAGTCCGGGAGTTCGAACGGCGGCTACAGCCTCGCCGGCGGCCGGCCGCTGATCGCCGCCTCGCTGCGGCTGGACGACGGCTCGCTGATCGCACCGGCCGCCGTGATGACCGATGGACAGCCGGCGGATCTTGCCGGCGGCGGCAGCGAAAGCGGTTGGCGGCAGTTCAGCGTGCCGGTGGGTGCGCTTGCCGGCCAAGACGCGGTGCTGACGCTGCGCTTCCAGCCCGATCTCAGCGGGGGACCGCCCCCGTTCTGCGAACCCGGCGTGCTGCTGGTCGACAATCTGCGCTTTGCGTAGTGCGGGGCGGGCGGGCCGGAACCCTCGGCCCGCCGCGGCGCGCTATGCCCTAATCTCTATCCCCTGTTCCCACGCCCAGCGGCAGGCGCACGGTGAAGGTGCTGCCCTCGCCGGGGAATGAATCGATCTCGATCGCACCGCCGTGGGCGCGGACGGCTTCGGCGGCGATGTAGAGGCCGAGGCCGAGGCCGGAGACGCCGCGGTCGATGTTGCTGGCGCGGTGGAACGGCTGGAAGATGCGCTCCTGGTCCGCCAGCGGCACGCCGATGCCGCGGTCCTGCACGGCAATCGTGACCGCCTCGGGCTCGATACGTACGCGCACGCGAATCGGGCTGCCTGGCGGCGAATACTTGCGCGCGTTTTGGATCAAATTCACCAGCACCTGCTCCAGCCGGTCCGGGTCGGCACGAATCTCCGATTCCGTGCCGGCGCCGCTGAAGTCGATCGGATGCGGCGGCTCGGCGGCCCGCTCGGCCTCCACCACGCGCCGCACCAGCGGCTCGATCTCCACCGCGACGGGCACAATGCCGAAGCGGCCGCTCGCCAGACGGGAGACGTCGAGCAGTTCGCCCACCAGCCGCGCCAGCCGGTTCACCTGCTGCTCGGCCAGCGTCAGCGAGATCGCGATCTCCTCCGGCTGGGCGCCGCGCTGCAGCCGCCGCTGGCCGAGCTGAAGCTGGCCCTTGAGCGAAGTCAACGGCGTGCGCAGCTCGTGCGAGGCGATCGAGAGGAACTCGTCGCGCACGGCCACGGCGTCACGCAACTGCTGCTCGGCCAGGTGTCGGTCGGTCACGTTGTGATAGACGAGCACCAGCCCGTCGATGCGGCCCGCCTCGTCGTGCAGCGGCGCCGCGCTGGCGGACACGACCACGCGCTGACCGTCGGGGCGCATGGCGACAAACTCCACGCCATGCACCGGCTCGCCCGTGCGCCGCACGACCGCGAACGGATGCTCCTCCAGCGGCAACGGCGTGCCGTCCGGCCGCAGATAGGTGAACGGCGGCTCATCCCCGCGCTCGCCGTCCCACACCGCGCGGGAGATGCCGAGCAGCTCTTCCACCGCGGCGTTGAGCAGCACCGAGCGGCCCTCGCGGTCGAAGATATGAATGCCAACCGCGGCCGTTTCGACGATGCGCTGCAGGCGCTCTTCACCGCGGCGCAGCGCCGCGTCCGCCTGCCGGCGCGCGGTAATGTCCCGCGCCGAGCCCTGCAGGCCGACCAGCCGCCCCTCCTCGTACAGCAACCGGCTGGACACCTCGAGGATCACCGTGCGGCCATCTTTGGCCCGCAGCCCCAGCTCGTAGGTCGTCACCGGCTCGCCGTCGAGCTTGCGGGCGCGCATTTGTTGCATGCGCTCGCGGTACTCGGGCAAGACGAATTCCATGACGGGCCGGCCGAGCAACTCCTCCTGGCTGTAGCCGGTCACGCGCTCGCCCTCGCGGTTCATCTCCGTGAGATTCCCTTCCAGGTCCAGCATGTAGAGGATGTCGTTGGAGTGTTCGAACAGCTCGCGGTAGCGCCGCTCGCGCCGCTGCAAGGCAGCCGCGGCGCGCTGCTGTGCCGTCACGTCCTGCACCAGGCTGAGCACGCGCCGCGGCCGGCCCCGTGCGTCGCGCTGGACCCGGCCGCGGCCGCTGATCCAGCGTTCCCGACCGCCGGGCGGCAGGAAGCGAAACTCCAGGGCGTAGTCGGAGCCTGCCGCCGCGCAGGTGAGCGCTTCGCTCAGGCGCTCGCGGTCGTCTGGATGGACCAGGGCGAGATAGGCTTCCACACTTTCGCCCAGGAAGCCGCGCGGCAAACCGTGGAGCGCTTCGAGGCTTTCGGACCAGTAGAGGACGCCGCTGCGCAGATCCCACTCCCAGACGCCGACCCCCGCGGCCTCCAGCGCGAAGCGCAGGGCCGCATTGGAACGGATGGCGGCGCGCGAACGTGGGAAACGGGGCGGCGCGGCCATGCCCACCTCACTCCGCGCGCCGGCGGGGAACGCGGAGTGCGGTCATTATAGACGCGCCGCCGCTCGTCTGCTGACGCGCGGGGAGGGCTTGCCTGAACGGGCGAGGGCGCACGCGGGAATTGAGCGCCGGCTCCCGCGCTCCCGCGCAAGTGGCGGCGGTCTGCGCCGCGGCTACTCGTAGCGCTGCTGTGCGGGGTGCTCGAGCGACATGGTTTCGGTCTCCTGGCTGGCGTGCAGCGCCGCCGTTTTGTTCGGCGCTGGCGTGCCGGGCAGGTGCATGAGGTTGGCGACGTTGTAGACGCCGGGCACGCGCCGCGCCTTCGCCACAATGCGCCGGATCTGGTCAGCCGAATCGATCTCGCCGCGCAGGACGATCACGCCGTTCTCGGCGTTCACGTTGATACGGCCTTTCGGCACATCCGGATCGCGGAACAGTTCGCTCTCGACGCGCTGCGTCAGCGTCACCGCATCCGCCGGTTCTGCGTCCTGGCCTTGATGGGCCAGGCGCCCCCACTGCCCTTCGAGACTGTGCGCGGTGCGCCGGCCGAAACGCCGCAGGCGCCGGCGGCCGCGCCGCACGAGGGCGCCGGCCTTGTCCCGCAGCAACGAGCGGCGACGCCGGCCCGCGGCAGGGTCGAAGAGCAAGGCCAGCACCGCACCGCCCACGCCGGCGAGCATCAGCGCCGGCAGCCCCGGCCCGCCGCTGCGCTCCGCATCGCCATGATCGCCCCGGTCCTTCGTCCGCGCGTCCATCGCCGGCCACCTCTCTTTGGTTCGACTGGAAGGTCCGGATCTGTTGCCCGATCCGGTGCTTTGCTGCATGACGGCATCTGCACGCCATGCCACGGCCGCGACACTCAGTGCGACGGCAGGCGGTGGCCGTTCTTCTTGAACAGTTGCCGCCAGCCGCGCTCTTCGATCTGCACACCGAAGCGCCGCGCCGCCGCACGGATGCGCCGCCAGGCCGCGTCGCGCTCCTCGTTGCTCACGCCCTCGACCTGATCGAAGCGCGCCACGGCATTGCGGACGTGCGCCGCGTCGTTCAGTGGCTCCTTACGCTCTTGCGGAAAGGCATAACGCTCGCGCGACAGGCGGTCGCGCTGCTTCGTGTTCAGCTCGGCCATCATTCCCTCCTTGCGATCGTGCAACTCGTGCGAACCGGTCCCTGAGACATCAGGCTCGCTGCGAATGATCATTGCACGGCGCAGTGCCGAAGGCGATACCGCGAATGAACGAACCACGCTCCGCGAAGGTGATGCGCGTCGCTCAGAGGCCGGCGTTGTCAAGCTCCTCGCGCAGGGCGGGCAGCGAGCGATGGCGCTGGCGCAGATCAGCTATGGAACGCTGCCAGCTCTCCGCCTGGTCGAGCCGTCCGTACAGCTCGCGCACGCGCAGCAGCAAGCTGCAGGCGCCGATATAGTTTTCGCGGCCGCGCTGCTCGATTAGCTGCTCGGCATGCTGCGCGTAGATCGCGAGCGCGTCGGCCGGACGGCTCGCTTCGGCGGCTTTCGCCACCGTCAGCGCCATCGACGAATGCATCCAGCGATCGGACGCGGCGCGCAGCGCCGCCAGGGCCTGGTCGATCTGGCCTTCTTCCAGGAAGATCTGAATCGCGAGCGAGGCGGCTGCCGTATTGGTGGCGATCCGCTGCAGCTCGGGCCGCAGCGCTTCGAACCTGCCCAGTGTGACCGCCAGCTCGCGCACGACGCGGTAGCTATGCAGCTCCGGGCGCGCGCGGTAGATGCGCAGCGCCATCTCCAGCGCGGCATTCGTGTCGCCCTGCGCCTTGTAGCAGTCGCGCAGCCATTCGTTCAGGCGCAGATCGGTGGAGCGGCCGCTGCGTTCGCGGACGAGCCGTTCCGCGCGCTCGCCCTCGCCGTGCGCGACGAAGCGATCCGCTAGCGCCGGCAACTCGTAGTCGTTTGAAGACTCCGCCTCTTCGTCGGCTTCGTCCACACGGCCGAGCTTCAGCAGCCGCTCGACCAGATCGCCGGTTCGGCCCGTCTCGCGGCAGATGGCGAGATAGCCTTCGTCATCCATGTCCTCCGCTTCGAGGTCGAGCAGCAGCGCTCCCCATGCCTCGCGTGCCCAGTTTTGCATCGAGCCCGCGGCGGCAGGCATGATCTCGCGGATGCGTCCGGCCAGCCAGCGCCGCTCCTCCGGTGTGGTCTTGCTGACGAGCAGTGCGGGCGCTTCGCCGGCGATCTCGATGCCGCCCAACTCCATATCGCCCGCGTAGAGCGCGAACAGCGCCTCGACTACCGGCCGTCGCGCTTCCGCATCGTGCAGCGCCTCAAGGCAGCGGCCCAGCCGCTCGGCGCAGTTCTGCCCCGTGCCGATCAGGTCGCCGTTTTCGTCCGAATACTCCTCGAAGCCCTCGATGACGGCATCGGCCACGGCCGCGTAGACGGTGGCCGCGTTCGCCCACGCGCCCTGACCGGCGAAACCGTCGCCGACCTCCACGATCGTTGCCAGTTCCGCGGCGATTCCCCACTCGGCGCCCCACGCGTCGCCCGCGTGGCGGAAGGCGGCGCGCGCCTGCCGGCGATAGATCTCTGGATCGACCGCATCCGCCGCCGCACCCGCGGCCGGCAGCGGCAGCTCCAGCAGGTCCTCCAGCTCCGGCGCGCGGCGCAGCAGCAGCTTGACGAGCGCGATCAACTCCTCCTTGCTGCGCCGCGTCAGCCCGCTGTCGATCTCCTCCGCCTCGACGAAGACCTCCGGCTGCCGGGTCCAGGTGAGCAGCAGCGCGGCCACGTGCTTGCAGTAGCCGCCCTCGCCCACGGGGCAACTGCACGCGGCCGCCTCGATGCCCTTCGCGCCCACTGTCGCCTCGACGCGGTAGGGCCGATCCTGCGTCCCCTGGCAACGGGCGCGAAGCGTGTTGCCTGTGCGCCGCGCGCCGGAGATGGCGCCGTTGCGGAAGTACGTACGACCGCGCTGAAAGCTCGAGGCGCCGACACGCGCCTCGATCGCCGCCTCATCGAGGGCAAATGCGGTTGTCATCGCCCACCTCACACCAGGCCGCCGCGGGGTGCCGGCTCAAGTGTAGAACCTTGCGGGCGCGATAACAGCGGCCCGTATCCGCCTATACTGAGGGCATGAACGAGCCGAACCCATCGCTGCCAACGGCGCGCGGCGCCCGTGCAGCGCACGCCCGTGACGGCGCCGTCGGGCGCAGCCGCCGGGCGCGCGAGCTGACCGCGCTGAACGCGGTGGCCGAGGTGCTCAACCGTTCCGGCAGCATCGCCGAGGCGCTGGAGCGCACGCTGGCCGTCGTCGCCGGCGCGATCGGCATGCGCTCCGGCTGGGTCTGGCTGCGGGACGAGCGCGGCGAGTTTGTGCCCGCGGCGACGTACCACCTGCCGCCCTATCTGCAAGACCCGCGGCACATGACCGGCTGGCACTGCCTCTGCCTGCGCACGTTCATTGCCGGCGATCTGCGCGGCGCGGCCAACGTCAACGTGCTGGAGTGCAGCCGCCTCGATGACGTCGTGGACGGCACGGACGGTATCCGCTTCCACGCCAGCATCCCGATCTATCTGGGCGGCCGGCGCATCGGCGTGATGAACGTGGCGATGCCCGAGTGGCGCCAGCTCGACGCCGAGGAGCTGCAGTTCCTCTACACCGTCGGCTACCAGGTCGGCCTCGCCGTCGAGCACGCACGACTGCTTGACGCGCAGACACGGCTGGCGCAGGTCGAGGAGCGCAACCGCCTGGCGCGCGAGATCCACGACACCGTCGCGCAGACGCTGGCCGGGCTGGCGCTGCGGCTGGAGGTAGCCGATGCCGTCTCCGAGCGCGACCCGGTGCGCGGCCGTGAGGCGGTGCGCAACGCGATCGGCCTCACGAAGAACGCGCTGGACGAGGTGCGCCGCTCGGTCACGGATCTGCGCGCGGCGCCGCTCGAGGGGCTGACGCTGGGCGAGGCGCTGGGCCGGCTGGTGGAGCAGATCGGCTGCGAGCGCGATCTGCGCGCCAGCTTCGCGCTGCGCGGGGCAGATCGGCCGCTCTCACCGCGTGTGGAGATGGGCGTCTTCCGCATCGCGCAGGAGGCGTTGACCAACACCGTCAGCCACGCGGAAGCGCGATCCGTCTCGGTCGCGCTCGACGTGGGCGAGGGACTGGCGCTGCACGAGCCGCTGCGGCTGGAGATCGAGGACGACGGTCGCGGCTTCAATCCGGCCGAGCCGCCGGAGGGCCACTTCGGTCTGCTCGGCATGCGCGAACGCGCCCGCTTGCTCCGCGGCACGCTCGAGATCGCCAGCGCTCCCGGCGCAGGCACGCGCATCACCCTCGAACTGCCGGCGGAGGGATGACGTGGCTGGCTCCGACGGTGGCCCCC
>Ga0207416_1001024_pt1 | contig 40556 bp, 25 predicted proteins | sample PaiPotPPM11metaG_FD_184107 | JGI IMG/M metagenome (GOLD analysis project Ga0207416, IMG submission 184107) | Iron sulfur acid spring bacterial and archeal communities from Banff, Canada, to study Microbial Dark Matter (Phase II) - Paint Pots PPM... ...
CTGCAGTTCGCAGTGGACCAGGTGGTTAACCGGATGACCCTCGGCGATCTGCTGCACCATGTGCAACAGCTTTCGCAGGCGGAAAACACCTTAATTCAAGTTAGGCCGCCTGCGGGTGACGTGACAAACCATTTGAATACAACACCTTCGAGTGTACACCGCCCGTAGTTCTCTTCTTTCAACGTTCGAGTTGCTGAGTTTTACGGCACCGTAATTTCAATGAATGAACCGCTAGGTTCATTTTATGTGAGTCGTTCCCTGCCACGGCTCTTTCTCCAAGCCGGCCGACGCTAACCCCAACAAATTCATTGCGCAAGAATAATACCTGCGACTTTGCTGAGCCTTGTTTGTTTGGGTGAAGGCAAAGACGAAAACGAGGCTACTATCACTTCATAGAACATATACTATAAGGTATTGACAATTCATTACACATCTGGTATTGTAAAGACGACCCTCGTAAAACCATACTCCTCATGGGAACGGGTGGCTATGTTAGGTTTTCCAGAGTTATGGCGTGCTTGTTGCACATTCGGAAGACATTAGCTGCCGTTTCGTCCGTACCGGGAGCCAAAATTCTCACGGATCGCGCCGCCCACCCGGTTCAGTCATTTTGGAGATATACCATTGAGTGCCGTTACGAATTGTCAAGGCGAAACAAGTCCGGGAAGGAGAGTCCGAAGTTTGTGGCAAGTCTGCGAGGTTTTCAAATCGATTGCTTCAGGTTCGATAAGTGAAAAGCTTTCAGGGGAAGACCATTACGTCCTTAGAACTGAAGGTCATTATCGTCTACGGTATCTCTATCAGCCTCCTGATGCTGCTTGGTCTTCTCGAGCACCGGACCGTCCGGAGGCTCGCCGCGAATGACCAGTGGGTGGAGCACTCGGAGGATGTGCTTGATTCCTTGGATAAACTCCTCGCAGGGGATGTGAGTGAGGAGAGTGCGCACGCGGCCTACTTGGCTGAAGGCAACCCGGCAAATCTTGCGTCCTGGCAATATGCGCAGGAAGGAACGGATCGCGCTCTGCGGCGGGTCCGTAAGCAGACCGCCGATAACCCGGCCCAGATTCGGCGGATTGATGAACTCCAGAAGCTAATCCAAGAGCACCGCAAGCGGCACATGGGAGAAAGTACTCAAGGCTTAGGAAACCGGCTTCCTACCGGATGGAGCACGCGCTTAGCCTTCGAACATGTAGCGCAGGCAGATATTCAAAACCTAATCCTCCAGATGTTCCAGGAGGAAAGGGGACTGTTGGCGCAACGGCACTCAGCGGCTTCAGCCAGCGCCCGCCGGACGGTAGTGATCGCTTCGATCGGGTCCATTTTGGTGTTAGTGCTGCTATTGTTCGCAATTGCCCTGATTCATCGGGATTTCACAGGCCGGCGCCGGGCCGAAGCCGGCCTGCACCGCGAAAGGGACCTGCTTCGCGCTCTGATGGACAATGTTCCGGATATGATTTATTTCAAAAACGCGAAGAGGCAGTTCACAAGGATCAACAGGGGAGAAGAAATGAAGCTCGGTTTGGATTCACCCGAGGAGGCTATCGGTAAGACTCAGGCTGATTTTCTGACTCCGAGGCAGGCATCTTTGATTGCAGCGGAAGAAGAACGTATTTTGAAGAACGGAGAGGCCATTCTGGCAAATGTTGAGCCGATCCAGTTCGCCGATGGCCAGACCCGGTGGCTATCCGTCACCAAGATCCCACTGAAAGACAACTCCGGGGCGATCACGGGATTGGTTTCGATAGCCAGGGACATTTCTCGCCTGAAGGAAGCAGAAGAGGCTCTTGAAAAATCTAAGGAAGAATTAGAGGCGCGCATTGAGGAACGGACCTCGATGCTGTCCCGATCGAACGAGATGTTGAAAAGCGAGATTGAGGAACGGCGCAGTGCAGAAGCAGCATTGGTCGCATCGGAGGAGAAGTACCGCCTTCTCTTTGAATCGAATCCGAATCCAATGTGGGTCTATGACGCGGAATCGCTGAGGTTTATCGCCGTCAATGACGCGGCCGTCCAGCGTTATGGCTTCAGCAAGGAAGAGTTCCTAAACATGACCATCCTGGAGATTCGTCCGGAGGAGGACCGGGAGGCCGTGGCTCGAGCAGCCCACGAAGCAAGTGGCCCAGGGGCTAGGGTCGGCGAATGGAGGCACACGAAAAAGGATGGGAACGTCATCGACGTGGAAGTTGTCACCCGTCCGGTAATTTTTAATGGGAAAAATGGCCGTTTGGTATTGGCTAACGATGTGACTGCAAGGAAGCAGGCAGAGGCCGTCATTCGAACCCTGAATCAGACGCTTGAGCAGCGGGTGTTGGAGAGGACAGCCCAACTGGAGGCCGCCAATAAGGAGCTTGAGGCTTTCAGCTATTCGGTTTCACATGACCTTCGCGCCCCCCTCCGGCAGGTCGCTGGCTTCGCTAAGCTCCTTCTCGAAGATTGTTCGGAGCAGCTTGATGAAAAAGCCCAGCACTACTTTCAGCGCGTCATCGAGGCCACAGACCGGATGTCCCTGCTGACCGACCACCTTCTGAGACTCTCCCGGGTCACCCGCCAGGAGTTGGCGAAGAAACCCACGGACTTGAATGCTGTCCTGCACTCAGCGATGAATGACGTCAGTGACGGGACCGGGGAGCGCAAGATTCAATGGGAAATCCGGAGCTTGCCGGTGGTTGCTTGTGACCCGGATCTGGTCAGGCAGGTCTTCACCAACCTTCTTTCGAACGCGCTGAAGTTCACCCGGGGCCGTGATCCTGCGGTGATTCAGGTCGATCATGAAGGTGAGGACGGGCAGCCAATCATTTTCGTGAAGGATAACGGCGTTGGGTTTGACATGAAATACGCCGCCCGGTTGTTTACAGTTTTTCAAAGGTTGCATAGCGTAGAGGAATTTGAAGGGACCGGAGTGGGTTTGGCAACGGTCGACCGGATTATCCGCAAACATGGAGGGGAAGTCTGGGCTGAATCACAACCCGGCAAAGGCACTGTATTCTATTTCACGCTGGGCCCGGGCGTCGTCCAGAAGCGAGAGAAAGCCTGAATCCCGGGCATAGCCTGGAGGGTCGCATGCACCGAAACGCCGTCGATATTCTGCTGGTCGAAGACAATCCTGCGGATGAGGAGCTCACCCTAATTGCGTTGCGCAAGAACAAAATTGCTAACGCCATCCATGTCGTGCGAGATGGGGAGGAAGCTCTGGACTTTCTGCTGTGCCGAGGGCCGTTCGAAGGCCGCTCCCCCTTGCCGCCTCCCCGGCTGATTCTGCTTGACATCCGTCTTCCGAAAATTGACGGGCTTGAGGTGCTGCGTTGCATCAAGCAAAATCCTTCCACGCGGGCCATCCCGGTGGTCATGCTGACTTCCTCCAAGCAGGAAGAAGATGTGGTGAAGAGTTACGAGTATGGTGTGAATAGTTTTCTTCAGAAGCCTGTCGATTTTGACCGTTTTTGTGAGATGGTCCGGCAGGCGGGGTTTTATTGGCTCTTGGTAAATGAGCCACCGCCCCCGGAAGCTTTTAGTCCTGTTGCTAGTTGCTAAATGAGGTGATCAAGTATGGCGCGACGCGAATTTACCGGAGGCCAAGTGAAAATGAATACCAGTTAAACATTCTGATCAGCATCCAATCTCTGAAGGTACGTAAGGCAGCCCTCGCCTCCTCGACCTCCTTCATGGCTTTGCTCGTTTGGAACGGCCGCGCCGGACCGCAAGGTTCTGGCATCCCCCCGGCGGCCTTGTTCTTCATTTACATCTATGGCTATTGCTGTGCCCGGTCCACCCGTTTTGAGCTCGAGGGGCGGGACCGTACCAGCAAGAGGGAATCGTGCATGAGAGCCAGAAAAGCTTCGGATTTGGAGCATCCTTTGTCCGGCAAGAACCAGTCAGAGAGGACCGGTCGCGGCAATCGTCTGGAAGAAGGAATGAGCCAATGGTAACGACCGAGATTCAGACGGGTTGCCACGAAGGTTCTGCGCCGCAGAAGCATCCTCTGCGGCTTCTCATCTTGGAAAACGAGCCCGCGGATGCAGAACTCTGCCTGCTCGAACTGCGGAAAGCTGGATTTCTGCTACAGGAAAAGATTGCGCAAACGCGGATGGAGTTTGAGCAAGCGATTTCAGCGAGTGTGCCCGATGTTGTCTTGGCCGATTTCAACCTGCCGGGATGGAATGGAATGGGAGCCCTGGAGGTCTTGCGCCAGAAGGGTTTGGACTCTCCGCTGATTCTTGTAAGCGGGGCGCTGGGAGAGGAATCGGCGGTGGACTGCATCAAGAGAGGGGCCACCGACTACGTCCTGAAGAACAACCTGGCACGGCTGCCTTTTGCAGTCGAACGAGCCCTTGAGGACCGCCGGCTTCGGGACGAGCGCGCCCGAGCACAGGCGGCGCTGCGCAAAGAAGAAGAGCGGTTTCGAGCGTTAATCGAGAACAGCGCCGACGGCATCGTTTTGATTGACGCGCTAGGCAGCATCATCTTCACCAGTCACGCCAATAACCATATCCTGGGTTATACGGCGGAAGAGCGTCTGGGTAAGAACATCTTTGAATTGCTTCACCCGGAAGATGGGCCGCGCATCAAGAAAGTCTTCGGAGCTCTAGTCCTGCGGCCGGGATCACGGGTAGTAACCGAGGTCCGTTACCGCCTCAAGACAGGGGGATGGCGGTGGCTGGAGTGTATTGCCAACAACCTGCTCACCGATCCTTCGGTAGCAGGGGTTGTGATCAACTACCGGGACATCTCCGAACGAAAGGAGGCAGAACAGAAAATCCGTACTCTGAATGAAGAACTGGAACAACGCGTTACGGAGCGCACTGCGCAACTCGAAGCAGTCAACCGGGACCTTCAAACAGAAATCACGGACCGGCGCCGCGCCGAAAAAATTCTTCAAAGGAGTCAGGAACGCTTCCAGTTATTGGTTGACGGCGTTAGGGATTACGCCATTTTTATGCTCGATCCCTCGGGCAGCGTCGGGAGTTGGAATGTGGGCGCCGAACGGATGACCGGATTCAGGGCAGAAGAGATTCTGGGCCGGCACTATTCCTGTTTCTTTTCTTCGGAAGAGGTGAATGCGGGCAGGCCACGGCAGATCCTCCGTATCGCTGAGACCGAGGGAAGATTTGAGGAGGAAGCATGGAGGGTGAGGAAAGACGGGACCCGCTTCCTGGCAAACGTCGTAGCGACGGCGCTCTACAGTTCTGAGGGCAGGCTTCGCGGCTTTTCCCACATCACCCGGGACGTTACCGAGTGGAGCAAAACGCAAGAAGCGCTAGAGACTTTGCGACTCCAAACCGAGATGATTTTGAATTCAGTGGGTGATGGAATCTGCGGTCTGGACCCGTCCGGGCACTGTACATTTTTCAATCCGACGGCGGAGCGGATGACGGGATGGAAAGCTCACGAGTTGGTCGGAAAGGACCTTCACGTCTTGATGCCTCATACTCGCGCCGATGGCTCACCCTATGCCCCCGAGGAGTGCCGCATCCGCAAAGCTTTGACCGAGGGCGTTACAAGCCGGGTGGATGATGAAATGTTTTGGCGGAAAGACGGGACTGGATTCCCTGTGGAGTATATCAGCACTCCGATCCGTAACCAGCAAGGGGGGATTCATGGCGCCGTGGTGAGCTTTCAGGACATTACCGAACGGCGAGCCATCGAGCGTTTGAAAGACGAGTTTGTCTCCATTGTAGGCCACGAGTTGCGCTCGCCTCTCACTTCGATCCGCGGCGCCTTGGGCCTGCTTGCCGCGGGCCTTCTTGCCGGGAACCCCGGCAGGATGCAGCAAATGCTGGACATTGCGTTGAAAAGCACAGACCGCCTGGTGAGGATGGTCAATGACATTCTGGACTTGGAGCGGATGCAATCTGGCCAGGTGCTCATGGCCCGGACCGGGTGCGATGCTGGCCAGTTGCTCAGCCAAGCTGCCGAGGCGATGCGCATGATGGCCGAAAAGACCTCTATCCGGCTGGAGCTTTCGGCGCCTTCGATCCCAGTACGGGCCGATTCTGACCGGATCATTCAAGTGGTCACCAATTTGCTAAGCAACGCCATCAAGTTTTCTCCTCCCGGGGCGGTTGTGGCGCTTTCCGCAATCCAGGAGGAGAATGAGGTGAAGTTTGGAGTTCGAGATCAGGGGCGTGGAATTCCCGTGGACAAGCTGGAAACCATCTTTGAGCGGTTCCGTCAGGTGGATGCTTCCGATTCTCGTGAGAAAGGCGGCACGGGTTTGGGTCTTGCCATTTGCCGCACGATCATCCAGCAGCACGGTGGCAGAATTTGGGTGGAGAGCGTGACTGGCGGTGGAAGCACCTTCTATTTCACATTGCCGGCAGGTCAGACCGCAAAACCGGAAGGCAAAAAATACAGTGCCCAGAACAATTTTGATCATTGACGATGATGAATCGATTCGTGAAATAGCAAAGGCGAGTCTGGAATTGACAACGGGTTGGGACGTCATGACTGCGTCCTCGGGCCTCGAAGGAATCGCCGCCGCCGGGACCAATCATCCGGACGCCATTCTTCTGGATGTCATGATGCCAGACATGGACGGCCCTGCTGTTTTCCGGGGTCTGAGAGGCCAGCTAGACGCCCCCGCGATCCCGGTGCTCTTTTTAACCGCGAAAATCCAGAAGAGCGACCTTCGGGAGTTTAAGGATCTGGGAGTTCAAGGTGTGATTTCGAAGCCCTTTGACCCGTTAAAACTTGCCGGCTTGGTCGCGCTGCTGCTCGCTTGGCCAACGGTGACGGAGTAACCACAATGACCGATCCAAAAGAGGGCCACAAGGCCGGCCGAATCGTGATGGCGGGGCTCCCGCCCGAGTTGGAATCACAACTTCTCCGCCGTTTGCGTGACTTCAACATAAAATCAACCAGCTCCGGAAGCGGCGCCCTGATGTCTTTGGCCGAAGAAAAAACATCAGTTCTGATTCTGGATCACCGGTTACGGGAACCATCCGCGCTCGATGTCCTGAGTGAAGTTCGCAGGTCCCAGAATGGCTCGTTTTTGCCTGTCATTTATTGCCTCGACAATCAGGCGCCCCTGGACCTTCCATCCACCCTGGTGAGAAGTTTTGGCGTGAGAGCCGTGTTGTATCATCCTCTCGATACGGATGAGTTGATACGGCAAGCCGCAAGCTTGTCAGGAAATCAGAGTCTTTTAAGAGCGGTTGAACCTGAAAAAAGCGCCAGTCCGCCGGATTCTCCTCTCGAGGGCCTTCAGCAGAAGTTTGTCAGCCTTTTTCTGGAAAGAGTGGAAGTTCTCGAAAGGGCCGGACTGGAATTGCTTGAGGGCCGCCTCGCTCCTGCTCTGCGGAAGGATGCCGAGCGGGAGGCGCATCGGCTGGCGGGATCACTCGGAACACTGGGTTTCCACGCCGGTTCACGATTTGCGCAAGAGGTAGAAAAGATCCTTCAGCACGGTGTCAACCTCAGTGAGCACGAGGCTCTACGTTTCTCGGAATTGGTGGTGGCCCTCCGCCTTGACCTTGAACGAAGGCCGGCCAACGCGAACGAGCCACCGCCAACAACACCCCGGCCGCATCCGGTTCTGCTGGTATCCGGCGATGAGCCATTTTCAGAAAAGTTGTGCGTCGAGGCCGCAGCCTGTGGCCTCGAGTTGGAATGTGTCCCGGACGTTTGCGCGGCTCGAGATTGGGTCGAGAGTCATGAACCCTTTCTGGCGATTCTCGACTTGGGGCGAGGACAGAGCGAAGAAGAGAGTTGGGAGTGGATGGAGGAATTAAGCGCACATGTACCACCAGTCCCAACGGTGGTATTGACCGGCAAAGACACGTTGGTGGACCGGGTTGAGGTGGTGCGGCGCGGGGGACGCGGATTTCTGCCCCGGTCCCTCTCCGCCGGTCAAGTCATGGATTTTATCGTGCGTCTAGCCGAGCGCCTTCGAGCTTCAGAAACCAAGATTCTGGTTGTTGATGATGATCCTCAGGTGCTCGAGGCTTTGCAGGCGCTCCTTGGGCCTCGAAGTCTGCGCGTTACCGCTCTGGAAGATCCGCTCAAGTTTTGGGAGGTCTTCAACCAGGTTTCACCGGACCTTCTGATCCTGGATGTGGATATGCCTCATCTGACGGGAATCGAGTTATGCCACGTGGTCCGGAATGATCCGCAACGGGCGGAAGTTCCTGTCTTGTTCCTGACGGCTCACGCCGATCCGGATACGGTGCGCAGGGTGTTCTCCGCCGGAGCCGACGATTTTGTGACGAAGCCGATCATCGGGCCGGAATTGCTCACCCGCATTTTTAACCGGGTAGAACGGAGCCGCCTGCGGCGCAACCTCCTGGAAATCGACCCGCTAACGGGCGTTTTCAACCGCCGCAAGTCGAGGCAGGTTCTTGAGGATTTCATCCGTTTGGCCAATCGCCACAGCCAACCGATGGCGCTCGGGGTGATTAATTTAGATCATCTTCGTAAGATCAATGAACGGAGCGGATACGGCGGAGGGGATTCGGTTCTTAGAAAATTGGGGCAATTGATGCAGCGCCACTTTCGCAGCGAGGATGCAGCCGCCCGTTGGGGCGGGGAAGACTTCGTGGTTGGAATGTACGGGATGAGCCGCTACGATGGCGTCCAAAGGCTGGCCGAATTGCTGGAGGCCTTCCGCCAGGGGGAAAGTACGAACCAAGAGGAGGCCGGATTCCAAACGACATTTTCTGCGGGGGTCGCGGAGTATCCGGAAGATGCGAACGATGTCGAGGGATTGTTCTTGGCTGCGGCGGAAGCCATGCGGATGGCGAAGGCCGCAGGACGCGACCGCGTGCTCCCAGCCGGTTGGGACTCCACACAGAGAGAAAAGCTACGCAGTGTCGACGTGGCGTTGGTCATGGCCGACGAGGCGGAGGCTCACCTTCTCTTGAATGCTCTCCAAACTCGGGGATACCGCGCCCGATGGTTGCAGGACGGGAAAACAGCCTTAAAGATGCTTGGAGGTGAGAGGCCCATTCTGGGCGCGCGGGTTGTCTTGATTGAGGTGGAGTTGCCTGGGATGGATGGCCTGTCACTATTGAAACACCTGGCCTGGAGCGGAAGCCTGAAAGAATTAAGAGCCATCATGTTGACTTCACCTTCCGTGGGCAATGACGCTCAGGCCGCATTGCAACTTGGAGCATTTGATCAAGTGGTGAAACCTTTCAATCCTCCCGTCGTGGTTCAACGCATCCGGCGCGCCTTGGAGTCTTGAGGGCGAATATCATGGAGAGCTTGCTTTGGCCCTGTCACTGCCGGACGTTTCCGGCCTCCCAAGGACGGTAGTGGTGCGGTTTGTTTGCTGTAGCGGCGCTCGGAGCCTGCCCTGGAAGGGAGCGCCGACCCTGGATCCTCAACGTTTTTCGGCGCGCATAGAGCGCCGCTCCAGCAAATTGCGCCACTACCCCAAAGACTCCCACCTTGCTATTCGGTCTTTAATGGGCCCGGTCATTCCGAAGGGCAGCGCGTGGATGATTTTCATGGTGTTCGTGCTGCCGCTCCCGGTTACGGAAGGCATACGGATGCTGGCGCAAATTCCGCCGGATTGCCGGATGATTCTTGAGGTAATGGGCAAGATGAGGATGATTCCTCATGTAAGCCGGATTGTCAACCAGACGCGGGTTCCGGTTCAGTTGGCGCGCTACCTTCGGATGTTTATCCAGATACTGGTTGTCAAACCGGGCAAGCTCGCTCCGGTCGATGCCCTGCCGATTAGGCGTGGGTGGTCCCACCGGCCCCGGTGTTGCGGCCGTGGATTGTGCATGCAGGGCGGCCAGCGGCGCCAGCATCAAAGTAAACAGGACAGCAACCAACAGTGAGAATTGCCCTTTACTTGTTCTCTCAGTCGTTTTCATGGTTCCTCCGAATCGTTGTCATTCAGCAATCGCTTCTACTCCATTTTTCCCCCGCATCCTTAAACACGAACGCCAGAAGAAAGTTTCGGTGGCAAATGATGAAAAGCAATAAGTCATATTCTCTTAAAGGCTTTCTCGATCTCCCGGAGAGAGTATCGGAGAACAATGGGCCGGCCATGAGGGCAGGCCATCGGGCAGTCCGTGCGTGAAAGCTCGCGGATCAGCCACTCCATTTTCTTGGGATCGAGTGGCGTGTTGATCTTGATTGCAGCGTGGCAGGCTACGGACGCTGCAATCTGGCCGCGTAGTACGTCGAGCGAAATGGCGCGGGCCTCGGGGCCAATTCCATCCAGGATTTCGATCAGCAGCCGCTCGGCATTATCGGCGTGAATATCGGCGGGAGCGGTTTTGATGGCCAGAGTCCGCTGCCCGAAGGGTTCCACATCAAAACCATTGGCCTCAAGCTCCCGTGCGATCTCCCGAAAGGTGGCGAGCTGCTGAGGTTGCAGTTCGACGATAATCGGGAGCAGCAAGCGTTGGCCCTCGACACGTTGTTCCCGCCGCTGCCTCAGGTGGCGCTCAAACAGAATTCGTTCATGAGCAACGTGCTGGTCAATAATCCACAAACCTTCGGCATTAGTGGCGATGATGAAACTCTCGCGTACTTGTCCCAACGGAAATAAGTCCAGAGGGAACTCGCTGGGCCGGGATGCGGTTGAAACCACCGGTTCGTGAACCGGGCTGGGACGCAGGCGGGCAGCGGCGCTTTCCGGTTGAAGCGCAGCAACACCTCCTTCGGCCTGATTTTCACCTGCCACTCTACCCTCTGGAAATTCCAGGGCCAAGCGCAACGTTTCAGCCGGCGGATACGCTGGCGAAAGTTGGAAGTCAGGGGTTGCAGGTGACGGCGGGGAAGACTCCTCGTTCCCGACATCGGTTTCATCGGAGGCCGGGATCGCTGACGGATGCGGCAGCGGTGTTTCCTCGGCCAGGCGCTCCTTGGCGATTGCATCAATCTCGCGGCTCAGGTCATCCAGAAAACTGCTGCGGCCCCGCGACATGGGAAACGAGTCGATGGGCTTAGAGGTAATCAGGGCGCGCCGGATGGAATCCCGCGCGAAGTCGTGAATGAATCCGGAATGCCGGAACCGGACTTCGGTTTTTGCGGGATGAACGTTCACGTCCACTTCGCGCGAGGGAAGTTCGATGAAGATCAACGCTACGGGGAAAACCGCTGGGGGCAGAATGTTGCGATAAGCTTCCTGAATGGCGTGCAGGATCAGCCGGTCCCGGACCAGGCGGCGGTTTACGAAGAAGTAAATCTGGTTTCGATTCAGCCGTTGAACTTCCGGCCGGGAAATAAATCCAGAAAGCCGGACGACTACCGGCTCGGGGGCCGCTAACTCCTCTTCTCCATCTCCGGTCACGGGGATTGGCATCGGCCGCTCGACGAGCGGAATTTCCACGAGCTGATCGAGCGTCTTTGGGCCCATCACCTGATAGATCCGGTCTCGATAGCTTCCCACCGGTGACACGTTCAACACTTCGTTGGTCAGAGACGAAAGGCGGAAGGCGATCTCCGGATGGGCCAGCGCGTAATGGGTGACGAGTGAGGCCGTGTGGCCGAGCTCGGTGGATTCGGACTTCAGGAATTTGCGCCGTGCCGGGGTATTGAAAAAGACGTCCCGCACTTCCATGCGAGTGCCCGCTGCGCGGGGAATGTCCCGCACGTCTCTCATGCGGCCCCCGGCAATCTCGATCTGCGTCCCGGCCGGTTCCGAAGCGTGCCGAGTCTCCAGTGACACGCGGGAGACGGCGGCAATCGAGGGCAAAGCTTCGCCCCGGAAGCCCAGCGTTGAAACTTCGAACAAATCTTCAATCGTTTTAATTTTGCTGGTGGCGTGGCGCTCAAACGCCAGCATGGCATCGTCCCGCGTCATCCCAACGCCATCATCCTCAAGCCGGATCAGACGCTTTCCGCCCGCTTCCACCGCAAGGTCCAGGCGCCGGGCTTGAGCGTCCAGTGAATTTTCCAGCAGTTCCTTGACGATTGAGGCCGGGCGTTCCACCACCTCGCCCGCTGCGATTTTGTTGGCGATTGCCTCGGGAAGGATGCGAATGATAGTCATGGCTATGCCCAGAAATTCAGGTTTGGATCATCTGTCACGCAAGGCGGCCCCAAACAACCTCGCTGGATTCGGACTCCTCGGCCCTCCGGCTAAACATCCTCGCGGATTTTCAACCCCAGCTCTTCAAGCTGTTCAGGCTCGACCAGCGAGGGAGCATCCGACATCACATCCACGGCGCTTGCGGTCTTGGGAAATGCGATAACTTCCCGGATGTTCGACTCACCGGCCATCAGAGCCGCGATGCGGTCGAAGCCGAGCGCGATCCCGCCGTGCGGGGGCGTTCCGTAATCGAGCGCGTCAAGAAAAAAGCCGAAGCGCTCCCGGGCTTTTTCGGGAGTCATGCCGAGCACTTCAAAAATTTGCTGCTGGATATCGCGGCGGTGGGTACGAATCGAACCGCCGCCAATCTCAGAGCCGTTGAGCACCAAGTCATAAGCGCGAGCCTTCACGTCACCCGGCCGCTCCGTCAGAAAAGCAAGGTCTTGCTCGCGAGGTGATGTGAACGGATGGTGCATGGCTGCGAACCGTTTTTCTGTCTCGTCGTAATCAAACATCGGAAAATCTACCACCCAGAGGAAACTCCAAACACCGGGTTTGATCAGATCAAGGCGCTTTGCTACTTCCAAGCGCAGTTCGCCGGACGCCTCATCGAGATGCCGTAGGGCGGCAGGTCCAGAGCCACCGGCCTTGCGTCCGAGTAGCAACACTAGATCTCCTGGTTGCGCCCCGGTTTCGTGAGCCATCGAACGGACGGCCTCTGCGCCTAACACCTTTTCAAGCGGCGAATGGACTTGTCCCTCTGCCGATTTCAGATATGAAAACCAATCGGCTCCTATACTCCGCGCCGTTTCTTGCAGCTTATCAAGCTGTGAACGCGATGCGGATTCAAAGCCCGGCGCCCGCATGGCCTTAATCTGGGCATCAATCTTCATTTTCTCAGTGGCGGATTCGGGCAGCTTCACTCGTTTCCATTCCAGTGCGAATCCGGTGTGGGGCTTGTCGGAGCCATAGCGTTCCATCGTTTCATCATAGGAGAACAATGGAAACGGTCGCTGAACCTTCACGTCTACCAGCGCGAACAATTTCTCCATTAAGCTCTCGATGATCGAAAACAGGATCTCGCGTTGCGGGAAGGCCATCTCGATATCCACTTGGGTGAATTCCGGCTGGCGGTCGGCGCGCAAATCTTCATCCCGGAAGCAGCGCACAATCTGGAAGTAGCGGTCAAAGCCGGCGATCATCAGAATCTGCTTGAAGATTTGCGGAGATTGCGGCAGGGCATAGAAGTGGCCGTGATGGACGCGGCTCGGCACCAGGTAGTCCCGCGCCCCTTCGGGAGTCGAGCGCGTCAGAAAAGGCGTTTCAATCTCGATGAAGCCGTGTTCACTCAGGTGATGGCGCACCGCAAGCGCAGCGTGGTGGCGCAAGCGGATGTTCTGCTGCATGCGGCGGCGGCGGAGGTCGAGATAGCGGTAGCGCAGCCGGGTCTCCTCGTTGGTCTTCGTCTCATCTTCAACCGGGAACGGTGGAGTCTTCGATTCGTTGAGCAGCAGCAAGTTCTTAGCGCGGACTTCAATCTTTCCGGTCGGAGTCTGGGCGTTCACAGTCTCAGCCGAGCGCAGCAGGACGCCGCCTTCAACGCCTACCACATATTCCGGCCTCACCTCTTCGGCCTTGGAGTGCGCCTCCGGGCTCTCGTCACGGTCGCACACCACTTGGGTGATGCCGGTGTGGTCGCGCACATCCAGGAAGATCAAGTGGCCCAGGTCGCGCCGGCGGGCCACCCATCCCGTCAGGAAGACGCTGGTGCCGTGATCAACTTCGCGCAGTTCCCCACAGTAATGCGTGCGTTGTCTTTCACCGAGAAGATCGAGTTTCAATGTCGCTCCTGATGCCGTTACGTTTCGCGTAACGGGGATTTTGATCCGATGGCAAGGGCCGGCCACGCGCCGTTCGCAATTCCGCGCGGCCCAAGGGCGGCTGCTACGATTGAACCGGAGAGGATCTTTTCTCCCGTACAAAAGCGGCCACGCGGTCCGGCTCAACCGGGTGTTGCTCGCCGCTTGACATGTCTTTGACCTGGAAATTGGAAGACGCAAGCTCGCTTTCTCCGATGATGACGGCAAAGCGCGCCCGAAGGCGGTTGGCCGCTCCCAGCATCTTCTTCAGCTTGGCCGGCTCATAATTCATCTCCACGCTCAAGTCCCCGGCACGGAGGCTGCGCGCCAAGTCACGGGCTGGAATGAAAGCCCGGTCGTCCATCCAAGCCACATAGACATCGATGCTTTCAGGGTTCGGGAGCTTGCCGGCCTCTTCGACGGCCATCAGCAGGCGGTCTTCACCGATGGCGAAGCCAAAACCGGGGATGGGCGGTCCACCGATCGTTTCCGAAAGGCCGTCGTAGCGGCCGCCGCCGAGCAGGGCATTTTGAGCGCCCAGGCTGCCGCTGGTCATCTCGAAGGCGGTTCGCGTGTAGTAATCCAGGCCGCGCACCAAGCGTGGCATGATGGTGAACGGAATGCCGCGATCCGTCAGTTCCGCTGTGACTCGGTCAAAATGCTGGCGGCATTCGGGTCCAAGATGCTCAAGAATCGTGGGTAACTGATCGATTAACGCTTGATCCTCGGGCACCTTGCAATCAAGGACACGAAGCGGGTTGGTATCGGCGCGGCGCTGGCAATCCGCGCAGAGTTGAAACCTGATGGGCTCCAGCGCACGCCGCAGGATGCGGAGGTACTCGGGCCGGCACAGGTGGCAGCCCACCGAATTGAGCAGCAGCGTAACATTCTCAAGACCCACGCGGCTCAGAAACACCGTGAGCATCTCGAGCACTTCCACGTCCACCAGCGGGTGCTCGGAACCCAGCGCCTCGGCGCCAATCTGATAAAACTGGCGGTAACGGCCCTTCTGCGGACGGTCGCGGCGGAACATCGGGCCGATATAAAAAAGCCGCTGAATTCCGCCCAGGTTATAAAGGCTGTGTTCGATGGCGGCGCGCACCACACCGGCGGTGGCCTCGGGCCGCAGCGTCAGTGATTCGTGATCGCGATCCGCGAAGGTATACATCTCCTTCGTTACAATATCCGTTTCCTCACCCACGCCGCGAGCAAAGAGCGCGGTGGGTTCGAGGACCGGTGTGCGAATCTCCCGGAAATTGTAAACTGCAAACACGCTGCGAGCTTCGTCCTCCACACGCTGCCACAAGCCGGTTTCCGGCGGCAACAGGTCACGAGTGCCTTTGACGGAACGAATGGGCTGGATCGATTTTGGCATTTTATTAATCAGCAAAGAGGGCCGGGTCTGAGCCTTGCTTCCTGACGCCGCCCTGAAAGTCTCAGGCTCCGCGCTCAAGGCCTCTTTTTGCGGTCCGAAAGATAGTTCTCCTTATATTGCAGATAGTGGCTGGCGTGTGCGTCAATAAAGGCGCGATCAGCGTCTGTCAAATGGCGGATAAAACGCGCCGGCACACCAACATAGAGGCTGTTGGGGGGAATATCCGCGTTCTCCCGCACCAGCGCGCCTGCCGCGATGATTGCTCCCTCGCCCACTCGCGCGAAGCTCAACACCACAGCGCCCATCCCGATCAAGCAATGGTTGCCAATGGTGCAGCCGTGCAGCACTGCCCGGTGGCCCACCGTAACCCAATCGCCCAGAATGGTGGGTGCGCCTTCCACCGTGTGCACCACGCACCCATCCTGAACGTTGGAGTTGGCTCCGATGCGGATCAACTCAATATCGCCGCGCAATACGGTCTGAAACCAGATGCTGGCATTCTCGCCAATCTCGACATCACCGATGACGTCCGCGCTCTCCGCAAGGTAGGCTGAAGGGGCAATGCGCGGCTTGCGGCCCGCATAAGTCAGGATCATGCTAATCCTCTTTCAACTCTTAACTTGTTGATTACAAATGAATAGATCGGCTCTGCTCCTGAAATCAGCTCAACTCATACATAATACAAGGGTTAGTCGATTTTCAATGGCTTTGAGAGTGGCTTTGGATGGGCTTGGTCCTCGAGTCGTCCTTTGTTTTCAATGGAGTTTGGGTTTGCCCCCTTAAACAATCTTTTGCACGAGAACCGTCTCACCCTTCACATCTGCTCAGCCCTTGTCCATCCCTTTGTGGCGGGAGGGCAAATCCGTTTGGACTGGGCTTGCCGCCGCTTTGTGTGCCCAGACTCCGGGGAAAAGCGGAAGCAAGCTTCCGCGCTCCAAATGGTGGCGCGTAAACCCCGATCCTTTGTTTTCATATACATTCTAGCTTCGTTCCCTCAGTTTTAATGTAGCGCGGACACAAGCTACCGGCTCTGATCCGGGTTGTGAATGACGGATCGCGCTGGCGAGGACCTGAAAACCTGGGGTCGACGCTAGCGGCTTTGTTCCTCGCGCTTTCCCAGCATAGCAGATTACATTGCGGTGAATGAGACGAGTGAGACAGTTTTTTCAGGCAGGACCAACGATGCGGTAGGGAATGAGAACCTGTGAATAAACTCGCCGTGCCTGTCATCCTGAGTGAAGCGAAGGATCTAAGCATTTTGTTTTCAGTAAATGCCGAGATGCTTCGCTACGCTCAGCATGACATTTCCGGATTTTTTCACACCTTCTGATCCGTTACGCTTTTCTTGCCAGTCGGCCGCGCATCGCGACGATGCGGGGACAAATCTGAATCTCCGTGAGTCCGGCCTCCCGGAACCAGAGACCGAGCTCTGGAAAGGTGTGCTTCCACTGGTAATGCGCCGAATACCAGTCAAAGGTGTCGAGCACGCGCCAATCGGGATCCGGGTCCATGGAAATCTTGATGACCAGGCGGAGGGGATAAAAAACCGGAATTCGAAACAGATAATAGAGCGGCGCGGCGGCGCGGCAAGCAGCATAAAGCCAACGCGCGGGCAATCGGGTGCTGATGAGCCGGAGAAATTCGCTGGCGGTTTCGGTGCTCCAGTCAAACAGCGGCGCGAAAGGCCGGATCACCCCGTCCCATCCTCGCGGAATCTGATAGCCAACATCCTGGCGGATGACCTGATTGGCGCGCTCGGGGAAATACTCGAACGCATCCTTCAGCCGGTGCCGGGGATAAACCCAGATGGCCACTTCGCCGCCGGGCTTCAGGACTTCGACGACTTTCATGAATGCCCGGCGGGTATCCGGCGTATGATGCAGAACGCCGATGCTATAGGCAAAGTCAAAAGTTGCGGGCGGGAAGGGAAGATTCATCAAATCGGCCTGAACCACGTGGCAATTCGGCCGCTCCCGCAGATTCTTGTAAGCCACCTCGGCGGCCTCGCTCAGATCAACGCCCACCACCTCAGCGCCGGCGAAGGCCAGAACGTCCATGAAGCGTCCCGTGCCGCAACCGGCATCCAACACCAGTTTGCCCGCCAGCTCGCCGGGAGTGCTTCCCGTGGAATTCACAAAGGATTCGGTGGATGCCGCTCGCGCCGAGGTGTCAAACTGGGTGCGCTGCCAGCGTTTCCATTCAAAGCTGAACGATGAAACGTAAGAGTCATTCTTCACAAAGCGAGGGATGCCTCCGCGAACCGGATATGAGCGCCGGCAGTCCCGGCATTCGAGTGCGCCTTCGATCACTTCGTCACCGGTGCGGGATGCGACTTGGAGAGTCAAAGAAGTTTTGCAAAATGGGCAGACAAGGCGGCTGCCGAAAAAGGTTTTCATATAGGAGAACAGTGACGAGTGACAAGTGATGAGTGACAAGCCCATCATAGCGCCTCGTGCTGGTTTTTCACCAGGGCGTGGCGCAGTTCGCCGATGCGGGACTCTATGAGCGCCGGAAACCATACACAACGAAGTAAGCCGGCGGCGCTACTGCGCCGCCTCCGCAAAGAATTGAAGGATCAAAACAATGAGCTTTGGTTGTCTCCGGTGAGGACCTGGGAAGCTCTACTGTTGAACGCCAAGAGCAGGCGATTCAGGATGGTAGCTGGCCCCGCATGGCCACCAATCGAGGACAGACCTCGATCCCTTTGAGTCCGGCCTCCCGGAACCAGGTCTCCATCTCCCGAAAAGTGTGCTTCCAACAGTAACGCGTGGAGTACCAGTCAAAGGTGTCAAGAACGCGCCATTCCGGCTCAGGCGCCATTGAAATTTTGGTGACAAGACGCAAGGGATAAAACAACGGGATCCGAAATAGGTGGTAGAGGGGGATTGCGACGTGGCACGCCGCGTAGAGCCATCGCACGGGCAGGCGGCGGGTTATCATCCGCTGTGCATCGGTAGAAGTTTCCGTGGTCCAGTCGAACGCCGGTGCAAAGAAACGAGCCACCTTTTCCCAACCTCTGGGAATGCGGTAGCGGACATCGATCCCCAAGATTTCGTTAGCACGGCCGGGAAAATAGTCAAGGGCATCCGCCAGGCGGTGCAGCGGATAAACCCAGATGGCCACCTCGCCCTGAGGTTTCAAGACCTCAGCAAGTTTGAGGAACGCTTTCCGCGTGTCCGGAGTGATGTGAAGCACGCCAATGCTGTAGGCAAAATCAAAGGTCCGGGGCGCAAAGGGAAGATTCATAACGTCCGCCTGAATCACGTGACAATTCGGTTGGCCACCTACATTCTTGTAGGAGACCTCCGCAGCTTCACTCAGATCAACACCGATAACTTCCGCGCCAGCTCGAGTCAGGACGTCCAGATAGCGGCCCGCCCCGCAGCCCGCTTCCAGCACTAATTTGCCCGTCAGATCCTGGGGACTCCTGCCAGTGGAGCTGACAAACGTTTCCGCTGAAAGCTTTCGAGAGGGCTTATCAAACTGTGTTCTTTGCCACCGCTTCCATTCGAAGCTGAAAGAGGAAGCGTAGGAATCACTCTTTACAAAGCGCGGAATCCCACCGCGAATTGGGTAATCCTGACGGCAGCCACCGCACAGAAGCTTTCCATCGACTACCTCTTTCCCATGACGCGATATTACCTGGAGGTTAAGAGGACTTTTACAGGCTGGGCACACGAGCCTGCCGACAAGGGTAGTTTTCATAGGAGTCAAATGGCCGCACGTGCGAGGTGGCCCAACTTCGGAGGAAAAGGTTGAGCTCCCCATCCGTCCTACACATCTGGCGACCGTGCAGTATTATACATCAAGCGCCGACAGCATGCGGCCCGGCCCTCGTGGGGGTAATGGCGTGGTTTGTTTGCTGTAGCGGCGGTCTGCGACCGGCGTGTGCAGCCGCTTACAGGGCGGCTCTACAGCATTCGAGTTGCGCTACGACCGCTAGAAGGCAGTTGACCATATTTGTTGACTATAGTATGCTGTAATAGTTCTGGAGGCAAATACATGGAACAGGTGGCGATTTCCGAATTCAAAGCCAAGTGCTTGGCCCTGCTCGAACAGGTGCGCCAGACGAGAAAACCCATCTGCATTACGCGCTTCGGCAAGCCTGTCGCCGAGGTGCTTCCTCCCTCACCTGCTTCGGAACCAGCGGACTGGCTCGGCTCATTGGCGGATGTTATGGAGATCCGGGGTGACGTTGTATCTCCGGTCATTGAGGACACGGACTGGGAGGTGCTGCGCGATTGAAACTGCTGCTTGATACGCATATCTGGCTGTGGAGTTTAGCGGAACCTGCCCGCATCGGGCGACGCCTCCGCAAAGAATTGAAGGATCAAAACAACGAGCTTTGGTTGTCTCCAGTGAGCACCTGGGAAGCCCTCCTGTTGAATGCCAAAGGCAGGATTCGTTTGTCCGGAGATTTGGCAGACTGGCTGGACCAGGCTACGGCGCACCTGCGCGAGGCGCCGCTGACGCATGAAATCGTGCTGGCTGCGCAACAGTTGGCCTTGCCGCATCCGGATCCGGCGGACCGTTTTCTGGCGGCCACCGCCCTTGTTCTGGATCTGACCCTAGCGACCGCTGACCAACGGTTGTTTGGATTGGGAGATATTAAGACTCTGGCCAACCGCTGATATTCCCGCCACATTTTTCGACAATATTACATTCACAGCTCGTCCAGTGTGCTAAACTTCGCACGTTCTGGCCTATCCTGTGCTTTCAACCGGAGGAAATATCCTATGGGAGAGACCACCTTGGAGGGTGGCTTGCGCCGTCCTTTGGTAAAAATCGGGCGGATCGTTCTTCGAAGGGAATTGGCGGGGCGGCAGTATACCCCGTTCACTGATGATATCTGTCTGGTGGCCTATCCGAAATCGGGAAACACTTGGCTGCGATTCCTGGTGGGAAACCTCGTCGACCCGGATCATCCAGTGACTTTTGCCAATATCGAGTCGCGTGTGCCATCCATCTACCACAACCCCGATCACCTTTTGCGGCGCATCTCGCGCCCCCGTATCCTGAAAAGTCACGAGGGTTTTTTCTCACATCATCGAAGGGTGGTTTACCTCGTCCGCGACCCGCGGGACATCGCGGTTTCCTATTATCACTTCCTCATCAAATTCCGCGAGCTGCCGGATAACTACTCGATTGAGGCGTATGTTCCCCGGTTCATGCGGGAAGATTTTGAGGCGAAGTACGGGCCGTGGGATGACCATGTCCTAAGCTGGATCAGAATGTGCAAAGGCAGGGAAGACTTCCTTCTGGTCCGCTACGAGGACCTGCTTGAAAATACCGCTTCCGAATTGGGCCGCGTGGCGGCCTTCTTGAATCTCGCCGCAGACGAAGAACGGATCGCCAAGGCAATCACCCTCAGTGCGGCAGATCGGTTGCGAAAACTGGAGAAGAAAGAGTCTCGAAAATGGTCGGCGACGCGCAACAGCCGGCATGATCTGCCGTTCGTGCGGTCGGCCAGATCCGGCGACTGGAAGCGCGAATTGTCTGAGACGTCCATCCGTCTCATTGAAACCAGATGGGGATCCGTGATGCAATTGCTGGGCTATGAATTGTCACAATCTCTTCAAGCAGCGCTCACCGGAGCTTGGAAAGCGTAGCAGGCTGTGGAAAAACCCTGCCGTCCTGTCATTCTGAGGAGCCGCAGGCGACGAAGAATCCCGGCATTTCGCTCAGGGTAAACTCTGCGTAAAGTCTCCAGTTCGCTGCCGGGGAAAAGATCAAATACAGTGATCCTTCGCTCCGCTCAGGATGACAGCGAGGCGCTCCGAATGACAGCACGGGAGGATTGGTTGAAACTCCCAGACTCCGGAAATGTGGGAACCCCAGGACACGGTTAAAACCGTCCCCTTCCATTCCTTCAATAGAAGTTCATTAATAATCCAGGCTAAAATCGCGGCATCCATGAAGCGTCTGACAAACGTCGAATATTGGGAAGGGAGCGTTTGGAAAAAGCAGCGGCCGCGGCGGCTGATCCTCTACCGGGATTACGATTTTGAGTTGGTCAGGTTGCTGCGCCGGATTACGCCCGGCCGGAATCCGCGGGTTCTTGAAGTGGGAGCGGGAGGATCGCTCATCCTGCCTTACCTGGCGAAGCACGAGGGCTTCCGGGCTACCGGCATCGACTATTCCTTCGGCGGTTGCCGGTTGGTGGCTGAGAATTTCCACATGCAGGGAACCGGCGGCGGCATCGTCTGCGATGATTTTCTTCAGACATCGATTCAGTCCGGGCAATTTGACCTGGTTTATTCGCTGGGCCTGATCGAACATTTTGACGATTTGCAATCGGTGGTGCAAATCCATTTGAACTATGTGAGGCCGGGCGGGATGCTGCTGCTGGTTTCTCCGAATTTGCAAGGCGTTTATGGAAAATCACTGCGGAGGCTGGCGCCATTGTTGCTCGCCCGGCATCGAGTCTTTGGCCCTGCGGAGTTGAGCGAAGCCTTCCATCACGCAGGTATCGAAGCTGTCAAGACGGGATACCTTGGCTCGTTTTATTTCAGCCTGGGCACGGATTCCGATTGGGCATACTTGAGGAATTGGCCCGGACCACTGCGATCTCTGGTTTATTATGCCGCGCGCGCGGCCAACTCTTCGATCTCCCTCGCCTTCCGGGTTTCACCCTGGCATCTTCACAGCAGGGCATTCTCCACTGGCTTTTATGCCTATGGGAGAAGACCTGAAAATGCTTCGAATCAAACCCTCCCTTGACCGCTGGCGGCATTCGCATGACTCGATGAAGACCATGATAGAATGAGTTTGTGGGAGCCTGCCTCCCACAAGGCCGGCTTGTGAGTTGGATCGATTAAGGTTAGAGCAAAGGCGCTACCTGAGCTAATGAACGAACGCGGCTTTGGCGAAGGCAGAAACGGCGAGCACTCCTATTTTGGCCACGAGGGCGAGTCACACCTGGCGCGCAATTTTGCGCTGCTCCGCCAGAACCCCCGGCTCTTTTTTCAGAAGGTTGCGACCTGGCTTCGCCCGATGGATGGTTACTACCGCCGGCGGTGGGGCTGCAGCCTGCGAGATTGGATGATCCGCTATCACAAGGAGGTGGTGTTCGACAAGGTTTCCTGGATGGGAGTGAAAGCGCGAAAAATGGTGCTGGACGCTTGGGTCTACCAGCAGATCATTTACCAGGTTCGCCCAGAAATCATCATCGAAATCGGTAACGCTGAAGGCGGCAGCACATTGTACCTTGCGCACCTGCTTGACATGTTAGGCGCTGGCAAGGTCATTGCCGTCGATATTGACCACACCATCTTTCAGCCACGGCACTCGCGGATTGAGCTTGTAACCGGAGACAGCTCACGGCAGGAAACGCTGGCCCGCGTGGAGCAGTTTGCGGAGGGCAGCCAGGGCCTGGTAATTCATGACGGTGACCACAGCCGTGACCACGTGTTGAAGGACCTCCGGGCTTATGCCAAGTTCGTAAAAGAGGGGGGATATCTGGTCGTTGAAGATACCGCTACGGACCTTTTCCGCGCTGGCGACGGGTTGGGCAACATCAATGGACCAATGGGCGCGGTGGAACAATTTCTACGCGAGGATACACGCTTTCAGATCGATCTTGGATGCGAGCTCTTTATCGCTACATTTAATCCGCGCGGCTTTCTGAAGCGCGCCGGCTGATGGAACTCGTCATCGATTCGAGCTTGTTTCGCCGCAGCGTTTCTGCTAGATTGTTTTTGTCAAGCAGCATCCGCGGGAGTAATTCAGCGGTAGAATGCCAGCTTCCCAAGCTGGACGTCGCGGGTTCGATCCCCGTCTCCCGCTCCATCTTTTTAACCCGGCATAGCCGGGACCATAACGGGCGTATCCGCTTACAGCAACAGACTACGGTCATTCTCGCGAAGCTTGTTCCCGCGAAAGCGGGAATTGGAAATCCACACCCCGCCTCCTCGTGGTCACTTGGACCCCCGCCTGCGCGGGGGTGACAACGAGAGGCAGAGTCGCCGTCATAAAACGTCAGAATCTTATGACGTCGTGATTAAGGTAAGGGATTAGCTTTCGCGGAGCAGACGGCTGAACCGGTCGCCATGATGAGCGAGTTCGTTTGAAAACTTCGCAGCCTGGCGCATCCGGAAGAGTAATTGATCGGGCGGGTTTAGACCGAAGATGGGCGCGCGAGCGCCCGCAGAGTCGCTGAACCGCCCCCCACTCCATTCGGCCTCGAGCTTCCGTACCAAAGCGGCATCGCGCCCGGCGATGGTTTCAATCAGGGTTGCGGTGGAGCGGGAGTTGGGCGCCTTCCTCGCCCCGATTACCGCCGTCTCGCGCCAGGAGGCATAGCCGAGGTATTCTGCGGAGAGGGCCAGGGCAGAGAAATCGTCGTGGTGACTGCGCACATTGTTTTCGACAGCGCGCATCCTCGCCCGGAGGCCAGAGTAGGACGGAGTTTCGATCAGGCCCCGGTTAAGCACGGCGCGAAGGCTGGCTTCGCTCGCCCAAGGCACGGGTAGCCGCGGCCCTTGCCACGCAGGCGCGCAGGAGTGCCGGTTGGGCGCAATACGGTAGTAGGCCGCAAAGATTTCTTGCCAGGTGGAGTTCCAGCGAGCCTGGTAAAATCTTTCGACGAAGCTGCGGAACGCAGACTGCCGCGACTCGGCGCTCCCCCGATTGAGCGCCACTGCTGAGTACGCAATGCTATCCCAAAGGGACCGTTGGATGTACCGGCTCGGCACCCAGTTGGTCACAATGACGCCCAGACAGCGCGCGTCCCGAATTCCACTATACGCGTCACTAAAAGCGTCAATGTTGCGCAATTGCAGGTCCCCGATGCGCGGCCCCCACTCACAGGAGATGATGGCGGGAGCCCCAATTACTCGCAGCCCGTGTTCGATGACCCGGTCAGCAATCTGAGCAAGCGGTTTGGGGTCCGTTACATAGTATTGCCAGTCCATCACGATCACGCGCTTGCCAAGCCGCGGCAGAATATCCGGTTCCTTATGCAAAATGAAGTCACCCCACACGATCAGCTCTTTGCCGTTCCGCCGGCAGACTGCGTCGAGTGAGTTCAAGTATTCAGCCCAGATTTCAGCCCGGCTCTTGGCTCGGAGCGCGCGGCGTGAAAGCTCCGATCCGCCCCAGTTGACCTCGTCACAGCCCCCGTGGACGTAAGGTGACGAGAAAATACCAGCCACTTCGCGATAGAGATCACTAATCAAAGCGAGCGTCTCAGGATCAACCGGGATGAGCCCGGTGAAGCCCTCACGACCGCTGCGGTCACGATCTTCCAAGTGCGCATATTGGGGGACGGAAGTTATATAGTGAGTATGGCCGAAAGACTCCACTTCGGGAATAACCATCACACCCTGGCGGGCTCCGTATGCTGCGAGTTCGCGGGCTTCCTCGGGCGTTAAGGCGTGCCGGTGCGTAACCAGCTCCGGGTGGCTCTTGAAGCGCAGCATGGAGCCTTGGTCATCCGTGAGCCGGAAAAGCAAAGCGTTCAGGTCCCATTCCCGGCAAAAGCCAATCAACTGCTTGTAATAGGAGAACTTTTCTGGAAGCCGCGCGGCATCCACGGTGATCCCCCGCAGCCGTTCGGGACCGGGCCCGCCCGACATCGGTGTGCCGCGTGGGGCGTTAAATCCAAAAATTCCAGTCAGTGTTTTCCCGGGCATTGTCCTTAAAGCCTGAACACCGAGTGCGGCGGTTCCCAGAAAATTGCGGCGAGAGATTCGGCTCAACGACATTCACCTCCATTTGAAAAGAGTCGGAAAGATCCACCCTGAGATTTCAGGAACCATTCTCACCGGCTACGGCCGGAGCGGACGGGATCGAGGCGGCAAGAGGAGTCATTCCATGCTCCGCGAGCGAGCGGTTGAAAGCCGGGACTTCCTTACCCATCAAGTTTCGGTACTCGGCTTGCGCGACCGCCAGATTCTTTTCGATCACCTGCAACAGGCTCACATCCGTGTCCGTAGGAGCAAATTCAGCGCCGCCCGCAACATCCCCTCCGCCCGTACCCACCTCGGCATTCAGCCAGATCAGGTTCAGGTAGGGTTTATCCGCTTCGGAGAAGTACTTGTCATCGCTGTTTAGTTGCTCACGCGCCACCAGGCTGACTTCCACGGAAAGCATCTTTCCGTCCATCGCTTCCACGGACTTCATCAAATCAACTTGGTTTTTCTGAGAATGCAACATCCTTAACAGGCCGCTAAGTTGCTTCCGCATCCACTCAAGCCGATTGACCATCCCGGAAACAGTGTTGATGTCACGGCGGATCCGGAGTTGCAGATTGACGCTGGCCAGGATGTCTGCCTGCGTGCCGGGCGCATGCGGATCCATCAGAATGGTGAGAGGTTGCGCGAAGGTCTGGCCGTCCACCGTCAGGCGCACCGTATAGTTGCCGGGAGCAGCCATCGGGCCGACCTCTGCCGGACGGATGCCCCAGTGCAGCACGGGACGCGAATCTTTTCCGCGAAATCGCGGCTCCTCCCAGATATGGGGATTGTCGGGCGCGCTGGTGCGGAGCTTGATGAGCTGCGGCGGCTCAAAGCGCAGGTCCCAAACGGCACGGTTCATTCCCGTCTGCCCTTTGGTTTGCAGTTTGCGTATCACGGCGCCGTGAGAATCCAAAATTTCGATTCCAACGGGAGCCTTGGCGGCCGATTTCAGCGAATAGGTGAAGAAGACTTGCCCATCGCGGAAGAACCTGTAAGCCGGGCGGGGTGCGAAGAATCGCACGGGGGCATCCGATGTCTCCTGCGCCATTTGTTCGAGCGGAGTAATATCATCCAGAATGTAGAGCCCACGGCCGTAGGTGGAGACAACCAAATCGTGGAAGTGTTTTTGTACTACTGCCCAGGAGACGGGAGCGTGCGGGAGGCCGTTTTGCAGCGGAGTCCATTGGTTTCCGTCATGGAGCGAATCGTAAAGCGCACTTCCTGTGCCGGCGAGCAACAAACCTTTGTGGTTCGGATCCTCCGCGATGATGCGAACGTAAGCGAGCGGGCCTTTGGGTAGACCATCGCTGATTTTCGTCCAAGTCTGCCCGAAATCGGTGGTTTTATAGATAAAAGGGTCGCGGTTATCCACCAAATGAAAATCCACGGAGATGTAGGCCGTGCCAGCATCGAAATGCGAGGGAGCGATGCTGGTGATGGTCCCCCAGGCAGGCATGCCCGTGATGTTGTGGGCGACGTTCGTCCAATGGCCGCCTCCATCCTGGGTGTACCACACTTGCCCATCGTTGGTGCCCGCCCAGATGAGGCCCTTTTGGACTTCGGATGGCGCAATCGCGAAAACGACCTCGCCATAGAACTGTCCGAGATTGTCCCCGATTAATCCTCCGGAAGATACGATGCGGGTAGGATCGTGCGTGGAAAGGTCTGGGCTGATGACGCTCCAGCTCTGGCCGCCGTTTGAGGTTTCGAAGATGACCTGGCAGCCATAATAAACCGTATTAGGGTCGAACGGGTCAATGGCCAGGGGTGGAGTCCAGTGGCAGCGGTACTTGGTTTTGTTTGGAGGTGAGTCCAAAGTGTGCAACCAGGGACTCACCGAACGGGCGAGCTTGGTTTTGGCGTCCCACCGGGTTACCTCATCGCCATAGCAAGTGGCCCATACGATATCCGGGTTGGTGGGATCAGGAATTGTAAAGCCGGATTCACAGCCGCCCATTCCGTGATCCCACCCTATTTCCGAATTATTCGGGCCGCGCATGTTGCCATCGTCCTGCATGTTGCTGTAAACGTCGTAGGGAATCTGATTGTCCACCGCCACGTGATACATTTGTCCGATGGGAAGTGAGACGCGGTGAAAGCCACGGCCATGTACGGTGGTGATGTTTAATCCCGCATCGTCCGTGACCACAATGCGATCCGGGTTAGCGGGATCCACCCAGATGTCGTGAGTGTCGCCGCCCCAGTGGACTTGCCGGAAGTTTTGGCCGCCATCCAGGGACTGGAAAAAGCTGCTGTTGGCCACGTACACCTCGTTTTCATTGCCGGTGGAGACAGCGATCCGGATGTAATAACCCGCGCGTCCAATCAGTCTGCGATCGTAGCTCACGGCGCGCCAATTTTGTCCGGCATCGTCCGATCGCCAGACGGAGCCTTGGTCCTTGGTCTCAATCAGCGCATAGACGCGGCTCGAATCAGTGGGCGCCACAGCAACGTCAATCTTGCCTAAAGGCGGCTTGGGCAATCCGTGACTGCTGATCGCGGTCCATGTGGTGCCGCCGTCGCGGGAAGCGTAAAGGCCGCTGCCTGGCCCGCCACTGAATTCTCCCCAGGTATGCATCTCCACCTGCCACATTGCCGCAAAAAGGATGCGTGGGTTGTGCGGGTCCATCGCCAAGCCGGAACAACCGGTGTTTTCATTGGCGAAGAGGACACGGTCCCAATGGCGGCCTCCATCCCGGGTGCGGAAAACACCACGCTCCTGCTGTGGTCCGGTGGCGCGCCCGAGCGCGCAGACAAATACCACGTCCGGGTTCTTGGGGTTTACAACAATCCGGCCAATACGTCCCGTCTGGTCCAAACCCATGTGGGTCCACGTGTTTCCCGCGTCGGTAGATTTATAGACGCCGTCGCCCATGACATCGCTGTCTCGAATGGCCCAGGCTTCACCCGTGCCCACCCAGACGACATTGGGATCGGAAGGCGCCACGGCAAGGGCTCCGATGGCGGTGACAGGCTGCTTGTCAAAAATGGGAGACCACCGATTGCCGCCATCCGTTGATTTCCAAACGCCGCCCGAAGCTGCGCCGGCATAGTAGGTGCTAGCATCTCCCGCGACCCCGGCGACGGATGCCACACGGTTGCCACGGGCCGGGGCCACGAACCGGAATCGAAAGCCCACCGGCTGGGTTTGGCGGTGAGGCCTTTGGGCCGCGGCTGGCACGGAACTGAAAATGATGATCCATAACCCAAAAAAAACATTCTTGGTCCGATTCTGAACTTCTGGCATCATTTGTTCCACCACTTGGAGGTTTCAGACATTGCGGGGAGCGGTAAACCTCGTATCAAGCCCTCCGGCAATGCTGTCATGCGAGTCCTTGCCCTCAGCTCTATTCTTTTCTGCTCAATCTTCGCATCGCTTATCATCCAGCGATTTATAAGGCACAAGCAGATCGTTTTCCCGCCCCTTTGGCCAATAACAGGGTTGACTGCAACCTCGCTAATCAGGACCATCAACCTTGACCAAGGAGCGGCAGGGCGAGCAGTAAATCAGAGAGAGTACCACGTTTGTGGCGCCCCGAATGTAAATGGGAGCGTGCGATCGCTTTTATCTGCTGCGCTGGCAAGAATTCCTGCGATAGCGGTCCATGATGGTAACGGGCCAGTCTTGACCGGAAACCGTCCCGAAAGCTTTAAGGCGCTGGAGTTTTTGGGGACCCAAAATGCGGGTCGCTTCTCAGCCCGTGGGCGAAGCATTGCCGCAAGGGATGGTCGATCCCAAAAAAGGAGCATCAGAAGAATGTTGGTACAGTGTACAATGCGGCTTCGCGGGAGAAGAGTTTCCCATAATAGACCGCGGCGATAGAGCAGAGTTTGGCCGGTCTCGAATGCCCTTAGGCTTACCTTGTCCTAAAGGAGAACCCATGTCGATTGAAGAAGTGCCACGGCAACCCAGCCCTATCCGCAAGAGTACACGCCGATGCTTCCTGAAAGGCGCCGCAACTTTGGCTATGACCGGGCCGGGACTGGCTTGGGCCGGAAAGAATCAAGCGAATCGAACTCAAAAATCGGTCTTGGCCTACGTCGGAACTTACAGCTCGCCGCAAGGCCCCGAGGGCGCGGCAGGCCGTGGCGAGGGCATTTACCTATTTGAAATGAACCCTACAACGGGTTCCTTGTCTTCCCGTAAACTCTTTTCCGATAGCTCGAACCCGTCGTGGTTGGCCCTTCACCCATCGAAAACTTGTTTGTACGCGGCGAATGAGACCACCACTTTCGGCAGGAACCATTCCGGCTCGGTCAGTGCATTTTCGCTGGATCGGTCCAATGGCAACTTAACGCTGCTCAATACAGTCAGCTCGGAGGGAGCCGGCCCAGCGCACCTGAGCGTCCATCCCTCTGGCAGGTATGTGCTGGTGGCAAACTATGCCGGAGGGACCATTGCCGTCCTGCCGATTGGCTCGAGAGGTGAACTGGGTCCAGCCACCGACGTCAAACACGACAAGGGAAAGGTAGGCCCAACCCATGCAACCAGCGCACCTCCTGGCAGTTTTGCCATCAGTGGACACGACTATCCTCACGCTCACATGATCCAGGCCGATCCGGCGGGCCGGCTCGTGCTCTCCAGCGATCTCGGAATGGACCGGATCTTGAGTTGGAAGTTCGATCAGCAAGAAGGCAAGCTCTTCCCCAATAGTCCAGCATCGGTATCACTAACCCCCGGCGATGGACCCCGGCACTTCACCTTCCATCCAAATGGCCGCTGGATGTATTCACTGCAGGAAGAGGGTTCGACCCTGGTTTTGTTCGACTATGACGCGACGGGCGGAAGGCTGACAGCGATGCAGACTGTTTCAAGCCTGCCACAGGGCTTCTCGGGTACCAATTTTGCTTCAGAGGTTCGGGTCTCGCCTGACGGCAAATTTGTTTATGCTGCCAACCGGCTGCACGATAGCATCAGCATCTTCTCCATCGGTAGGACGGGCAGGCTCACCTTTGAAGCCGAGGAATGGACCCGAGGCGATTATCCGCGTAGCTTCAGCATCGATCCCACCGGCAATTTCCTCTACTCATGCAATCAGCGGAGCGATGCCATCACCACCTTCCGCATCGACCGGAAGACCGGCAGCCTCCACTTTACCGGCCAATACACCCCGGTAGGCACTCCGGCGATCATCCTCTTTCTCGAGTAAACTCGGACTTAATTGGCAGAAACTCGACGCGTCGCCAGAGGAGAGCGAATGCTGAATCTAAATGACTTACGCGTCGAGTTACTGCAGAGAGATTTCCGGAGACATCTCCGGGTCGATCTGCCGCAGGAGGCCTGCAAGGCCCTTGAGCAGAGTAGTGCTCATACAATCCCCACCGGGCCAGAAGCGAGGTGGTAGGCCGGGGCGGACCGGTGGGTTTCCAATGCCAATCATTCCGTCAGTAGATCCTGGAAATAATCGTTCAGCAGACGGTTGCCTGGATCGTATTGCTTCCGAGCCTGCGCAAAAATCTTCAGGCGGTCTCCCAAGGCCTTCTGCGCGAAGGCTCGTGTAACGCCGTAAGTCTGATTCAGTAGCGGAAGCCCTCCGAAATTGCAGCAAAATTCGTTATACGCTTCCAAGAAAGGTTTCCATCCGTCGTTGCCAGTGGAAACCGGGTCCACGGTCATGACCGTCCCATCATAGGAGTAAGACAGCAACGAGTTTTGGTCTTTCAAAATGCGGTAGCCAACACTCAGCATGTTGGAGCGATACCCTTTCTGCCGGTAGTAATCCCTGCAGAATTGAAAATACTTGGGCAGGACGCTCGCGTAGCTTTCTTCGGGAAACGCCCACAGGCTGAAAGTGTAGCGGCTATCATTGGACACGGGCGGGTAATGGATAATCTGGTCGGTGGCGATGGTGTAGTCGCTCTTGATCAGATGGGTGAGCTTGAAGCGCCAGAAGGCGTTAAAATCGTCCACCGCTTTATAGCGGACGGTTGGATTGGCGATGTTCGCTTCGAGCCCGTGGCAGAACAGAGGCCCTGCCGTCCCCCACATGAAATTGCGCAGTTGCCAGACGTGGCGGGCCGGACTGCCCGTGGCGCCGGGATTATATTTTCGAAACTCAACAGTGATTAAATTGTCGAACGGAAAGGTGTAAAGCATCATTGATTCATTCCGGGCCCAAAGCTCGGATAGCTTCGTCACAAAGTCTTCCAGGCTGAACGTTTCATGGTAAACCGCCATCGGCAGGATGGGACGCACGCGAAACGTCGCTTCGTAGACCACCCCAAACAACCCGTAACTCGAACGGACCTTTTGTATCAGGTCATGCTGCTCCTCGGTCACTTCCAGGAGCTCGCCCGAAGGCAGAACCATCTTGATGTTTGACACATAGGAACCCACTTGGCCGAATTCGCCAGGCATGGAGCCGTCTTTCGTTCCGGCGCACGCCGCAGCGCCCACCGAAAGGCTGCCAATCTCGGTATTCACGTAAAACTGCAATTGGTGGTTTTCGAGTTCGTGTGCAATGTCGAAGTAGAGCGCCCCTGCCTGCGCCGTCACGTGGTCGCCCGAGATGCCCAGAATGCGGTTCATGTTGGTCATTTTGATGAGAGTGCCGCCATCGGCCACGCCGCAGCGCGCCGTGGAATGGTTGGAGCCTACAGCCCGGACCGGCGCGGGATACTTTGCCGGGTTTTTCAAAATGGCAATGATGTCCTCGACCGAGTTTGCCTCAACTAGAACTTGCGGATGCGAAACCAGATCCCCAAACCAATTCGTGACTTCAAGGTTCGCCATGGAAATGCTCCTTTTCTTGGCACAGTGAGGTATGGAATGAAGCCCATTTTCTATGTAATGGCGTTACTTGCGTGATGCGGCTCATTCTACGGGAAAGGGCGGTTGCCGGCAAAGAACCGGCTGACCCTGGCTTTCAAGATGGCGGTCAGCACCTTACGTGAAAGCGATACGTACCTGGGCGCCCAGTTCCGCCGACTGAGGACCCGGCTCGGGGCTCCGATCGCGATCAAGGCCATGGCCGCAAAGCTGGCCCGAATAGTCTATCGAATGCTCCGCTACGGGATGCAGTTCGTCGACCGAGGCGCGACGTTTTACGAAGCGCAACATCGTTGTCGGGAGATCAGCTCCCTCCAGCGGAAAGCCGCCAAACTGGGATTTCAACTCATCCAAGCCCTCCCAGCGTAAGCGGAGTTTCTGGAGAGTGCAGCGCGACAAAACAACAGATGTACTAGAACCGGTTTACCGTTCAGCCGTTTCTCACCGTGCGCGTCCATATCTTGAATGGCACGCTCGAACAATTCTGCCGCACCTGGCACGCGAATTTCCGGCCAACAGCTGCGGCGTGAGCACCCCACGCTCTTGCATACTCTCGTGCTGGATTATCTTCCCGGCGAAAAGCTGAAGATCTCCAGTTTGACACTTCAGAAACGGCTGTCCACTGGGCGGCTACGCCTGCGCGCGCGTCAGCACGTAATAAAATGTGTATTGGTTTCCTGCAGGCTCTAGATAGTTCTGCAGTCCGGCCAATAGATCGGGACTCAGTTCCGCAGAAACCCATTTCCCGATCATCGTATTAGCATCAATCATTCTGATTTCATCACGGCAGGCAGTTATATTTGTGAGTTGAGCGAATTCGTTTGTCGTCTGAATCTGGGACTCGTCGCTCACCAGCCCGAAACGGTATCGCACATCAATTTGCGCCCCCGATTCCTGGAAACTGAGATGAAATGCGACAGGGTTCAACTGGTTAAGCAGCGTGCTGTTCGGATGAGAGACAAAAACCAGGCTACCGTCCCAATCCCCTTGAAGTTGCGCGGCCGTGGGAGCGGTGGCGTGCGGATCGGCAAAGAGCAGGTTGTGATCTTCCACCGACATCTTCTCAAAAGGATAATTGTTTCGCGCCATGACAAACGTCGAAAACTCCACACCGTTCGGGAAGCTACCCAAGTGCATCACGCCGATGGCGTTGTCATCGTCAATCACCTTGATCGTGTCGTAGACCATCTTATAGGGGTCATTGAGGTAATTCAGCAGCAAGATCGAATCCCCCTTCTTGAAGTAGCGGCGGTTGTCATCGGGGTACGGCACTTGCCGCACACGAGGGTCTCCAGGCAGGGAATTGAGCTCATAATTTACCACGGTGCCGCTGGCGACTCCGTTCTCGATGCGATCGAAGCGCTTCCAGAAGCTTCCGCCTGCAAATACTCCACCGGTTTCTGCCACCGCCTCGCCCAAACCGGCATTGCGAACCCGCTCTTCCCATCCCAGCAACGTGTCTTTGGCGAACGATCCTTTCCAGAACGAATCGCGGAAGATACGTTTTTTCTGGAAGTCAAATCGCACCGCGCCGGTGTTTATCAGTTTCTCGATCGGCAGGGTAGGCGTATCGTGAAGGATGGCTTGAAGCTCTGTAGTGGGCCGCGTGCTGAAATAATCGGGCGTGTCGGCCCCGCGCAAGACTTCCTGGCGGACATCCTCGGAAAAGCTGCCAATATCCGGCGATAGAGGGTCGTATTGCCGCTGCACGAACTGCGCGGTGAATGCCAAGAAGCGCATCTGGCCTTGCAGTTGGAGCACGGGATCGCTCGTGCCCGTTACCTTGAATGAGGCCAAAAAACCCGCCAGATTCCCGGCGGCTGCGATATCCTCAAAAGTGCGAAATTTCATATAGCCAAGGCCGATGTGGTTTTGGGTGCCATCGGCCTGGCTCTCGTAAATGTGGACATAAAGGGTTGTATAGTCCTGAAGAATCTCGCGCAGCCCTAGCGGCCCCCCGCCCGCGTCCTTCTGCATGTACTTGCGGCCTTCAAAGACAAATTGCCGGCCTTTATCACTCCGGAATTCCATGTGGTAGCGCATTTCGGCTTCGCCGGTTGCAGAATTGACCCGTAAATAGTTAAACCTGCTGCTCACCGGGTCTACCGTAAAAATGGCCGGAGCTTGCCCCTGGAACTGGTCGAACGAGATCGTTCCGGAAATTGATGCCTCGTGCTCAGGGCCGTCAATGAATTCGTTCAGATCCCGCACCGTCATGCGCACGTCGAACTTGCAAGCGGCTGCGCCCTCCGGGGCGCCGGAAGGGGGGATGCGGTCAGCAATCGTTAGGTCCCCGGTTCGCCCGGGCGCAGGTATGGTGGCGCCTTCAAGGTACCATCCCACCATTTCCTCGTCGAAAGTCATGCCCAAGCCATCAGGCAGGTAAACATCCAGAAATGGTTGCATCAAGGTGTTCACCGGCAGCGCCTTCTGGTCTGTCCGGGAGATCACGTAGCAAAACCCAAACTGGCCGTTCTGATCACTATGAAGGATGCCGAGCGACTGGCCGCCCAACGCTGGCGGTAGGCCCCCAGGCAGCCCGGTAACATACTTCCCCACCATGAAGCCACTGGAGATTTTGCGAATCTCGTCGTGGAATGGCGTAAAGTCATTCAATTGGAAGTGGTCCTGCACAGAACTGGGTAGAACCAGGCCTTCCATCAATCCCATCAACTGGTAGCCCGCCTGCAAGCGGCCGTCGGGCTTCAGATCGAAGCGCAGGTAGGCGACACTGCCCGCATGGTTAGCATTTGAGACAACGTCCATGCGCCACACACCTTGCAGGTCTTCTTTGGATGGGACTGAACCTTCGGCGTATAAAGCGGCATGATCGTCGACGGTCATTTGATCGAAGCTGTACTGACGCGCCATGGGGAAGGTGAACAGGCGAACCCCGTTGGGGTAGACGCCCAGATAGACACGCCCGATCAACAGATCCGGGTTGATGACTTTGAAAATGTCGTAATAGCCTGTCCAAGGGAAGTCGAGGTAGCGCAGCAGGATATACTTGCCGGCTTCAAGCGTGCCCGTAGCCTTGTTGAGCGTGATCTCTTCCAAGGAGTTGCGAGCGTGAATGCGATTGTCCGTGTCGCTGGTGATGCCCACATAGTGGCCGTCCTGTTGATGGAATTCCTTCTTGAAACTGGTGAATAGCGCCGAAGACATGGCGTTCAGGATGTGTCCTTTCGGGAAGAAGCCCTTCCAGTAGCGGTCGTTTCGGATGGTGCGCGAGGCCAGATCAATCTGAGGCGTCCCGCCTTGATTCATCATCACATCGATCCCCAAGCTGGAGGAGCGCCGGAATAGAGGTTCCAACCGGTTTTCACTGTAGTTGATGACGTCAATCGCGCTGAGGGCCGCACCGGTGACCGCCCGATTGGGTGCGGGATAGTGATCACCCTGCATGTCCTGAATTTTCCGCTCGATATTACGTTCGGTGAGCGCAGAAATAGTGATGAAAGGATTGACGTTGAGGGCGGACGGGATCAGGGAGCCGTCGCTCACATAGAGGCCTTCATGGACGCTTCCATCACCGGCAAAAACCCTTCCAAATTCGTCCGCCGCGCCGTGCATGTAATCTTCGCCCATGGGGCATCCGCCAAGGGGATGGGCCGTGATTAGATGATGAGAATTAAAGATGCTCCAAAGAGGATTTTCGATGAAATTTGCCCGGAGCGCCCGCGCGTGCCGGCGCAATTCATCGTTAATGCGCGTGAAGACAATCTCCCGCCCTGCCCCATCCCACTCAATCTTCATGCGCCCATCCGGCTCGAACCAGGGAGCGTCAAAAATCATCGTTCCCCGGGCATCGTCGTGGCCCATCACCAGGTAGAGCATGGTATGGTTCAGGGCGCCGTCACGGCGGTAGGGATGCAACAGGTCGGCGTCAATTAACACGCGTTGCCGCTGGCCAGCCTCGTTGCCGGTCACGGTATCCTGACCTTGCAGGGCTGCGAACCCTGCCTTGGCGCCCATGATATAGGCGCTGGGGAAAGATAGATCCTCCACGGTAAAACGGTCTTCCACCGGAATATTGCCGCTGTAGGAGACAGCGCCCACAATGGTTGGGCCGGAGGGAGGCGCGTCACCCGCTTGAGGTGGCCGCAGGCCATACCCGAGAACATTCGTAACGTAGTCGCCGTTATAGGCCAAGCCGAAAAAATCGCCGTTGCCGCTGAAGCTTGTACCCAAAGCCGGCGAGACGGATAAGCCGTGCATTTCCGAGCGTAGCAATATCTCCGGGGAATTAATGGCGCCGGCCGAGAGCACGACGTTCTTCGCGTCGAGGGTGAACGGCTCATTGTTCAGGACGTCTTTGTAATGGTGCCCGTGGATCCTCCAGCCACCCCCGGAAAGTTTTTCGAGCCAGTCAACCTTGGTCTGGGTGTAAATCTCCGCCCCGGCATTCCGCGCCATGGGCAGGTAATTCATGTAGAGCGTGTTCTTGGCGCCAACGTTGCAACCCGTGATGCAGTCGCCACAATCGATGCAAGGCTTTTGCTCGACGCCGTAGGCGTTCGTACCATTCACGGAGAAGTTGACGGCAATGGTAAGTCCGTAGGCGTGCTTGTCAATCTCCTGCGCACGCCGGTCGAGGGCCTGAACCTTAGCGAGTTGCAGAGCACGAGGGTGCTGCGCCGGAGCGATCACCGAGCGGGCGCGGTTGTAATAGGGAAGCAGAACTTCCAGTGTAATCGAACGAGGCCACCCCGGAAGCTGGAAGACCTCCGGATCAGGAGTAATCGCCACGTTGGCATTGACCAGCGACGTACCGCCGAGACCGGAGCCTTTAATCACCGAGATGTCCTGGTAATTGAGGAATTCATAGAGTCCGAGCGGATTTGTGTCATTGCGGGCTGCTTGGAGAACCGTATCGATGCGGTCGGGAAAGTTTCCGACGGGCCACTCCCGCCCGCGTTCCAAGATGCAGAGTGCGGGCTTCGGAGTCAGGTTAGCTGTGGCAATTCGCGCCGCCGTAATAGCGCCACCATAGCCGGACCCAATTGCGACGAAGTCGTAAGAACTTTTTCTCTGGTCCCAATTGCAACTGAGCATGGCTTCTCCTTCACATTGGCTTGAGTGGGGCCCCTGCAAGGTTGGCGTTCATCGTAACGATCCCTTGCCTGTTGCTGCTGAAGCTGGCAAATCCTCTCTTCCTTGTCAGCCACACCCGCGTCTTGGGCATTCTTTCTTCTCTTACTCAGGCATGGCAGGACGGCGGAAGGTGACAAGTCATGCGGGCCTCGATACCGCAAGGGTTAGTCTGGGAGAATTGATCCGAACGGCGGTGCTTGACTTCCGGTCCGAGGCCAAATCCATCACCACCATCCCCCAGGGTTGTGCAAAGTGATCGTGCGTGTTGGCGGCGACCGAAGCGAGCTTCTGGTCCAGATTCTTTCGAAGCCGGATGAAGACAGGGTCTTTCGCCGTCGCGCCAGACTGTTGACTCATGAAGTCAAGCAATTGCGCCAGTGCCTCGCCCATCTCATGCATGGCGCTTGCCCACCAGGTAATCGCAATATAATCGTCCCGAATAGCCGGGACATAGGCCGGGTCGAATCCCCTTTCTTCTAGAATGGCCGGGAAATTTCCAGTTTCCCCTTGCAGCATTGATTGCCACGTGTCCTTTTCATACATCGGACGCAAACGGGCATCATTGAGAGGGCTGCCCGGCGGGATCAGGGAGGCCATTGCCTGGCGTCCCAGATTCTCGTAATCATTTTCCGGTCGAGCTTTCCCTTCAAAATCCAGGAAGAGGCTCCGGAAGAGTTCATCGCCGTAATGCGAGTTAGCGTAAATCGAGGCCTTTCCGAACGATGTGACGTTTTGTACGTGCTGCAGCTTGCCTGCCACCTCTTCCGTTGAAAGCAACGCGAGGGCCTCCGCGATCTGAAGATAGTTTTGAATGTTTGATATATCGCCGCGCTGGTGGAATTCAAAAAACCAACATTGGCTTGTCAAACTCGGAGCTTGCAGCACCGTCTTGGAGGAACGATAGGTGGCGGTGGCAAGAAAACTCGTGGCCAATACTTTCCTCAGCTTGGCACTGTCCTGGGTGAAGTTGCCGCTGGTGAACTGAATCTGGTTTGCACCTGCCTGGTCAGTAATCGTAACGGCGCCCGATTCCCGATCGACAATAATGGTTCCTTTCTGGAAAAGAGTGCTCACCGAACCATAATTGAATATTCCGAGCAGGTTTATCTTCAGCACCTTCTTGCCCTGACGCAGAGTGGAGAAGACGCTCTTCAGCGACTGGACGCCATTGGGGGCGGAGCTTTCGAGAGCGGTCAGGTCACCGCGCAGGGCATCACTAACGGCCTTCTTGCCGGTTGAATCCAGAACATCCAAATCGATCAAGTAGCTGAAGGCTGATGAAACTGTATCCAAAGAATCCAATTCGCCTTTTAAGGAAAGCTCAAGGTCCCGCTCAATTCCTACCTTTAAAGCTGCGGCGATGGTGGATATTTGGTCGTCGGTCAGGCCTGCCTGCTGAAACACACTCTTGTCAGGAACCGCGTCGGTGCTGACGGTTTGTAACACGCGCCGGATGAGGTCAAACTGACCGAAACTCGCCGACACGCCGAGATCAGCGGCAACGCTCAGGTCAAAGTCTGATCCCCGCTTCTTTTCGTATCCGAGCTGAAACTTCCGGTCGGCAAGCCGTTGTACCCGGACCTGATATTCGCCCGTCAGGGTGTATGCCGCGCACACGTTTAGGCAGGCTCCCTCCTGCACCGTGAGCGCGCCAAGAAGTGCAGGAGTGCCCAACGCCGCCAGCGGATTGACGGCGCTGAGAAGGCTGGCAGTGGCTGTGAACTTCAACGATCCGGTTCCCTCGACCGTCGCAACGCTCCCTGGCGTCATATATTCCACGTCCTCGAGGTCGCCGGGAATCACGAAATTCTGAAAGATGGTCTGAAGGGCGGGGGCGGCTTCCTCCGTGAGCGGAAAGAGCCTGTAATTCTTGAAGACAATGCCGGTTCCGTTAGCAAATCCAAACTGTAGGACGCCGTAGCTTTCGCTGACGCTTAAATCCAGCTTCGCTTCCAAACCCACGGAAAGGAACGCCTGGTTGTCCGGATCGGGGATGGGAATACTATCGCCGAAAATATCATCATCGGCGTCAAAAAGCCACTTTCCCTTAACGATTTCAAGAGTCCCCGACAACTGGGGATTGATGGTCAACTCAACGCCAGGGACGCCCAAACTGAAAGGCTGAGTAAAGGACACTCCAATCGACTGTGAGGTGAAAGGGTCCTGGCCGATTTGCATGCCGCGGAGGGGCTTCGTATTGTGTAATAGCGCGGCAATGGGCCCCGTATTCTTTAGATACTTCGAGAACATTGCGGCGACGTTCAGTTCGGGTGAGGCGTCGATGACAAGACCGAAGTTGTCGGTAAGGCTGATGGTCGGCATGTGCTTCCTTCCGGGCATCCTCTGGCGCCGGCTCGCCGAGGAGGAGAAACCTTGACTAAAGCGTCTTCATGTACTCAATCAGGTCCCACTTTTCGATGTCCTTAAGGTTCGTGCCGTAGGTATGACCAACGTTGGAATTGCCAGGGATACAGACCTGATACTGAAAGCCACTGCGCTCAGCGTCAGGGCCAGAGGTGATGAAGCCAACGTTCTTGGGATCATAAACGTCATAACCCGTGAAGAAGACAGTAGGCCGCTTGTCCGCAGGTTGTAGCAGGTCCCAAAGCGTCGGCACGGAGCCATTGTGGAGATAAGGCGCGCGCGCCCAGCAACCGTCGAGTGGCACATTGCTGTAGCCATTCGTCTTTCGGTAGGCATCAAACTTAAACGGCGGACCAAAGTTGATGGAGTGGAATTTGTCTACAAGTTGTTGGGTGAATGAGTCCAACCGGTGGCGGTCGGTGCCGATCACTTCAATGGGCGTTACTTGACCGTTCTGGGGAGCGCCGAAGGCGTGGCAGGAAGCGCATTCGCGCTCGTAGATGGTCTTACCTCGCGCCGCCTTTGCTTGGTCAATCGGAAACGGATATCGCGGTGGCTGGAGGTCGAGAAGAAAGTCCGTCACTTCTTTAAAGCTCGCGGGAATGACGGACTTGGGTGTAGCTCCTACTGCCATGGCGGCCGCATAATTACGTTCTTCGAGCTTGTTGTTGTTTCCGTCCCAGTGAAGCCACAGATTTTCGCGGGGCCGCTGATTCCAAATCTGCGGCAGGTCCACCGTGCCGATGGAGTGGTCATCGGAAAGATGGTAAACGTTAATCTTGGTGGGGTTGAAGGTGTCAACGCGGCCGCGTCCTTGTGGGGGCCGGCTCTCCTGCCACGCGTAGGCAGCCTTTTGCTCTAGCAACCCGTGCTTGGTTACGGGAATGATCATGAAGCGGTAGACAAGGCCCTCAAACCACGAAGTGTGGTGCACGTGTTGGATGGCATTCAGCACATTGGTCCCCGTAAAGCGCGGATCACTGGCGCATTCAAACAGGAAATGCTGGAAGGATTGAAGGTCGAGGGAGTGCGCCGGGGCGCCTAGAATCACTTTGGGTGTATCGGACGGTGACGTGCGGTAAGTGCCAGTGTGACACAGCGAGCAATTGGCCTCAAGGGCGGGATAGCCGATCCTGCGTAGTGAGAAACCGATGGGCAACTCCTGTCCTGGCTCAAAGATGAAACCGAAGGAGGCATATCCAGCCGGTCCCGGTAGCTTTTCCGGAAACATGGCAGGCAACACCTTCCAGATGTAATAAGGCAGCCGGCTTTGAGCGCTCAAGCCGATGGCTCCGTGCTTGAAGTGCTCTGCTGGCGTGGGCTGAATAGAGTCCGGTTCGGCCCGGAGCAAGTAGTACCACAACCCGTAGCCAACCAATCCCGCGACCACCAAAACAACTCCCAGCGCAGCTTTCACCCACGTGGAATGCCA
>Ga0207416_1001025_pt1 | contig 40510 bp, 42 predicted proteins | sample PaiPotPPM11metaG_FD_184107 | JGI IMG/M metagenome (GOLD analysis project Ga0207416, IMG submission 184107) | Iron sulfur acid spring bacterial and archeal communities from Banff, Canada, to study Microbial Dark Matter (Phase II) - Paint Pots PPM... ...
CACCGGCGCCGCGCTGAGTCGATCGACGGGCGGGACGAACGGAGGCGGCGTGGAACGGCTGAACGAGGGCGGGCTCGGCGCCGTGCGGGGCCGGGGCACGAAGCCGGTCGCCTCATCGACAGGCGGCACGTCGGCGGGCGAGGTGGCGACGGCGTACGGGCCTTCGCCTGCGAGCCGCGTGGGAGACCGGGCGGCGGCGTCCAGCGCCTCAATGAATGCGCCGCAGGTTGGATAGCGGTGGTCGGGGGCTTTGGCCAGCGCCGCGAGCAAGACCCGCTCTACCACGTTGCTCAGCTGCGGATTGCGGGCGCGCGGCATCGGCAGCGGCGCATGCGCCTGCTTCCAGGCCACATCCCACGGCGTGGCGCCGGTGAAGGGCACGCCGCCCGTCAGCAACTCGTAGGCGACGATGCCCAGCGCATACTCGTCCAGCCGGCCGTCCAGCGTCCCGTCCGGCGGCTGCTCGATCTGCTCAGGCGCCATATAGGGCGGCGAACCGATGCCCATGCCGGTCTCGGTGCCGGTGACGGACATGCCCTCGGCGCTCGCGCTCAGCAGCCGGGCGATGCCGAAATCGGCTACCACAGGCGTCCCGTCTGGCGTCAGCAGAATGTTGCTCGGCTTCACATCGCGATGGATAACGCCGTGTGCGTGGGCGAAGTCCAGCGCTTCCGCCACCGGGCGCAGCAGACGCACGACCTCGGCAACCGGCCAGCGTGTGCCGCTCAGCCGTTCGCGCAGTGTGCCCCCGCGGATGTAGCGGTAGGCGATGTAGGGTCGCCCGTCCTGCTCGCCGAATGCGTAGATCGGCAGAATGTGCGCATGCTCCAGCCGGGCGAGGATCTGGGCTTCGCGGCGAAAGCTCGCAAGGAAGCGCGGGTTGTCGGCCAGTTGCGGGCTGATGAGCTTGAGCGCCACCTCGCGGTCGAGGTCGGGCTGATACGCGTGGTAGACCCGTGCCATTCCTCCCTCGCCGAGCAGGCCGAGGATGCGGTATGCGCCGAACTCCGTTCCGGGGGAGAGAGCCATCGGCAGCCTCACGCCTGTGCTGGCGTATCGCCGCTACTCTATACCCCATTCCGCAACCATGCGAATGACGGCGTGAATGATGGCGCAGCGCCGTTGCCGCACACAACCCGGCTGCGCGCGGGCGCGGCGGAGCGCGATCGTGCGCCGGGCGGCGCCGCGCAGAACGTTCGAACCCACAGGCAGCCCGCGGGCTGGCGAGCATTGATTCAGTATGAACCTCGGCGGGGCCGGCGCGGCTAGCGCCGGGTGGACGCCGCGAGCGGCTGCAGCGCGGCGGTTCGGCGCTCGCAGCGCGTCGCCAGCACCTGGCGCTGGAGCAGGGCGATCAGCCGTTCCCGCTCGAGCGCCTGCGCCTGGGTTTCCATGTCGTAGTCCAGCATGACCGGGTCTCCCTGATGCTTCTGGTCGTTCCGCTCCGCTGCCGCGTGACTCGATGCTCGGCCATACGTCTCAGAATAATCTTCGTGTCGCAGGCGCCCGCTCTGTGCATGGCCATAGTCACAATTCGGGAACGAGTGGTTCGCGCCGTTCAGCACGCGGCGCCGCGGATCCGCTGCCGCCGCTGCACCGCTGCCCGTCATCGCTCTTCCGGCAGGCCGGCCGAACCGGATCGCCAGCCAGCGCCGGTGCTATGCTGCGCTTGCGGCGGCAGCACCCGCCGCCAGGAGCCGACGACCAATGACCACAACCGAACGCAGCGCCGTCGCAGCCTACGCCGACCGCATCGATGCCGTCGAGGAGCAGCGCCAGCGCCTCAGCGGCGGTCCGCCGCCGTCCGACCGCTGGGGCGGGCCGATGGCCAGGCTGTTTCGCGCCGATCCGCGCCGCGAGCTTGACGCGGCCACCGCCGCCATCGCCGCCTATCTGCGGCCCGACGACGTGCTGATCGACGCGGGCGGCGGCGCCGGCCGCATCGGCTTGCCGCTGGCGTTGCGCTGCCGCGAAGTCATCAACGTCGAGCCGTCGCCGGGCATGGGCGACGAGTTCGAGTCGCTGGCGCAGGAAGCGGGCATCGGCAACGCCCGCCTGATCCGCAAGGATTGGCTCGATGCAGAGGGGGTTCAGGGCGACGCGGCACTGGCCGCCCACGTCACCTACTTCGTGCGCGACATCGCCGGCTTCATCGCGCGCCTGCAGGCCGCGGCGCGCCGGCGCGCGATCCTGTTCATCGCCAGCCCGCCGCCGCCCGCGCGCAGCCGCCGGCTGTTCCAGCGCGTGTTCGGCGAGGAGCAGGTGCTGGTGCCGGGGCAGGCCGAGCTGTTGCCCGCGCTCTGGGAGCTGGGTATCCTGCCCGATGTTCAGGTGCTGCCCGGCATGCTGGAGCTGCCCGGCGCCCCTCCTGCGACGCGCGAGGAGGCGGTGCAGACGGCGCTGCGCACGGTGGCGCTCGGCATGGGCAGCGAACGGCGTGCGGCAACGCAACGCCGCATCGAGCAGGACTTCGCCGAGCTGTTTGAGGAGACGGCGCACGGATTCCGTCCCCGCTACGTTGACGACATCCGCGGCATCGTCGTCACCTGGGAAACGGCCAGGACGGACTGATCCGCCCGCGCATCGCGCCCGCCTACGCTCGCCGGCGCTCGCCGGGCTCGGCGTCTGTCTGCGGGCGTGGACGCACCGGCGGCTCGGCCACGTCGTCGGTCGGCCCATACAGCCGCACGCAGTTGTAGCCGGCGTTCTTGGCGCGGTAGACGGCCACATCGGCGCGGTGCAGCGCTGCCAGCGGCTCCTCGTTCGGCCGCATCGCCGCACCGCCCGCGCTGATCGTGCAGGCCACGCGCTGTCCATCGACCAGCAACTGCATCTCCTCGATCGTGGTCCGCAGACGTTCGAGCGCAACACTGGCGCCGTTCAGATCTGTGTACAGCAGGATGAGAAACTCGTCGCCGTCCCAGCGTGCTGCCCAATCGCCGCCGCGCATCGCTGCCCGCAACCGATCACTGATCGCCGCCAGCAGCCGATCGCCCGTGGCGTGGCCGTGGCGGTCGTTGATGTGACTGAGCTGATCCACATCCAGCTTGGCAAGCGCGATCGTCTGCCCCTCGCGCGAGGCCAGGCTGAATGCCTGCCGCAGCCGGTCAAGCGCGGCAGGGCGGTTGAGCAAGCCGGTCAGCGAGTCGAAGGCGGGCCGCTCCTGCGCCCGGTTGCCCTGCGCCTCCCAACGGCCGATCGCATACGCCACGTCGCGCATCAGCAGGCCGGCGTCGTCGGTGAAGTCCGTCGGCAGCGGGCGCAGATCGCCGTCTTCGAGATAGGTGCCGAGCGCCCGCCGCGCCAGCAGCACCGGCTCCAGCATGGCCCGAATTGCCCAGGCCGCCGCCGCCATGCCTGCCAGCACGGCCAGCAGCGCCACCAGCAGCTCCCAGCGGTGCAGGCGCAAGCCGTCCGGCTGCATCGCCAGCGCGCCGATCGCGGCCAGCAGCGGCAGCTGCATGGCGAGGGCGATCAGCAGCACGCGCGCGGCGTAACCGCGCGGCCAGGACAACCGCGCCATCTGGCGATACAGCCGCAGCGCCCGCGGCGGGTGCGTTCGGTCGGTGCGTGCGCTCAACTCAGCGTCACCAATCACCACGAGCGCCGCGGGTCGCAACACCTTGCACCGCGGCGCACCTTTCCAGGGTGTGCGCATTATACGCAGTATCGATCCGAACGCCACACAGAACAGATCAATCGGGCTAACCGACATAACCACGGACCAGCGGGCAGCGGCAATCCACTCTGCCGCTGCCCGCTGGTCCGATCGTCAGTGTGCTGCTCAGCGCCGCGAGGCGGATCGTCCGGCCGAACGCCGGGGCGGTTCCAGCCGGAAGCGCGTTGCGGCGCGGTTAGTGTCCGCGCCCGTGGCCGTTGCCGCCGTGGCCGTTGCCATTGCCGTTCGCGTTGCCGTTGCCATGGCCGCCCGGCGCGCCGCCGGTCGTCTCGCCGGAGCCGTCGCCCCCCGACGTGGTGGTTCCGGTCGGGGAGGCGTTGCTGCCGCTGCCCGAGGTCGTGCTGGCCGTCGAGGTCGCCGTTGAGCTGGCCGTGTCGGTGGCCGTCGCCGTGGCATCGCCGCCGTGCTGCCGTGCGTGCGCGGCCGCGCTCACGCAGGCGCCGTGGGCGCCGTCCGGGCCGTGCGGACAGTTGTGCGCAGCGCCCGAGTTGCCGGGATCGCTGTCGTCGGGGTCGTCGGGCGTCGCCGAGGCAGCATCGGTGCTGGTCGCCGTCGCGGTATTCGTCGCCGTGGCCGAGCCGCCCGAATCATCGGTGCTGGAAGCCGTGGCGCAGGGCGTGCCGTCGTCGCCGTTGTCCTGATGGCTGAGATAGGCCATTCCGGCATCGCCGCTCGTGGTGGTGCTGGTCGCCGTAGCCGTGTCCGTCGCGGTTGCCGTATCCGTCGATGTGGCACTGGCAACCGTACAGCCGGAACCATCGCCGTCGTCGGCACGGCTGGGCGTTTGCCCGAAGGCGAGCGAACCGATCACGAGCGCCAGAGCGGCCGCGCCGAGGGCCAGATACAGCCCGAGATCGCGCGGTCTGCGATGTGGGGCAGGTGCTGCTCTACGATCTGCCATGTCGGGAACCCTCTCCTGAGGCGCAGCCGAACCTGCCGGCTCGCCGGTCTCGCAGCAGGAAACAGGGAACCCATGACAGAGTTACGACGAAACGGTGTCGTTGTCGGCGCAGCGCAGCGACAGCTAAGAAACAGTAACGACGGCACGTATGCCCGTCATCTCTCATGCAAAGCTTTTCGCCATGTTGCGCTGCACAGTGGCCTGCGGCGCGCCGTCGATGTGATTGGTCGCCGCACAGTCGCGCAGGCGACCAGAACGCGCGGCGAACGCCCGGCGGCTGGAATGGCGATGAATCCGCCGTGCTGCTGCCCGCCACTGGCGCATCCGGCGCCGCCGCTGCGCCGGCCGTGTCTCAGCGCCCGGCGTGCATGGCGTCCAACGCGTCCTGCGTGGCGACGGCGATGGCGGCAGCGGGCGAGAGGCCACGCGCGGCCGCGCGGCGCAGATCGTCGAGCTTCACCGGCGCCAGCATGCCCGCGCCGCACGAGCAGCGCACATCGAACAGAAACTCGCCAGGTGGCGCGGGCGCCGGCCGCGCGACGAAGCTATGCCCCGCGGGCGCCGCGGGCGCCGCTCCCGGCGGCAGCGCTGTGCCGCGTACACGTGGCGCCGCGGCTGGTGCGGCTGCTGCCGGCTGAGCCGCGATATCGGGCGCAGCGCGGCTCCCACCCCCGCCAGCCGCGGCGGTTGTGCCGGTCGCAGGAATGCTGCCCGTCTCCGGCCTGGGCCGCGCCGGCGGCAGCGAACCGTCCGGCGGCAGCGGCCGCCCGTCGACGCCGAATTCAGCCGGCCTGGGCACGGGCGCGGCCGTGCTCGCAGCGTTGGCGGCGGCAGCGACGCCCGTGCCCGCACTGCTGTTCCCTGATTGTTCAGAAGTGGGAGAAATGGGAGGAGTGCGCGGCGCCGGCGCCGAGCCGTCCGGTGGCAGCGGGCGACCGTCCGGCGTGAACTCCGGGCGGCGCGGGCGGCTCTCCGGCGCAGGAGTGGAACGGGCGCTTGCTCGTCGCGGCGCGGGCGGCGGGGAAGGCGGGGGCGCCGCGTAGCCGCGGGTGCGGTTGGCCAGCGCGGCGTTCAATACGTCAAACACCTGGGCAGCGCCGCGCAGGGCGCCGCCACGCAGCCAACCGACCTTACGGCTCGCGGCCTCACCCGCACCGGAGCCGCCCTCCATGCCCGAGATATAGATCATCGACCCTTCGCCTGTGCGATCACGCCCTTCGCCGCATTCACCGGCACCGCGAAGCCGATACCGGAGAATTCGGAGGTGCCGTCCGTGTTGTCCAGCAGCGTGTTCACGCCGATCACTTCGCCGCGCCCGTTGATCAGCGGTCCGCCCGAATTTCCTGGGTTGATCGCCGCGTCCGACTGAATCAGGTGCTGCATGGTGCCGCCGTTGCCGTCGTCGAACGTGCGATCGACGCCGCTGATCACGCCTTCGGTGAGCGTCGCCTCGTAGCCGAGCGGATTGCCGATGGCCAGCACCGGATCGCCCACTCGCAGCGCGGCCGGATCGCCCAGCGTCGCCGGATGCAGCGAACTCGTCGGGGCGTTGATGCCGATCACCGCCAGATCGTCGGCGGCATCGGTGGCGAGCACGGTCGCTGGATAGCTCTTTCCGTCCGCGAGCGTGACCTGCACGCGGCTCGTGTTGTCGACGACATGGTTGTTCGTCAGGATATGACCGTTCGTGTCCAGCACGATGCCGCTGCCCTCGCCCTGGTCGCGCTGACGGCGCGTGACCGTCGTCGTATCAACCACCACGACGGAGGGCCGCACCGTATCGAAGATCGCCGCTGCATCGAGGCCGTTGCGCGCGGTCAGGCCGGCGCCCGTCAGCACGCCGCGGCCCGTACTGGATGAATGCGCGCTGCCGCCGCTGCTGCCGCCGAACGCCTGGGTCAGTCCGAACATCAACGCCGCCCCGGTGATGCCGCCCACGAGGGCGCCGATCAAGACCGCACTCCACCACAAGCCCCGCATGCCGCCCCTCCCCATGCCCGACGCCCCGTGTCAGACAGTAGACATTATAGGGTGTAGGGCGGATGGCGGAGGGCGCAGGGCCGGGAAGGCGGACGCACTGCTCGCCTCAGGCGCTGCCGTTGATCGACGTCCAACGGCAGCGCCTGAGGCGAACGAAACATCGCCTTCGGGCGATGATTGGCGACGGGGCGTCCTACACGCGGCGCAGCACGTCGTCGCGGTAGCCAACGGTGTGGCGCTGGCGGGTGAAGATCACCGGCGCCACCATCGCGGCCACCAGGTTCACGATGCCCGTGATGACATACAGCCAGCCGTTCGCGTCGGTGACACCCAGCGTGCCGCGCATTTGGTCGGCCGCGGCCAGCACGACGATGCCGAAGCCGAGCGCAACCACGCCCAGAAAGGCCATCGTGCCGCGGCCTGCGCCGGGCACAGCACCGGCAAGTACGAGCAACAGCCCGAAGACCAGCTCGATCACGCCGAGCAAGGCGGTGTGGTCGAAGCCGAGCACATTGACGATCTTCGCGTCGAACGTGTCGCTGCTCAGCCCGCCGCGCGCCATCGCCACGGCGCCCATGATCACGAAAAAGATGCCGAACGCCAGCGCCACCAGTTGCGCCGGACTCCAGGCCGCCCACACCACGCGCCGTTCGGCAACGGCGACATCCTCTTCACGCTCGAGCATTGCAACCTCCTCAAACGGCCGGCTATCCCGATTCCGGGCTGACGACCGCCTTCCCACGTCTACCATCGCCGTGAATGTGCGGATCGGCCATAACGCGCTGGACGGACGCCGCCCGCGCGCAGGGGGTAGGAAATGCGGGTTTGCGTCTGACTCCTACGGCTCCGCTGATGGCCACGGCTGAAACGCGGCCGATCGGGCGCGGTCTAGCGGACGGCGTGGCAATCCCCGCGGCGCCGGTAAGATGAGGCACATGAAACTCGCCCCGCAGCGAGCCCACGCCTCCGGCTCCGCCGGCTACGCCGAGCTGCTGCGCCAGCGCGACTTCGCCCTGCTGCTGGGCGGACAAACCGTCTCGCGGCTGGGCGACGGGTTGCAGATCGCGGCGCTCGCCTGGCTGACGCTGCAGCTCGGCGGCGCGGGCGCGGTCACGCTCACGGCGTTCGCCGCGAGCGTGCCCAGCCTCGCCTTCGGCCTGTTCGGCGGCGTCTACGCCGACCGCTGGGATCGTCGCCGCGTCATGCTCTTCTCCGACACGGCCCGCGGCCTGGCGGTCCTGATCGTGCCGCTGGCCGCGGCGGCGGGCGTACTTTCCGTCTGGCAGCTTGCCCTCGTGGCCGCGCTGCTGGCCAGCTTCGGCACGCTGGGCGACCCGGCGCGTACGGCGCTCTTGCCCGCGCTGGTGCGGCGCGACCAGCTCACGGCGGCCAACGCGTTGACCGGCGCGACGTTGCAGGCGAGCCTCTGGCTGGGTCCGGCCTTCCTCGGCCTGCTGCTGCGCTTCGTGGCGATGAAGGACGTCTTCACGATCGACGCGGGCAGCTTCGCCGTGGCGCTGTTCACCACACTGCTGATTTACTACCGGCGGCCGCAGGCTGCAGCGCCGCGACGGCGCAGCGTGCTGGCCGAGGCCGCCGAAGGGCTGGGCGCGGTGCGCGGTGACCTGCTGCTCTGGCTGCCGACCGTCGTCTTCGCGCTGGGCATCGTCTTTGCCGCCGGCGTGCGCCAGGTGGCGCTGCCGGTGCTGGTGCGCGACCGGCTGCACCAGAACGCGCAGGCGTTCGGGCTGATGCTCGGCGCCGCCGGCGTGGGCGAGGTGCTGGGCAACGTGCTGATCGGCCGCGTTGCCATCCACGCTCAGGGCACGGCCACCACGCTGGGCTGGCTGCTGCTGGGCCTGCTGCGAGCGCCGCTGGGGCTGGTGCCGGCCTGGCAGCCGGGCGCGGCGCTGCTTTTCGCCACGGGCGGCGTCTCGGCGCTGACTGACGTGCCGATGATCTCGCTGATGCAGCAGCGCTCACCGGAGGCGCAGCTCGGCCGCGTGCTGGCGCTGTGGCGCACGCTGATCTACGGCTCCGGCGCGATCGCGGCGCCGTTCGTGGGAGCGTTGCTGAGCGTGCTGCCGGTGGAGGCGGTCTTTGCCGTCTGCGGTCTGCTCACTGCCGCGATCGGCGGCGGCGGTGCGCTGGTCTGCTGGAAAAAGGAGCGCGGAGCGTAGGCTATGCTGAGTGCAGATTGGCTCGCGTTTTAGCTGTCGGTGCGGAGAGAATCATGACGACGCGGGAAGCGCTCTATCACCTGATCGATGAACTGCCCGACGAGGCGCTGCCCGAGGCCGAGCGCTCGCTGGAAGCTTTGCAGCAGCGGCGCAATCGCGGCCTGCCGCGTGTGCTGGCCGAAGCGCCACCTGACGATGAGCCGGAGACCGAGGAAGACCGAGCCGCTGTGGCCGAGGCGTGGGCGGACTATCGAGCCGGCCGCGTTGTAAGCCACGAGGAAATGCAGCGCGAGTTCGGCGCGTGAGCTGGGAAATCGTGTGGACGGAGCACGCACAAAGAGATATGCGGCACTTGAATCGAGAGGTCGCATCACGCGTTCTGCGCGCCGTTAACCGGTTCGCCGAAACCGAACGCGGCGATCTGCGGAAACTCGGGGGCGAGGATGAGGAGTGGGCGTTGCGTGTCGGCGTCTGGCGAGTGCGGTTCAGCTACGACCGCGAGCGCAATGCGGTCATCCTGCTGCAGGTGCTTCCGCGTCGCGATGTATATCGCCGGTAAGTGAGCAGGCCATGCTTGCGGTCGTCATCTTCTGTTTCATGCTCTTCGCCTTCATCTCCTTGCATCTGCCGCTCGATGGCCGGCGCTGGCTGGCAATCGCCTCTTTCGGCGTCTGCTGGCGGTTGCACTGCTCGCTTCGGGCGCGGCGCTCGTCGCCCTGCCCACCATGCACAGCAACATGCTGATTCTCGTCGCTGCCGGCTGCTGGTGCGCCAGCCTCGCTGCGGGCGGGCGGCAGTTGCTGCGGTCCGCCCGCTGAGCGTCGCGCTATACTGCGGCTGACCGTCGCATCTCTCTCGCGGAGCAGCACGATGCCCAGAGCGATCGATATTCACGTTCACGCGCCGGCGCGGCCGGGCAGCAGCGAGGCGATCGCCCGAGAACGGCAGATGGCGCAGTACTTTCGCGGCGAAAAGACACCCACCGACCCGGAGGAGTTCTACCAGTACTACAAAGACCGCGACATGCTCGCCTGCATCCTCTGGATCGACGAGCGCAGCCAGTCGGGCAACGACAGCGGCCGCTCCAACGACTGGATGGCCGAGCTGCAGACGAGACACCCGGAGCAGTTTATCGGTTTCGGCAGCGTGGACCCGCACACCGGCGCCCTTGCCATGCGAGAGGCGCGGCGCTGCATCGAGCAGCTGGGCCTGCGCGGCTTCAAGTTCCACCCCACCACACAGCGCTTCGAGGCGAACGACCCGAAATTCTATCCGCTGTGGGAGACGATCGCCGCGCTCGGCGTACCCGCGCTGTTCCATACCGGCCAGACCGGCGTCGGCGCCGGCACGCCCGGCCAGGGCGGCTACAAGAACAAATACTCGCGCCCCTATCCCTACTTCGACGACCTGGCCGCCGACTTCCCCAATCTCACGATCATCATGGCCCACCCCTCCTTCCCCTGGGTGGACGAGCAGCTTTCGGTCGCCAATCTGAAGACGAACGTCTACATCGACCTCTCCGGCTGGTCGCCCAGGTATTTCAGCCAGAACCTGGTGCAGTACTGCAGCACGCTGTTGCAGGACCGCACGCTCTACGGCAGCGACTTCCCCGCGATCACGCCCGACCGCTGGCTGCGCGACTTCGAGGCCGCGCCCTTCCCCGACGCCGTGCGCCCCAAGATCCTGCTGGAAAACGCGAAGAGGCTGCTGAAGCTGGAGTTCTGAGGCGCCTGACTGTGGGGACGACCCGTCCCGGCGGCAGCGAGACGATCGGCCCAGCCAGCGCCTTGCGGATGAGCGCGTGGCGGCGTTCACCCGAATGGGTCGGGCACGTCTCATTCGACTGGCACGACGCGGCTAACCTGTCCGCGTGATGAGTACCGTCTGCATACACGCTACCGTGAAACAGCCAGATACGGGACAGCCGTGCGTCGAATGGTGCGATGCGCGCCCTCGTGCCTGCGCAAGGAGAGTGTAGCCATGACAGTGGAAAACACCATGTACAGCGGTCTGACCCCCGGCACGCCAGTCTTCACAATGGACGGCGACAAGATCGGCACGATCAAGGAAGTGCGCGACCGCTTCTTCAAGGTCGATGCCTCGATGCAGTCCGACTACTGGCTTGCAACCGACTGCATTCGCACCGCCTCGGCCAGCCAGGTGCAGCTCAGCTTCGACAAGGGCCACCTGGGCGATTACAAGGTGGACGGCCCGCCCAGGGCGTAGCCGCCGGCACCTCCGTCGCTCCGGCCCCTCGGCGAAGACCGCCGAGGGGCCTTTCCCGTGCAAAGGCACGGGTCTGCCCCTCCACCCGCTGCTGTCTCGGCGGTTGTGCCCAGGCTCACATGGGCGCGGTCACGGCGATCACGGTGCGGCAGCCCGCCTGGCTCCTATGCTGATCTCAAGCAGATTATGCCGGCCACCCGGTTGCCGGCGCGATCGCGGCGGGAGGTGCTGAGTGGAGCACGGCGACTTGCAACACACCGAAGTGGGTTTCACCGCGCGGCGTCCGGTGAAGCACAGCCGCACGCGGCGGCTGATGCTGGCTGGCGGCGCCGTCGTGGCCGCGTTTGTGCTGGGCGCGGGCGGCCTGTTGGGCTGGCAGAAGCTGACCCGGCAGTCGGCGAAAGCCAGCATCGCCCCGGCGCCGGCGAGCGCAACGCACAACGGACAGCCCCAGTTCAACGTGCCCTTCGGCGGCACGAACCCGCTGCCGTGCAGCGGCGACGCCCGTCCGCCGATCACGATCAAGGGCCACGCGCTGCCGGTTTGCCCGCCCGGCGCGTAGAGCGATGCGACGCCGAGCGCTGCGCTGTTCTAACGAGGCGGGGCTTCGAAACTTAACTACACCCGCGACCCGTCAACTGGTCGCCCATACCGATTTCGCGGCCGCGGCAGGAGAATGTTCGCGCTGCGCAGGCCGCGTCGAGCGGCGGAAAAGGAGGCGCCATGCGTCAGGTCCACAGCCTTACCGCGCGCACCCGTCGGCTCGTCCTGGCGGCGATGCTGGTGCCGGCCGCCTTCGCGCTCGCCTTCATGTTGCTGGAGCTGGGCAGCGCTGCGTAGCCGCGTCGGCGCCGCGCAGTGCTGCTCCGAATTCCAAAAGCTGCAACGTTTTCTATATCCGGCGATGGTGAAAGTTCCTTTGCAGTACACTAGGCTGGCGTTCGTAACCGACTCGCAACGACCGCCTGGAGCCGTGCCGCGGTCAGTTCACGCTGGCATTCCTCGCGATGGCCGGGACGCGAGCCGCGGCGGCCGCGGCGGGGCGCGACGATGACCTTGCTCGACTTCCCACGAGTGCCTCTGGCAGGCGGCTCACCCATGCCGCCGCGCGCTGTTGAGGAACGGAGACTGGCGCCGGCTCTGACGGGCGATGCGGCAGCGCGGCGCCACTTTGTGCAAACCGCCTGCATCCTGCGGCGGCTGCAGCACCCACACATCGCCGCCATCTATTCCGTGGACGAGCGGGGCAACCCGCCTTCCTACCGCGTCGAGTGCCTGCGCGGCGATTCGCTGGCCAGTCTGGCGATTGCGGCGGGCGGGTTCCCGGTCACGCGTGCGGTGCAACTGCTGCGGCCGCTCTGCGCCGCGGTCGATGCACTGCACGACGAGGGGTTGCTCTGTCGCCGGCTGGAGAACCAAGCGCTGTTGGAGCCCTCTGGCCGGGTCGTGCTGCGCGAGACCGGCATCGCGCCAGCATGTCCCGGCGAAGTTGCCGGCGTCGAGGACGACATTCGCGGGCTCGGCGCGCTCGCCTGCACGCTGATCACGGGCGAGGCGCCGCCCCCTGAGACGGCCGTCGCCGGCGTTCTGCTGCGTGCACGGCGATCTCCGCCGCCCGCGGCCGCGTGTGCGGCGATCCTGATGGCGCTCGCGCCCGATCCCGCGGCGCGGCCGCCCTCGGCCAGCGCCTTTCTCGCCCTGTTCGACGGCAGTTGGCCGCTCTCTGCCGCGGCGCTCGCTGTCGAGCCGCTGCCCGCGCCTGCCGCGCCGGCGCCGATCGTCACGCCTGCAACCGGCGAACTCGCATCGCCCGAACCGCGGCTCGTGCCGGTGCGTCTCGCGGGCACTGCGCAGGCGCCGCCGATCGATCGCGTGGCTGCCGCGGCTGCGGCGCCCGCGCCCGCCCGGCGCCGGCGCGACGGCTGGACGACCAACGCCGTCGCCGCGCTGATGTGGGTCGCGACCGTGGCGGGCGTGGGCGCCGCTGTCGTTCACTATGCCGGGGGGCGCGGCAACTCGCGGACGTATGCGATCGCCAGACCCGGCACTCCGGCGCCAGAGCTGTCGTTCCCTGCCGTACCCGGGTTCGCCGAACGCGCCCCGACCGCGACGCCCGCGCCCGCTGCGCCGCCGCAGCCGTGATGGAGTGTCCGGACGCTGAGCATGCCCCGCGGAGCCGGTCCGGCTGACTCGCGAGGCTATGCGCGGATAAGCGCAGCGGGCCGACGTTCTGCCGGCCCGCTGCGTTGCTATTCGATTGTGGGGCGAGGGGCGACGCGGCCGCTGTGGCCGCGGCGCGGCGCTTACCAGCGGTCGTTGCGGCGGCCGCCGCCACTGCCGTAGGAGCCGCCGCCGCCACTGCCGCCCTGCACGTTGCGGAAGCAGTCCGAGCAGTACACGGGCTTGTCGCCGCGCGGCTGGAAGGGCACGCGGGCCTCCTGGCCGCAGCTCGCACAGGTAGCGGTGAAGAACTCGCGCGGGCCGGAGCTGTAGCCGCCGCCACCCGAGCCGTAGCTGCTGCCGCCCGAGTAGCCGTCGCGGCTGGCACGGCGCGCCGAGCGGCACGTTGGGCAGCGGCGGGGCTCGTTCGTGAAGCCCTTCTGGGCATGGAACTCCTGCTCGCCCGCCGTAAAGACGAACTCGCTGCCGCACTCGACACAGGTCAGGGATTTGTCTGCGAAGGTGGTCACTCGATGACCCTCCAATATGGTGTGGTACCGGTCCGGTCATCGAGCATGCGGCGAGGAGCTGGCTGCCCCTTCGCAGAGCCTCTGGCTGGAAGACGTACCGATCGCAGCCTAGCACACTCGCGACAGTTGCGCACTACTGCAATAGAAGGCATTTCACGTGTCTGAGTAACATATTCACTCAATAGACACAGCTCTACGCCGCACGTCCATTGTCGCGGGCGCTCAGCCGCGCTGAGCGCCCGCGGGGCGATCCACGCGGTGTACACCGTGTCGCAACCCACTCTTCCGGCCGCCTCCGCCCCGATCGGCCTTCGAAGCTGCTGCGCCGTGCGCCGCCGGCCGATACTGCACCGTGAACGGTTGAGCGCATCGCGGCAGGGAGGCCAGCGTGCAGAACGGCCGCGGGCGATCGCGCACGATTCGCCGGGGCATCGTCCTTGCGATCGCCGGCAGCGCGGGCATCGGCGTCGGCGTGGCCGTCGGACTCGTCGCTCTGTTCTTCGGGCTCTCCTCCCGGCCGGATCAGAGTGCCTCTGCCGGCGCGGCGCTGCTCGGCAGGCGCGCGACCCTGTCCGCAATAGCGACGGCAACGCCCTCCCCTGCCAGTGAGCCGGCAACACCAACGCCAGCAGTCACGGCAACCGCGGCAGCGGCGCCCGCCTCATCGGCGGCTTCGCGGCCGCCTCCATCAGCCGGTAACGCCGCGCCGGCTGGCGCCGATCCGTTTGCAAACCTGACGCTCGAACAGAAGGTCGGGCAGCTCTTCATGCTCGGCTTTGACGGTACGGATGGCAGCGGTGCGGTCGCGGCGCTGGTGCAGCGGGCGCACGCGGGCAACGTGCTCATCCTCGGGCAGAACGCGCGTGATCCGCTGCAATTGCGCGAGTTGACCGACGCCTTGCAGGCACAGGCGCGGCAGGCCAACGGCATCCCGCTGCTCGTCGCGGTCGACCAGGAAGGTGGCGACGCGCAGCCGCTGCCGTCGCCTTTCTGGACCGCGCTGCCGAGCGCGGCGCAACTGGCTGCCGGCAACACGGCGCCGCAAATCGCGGCGTGGGGCCAGCGCGCTGGCAACGACCTCTTGCGGGCCGGCGTCAATCTGGATCTGGCGCCGGTGCTAGACGTGAACGACAGCGGACAGGCGACCGGCGTTGGCACGCGCGCCTTCGGTGCCGATCCGGCCACGGTCAGCGCCGCCGGTCTCGCCTTCATGCGGGGCCTGCACGCGGCCGGCGTGATCGCCGCGGTCGCGCACTTTCCCGGCCTCGGCGGCGCCATGCTCGACCCGCGCACGGGGCTGCCCGTCGATGGCGGCTCCGATGCGCAGCTACGCGCTGTCGGCCTGCCGCCGTTCGCCGACGCCGTGCGGGCCGGCGCCGATGCGGTGCTGGTGGGCGATGGCGTCTACCCGGCCTGGGATGCCTACGCCCCGGCGCTGTTCTCGCAGCGTATCGTGACGGGGCTGCTGCGCAACGAGTTGGGGTATCAGGGCGTGGTGATCAGCGACGATCTGACAGCGGCTGCGCTCCGCCGGCGCTGGGCGCCGGGCGATGCGGCGGTAAAGGCGCTGGAGGCGGGCGCCGATCTGCTGCTGATCTCCGGCCCGGCGGCCGACCAGGCCGCGGCGATGGACGGCGTGCTCGCGGCCGTGAAGGATGGCCGCATCCCGCGGGCGCAGATCGACGCCTCCGTGGCCCGCGTGATCGCGCTGAAGCTGCGCTACGGCGTCGGGCGGTAGCCGGGGCCGGGACGCCTACCGACCCGTTCCGGAGATCCTGCGGGTCGAGCGCCGTGCCCGGCGCAACGCCATGGGCTGCAGCCGGCCGCGCACAATCGGAGCCGGCTTGCCGCTCGCGGGCGGCGGGAGCGGGTCGCCCGCGGCCGGCTGGCCCGCCGCCAGTTGATAGGCCTGAATGTAGCCCGCAACGTACTGATCCATTTCGTCGCTGCGAGCGCGGGGTTGGCTGCGGCGGCAGGCCAGCAGCGCGGAATCGCCGGCGAACGCGGTGAGACCGGGAAGATCGTCAAGCAGGCGATTGCGGCGGCGGTGCTCCCTGGCATCCTTCGCACCGCTGGTGTACCCCGCCTGAAACGCTGGCGTTTTGCCTGTGAAGTCTGGTAGCGACACCATCGTGCACGTGGCCTCCGCGCTTTCTCCTCGAATATAGTACAAATGTTCTGTTTGTGCAAGTCAAGGCTCTGGCTTCCGCTCCGCCGCCTGACGGACGGCCTTGCCGTTCACCGTGGTACATCCGACACCGACGACACCGATCGCGCCGAAGCATCTGCAAACGGAGAAGGTTCGCCGCCCTGCGCCCTGCGCCCTATTCCCTATACTGGACCGGGCGTTTAGCCGCGAGGTGAGGGGCGATGGCGACACAGGAGCTGCGCGTCGGCGTGGTCGGCGCCGGCGACAATACGCGCAAGCTGCACATTCCGCGACTGCAGGCGATCGACGGCGTCGAGGTCGTGAGCGTGGCGAATCGCAGCCGCGCCTCGGGCGAGCGCGTGGCGCAGCAGTTCAATATTCCGACGGTGTATGACCACTGGCGGGCGCTGGTCGAGGCGCCGGACACCAACGCGGTCATGATCGGCACCTGGCCGTATCTGCACTGCCCGGTGACGCTTGCCGCGCTGGCCGCGGGCAAACACGTGCTCACGGAGGCGCGTATGGCGATGGACGCCGCGCAGGCGCGGCAGATGCTCGCCGCCTCGCGCGAGCATCCGGATCTGACCTGCATGGTCGTACCGTCGCCGTTCACGTTCACGGTCGACGCCGCGATCAAACAACGCGTCTCCGAGGGCTATCTCGGCCAGATCGTCGGCCTGAACGTGCATGCCGGCGGCGGCTTCGCCGAGTTCGGCGGACCGTTGCAGTGGCGCCACAACCGCGACCTCAGCGGCTTCAATACGATGTTCATGGGCATCTGGTACGAGTCGGTCATGCGCTGGGTCGGCGAAGCGACGCGCGTGATGGCCCGTGCCAACGTGGTGGTCAAAGAACGCGTCGATCAGGAGACTGGCGAGCGGCGTCCGGTGACGATTCCCGATCACCTGGAGATCATCGCGGATATGGCCTGCGGCGGCATTGCGCACTTCCAGTTCAGCGCCGTGGCCGGCCTGATGCGGCCAACAGAGGCGTGGCTCTGGGGCACGGAGGGCACGCTGCGCTACGAGCAGGCGACGCGCGCGCTCTGCGGTGGCCGGCGCGCCGACAAGGAGCTGGTGCCGATCGAGATTCCGCCGGAGCAGCAGGGCGCCTGGCACGTCGAGGAAGACTTTGTCGCGGCCGTGCGCGGCCAACAGCCGGTGCGGCTGACCAGCTTTGAAGACGGTGTGCGCTACATGGAGTTCAGCGAGGCCGTGGCCCGCAGCGCCGCCAGCGGCCAGGCGGTGTCGCTGCCCCTGCTCGGCGGGTAGAGCGGCCCTCATCGCCCCCGATCCCTCTGCTCTCCCGCACACACGAGGCACGCCGGGTCTTGAGCGCGCGAGCCGCGTACAGACACCGGCCCTCAGCGTGACCGTGCGCGGCCTGCCGGCGGCAGATCTCCCAAACATCGGTGTGGGGGAGAAGGCGTAGGGGGCTTTGAGCCCGTTGCTTGCTACCCCGGCAGTTTCGGATAGAACGGCCCGCCCAGCGACACGTCGGGGATGGTCATCTGGCCGAGATTGGTGACGCGCTCCACGCGGTTGTTGGCGAAGGCGAAGGCGAGGCGTGAGAAGGCCGTGCCGACATTGCCGCGCCGCGTCTCAACCGGGCTGAGCGCGTCAATCACGATCGCGTACGGCTCCTGCGCCTCGGCCACATGCACGATGCGGTACCACAGCCGCCGGTAGGCCTGCTTTGTGCGCTGCGCCTGCTGCTCGACCGCCGCGATGCCCTCCCAGGTGCCGGCGGCGGGGTGCGGCTCGCTCAGTGTGTAGATGATCTCCGGCGTCGAGAGTTGGCGCAGCCGCTCGCCGTCGGCCCGCACCAGCGCATCGACCCACGCGGCGGCCAACGCGACCTTCGGCTCCAGCGCCTTCGGCAGCGTGGCGCCGGGCGCCAGCTCGTACGGCGCCTCTTCTTTTGGCGCATCGTCCGTGAACACCGCCTCCCAGCCGTCGTCCAGCTTCACGGTTTCGAGAACGTGGTGGATCACCAGCCGCCGCAGACCGCGCACGCCCTGCAGCTCGCGCATCAGGCTGCCGAGCGCCGTCTCCGAGGGCAGGGCGGCCTGAAAGCCCAGTTCGAACTCGCCGGTGACGCGGTCGGCGCGCAGCACGTAAGGCGAGGCGCTCAGGATGGCGAGGATCTCCGGCAGCGCCGCCAACTCCGTTTGTACGAAGCCGAAGACTTCAGTGGTGAGGCCAAGCTGCGCCAGGTTCGGCAAGGCACGGCAGCGGAGCAGCTCGGTGTCGCGCAGACGGTTGAGCCGCGTGGCCGCGGTCATGCCCGAGACGCCGAGCTGCTTGCCCAGCGCGGCGTACGAAACGCGCGGGTCGATCTGCAATTCCTCGATAATGCGCCGGTCGAGATCGTCCATTCCCAATCCTGGCGGCCTGGTGGCTGGCGAATCGGCACACGTGCCGCGAAAAAAGTCTAGCATGCGCCTTTCGAGGCATTGAATGGCTCGTCGCGCAGCGCGCCTAACCCCGCTTCGGCTGAAGCCGAATCTCCCTTCCCCACAGGGGAAGGGTTACCGTTCGAGGGATGCGAAGGGTGGGAGACCAGCCGGCCGCGTGTCCCGCAGGGACACCCGCACCCCGCCGCCGTCGCACGGTGCTGGGAACGCTCCAGAAGTCCCTTCCCGTTTCGGGAAGGGACAGACTTCCCGCTAGGGAAGTCAGGGTTAGGTGCCCCGCCAGTCCGCGGCCCCGAGAACGCTCTCCGAACGCGGCGGTGTTGCGCTTCGCAAGCAGTGCACGAGAATGGCTTGCGAGTTCGGCGCGCGCAGCGTGGCTTTGCTTGACAATGTTGCGGTCGCTCAGTATGCTCGCGCCGTTCCGCGCCCCGTGACTGCCGCGGAACGTGCACGCAACCCGGCGGGGGCGGCGGAAGAGCGGAGAGGGCAGGCGCCGCGCGGGCCAGCGCCGGTATCGCGCGGAGCGCGATGTGAAATCGAGGAGAGAACGATGGCCGATCGGTTACAGCGTCTGATTTCCCGGCGACGGTTCGTCCGCGGCACGGCCTCGATGAGCGCCGGTCTGTTCGGCCTGGCGATCGCCGGCTGCAGCAGCAGTAACAACAACGGCAACAACAAGAAGGCAAACACCAGCGCGCCGCCCGCGGCCAGCCAGGCCGCAGCGGCCACGACCGTCGCGGCCACACGCGCGGCCACGGCTGCCGCCGGTGCCTCGCCCGCGGCTTCGGCCGCTGCCTCGCCCGCCGCGGCTCGCAGCCCTGCCGCAAGCAATCTCAAGCTGTCCGGCGACGTAGGTATGGGCTTCATCTCATCGTTTACCGGGCCGCTGGCGCCGATCTACGCCGAGTTCGTGGCCGGCGCCAAGCTCGCGGTCGACGAGATCAACGGCCAGGGCGGCATCGGCGGCGCCAAGCTGACGCTGGAACAGGCCGACGATCAGTCGAACCCGGCGCAGGTGCCCGCCGCCGCGCTGGGCGTGGTGGACAAGAAGCTGCACTTCTGCATCGGGCCGATCGGCTCGAACGCGATCAGCGCCTCGCCCGCGCTCAACCAGGCGAAGATCATCCAGTGCGGCTACTCCGACAACCCTGAGCTGGCCGACGCGGCCAAGTTCCCTTACTCATTCCGTTTCGTCTGGTCGGCCGAGCAGTCGTCCAAGCTGCTGGTCGATTACTTCACCGAGCAGCTCAAGCTCACCAAGATCGCGATTCTGGCCGAGAACACCGTCTACGGCCAGACCGACGCGCCCACCACCGCCAAGTACATGGACAGCCTGAGCCTGAAGCCGACGGTGAACGAGTACTTCCAGCCCGGCACGGCGGACTTCACGCCGCTGCTGCGCAAGGTGCAGGACGCGGGCAGCCAGGCGATCGTCTGGTGGACGCAGGGCGGGCCGGAAGGCATCACCGTCCTCAAGAACATGAACGATATCAAGCTGGACATGCCGATCGCCGGCATCGGCCTCGGGCCGGCAGCGGCGGTCAAGGGCGTCGTGCCCGACACGCTGCTGGACAAGACGCTAACGGTGTACTGGAAGCGGCTGACCTACAGCGACGCGGAGCCGATCTCGCAGAAGGTCAAGGACTGGAATCAGCGTCTTGCAAACGCCGGCGGCCTGGGCAAGATCGGCAGCGGCGGCACCTCGCCCTTCTACGACTTCGTCTATTACATGAAGGCCGGGATCGAAGCGACCGGCGGTACGGACAGCACCGCCATCGCCAAGTACATGGAATCGACGCCGTATGACGGCATCGTCGCGAACTTCGACGGCATCACGGCGAAGGACCACACGATCGTCAAGGACGGCGCCATCAGCCTGGGCACGCTCAGCTCGTGGAACGCGACGGATAAGGTCTTCTTGAAGCGGCCGGCGGGGCTGTGAGGCGCGGCCCTCATCCTCACCCCCGTCCCCTCTCCTTCCCCCAATCATCCAGATCGCGCGGAGCGCGATGTCGAAGAGGGAAGGAGAGGGGCGATCCTGGGTGGGAGCGTTCCGGGAGGCGTCGGGGTAGCGAAGCGTCGTGGATCGCGCCTGCGGGCGCGAGGGGCGCACGGCGTGCGCCCCTGCAAGTGGCTGAGATGCGGCGCCTTCAGCCCCAATCCTCAGTATTGAGATCTCCCCTTCCCCTATTATTGGGGGAAGGGGTGGGGGATGGGGGCCGGTGAACTCCTTCCTCACTGATGTCTTCATTCCCGCGCTGGGGATCGGCGCGCTGTATGGACTTGTCGGGATCAGTTTCAACCTGATCTTCGCGCCGGCCGGCACCTTCAACTTCGCCCAGGGCCAGATCGTGATGCTCGGCGGCCTGCTGGCGCTGAGCTTCTACCAGCAGAACGGCTGGCCGGTGCTGCTCGCGCTGGTCGCCGTGATGGCGATCGGCGCCGCCGTGGCGCTGGCGGAAGAGCGGATCGCCGTCTGGCCGGCGCTGCGCCGCGACCCGCACGGTATCGGCTGGGTGCTGAGCACGCTGGCCGTGTTCACGATTATCCAGAACCTGGCGATCTTGCAGTGGGGCACCACGCCGCAGAACGTGAAGAGCTTTCCCGCGCTCTCCGTTTCCCGCCACGACGTGTTCGGCCTGCAGGTTGCGCCCTACCACTTCGGCGTGTTGCTGATCGCGATCGCGATCACCGTCGCGCTCTATCTGTTCGCGCGCCGCTCGGCCATCGGCCGGGCCACGGCGGCCGTGGCGCAGGACCGCGACGCGGCGGCGCTGCGCGGCGTCAACGTGCGCCTGGTGATCTCGCTCGGCTTCGTGATGGGCGGGGCGCTTGCCTGCCTCACCGGCATGCTGGCCGCGCCGCTCACGCTCGCCACCGTCAACGTGGGGCTGACGTTCACCTTCCGCGGCTTCACCGCGGCGGCGCTGGGCGGCATGGGCGACAACACCGGCGCGCTCACCGCCGGCCTCGCGCTCGGCCTGATGGAGCAACTGACGTTGCGCTACTGGCAGGGCGGCTACGTGAACCTGGTGATTCTGCTCGCGCTGCTCGGACTGCTGCTGGTCCGGCCCGAAGGGCTCTTCGGCCAGGCCGTGCCGAGGCGGGTGTAGCGATGAGCGCGGCTACGCAAACCGCCCGCCGTCCCGCCGGCCGCGGCCTGGCCACTGTTGCCGTGCGCAACGCGCCGCTGCTGCTGGGCCTCGGCGTGCTGCTGCTCTTCCTGCTCTGGACGCGGGTGGACATCGGCGGCAACTGGTCCAGCGTGCGCAGCAAGCCGCTCTTTTTGGCCAACCAGCTCATGCTCTACATGCTGGTGGCGATCGGGCTGAACCTGATCAGCGGCTACGTCGGCGCCGCCTCGATCGGCCACATCGCGCTCTACGCGATCGGAGCCTACTCCGTCGCGATTCTGACCACGAAGCACGGCTGGGGCTTCTGGCCGGCGCTGCTGGCGGGCGGGCTGATCGCCGCCGCCGCGTCGTTGCCCGTGGGGTTGATCCTGCTGCGGCTCTCCGGCTGGTACTTCTCGGTGATCACGCTCTTGCTCGTGGTCGTGGTCAACGATCTGGAGATCCAGAAGGCCGGGCTCACCGGCGGCGGCGCGGGCATCTTCGGCCTGACGATGCCGCACCTGTTCGGCCACGCACTCGACCTGCGCGGCTATCTCTATCTGCTGATCGCGGTCAACGTCGCGGTCTTCCTCTTATTACGCCATCTGGTGGAGCGGTCGCGCTGGGGCCGCGCCTTCGTGGCCGTGCGCGATGTCGAGCCCGCGGCCTGCGCCGTGGGCGTGCATCCGTTTTTGGTGCGCGAGTCGGCGCTGGCGCTCAGCGCTTTCATCGCCGGGCTGGCCGGCGGGCTATTCGCGCCGCTGCCCGGCACGATCAACCCCGACTCGTTCCCGATCATCGACTCGATCTTCTTCCTGCTGGCGGTGCTCGCCGGCGGCTTCGGCACTACGGCCGGGCCGGTGGTGGGCATGGCGGTGCTGTTCAGTCTGCCGCAGGTTTTGGCCGAGCAACCATCGCTGCGCCGCTACAGCTTTCTGGTCTACGGCCTCGTGTTGCTGCTGTTGGTGATCTTCCTGCCCGAAGGGATCGTCGGCGGCGTGCAACGGCTCTGGCGGCGCCTCACGGGCCGCGCGGCCTACGACGCGTACGAGGTCGCCGGTGCGGAGAGCGGCGCCGACGCCGAGCGCGACCCGCGCGTGGCGGCCATGGGCCTCGGCGCGCTGGCGACGCTGGCCGGGCTGCGGCGGCTGGCCCCCAGCGGGGCACGCTCGGGCACGGCCGCTCGCCCAGCAGGAGCGTCTGCCGAGGTGTTACCGGCAACACCGCCCACGCTGGCGGCTGACGGCGCGGCGGGCAGCGTGGCCGCGGCGGAAGCCAATGGCGCGGTGCTCTCTGCGCCAGCGCCGGCCGCGCTCCGCATCCTCGGCGAGCAGGCCGGCACGGACGCCGAGTTCGCGCTCGAATCGATCGACATCCGCAAGTCGTTTGGCGATGCGATCGCGCTGGACGGCGTGACGCTGCGCGTGCGTCCGGGCACGGTGCATGCGGTGATCGGCCCGAACGGCTCCGGCAAGACCACGCTGCTCAACATCGCCTCGGGCTTCTACCGCCAGGACGCGGGCCAGATCCGCGTGTTCGGCCGGCGCGTGGCGCGCGGCCGGCCCTACCGCGCGATTCGCCACGGCCTCGCCCGCACCTTTCAAACGCAGCAACTGCTGCCCGAGCTGACGGTGCTCGAAAACGTGATGCTCGGCTGCCATGCCCGCGGCCGCGTCTCGATGCTGGACGGCATGTTGCCCTTGCCGCACGTGCGCCGCGAGCGCCGGCGCTTCCACGCGACGGCGCTGGACTGTCTGGACCTCGTCGGCCTCGGCCGCGGCATCGCGGAGACGCCGGCCGGCCTGCTGCCCTTCGCCCACCAGCGCCTGGTCGAGATCGCGCGGGCGCTGGCGGGCCGGCCGCGGGTGCTGTTGCTGGACGAGCCCGCCTCCGGCCTGCACGCCGGCGAGGTGCAGGCATTTGCATCGCTCGTGCGCTCGCTGCGGCAGGCGGGGCTCACGGTGGTGCTGGTGGAGCACAACTTCGGCCTCGTCTCCGAGCTGGCCGACACGATCACGGTGCTGGACGCAGGCGCGGTGTTGGCCGAAGGCGACTTCGAGACGGTGCGCAACGACCCGCGCGTGGTGGAGGCCTATCTTGGCGCCTGATGCGTCCGCTCAACCAGGCACAGCGACCGGCCCGACAGCGGCAGCAGGCGCGACGCCGGCGCTGGCAGTTGAGGGCGTCGTCGCGGGCTACCACGGCAGCGAGGTCTTGCATGGTGTCAGTCTCGTCGTGCCGCCGGGCAGCGCGGTGCTCTTGCTGGGACCGAACGGCGCCGGCAAGTCCACCACGCTGGCGACGATCTCCGGCCTGCTGCGGCCGCGCGCCGGCCATGTGCTGCTGTCCGGCCGCGACGTGACGGCGTTGCCCGCGCACGAGCGGGCGCGGCTGGGCATCGCGCACGTGCCGGAAGGGCGGCGCATCTTCCGCCGTCAAACGGTCGAAGAGAACCTGCTGATCGGCGCCGACTTCTGCGGGCACGACCGCACCTGGCGGACCGAGGCGTTCGCCTGGGTCTTCGACCTGTTTCCCGTGCTGGCGCGCAAGCGCGGCAACACCGCGTCCACGCTCTCCGGCGGAGAGCAGCAGATGCTGGCCGTGGCGCAGGCGATCATGAGCCGGCCACGCGTGCTGCTGCTGGACGAGCCTTCGGCCGGGCTGGCGCCCACGCTGGTGAAGCAGCTAATGGAGCGGGTGCGGCTGCTGCACGAACGCGGCATTGCCCTGCTGATGGTGGAGCAGGTCGTCGCCAGTGCGCTCGCCATCGCAGATTACGTCTACGTGCTGCGCGACGGCCAGATCGTGGCCGAAGGCGCCGCCGCCGCGATGCAGCAGTCCGACCTGGAAAGCCGCTACCTGGCGGCGACGCTGTAGGCGCCGGCCCCCTATCCCCCGTCCCCTTTCCCCCAATCGTTGACATCGCGCAGAGCGCGATCTGGGATGAGGGAAAGGGGCGATCGGGCGGAGTACGACTCGGACGATGCCGGGTTAACCGTTCAGTAATCGGACCGCTTCAGGCTGGATCGCCCCTCGCCCAGGATTGGGAGAGGGGACGGGGGCGAGGGCCGACCGCCGGCGTCACCCACCAACCCGCGGCGGTGCGCGTAGGCCGCAGCCTCGGTGCGGTTGCCGGCACCGGTCTTGGCGAAGATGTGGTTCATATGGCGCAGCACGGTAAAGGGGCTGATCACGAGCGCCGCGGCGATCTCGGCGTTGCTGCGGCCCTCGGCAGCGAGCCGCAGCACCTCGACCTCGCGCTCGGAGAGGCCATCCGGCAGTGCCGGTTTCGCGGGTTGTGCGCGGGCCAGCCGCGGCTGCGCCAGCAAGACACGCGCCTTCTCCGCCCAGTACGCCATGCCCAACTCTTCGCAGGTCGCGATCGCGGCTTCGAGCAGCGCACGGGCGCGCGGCAGATCCTGACGCTTGCCGCGGCGCAGCAGCATTGCGGCGTATTCGCGCTGCGTCTGGGCGAGGGCGACGGGCGCTGCCATCCGCTGGTTCAGATCGAGCGCGGCGGCAAAGTGACGTTCCGCCGCTTCTGTGCGCCCCAGAGCCGTGGCGAGCAGTGCGAGAAATTGGTCTACGACACCCTCGGTCGCCGCCGAGGCGGTCCCAGTGTCACCGCCCGCGGTGTATCGGCCGGCCAGTGGCAACAGCAACGAATACAATGCGGCGGCAGACCGAGGCTCAGCCAGGGCGTGGCTGGCTCCGGCAAGCCAGACAATCGTGTTCAGCCACATCCAATTGCGAGGGAGATCGCGGAATTCGTTTGCGCTGAGTGAATCGATCAGGTCGCGCGCCTCGGCCTCTCGTCGTGCTTCCGCCAGTAAGAGGGCGAGAGCTGCACGGGGCAGGGGAAACGACGGAAGTGCCTGCACGGCCTCGCGCAACGCAGCCTCTGTGTCGGCGAGCTGGCCACACAGGCGATATTGGGCGAAAGCGTGCAGTGCGGCGCTCAACTGTGACCAGGGGCTGTGCGTGTGTGCTCTCAAGGCGGCAAGCTCTGCGGCGTAGCGCTCGTAGTCCTCGATTCGCCCGTCACGCAACGCCTGGATGCACTGCAAGCCGAACGCTTGTGCTCGATAGTGCGGCTGGCAGAACTGCTCTGCCAAACCAACAAGTACACTCACTTCCTGGTCCACGGCGCGCATCTCGCCCCGCTGCAGCAGGTTGCCAGCGTGCCAGCGATGGCCTTTGAACCGTAGGTCGACATTACCGATCTGTGCTGCAACGGCGATCAATTCCACCGCGGCAGCTTCGCGCTCAACGAGGAATTCTGCTCCGCTGAGCGCCCAGAGCCGTTCGTTGAGCGTGAACGCCAGTGTATGCGGGTCGCCGAGGCGACGCGCCATGGCCAAAGCTTCGGCAGTAAGCGCCAAACCGCGCGCCTCCGGTTGACCGCTCCAGAGCAGCACCTCGGCGAGCAACCCAAGCGTTCGCGCCCGCACCGGGCTGTCGGCATCGCCGAGCGCGGTCAATGCCTCCTCGAGCAGGTCAATCGCGGTCATGGCCTGCTCGCCGATGCCGGCGACTTCGGCGTAGCCGAGCGCCGCCTGTGCACGTTGCTCCGGTGTCCCGCCGGCGCGAGCTGCCTGGAGAAACGTCTCCTTCCACGCCGGGAAGGCAGCGGTTCGCCACTGCGCCTCCCCAAGCGCCAGCAGCAGCTCACAGCGCTCGCGCGGGTCGGGTTCGCCCGTCGCTTTCATCGCGTCGAGCGCGGCCTGCCAGTGGTTGGCTGCCTGTTCCCAGGCGAAGACCGCCTCTGCTTCCTGCGCCGCCAGCTTCGTGTAGTGGAGCGTCTTCGCCGCATCCGCCGCGGCGCCGGCCTGGCGGAGATGCCCCGCCAGCGCGGCCGCGTGCGGCTTCAGATTCGCGGCGTGGACTTGCTCCAGCGCCTCGGCCGCTCGCAAATGCAGGTGCTGCCGGCGCGGCAGGCTCAGCTCTTCGAGCAACGTCTGGCGGATCAGCGCGTGACTGAAGCCGTAGCCGTCGCCGTCGCGCCGCAGCAGGCCCGCACTCAGCGTCTCCTCCAGCGCCTCGGTCAGCACGCCGCGCTCGGCGCCCAGCAGCGCCGGCAGCAGCTCGAAGGCGGAGCCGTCGCTCAAGACGGCCGCGGCGCGGGCCAGCTCGTTCGCCGCCTCGCTGAGCCGCGAGAGTCGCCGGCCGAGCACTTCGCGCACGCCCTCCGGAATGCCGAGACCGCCCAGCGCGGCCGCGGGGTCGCGCAGATCGCGGCCCTCTTCGGCCAGGTGCTGCACCACCTCCTCGACGAAGAAGGCGTTGCCGTCGGTTTCCTGATAGATCGCCTCGACCACCGCGGCCGCGGGCTGCACGCCGCTGAGGCCGGCGATCAGCGTTGTAGCTTCGAACTGGCTGAGGCTGGGCAACAGCAGCCGTTCGGAGAGCCGTTCGCGACGCAGCTCCGCCAGCGCCTCGGACAGCGGGTGCGAGCGCGGCAGGTCCGTCGTGCGGTAGGCGCCGGCCACGAGCAGCGGCGCGCTCTGTACCTGCCGCGCAAGGTGCAGCAAGAGCAGCAGCGTGGGTTTGTCCGCCCAGTGCAGGTCATCGAGCACCAGCAGCAGCCCGGGCGCGTCCGCGGCGACGCGACGCAGGCAGGCGCAAACGCCCTCGAACAGCGCGTAGCGATCCGGCTCGCCGGCGCGGGCTTTCCCGCGCGGCAGCAGACGGCGCAGCTCCGGCAGGAGGCGGGCCACCGCCTCCGCGTCATCGCCGAGGGCCTCGCGCAGAGGGGTGTCGCCCCGGCCGCGGGCGTAGGCGCGCAGCACCTCGACAAAGGGCAGATAGGGCGGCAGCCCTTCGCCTTCATACGCGCGGCCGGCAAGGACGCAGAGACCGTCCGCCCGCGTCCGCGCGGCGAACTCGCTCAGCAGCCGCGTCTTACCGATGCCCGGCTCGCCGGCTACCAGCACGACGCCGCCCTCTCCGCGCCGCGCCGCCGCCAGCCGCTCGATCAGAGCCGCCAGTTCGCGCTCGCGCCCGACCAGCGGCGCCCCGCGCTGTGCACCGGGCATCGCTCTTCCCTCCTGCTGTGCCGCAGTATACGCGTCCGCGTGCCGCGACGCCGTCGTGAAGGCACGAAGGCGCATCGGCGCCGCGTTCCCCGTGCGCGGCTACCGTTGCAGGTCGATCGTCTCCGCCAGGCCGCCGCGCGGGCGTGGCGGCAGGCTGCCGCTTGCCGACGCGCTCGCGATCGAGCGGGAGAAGTCGATCGCCTCGGCCGCGCCGCCGCGGGGAACGGGCGGCAGAGAGACGGAGACGGCCGCGGCGGGCGCGTACTCGATCTGCTCGGCCATGCCGCCGTGCGGGATCGCGCCGAGGCGCCCTGCCGAAACGCTCGCCGGGAGCGGCGAGCTCCGGGTCGCGGCGCCGTGTCCGCCGAGTTGCCAGACGCCGGCTCCTCCGGCGAGACCGAGCGCGGCTGCCAATGCCGCGGCGATCAGCGCTGTGCGTTGGGCGCCGTGCGTGCTGGTTGTGGTACGGGGCGCGGTGTGCGTCGTCATCGGGGCTCTCCTTCGTGCTGCCGGGTTGCGGCGCGGGCGCCTGTGCGCTCCGCTTCGCCGCTGAAGCCATGCTCGCGCGAGCCGAAGGCGGCGCCATCGCGCGCGGCTGCGATTCTGTGCGCGCGTCGGAGCGAGGGCGCAGCCGAGGTCACCCGCGGCGATAGCAGCAACCTGCTATCGCCACGTGCATCTGCTGCCGTGGCATGGCGCTGCGAAGTTCGGCGAGACAGCGGCAGCCCGGCGTGATGCGAGATCGCGTTCGGACACTTGCCTGTGCCGTTGGTTCACCAGAGAGGGGAGCCTGCCGGCGCCGGGCGGCGGACAAGACATCGCGCGACGCCGGCAGGTTGTGGATTGCGGAGCGGCTACGGCTGCCGCAGATCGACGACGGTCAGCCGGTACTGCGGGTATTCGCTTTGCAGCGCGGCTTCCGTCTCATCGCCGGTGGCGACGACGACCATGGCATTGCGCGGCGGCGCGCCGTTCATGCCGCCGAGCTGCTCGGCCTCGTTCAAGGCGCTCTGGGTGGAATTCGCCGCGTCCTGAGTAGCCACGAGGTACACGGTCAGCGCGGGCGACGCGGCGACACCGGCGTTGGCAAAGTCAATCGCCTCGGCTGCACCGCCGCGCGGGATCGCCGGAACGGCGGCCGGTTGGGGCACCGTGACCGCGCTGGTGTCGGCGCTGTCGATCGCCCCGTCACCAACGAATGGGGATGTGGCCGGTGCATTCGGAGCGGCCACGCTCCGGGAGGCAGTGGTCGCGCTGGCGGCGCCGCCGTTGCGGCCGTGGAGCTGCCAGATGCCGATGGTCAGGCCGACGGCGAAAGCGCAGAGCGCCGCAATGGTCAGCCACCAGTGCCGCCGCACGCCGCGGACGGCGGTGCCGGCGGGGGTGCTGGAGGTCTGCGTGTTCATCTCTTCGTTCCTCGTTGATCGCTGTCTTGCAAGGGGTGTCCGCGCGCCGCGGCGCGCGGACGGGCGGTTGCCGGATCCGTGTCACGAATGCGGGTAAACATTGGTGGCTCTCCTCTCGTCGTGCTCCGCGCCGCCGTGGAGCTTGCGCGAAGGTTTCACAGGTCAACGCGGCTGGGCCCGCTGCCGGCAGGCAGGTTGGCCGTCTTCCTGTGCCCACATGAACGAGCCCTTTTTACGCATTGGCGCGAAACGCCGTAGAGATACACGGATGCGCACGCTCCGCGTCAGGCGGAATCGCGGTCACGCGGACCTCAGCAGCGCACACCTGCATTCCGTTACTCAAGAATTGCCCCACGCCGCTTCAGGGTCGTTGTGACGCTTCGATATCCAGGTCAGCGAGGGGTGAAGACGCCGCCGGCATTATATGGAACGATTTATGACTGGAACGATATATGACGGGTTTTGCAGCGACCGTGAGTACTGTGAGTAACGAGCGTCTGGAACGCGTGTTGCATCAATACGCCCTGCTGCAGGCCTACGGCGCCGGCTTTGCCCACGCCACGCCGAGCTTCGCCGATCTCTGCGCCGCCTACGACCTGACACTGAGCGACCTGCAGCCGCAGCGCCACGCCGAGCCCGGCCGGCCGTGGCTCGCGCGGCTCTCGCTGCGTCCCCGCGGGTAAGCCCGCTCAGCCTTGCCCAGGGTGCTTGCCGCTCACGTAGCCGTCGAAGCGCTGGCGGCTAACCCTGTGGGGAAGTCCGTCCGCCTCGCGCCACGGCGCCGTCCTCACGCCGGCAATCGACGTCCCGTTCGCCTTGCGGCCTGCGCACGCTGCCCGCCTGTACACTGGAGCAAGGACAAGCGCTGGCACATCGGGGAGCAAGGCAATGGGACGCTGGATTTCAATGGACGAGGCGCGACAAGACATCGCTGCGCTGCTGGACGAGGCGAACACCGGCAACGGCCCCATCGTCATTCAGTGCGACGGCCGCGTCGTGGGCGCCGTGCTCGGCGCGAAGGACTGGCAGCAGTTCGACGAAGACACCCGGCGGCGGCTGAAGGAGATCATCGACGAGATCCGGCGCGACAACGCGGACAGAGATCCGGACGAGATCTATGCCGAGATAACGCAGATCGTCGAGGAGGTTCGGCAGGAGCGCTATGACCAACAGCGCCGGCAGGCTGCGGGCGGTTCTTGACACCAACGTCACGGTCAGCGGACTGATCGCTCTCGGCGGCGCCCCAGCCCTTATCCTCGACGCTCTGCTCCGCAACGAGTTCGATGTTTTCGAGTCGGTCGAGTTATTCGCCGAACTGACGGATGTGCTCGGCCGTGAGCGCACGCGTCGGTATATTCGCCGTCCGCCTCCCGTCGTGACGCAGCTTCTCAATATCTTGCGGAATCGCACGATCGTCACCGCCAACGCACCGCCTCTTCCTGTCCACGTGCGCGATCCGAAGGACGACATGGTGCTGGCCTGCGCCCTTGCGGCTGGGGCGGACGTGATCGTGACCGGCGACGCAGATCTGCTGGCGCTCGACGGCGATCCCGCCCTTGGCACGCTGCGCATCCTGCGCCCGGCCGAGTTCCTTGCGCTGCTCGACGCCCGGACCCCGCCCTGACCTGTTTATGCCTGCAAATGCCGGCGGAAGAAGGCGAGCGTGCGCCGCCAGGCGTCCTGCGCGGCGTCGGCCTTGTAGACCGCGGTGTTTGTGTCGTTGAAGAAGGCGTGGTCGCAGCCGGGATAGACGTGCACTTCGGCCTGCTTGCCCAGCGCATCCAGCCGCGCCTTGAGCGCGTTGACCTGGGCGGGCGGCGCCCACTGGTCGTCTTCCGCGAAGATGCCCAGCAGCGGCGCCTGCAAGCTCTCAAGCTGCGAATCGCTGCCTTCGAACACGCCGTAGAAGTCGACGCAGGCGCCGAACGCGCCGGCGTTGTGGCAGGCCTCGTACAGCGATAGACCGCCGCCCATGCAGAAGCCGATGATGCCTGCCTTCTGCCCGCCGGTTGCCTCGTGCGCAAGCAGAAAGCGCACGGCGCCGTCGAGATCCTTCGCCGCCTCGTCCAGCCGCAGCGCCATCATCAGCTTGCCGGCAGCGTCCGGCTCGCTCGCCGCCGTGCCGTGATAAAGGTCCGGCGCCAGCGCCACGAAGCCCTCGCGGGCGAAGCGATCGGCCACGTCCTTGATGTGCGGCACCAGGCCCCACCACTCCTGAATCACGACCACACCGGGATGGGTCGCGCCGTCGCCCGGCCGCGCCAGATAGCCCGTGCCCTGGGCGCCGTCGCTCGGAAAGCGCACATTCTCGCCGATCAGTTGTTCGGCCATCACCTCACCTCACACGCTCGTTCTGCGAGCCACGATAGCACCGGCGCTGCCCGCGGCCACCCCGCGGAAAAGCTCGCATTAATATGCGGCGCCTGCTATGCTGCACCCGTCATTCGACCGTTGGCCCCGGACGACTGGCGACTCGACGTGGACCGAACCACGGGGAAGTCCGGGGCAAAAGCGACCGCTCGCCTGGGTCCGGCGCTGCAAGGCGCCGCGTGCAGCCCAGAAGGAGCGGTTTTTCCGATGCTCGTCTCCGACGCAGAACCGACCGGCGCTATCTCCTTGCGTTACGGCGAGAACCCGCAGCAGCACGGCCTCTTCGTGCCGCTGGATTGCGATGACCCACTGGCGCTGAGCCGCTTCGCGCAGGTCTGCGGCCCGGCACTCTCCTACACGAACTATCTGGACGCCGACGGCGCGCTGTTCGCACTGGCGCAGCTCGGCGCCCGGCTTCCTGCCTGCGTCATCGTCAAGCACGCCACGCCGTGCGGCGCCGCCCGCGGCGAGACGATCGACGAGGCGTATCAGCGGGCGTGGGCGGGCGACCCGATCGCCGCGTTCGGCTGCGCCCTCGCCCTGAACCGGCCGGTAACCACCGCGCTGGCCGAGTTGATGCTGCGCGGCCGCGTCGTCCACCTGCTGCTCTGTCCCGCGGTCGAAGCCGAGGCCATGTTGGTGCTGCAACGGCGCGCGAGCCTGCGCGTGCTGGTGAACCCGGCGCTGCACGAGGTCAGCGTTCCGCGAGGGCGCGAATGGCGTACGGTACGCGGCGGCGTGCTGATGCAGGACGTCTACGATGGCCGGCTCGATCCGGACCGCCTGCAGATCGTCACCGCAACACAGCCGGCTCAAGGCGACTGGGAGGACATTCACCTGGCGTGGGGTCTGGCCACGGCCACGCGCTCGAACGCCGTGGCGCTGGTGAAAGACGGGATGCTGCTCGGCGCGGGCGCGGGACAGCAGGACCGGCGCAGCGCCTGTCGCCTTGCCGTTGCTAAAGCCGGTGCGCGGGCGGCAGGCGCCGTCGCGGCCTCCGACGGCGCGTTTCCCTTCGCCCGCGCCGACGCGGTTGAAGAGCTGATCGCCGCCGGCGTGGCGATCATCGTGCAGCCCGGCGGGGCGCGGCGCGATGCCGAGGCGATCGCTCTGTGCGACGAACACGGCGTGGCCATGCTGTTCACCGGCGTGCGCGGCTTCCGTCATTGAGACAGACTGGGCGAGATAGATGGTCCGAAAGCCGGCAGGGGAGCAGCGCAGATGAACGAGGCGAGCCGCTGGCGGCTGGCGCTGGCGCGGGAGATCGCGGCGCTGTACGCGGCGCGCCCTGGCGTGCGCATGATCCTCGTCGGCGGCTCGGTCGCCGCGGCCCGCGGCGACGACTATTCCGACCTCGATATCGCCGTCTACTGGGAAGCGGTGGACACGGCCTGGCTGGAAGCGGCGCCGCTCGACGTGCTGGGCGCCGAACGGTTCACCTTTGTGCCGGCGGACGAGCAGGGCGGCCGCCTGGAGCAGTACTTCTTCGGCACGCTCAAGATCGACGTGGGCAGCATCGCCCTCGCCGCCTGGCGCGAGCTGGTGGATGCAGTGATCGAGCGCTACGACATCGAGCCGGCGAAGCAGAAGGCGCTTTCCGGCTTTCTGGGCGCGGTCCCGCTGCACGGCGCAGCGGAGTGGCGGCTGCGGCGCGACCGCATCGCCCGCTATCCGCAGGCGCTGGCGGAGGCGATGGCACGGGCGCACCTCTTCTTCTATCCGCGGTGGGTGCCGGAGCGGCTGGCGCTGGATCGCGCCGAGTTGCCCGGCCTCTACGACTTGCTCTGCGGCATGATCCGCAACCTGCTGGCGCTGCTGGCGGCGGCGAACCGCGTCTATTTCGCCGTCGCGCCGGAGCTGAAGTGGACGGCCTCGACGCTGGCGGCAATGGCGCAGACGCCGCCGGCAGCCTATGAGCGCATCGGCGCCGTCCTCACTGCGCCGGGCCACGAGACACTGGACGACTTCTACAGCCTGATCGCCGAGACCCTGACGCTGGTCGAGCACGAGCTGCCCGCCGTGGATACGCGCCGCTCGCGTGAAGTATTGGCACTGGCGCTGCACCCCACCCCGGAACGGCCGGCCCCCTATCCCCCGGCTGTGTGACATCTGCGATTCAGGTTCCCCCAATAATAGGGGAAAGGGGCGATCCTCTGTTGAGCGTTCCGTGGTGGCGGCAGGTTAACCGTGGCAACCCTGGAATGACCCACGCAGAAACAAGGTTAGCCGTACCGGCCACGGAGCGCTTCAGGCTGGATCGTCTCCTTCCCCTATTATTGGGGGCCAGAGCGCAGCGCAACCGTCGGAGACTTTCAAAAGACAGGAGAGGATGGGGGCCGGCCGGGTTCAGTCCCGTCCGCGCAGTTTGCGGCGCTCCAGTTCGAGGTCGCCCTCAACCATCATCGCCACGAGTTGCGGGAACGCCACCGTGGGCTGCCAGCCCAGCGCCTCGCGCGCCCTGCTCGCGTCGCCGCGCAGCAGTTCGACCTCGGTCGGACGCAGGAAGCGCGGATCCGCCGTCACGTAGCGTTCCCAGTCATCCACACCCGCGGCCGCAAATGCCGCCTCGACGAACTCGCGCACCGAGTGCGTCTCGCCGGTGGCGATCACGTAGTCTTCCGGCCGCTCTTGCTGCAACATCAGCCACATCGCGCGCACGTAGTCGCCGGCGTAGCCCCAGTCGCGCCGCGACTCCATGTTGCCCAGCGCCAGCTCGTGCTGCAGGCCGAGCTTGATCCGCGCCGCGGCGTTTGTCACCTTGCGCGTGACGAACTCCAGTCCGCGGCGCGGCGACTCGTGGTTGAAGAGGATGCCGTTGACGGCATACAGGCCGTAGGCCTCGCGGTAGTTGACGGTGATGTGGTGGCCGAAGGCCTTGGCTGCGCCGTAGGGGCTGCGCGGGTTGAACGGCGTCTTCTCGTTCTGCGGCGTCTCGCGCACTTTGCCGAACATCTCGCTGGACGAGGCCTGATAGAAGCGGATGGGGTTATCTTTGCCGCCGACGACACGGATCGCCTCCAGCATGCGCAGTACGCCAAGGCCGCTCACGTTCGCCGTCAGTTCGGCCTGTTTGAAGGACAGTGCAACAAAGGAGATGGCACCGAGGTTGTAGACCTCGTCCGGCTGGCTGTACTCCACGGCGGCGATCAGCGAGGACATGTCCTGCAAATCGCCCTCGATCAGATCGACGTAGCTCAGCTCCTCGCGGATGGCGTTGCCGCGCGGGTTGTTCTGGCCGGTGACCAGACCGAAGACCTCGTAGCCGTGCTCATGCAGGAACTCGGCCAGGTAGCGGCCATCCTGGCCGGTGATTCCCGTGATCAGCGCTCTCGGCACGCGGGCATTCCTTCAGAGGAGCTGGAGCAGGCCCGAGCCGGGTGCAATCAGGCGGCAGCGATTCGTGCGGAGCCGTGCGATGCGGCAGCCCGTGGCCTGTCTGCGCTCACCGTATAGAGAACGCCCGTTAGCCTCAAGGCGTTGCAGGATTTCACGAGATTGACGCATACGCGCCATGGAGGCATGGCAACCTGGGCGCCGTGCCCCCATGGCGTACGGAGGGCTTAAACAAATGTCCGCGATCAATTGGACAGCGGCCGTGCGCGACCGTGACCCTATGTCGAAAGCAGCCGCTCGAAGAACGAGCGGTAGCGGCGCAGCGCCATGCGCAGGTCTTCCGTGGAGACATCGCCGCCGCGGTCCCACTGCTGCTCAAGATTCGTGCGCTCCTGCGCGAAGGTTTCGGCCAGCCGCTTCATTACTTCGGCTACAAGCCCGTCGGCCTGCTTCACAGCCTGCCGCGGCTCGTCCACGAAGCTCGCCTGCACGTCCGTCCAGCGCTGGCGCAGCTCGCTCGTCATGCCGTCGTCCAGCAGTCGTGCCTGTTGCTGACCGTCGCTGCTTATGGGTGTGCCGGCCGCCTGCGTCACGGAGGCGCCATCGCCCGGCATGGTGTCTTGCTTCGGCTCGGCCGCGGCGGCCATGTCGGCGGTGCTCAGGGTGGGTTCGTTCTGGTTCTCGGCCATCGAGTCTCTCCGTTCAAGCGTGTCGTGGACACGTCGACCGGGACGGTGAAGCCGCCCTGGCCGCTCTCGTTACGCCGCCAGCAGGTCGTCGAACAGCGAGCGGTAGTGCACCATCGCCTGGCGCAGATCTTCGGTGGTGGCCTCGCCGCGTTCATTGCGCTGTGATACGGCGTGGGCCTGTCGGTAGTCCCTGACCACGTTGGGATGATCCACCGAGACATCGGCAGCGCGCTGCTCGAACTCCCCGACGGGGTAGCCGCGCGCGGCCATCGCCTGCTGCACGAGCTGGTCGGCCTCAGCGATCGCGCGAGCCGGCTCGTCGACGAAGTGCGCCTGCGCCGCGTGCCATTGGTCCTCAAAGCGCTGCCGATCGTTCGACGCCAGCGGATGGAGCTGCAACTGCTCCACGCGCTCGCGCCGCGCCTGCAGCTCGTCTTCGGCGCGCCGCCTGTCGCCGTACGCATTCACGGCAGCCTCATACTCGGGACCGAAGCCCTCGCGCAGCTCGCGTGTGCGGCGCTGCCGCATCCCCAACCAGACGATCGCGGCGACCACGATAGCGGCGATTGCGACAACGATCACGACCCATAGCCAGAGCGGCATCACGCTTCTCCTTTCATCCTCTTTGCAAGCTCGCATGCCTTCGATGCGGCGTTGCAGCCTGCCGGCAACGTTCCGCCTTGCGTCCAGCATCAGGCCGGCTCGGCCGCATGGCATCCTTCCGCGGGACAGATCGCCGCTACACCGAACGAACGCTGCGTGCAGCGCGAGGAGCGCAAGCCGCGGACGGTCTGCGGCGAGAGTGCTGCAACCGGCGGTAATTCCGGCAGGCGCGCGCGGCGCCTATAATGACCTATCCCGCGTCTGGTCCACCTGAAACATCCCATTACGATGACTCGGCGCGAGGTCGCACCGGCATACGGTCACGGAGGAGGAGCAGCGATGGTCGCAGAGGCAACGGCAACCGGCTGGCGCACGCGCTATGCGGACAAGCTCGTCTCGCCCGAAGCAGCCGTGCAGGTGGTGAAGGATGGCGACTCCGTCTGGCTCGGCGGCTGGACGGGCGTGCCGGCCACGCTGGCGAAGGCGCTCGGCAACCGCGCTGGTGAGCTGCGCAATGTCGCGATCGAGACCTTTCTCTCGCCCTACCAATGGGACTTTGCCGGCCGCGAGCAGAGCTTCTCCGTGCGCACGTTCTATGCCGGGCCGCTGGACCGCGAGGGCACACGCAACAACCGCTTCGAGTACATCCCCCTCTGCCAGTGGCGCGAGGGCGAGGCGCCGCCCGGCATCGCCGCGCCGCACGATGTGAGCATGGTCAACATCTCCGCACCGGACGCCGAGGGCTGGTGCTCGTTCGGCGGCGCCGTCTGGTTCGCGCACTCGGTCACGATGAAGGGCAAGACGATCGTGGGCGAGGTGCACGAAGACTGGATTCGCACCGGCGGCCAGAACCGTGTGCACGTCTCGCAGTTCGCGCGGCTGGCGCTGGCCGAGCCCTCGCCCGAGCCGCCGGTGATGGCGCGCACCGAAGAGACGGTCTATGCCGCCGAAGTGATCTGCACGCTGCTCGCCAGCGAGATCGTGCGCGACGGCATGACGCTGCAGATCGGCGTGGGCGACGTTTCCGCCGCGCTCTGCGCGTATCTGGGCGACAAGCACGACCTGGGCATTCACTCCGAGATCATCCCTGGCGCGATCGTGGAACTCGTGAAGAGCGGCGTGGTGACGGGCAAGTACAAGACGCTGCATCCGGGCAAGGTCGTCGGCTCGGCGCTGGTGCTGATGCCGCGGGAAGACCTCGAATACATCGACGGCAACCCGATGTTCGAGCTGTACGACTTCACCCACACGGACGATCTGCGCAACCTGCTGCGCATCGAGAACTTCCTCGCCGTGAACAACGCGATGGAGGTAGACATCACCGGCAACGTCTGCTCGGAGACGCGCGGGCCACAGGTCTACAGCGGGCCGGGCGGGCAGGTGGTCTTCGCGATCGCCGCTTCGAACACGTCGGGCGGCTCCTGCATCGTGCTGCCCTCCTCGCAACTGCTCGGCGGCACGCGCTATCCGCGCATCGTCTCGCGGCTGGAGCCGGGCGCCACGACGACGGTGCACCGCGGCTACGTGGACTACGTGGTGACGGAGCAGGGCATCGCCCATCTGCGCGGCAAGACGCTGCGCGAGCGCATCGGCGAGCTGATCAGCGTGGCGCACCCCGACTTCCGCGCCGAGCTGAAGGCCGACGCGCGCCGGCTCTACGGCATCGAGGTGTAGCAGGGCGGGCAGTCCATGCAGTGAGATCGGTAGGTTTGGTCTGGGAACGTACCGATCTCGCCCCTCTCGGCCACGCATGTCGACGAAATCAGGTTCACGCGCCTGAGGCGACGCACGGTGAGGACGCTGGCTCTGGTGTAATCTTGACCGATGTGCAGTGTACATCATGTACAATTGCTGTGCAGCACAGTATGGAGGTTCGGCCATGACGCGGCGCGTTAGCATCGCTGGTGCTCGGGCGACGCTGAGCGATGTCACCGGCTCGGTGTTCTACACCGGCGAGCCTGTCATCTTGGAGCGCCGCGGTAAGCCCGTGGCCGTACTCATCAGCCCGGTGGAATACGAGCGCTACCTCGAATATCTCAAGTGCGATCTGTTTGAGATCGTCGATCAATTACAGGCGCTCAATGCTGACAAGGATCCCGATGAGGTACTGGCCGACGTGACACGAGCGGTCGAGGAGGTCCGCCGCGAGCAGCGCCGGTCAAAGTAGGCGGCCGTGAGTGATCTCACCCGCCTGCTCCGCGTCGTCATTGACACCAATCTCTTTGTGAGCGCCCTAATCCGTGCAGACGGCTTTCCTGATCGGGTAGTCCGTGCCTGGAGGGAGGGCCGTTTTCACCTCGTCACCACACCGCAACTGAACACTGAGATCGCCGGCGTGTTGGCTCGCCGGTGGCTCACCGAACGCTATAGGATCGACACAGGGCAACGCCAGGGCATCCTTCGTGATCTTGATGCCGTCGAGCCCGTGCAGCCCCTGATGTCCCTGCCGCTGCAATCGCGCGATCTTGAGGATAACAAGGTGCTGGCTGCGGCCCTGGGCGGCCGCGCCGACTACCTCGTCACCGGCGATAACGATCTGCTTTCACTCGGTGGCGACCTTGCGCTGGGAGCACTGCGCATCGTGACGCCGGCCGAGTTTATGGAGCGCCTGGCGGCCGAGGAAAGCGCCGACCGTGAGCCGGGAGATTGAGGCGCTCCCTCGAACGCCTCAATCTCCCGGCGAATGTGACACGAAATATCAATTGCACCGCGCCACTCAACCCGCCGGTGTCAGGCGACGCGGCTATGCTTATCCTGCGCCCAGCACGTAGAACTCGAGCGCGATGCCGTCCGGGTCGCGCACGGTGACGGCGGCGCCGTGCGACCACTCCTCGGCCGGCGTATAGTCGAGGCCGAGTTCGGCAAGATGCCGTTCCCACGCCTGCAGCTCGTCGCGGTCGGCCACGGCGAAGGAGAGATGATCGAGCCCCGGTCGCCTGACCGCGAACGGCTCGCCGGTTGCTTTCTGATACTGGGTGAGCCCAAGCACGACGCGGCTCTTTGACTCCAGCAGCGCGCGGGCGACGATCTGCTGGCTGTCGTCCCGCCCTTCCCAGACGCGCTGCATGCCCAGCAGCCGCAGATACCAGGCTTCGCTGGCATCGAGGTCGCGAACCGTCAACTCGACATGGGCGATGCCGCTGATGGCAGGCATAGTTCACCTTCGGCGGGAATTCTGCGGGAAACGCTGTCACGGATTATTGCATACAGACTGCCTGTATGCAATGGGGTGGGGCGGTTCCAGCGCCTACACCGGCGGCGCGGCCAGTTCGACGCCGCCGCGGCGCGCTCAGAACGACGGCGTGCCCGGCGGCAGGCCCAGCAGCACGCGCCCGGCAAGCTCGTAGACCGGCGGCTGCACGATGATGTGCGCCGTGACCACGTGGACGTCGCGGAAGCAGCGCTCCAGCGGGCTGGTTTCGTAGATGCTCGTCGCGCCGCCGGCGTTGTACATCAGGTCAACGGCCTGCGCCGCCTTGTGGGCGCCGTCCACCGCGGCCAGGCGCAGCAGGGCGCGTTGCTCAAGCGTCGCCCCGCGGCCAGCCGCGACATCCGCCCAGACTTCGTCAATCGTCTGAAAGAGGAAGGCGCGGGCGGCGCGCACCAGCGCCTCGGCGCGGGCCACGTCGGCCTGCACGGCGGCGCGTTCACGCAACAAGCTCGTCTGGCCGGTCGGCGTCTTCGCCTGGGCTAGCTCGAGCAGCGCCTCGATCGCGTGGCGGGCGATACCCAATGCTACGGCCGTCTTCGATACGGCCAGAGTGGCAAACAGCGGGAAGGCGTAGAGCGCCCCCGGCTCAAACGGCGCCTCGGGATTGAGGTCATCACCCGGCCCTCGGGCACGAACGCATCGTGAACGGTCCAGTCGTGGCTGCCGGTGCCGCGCAGTCCCGCCGTGCGCCAGGTGTCGATGATCTGCACGTCCGCCGCGGGCATCAAGGCCTGGCGGATCTCCGGCACGCCGTCCGCTCGGCGCATAGGGCCGTTTTCGTCGCAGAGCAGGCCGGCGCCGCCGAACCAGTCGGCCTGCTGGCAGCCGCTGCCAAAGGTCCACCGCCCGCTGATGCGATAACCACCGTCCACGCGAGTAAGAGTGCCCGACGGGTTCAAGGCGCCGGCGAGGATGGGCATCGGTTTGCCGGCGTACACGGACCGTGCCTCGTCGGTGGCGAAGAAACCGCTGAGCACGCCGGCGTCGCCGGTGAGCATCACGTTCCAGCCGGTGGCGCCATCAACACGGGCGATCTCTTCGACGACCCGTGCTGCCGTGGCGATATCCACCTCCGGCCCGCCCAGCGAGCGCGGCACGTACATGCCGTAGAGTCCCGCCGCGCACAGCGCCTCGACCACCGGCTGGGCGAGACAGCGCTCGCGCTCGGTCTCGTCCGCGTGGGCGCGGATGAGCGGCGCCAGCCCGCGGGCAGCATCGAGCAGATCCGGCGTGGTCGTGGCGGTCATCTGCGTGCTCCTGCGCCATGCACAGCGGCGTTGTCTTGATCAAGATCACCGCGGATGCGGGCAACTCTAGCACGTCCGCGGCCTAGGCTGCAGTGCGTAGAGAGTGCATGGATAGAACCCTGCAAGGACGGAGCGCGGCGCCGGCGCGGGGCACCTAGTATTACAGTGACCGTTTCCTGGTAGCCTGAGGAGAGGAGGCGTCTCAGTGGAATACCAGGAAACCCGGACGGTGGCCGCCGCCGAGGCCGCGATCACTACTGCAGGGGCGCGCTGGCGGCCCCA
>Ga0207416_1001026_pt1 | contig 40440 bp, 37 predicted proteins | sample PaiPotPPM11metaG_FD_184107 | JGI IMG/M metagenome (GOLD analysis project Ga0207416, IMG submission 184107) | Iron sulfur acid spring bacterial and archeal communities from Banff, Canada, to study Microbial Dark Matter (Phase II) - Paint Pots PPM... ...
TCCGGGCAACGACGACCTGGGTCAGATCAGTTCCTGGGAGGTCTGGGGCGCGCTAGGTCTGTTCCCGGAATATCCGGGCGCCGGCGACGTGGTCATTGGCAGTCCGCTGTTTCCCTCCATCACGCTCACGCTTGGCAGCGGTTCCACCGTGACGATTACCGCGTCTGGCGCTTCGAGCAGCGCGCCCTACGTCCAGAGTATGTCCGTGAATGGGACGGCTACCTCTAACTTGTGGCTGCCATTCTCGACTCTCGCGAGTGGTGCATCCCTCGCTTTCACGCTTGGGAGCAGTCCGAATACCTCCTGGGGCAATAGTCCTGCCGATACCCCACCGTCATTCTAAGCTGTTTGTGTAGCATTGAAGGAGAAAGAAAACTGATGCGTATTCTCGTGATTGGCGGGACTGGATTTGTTGGCTTACCGGTTCTTCGTTTCCGTGGAACCCATGGCAACAGTGTAGCCGACGTGGATGACAGGCAAATGAACTTTTGTCTCCTTTTTTGTCATCGATTTGTCACTTTGAGAGAGCAGGTTCGTCGCCGCGCGAATACGTATTTCATGCCTCTTGCCAATCGCCTCCGCAAATATGACAGAAGGTGGCATGAATAGTCACATATACTTCCCTGAGAAAGTGTGTTGTACAAAAGGAGGCATAGAGAAGCATGATGCAGTACGGTATCACTCTACTCAATACAGGCACAGGCAGTGACGCCCGTATCCTCGCCGAGCTTGCTCAGGAAGCCGAGGAGGCAGGATGGGATGGCGTTTTTCTCTGGGATTGCATCTACATTGAGGAAACGCTGGGTTCCGACGGGAGGGTAGCATGTGATCCCTGGATCGCGCTGGCCGCCATTGCTATGCGCACTGAGCGCGTCCGACTTGGGCCGATGGTGACGCCCCTCTCGCGCCGGCGCCCCTGGAAAGTAGCTCGCGAGACTGTGACTCTCGACCACCTCTCTCGCGGTCGGCTCGTCCTCGCGGTCGGATTAGGGTTTATTGACGATGGAGGCTACTCAAAAGTGGGAGAGGAGCTGGACCGCAAGGCCCGCGCGCAGATGCTGGATGAGGCGCTGGCTATCCTGGATGGCTTATGGAGCGGGCAGCCTTTCAGCTTCAAAGGAGAGCATTACCACGTAGAGGAAATGACCTTCCTGCCGACGCCGGTGCAGAGGCCCAGAATTCCCGTCTGGGTGGTCGGAGTCTGGCCGTACATGAAATCGATGCGCCGCGTCCTCGCGTGGGACGGGGTGATTCCTGCCACGCACGGTGATGATGGCTCATTCTTTGGCAAGATGACGCCCGCCGATCTCCAGGCCATGCAGACGTTCCTCGCGGAGCAGCGCGCGCGAACGACGCCGTTTGACATTGTTGTGGAGGGCGAGACCCCCGGCGACGACCCGGAGCAGGCGCGTTCTATCGTGCGTCCGCTCGCGGAAGCAGGCGTGACCTGGTGGCTGGAGGCCGTGTATGGAACGCCGGAGACGCAAGGTGGTGTAGAGGGCATGCGCGCGCGCATCCGCCAGGGGCCACCACGTCCCATCTCGTAAGGAAAAGAACGCGGTTTACCTTCGGCGTTGACAAGGACACTGGCAGCGATTGACTCTGCCAGTGCTATGCTAGCCGCGTTTGCGCGACAGCCGGAACAACAGGCCGAGCGAGATCAGCGCGCCGAGAATGCACACGCTCAGCAGCAGCAGCGCCGAGGTGCTGCCCTGCACGCGGCTGATCGAGTCCAGCACGTCGGCGCCGATCAACAAGCAGACCAGCAGCACGACGGCCAGAGCCAGGACGGCGAATTTTCTGCGACGACTCATATATCGATTCGGCCTTTCTGGGTAAATTGTATTTCGAACGTCTCCGCGCTGTCTTCGATGAAACGGATGAGTTGTTCTCCCTCCGCGACTAGATCATTGCGAACTTCGTCCGGCAACGGCTCAAATGGCTCGATGATGAGCCGCGCTGCGTCGCGCGCTCGCTCGATCTTCCACGTTCCACGAACAAAGCCATCGACCAGGAATGTCGCCCGCACTCGACCGACGGTGAGAAAGATGGAAGCGCGGTACTTGTCTGGCACGACGCGCCCGCGGTCGGCATGAGAGAGGAGCAGATTATCGAACTCCGGGAGGAAGCGAACAGGGGCGATGACATTTGCGGGAGGCCGAGGACTAGCTGGAAGATCGAAGAGTTCATTGCCCCGTTCGTCTCGGAACGTGCATATCAGCGGCTTCAGTTCTGCAATAACATCCTTCAGTCCAACCAATCCCGACCAGATCTGGACATCCTTCACAGTTGCCGGGCCGAAGGCCGCCAGGTAGCGCAGGACAAGCGAACGAAGGCCATCCGTGCGAGCGGCGAGCGGGCGTCCGAGCCACGCAGACGCCTCGGCGTGGGCTGGACTGCCTGTAAAGCCCCATCTGCCTCCGGGCGGTATCTGCACAAGCGGCAGATGCGCGCGCACGGCGTAGGCCAGCAGCGCCGGGTCGATGTCGGGAAAGAGTTCCGCGAGCGTAGCGCGCAACTGGACGAATGTGCGCGGCTGCTCCAACACATAAGCTCGCGCCGCTGCGACGATCTGATCCACATCAATATCCTTCGCGCGCGCTCCGAAGAAAGCATGCATGGCGCGAGTCAGAGCAGGCTGGAGAGCAGGACGCAGGAGGATATAATCTTCCGCCGTCATGAGATGCAATGTAGAACGCATCATCGTCGCCCGCACAACCTGCCTGTCCTCAATCAGAGAGGTCAAATCGCCGCGCTGAAAAGATTGCAGCCGTGACCATAGGCCAACATAGGGCGGATTGGGCAACTGCGCCTGTAGACCGACGACACGCTTGATGGCGTCAAGGGCTGGCAGCCTGGCCCGCTCCAGGAGTAACTGGCGCGCGAGCGTGGCACGGTTCAGTTCGCGCAGGGTCAGGATGCGTTCAGCCATAGCGTTCGCTTCACCATTTATAATATTTCTGAACCAGATCGAATCAAGCAGATTTGATGTTATCTAACGGAACCCAGCCGCTCTTTCCCGCACGATTGGTACACCAGAACCAGCCTGCGGCTTCCTGGTGGGCAACAAGTTCCTCGCCGGTAGTGACGGTGAGTTCGGTCGCGTCGTATGGATCGCGCACTTTTCCCGATACGCCGTCGGCATTGAGGACGACGATATCCCTGGGAACCCAGCCGCTCTTCCCGCGCTGATCCGCACACCAGACCCAGAGCCAATCAGGATTGTTATTCCAGGGTTCCACTTTATCGCTGACAGAAAAGGTTTCACCGGCATTGACTGAGATCGGGTCCGGGAACTGCGCACTGTAGTCCGTTACAACAATGCATTTCCGCGGCGAATTATCGGTGCCGCCATTAGCCTGACCTTGCTCTTGATTCATACTATCTCCTTATCCATGAAACCCATGAAGTTACATGCGTACATACAGGTGCGTCGCGGCGTTGTAGCGATAGACGGGATTGCCTTTGTGGTAGCTCAACTGTCCGCTGGCATTGACGGTCAGCCAGAGGAGAACCTGCGTGTTGGGCGGCAGGCGCAGGGGATAACCCCAATGTCCAAGCCCGCTGGGGCCGGCAACGCCGAAAAGCCACGCGCCGCCGTCATTGTCGATGTTGTTGGGCGTTAGTTGATCGCAGGTCAGGCCATTGTTGTCGTAGGCGTTATCGACTTGCAGATCGCAGGCGTGCATGGACATGCCGTTGAGCGAGGCCGCCGGGTCGGCGTAGGGATAATTGCTGAAGCCGTTGATATGCTTGCGCGCGAGGGCGGCATGCGCCCACACCCACGAGCCTTTCATTACCGGCAGGGCCGTTTCCACATAAAGGTGAATCTGCACCCCCTGCGCAACCTGCACAACCAACCAGCACCCGCTGGTACAATCAACGCCGGTTTGCTGCTGGCTCGCGATGTTGATCAGCGGCGTGGGCAAGGCTTGCTGCGGCCCTGTGGGAGTGACGCTCAGTACAAGGCCACCCAGGGCGACGAGCGGATACTGCGGCGAGAGCGAGACGACCAGGCCGGGTTGGAGATTGTTGCAATTCTGGCCCGTGGCGGCACTCAGTGCCTGAATGGTGACGGGATCGGCAGCGGCAAAAACCGTACCGGCATCGGCCATACGCATCTGGTACGTCAGGATTTCATCACACGAGTCGCCTTGCTGCACGGTATAGAGAAGCGAGCCAACTTGCGGCAACACGGCAGCGAACGCCGGATAGGGCGTCGGCGTCGGGGATGACGGCGGGCCGGAGAGGCTGTAGAAATAGCCCGTCATGGCCGGAAATACTTTCTGGCCGGCGCGCGCGCCGAAGTAATAAGCCGGAACAGCCACCAGGGCAAGCGCGGGAACGAGCAAAAAGAATTTCCAGGGCAGCCGGTGGAGAAATGCGCGCAGATTCTCCGCAGGCGAGGTGCGTGGTTGAAAACGCCGTGGCATAGCCGCCTCCCGTCTCAGTTCTTATTCATATGTATTATAGCCACATACTAAACGAATGGCTACCGATATTAGTCAATACAGGCTTACCTACAAGATGCCCTTTTTCTGGCCTGTGTAATTTTATGTCACGTCTTTTACGCTTTATATCATAGTTATTGCATAAAGTCTCATCTCTCCAACGATGGGGACAGCGTCTATAGCCATTCAGTCCTAGCTTCTATCGAGCAAACGACGAAAAATAGGGATATTGGTACCTATGCAGTATACTGTTATGTACACAATGTTTTTTGACCGTAGAAGGTGAGCAATTATGTTCAACACGCCTAAAGTTCTTATTGTCGATGATAGCACGTCATCATCACAATTTATGTCGCAAGCCTTGCGCAAGGCGGGATACCAGGTTATCACGGCTGCTGACGGCAATGAAGGGTTGCAAAAAACCCTCCAGGAGCGGCCTCACTGCCTCGTACTCGACGTGGTTTTGCCCGGAGTGAGCGGCTTCGGCATCTGCCGCCAGTTGCGCGCCATGGACCCGCAGCATAGCCTACCCATTATTATGGTGAGTAGTAAAAACACGAGAATGGATCAGCAATGGGGATTGCGGCAAGGCGCGGATCGCTACCTGCCCAAGCCGTTTACTGAAGAGGAGCTTGTGCAGACCGTTCAGGAAGTATTGACGGAACACCATTATATGTAATGATCGTAGCGAGGCCGGGGCAAGCGCGAGGGATTGCCCTCATAAGCCCCCAGCCAGGGCAACCACAAGGGATTGCCCCTTGATCTTGTCCCCGGCAAGCTCGCCATACCGCGGCTCGGCCTATGGAGACGCATCATTCGTATATGGTAGGGGCAATCCCTTGCGGTTGCCCTGGCCCGCATTGCGCGTAAGTCCGCGCCTCTGGGGATTGCCCTGGTTATTTCCATTATTCTGAAAAAAACCTCATACACCCCCTGAAAACCGTACCCTTGTATTCATAGCTTCTATAGCGTAGGATATAACGCTATAGAAGCTTTTTTATGCAATTATTTTGACAGGAGTTTATCTAGACGATGGATGAGCCTGCTTCTCTGACCATAAGCGATGTGCAAGCCCTGGCTGAGACGGTGCGCGCCAATGTCGCGCGCGTCATTATCGGCAAACTCGACGTGATTGATTTACTACTGGTCGCGCTGTTGAGTGATGGACATGTTTTGCTCGAAGATGTGCCGGGTATGGGGAAAACGATGATGGCGAAGGCGCTGGCCCGCTCGATCAATGCCACCTTCCAGCGCGTGCAGGGAACGCCTGATCTGCTGCCGACCGATCTCACGGGCGTCAGCTACTTTGACCAGCAACAAAGCGCGTTCGTTTTCCGCTACGGGCCGATCTTCGCGCAGGTACTGCTGGTTGATGAGATTAACCGGGCGACGCCGCGCACCCAATCCGCCCTGCTGGAAGCGATGGCCGAGCGGCAGGTCACGGTGGAACGCGAAACGATGCCGCTGCCGCGGCCTTATCTTGTGCTGGCGACGCAGAATCCTATCGAACTGGAAGGCACCTTTCCCTTGCCCGAAGCGCAACTTGACCGCTTCCTGCTGCGCCTGCGCGTCGGCTATCCCTCCGAGGACGAAGAGGAGGCGATCCTGCACCGCTTCAAGAACGACGAGCCGCTTGAAACGCTGCAGCCGGTCGTTTCCGCGGAAGAGATGACGGCCCTCCAGCAAGCTGTGCGGCAGGTGCAATGGCAGCCCGCCGTCGAGCGGTATCTGCTTGCCATCGCGCGCGCTACGCGCGAACATGCCAGTGTGAGCCTCGGCGTCAGCCCGCGCGGCACGCTCGCGCTCTACCGTGCCTGCGAAGCCTACGCCGCCATGCAGGGACGTGACTACGTCATGCCGGATGATATCAAGCGACTGGCTCCCAGCGTGCTGGCGCATCGCATTCTGACCACGACGCGCACGCGCTTGCGCGGCGGGGCCAGCGAGGCCATCATCGCGGAAATCATCGCCGCGACCCCTGTACCCGTTGAGACAATCGTCACGCCGCAGAAAGGATAAGCATGTGGAGGGAGGCTTCAACCAGGATGATACGCTGATCAAACGCCGCCCCTGGTATTTCCTGGCGGCCCTTCTGCTGATCTTCAGTATCCTCGCGCACCAGCCGATTGCCTTTCTGGCCGCGCTGTTCGCGCTGGTGATCGGCCTCGTACCCGAAATCTGGTATCGCTACGCGCTGCGCAGCCTTGTCTTTCGCCAGCAGTTGAGCCAGCCGCGCGCGTTCTTCGGCGAAACGCTCACGCTTTCGATCACCGTGGAGAACCAGAAAATCCTGCTCTTGCCCTGGTTGGAAGTCGAAGATGAGATTCCTGAGCATTTATCACTATTGACCGGACACACCACATTAACGCACAAAGTCAATCGCGTGCTGCTGGCGCACACCTTTTCGCTATGGGCATTCCAGCGCGTGACGCGGCGTTACCGGCTGGGCTGCACAAGGCGCGGCGTGCATAGCTTCGGGCCAGTTACGCTGCGCAGCGGCGATCCCTTCGGCTGGCTGATCCGCGAGGATCAGTTGCGCGCGCGCGCGACGCTGCTCGTCTATCCGCTCATCGCGCCGCTGGAGAAGTTCGGCCTGCCGTCGCGCCATCCCTTTGGCGACTACACCACGCCGCGGCGTTTGCTTGAAGACCCCATGCGCGTAGCCGGCGTGCGCGAATACGTGCGCGGCGACGACCCACGGCGCATCCACTGGAAAGCGACGGCGCGGCTAGGCGAACTACAAAGCAAGGTCTACGAGCCGAGCAGTCAGTATCGCCTGCTCATTTTGCTCGACATCAACACCTACCCGGAGGTGTGGATGGGCCTTGATCGCGACATACAGGAACTCACGATCGCGGCAGCCGCGTCTCTGGCGCTGTGGGGGCTTGACGAAGGCTACAGCGTGGGATTACTCGCCAATAGTCTCCTGGCCGGGCTGCAGCCTGAGCAGGCCGCCGAAGGCGACGAAATCAAAATGGCGCAAGGATCAGCTTTATCGGCCCTGTCGTTCATGCATCGCGTGCGCGTCCCCATGGCAAGCGACAGTATGCAGCGCGAACGCATTCTCTCGGCGCTCGGTCGCCTGCTATCCTACTATGGCTCGCCGATCGACGCGCTGCTTGAGCTTGAGCAGGCGACGCTGCCCATCGGCACCACGGTTGTGCTGGTGAGCGCCGGAGTGGCACTGAGCGAGTCAACCATCGAACGCCTGATAGAAATGCGCAGGCATGGCTGCGCCGTCCACCTGGCGTTGACGGGCGACGCGGACAGCAAAATCGGGACAGAAACGTATGATCTGCCCGTCCATCAGCTCGGAGGAAGGGAGGTATGGCATGAGCTTGTCAGGCACGCCGGCGACGAAGAACACGACGACGCCAGCCAGAGCGCGGCGATCCTCCACGTGGATTGAACGCTTCGCCATCCCCATCACGCTCAGCGCGATGGAAGCGCAGCCGCTCGCACTGCTGGTGATCCTGGCGACGCAGATATTCTCCGGCGCGAACATAGCCCCGCCGCTTGGGGCTGGCGGAATCACGCTGCTTGAGCTTGGCCTGATCTGGTGGGCAATGCTCGTGGAATATCTTACGCGCCGCGTCTTTACGAAAGATAGCTCAAACGCGCTTCAAATTAGCGGTTGGATCATCGCGCTCGTTGTTCTCATCGGACCATATGCGCCATCCTTGCTACAAGGACAAGATATCGGGCAGGCGCTGATCCTGCTCGCGCTGATCACGTGGCTGTGGCGCAGAGGCATTGCGGACACGCAGATTGGTTTCGAGTATAACCGCGTCGCCTTAGCCTTTAAGATCGGCTTCGGCATAATTCTCGGTATGTTATTCATTGTAACTATCTCACCGGGTTTACCACTGCTGCGCGGCACGCTCCCTACCGCTTTACCCATCTTTTTCTTGAGCGGATTGATCGCCATCTCGCTGGTACGCCTGGGTACGCTGCGCGCTGCGCGCTCCGGCGCGGATGACGCGCATACCGACCCGACGCGCTCCTGGCTGCTGGCGCTGACCATCTTCGGCGCGGCCCTGATCGCCCTGGTCCTCATCATTGAAACAATCTTCTCTTTCAGCGCGCTCGAAGCCATCGTTATCACCCTTGCTCCCATCTGGAGCGCCATTAGCACCGGCCTGAGCTGGCTGCTCTACGGACTGGTCTTCCTGCTCTCGCCCATCTTCTACCTCGTCTCTTTTATCATGGGTTTACTACGCGGAACTCCAGCCAAACCCATACAGCTACCGGGCAGCCCAATCCCGAGTCACCACACTTCGCCATCCTCAGCCACAACAGGGATCATTGCCGAGGTCATTGCGGTTGGCCGCTGGGTCGTGCTGGCGCTGATCCTGATCGCGATCTTCATCATTGTAGTCAGGACGATGCGGCGCTGGCTCAGGAGCAATGATGATGGAGGCGTCGAAGAGATACGCGAGAGACTGGATGCGCGTTCGCTGCTGGCCGAGCGTTTACGCGAGTGGCGCAACCGGCGCAGGCGTCAAACCGCGCCAGGCGTTGCGCTCGAAACGCTCGATCCGCTGTCCGCGCGCGCGCGTTACCGCGAGTTGCTGCAAGAGATCGCTCTGACAAGCGAGACGCTGGCGCGCAGCCCCACCGAGACGCCCAACGAATACCAGAGCCGCTTACAGAGGCATTTACCACAGCACGCGCCAAACGAGCAAGCGACAGCCGGAGAAGCAGCGCCGACCACTCCGACCATGTTGGATACACTCACCACTGCTTACGCCGGTGAGCGTTACGGCGGCAAACAGACAAGCGATCTGCAACGGCGGCGCTTGCAGGATTGGATGCCGCTTCTGCTGTCCAGGATTACCGGCAAACCGCCGCGCAGAAGCTCTTATACAAAATAAACCGGTAATCCCGCTAAGGGGCCGGGTCAGACATGTCTGATCTGTCACATATCTGACCCTTACCCACACAGGATATAATGCAATATAACCGCACAACCGCATTACAAGAAAGGAATATCACACATGGCTTTTGTTGTTGCCGCCATCTGGCGCGCGCAAGAGGGGCAGGAAGCCACCATCACGCAGGTACTTGAACAAATGGCTCCGCTTTCCCGCCAGGAGCCGAAAGTCTTACAATACATCGTGCATCGCTCGCCGGATGATCCGCGCACCTTTTTCCTCTACGAACAATACACCGACCGGAGCGGCTACGAGGATCACCTGGCAACGCCGCATTTCGAGCAACTGGCGCGCGGCATAGCGATCCCCAACCTTGAAAGCCGCGAGCGCGCTTTCTATGAGACATGGGGGGTATAAGACAATTATCTAGCATACAATTCCTTAATACAGGATTCACCCGGCAATATCAATTTTGGCCTGTTAAGAAGCTTGACAACATTTCCCCGACCTGCTATGCTACAGGTGCATGGGATAGGAATTGTAGGCAAGTTTGAGCAAATAATGAACGAGTTGCAAGAACCGCAGACATGGCGCGAACTGTCAGATCAACATAGAGCCATCCCTTACGAGCGATAACGGATCGCTCGCGCCCTGCCCGCGAAGGCCGTTCTCTTACAGCGCCGGACCAGGGGAGAAGCAAACCCTTGCCCGGAGAATCTTCAGCGCCTGCTCCTGGTACTCCCAATCAAACGCGACCGATACGGACGCTTGCTCTAGAAAGAAACGCCCGATTATAGCACGCTTCAGGATGGGACTATGACTACCTATGAAATGCACATTCCTGGCGAAGTTTGCAACTATATCATTAAAACGCTCAGGATTACGCCCAAAGAAATCGTCTTCACAAAACTGTGTGAGTTTATCCTGGAGCAGGCCAGCAAACAACTTGATCCACAGCGCAAAGGCATCGCCATCGTTGTCGCGCAATGTATGCCGCCGTCTCATGGCAAAGTGCGCACCCTGCGCGAAACGATCGGGCTGGGTACAGCTCCGTGGGGCCACGACTCAGGTCAGAGCTTCAGGCTTTTAGGAATAGAGTCTCTAGCCGGCAGCGCCGTTGCTGAAGGAGGGTTGAAGTCAAATAGGAATTTGACTGACACCTCCAGTCGCCAGGCCGGGTATCGAGACCGCTGGGAAATGAGCGCCGCGGCGACTCCCATCATGCGCGCCGGTGAAATTGCCGGCGTTTTGCTGGCATCTAGCACGCAGCCTGATTATTTCACCGAACCACTCAATGATCTGCTTGAGCAGTACGCTGGATGGTTGGCGCTCCTCTATGAGAACAAAGATTTCTATCCAGCCCAGGACATTGCCCTCAATGCGCTTCCTTCATATGATAAGCAGCGAATGTTGCTCGCTAATTTCAGCCAGCGCGTTGCCGGAATCATGACCGGACAGGCCCAGGACGGGCATCCCATCACAGTAGATCAGGCAGAATACATTGTCTGGCAACAAATCGAAGCAGAGTTACTGTCGTCAATAACCTCCTGATATCCTTGCAGGAGGCGTTCCATAGCCTCATACCAGGAGTATTTTTGCGCCGCGTCCAGCGCCGCTAGCCCCATCGCGCAGCGCTGGTCCTCTGCCTCGACTAGCCTGCTCAAGTTGGCCTGATAGCCTGCAATGGCCTCTTCTTCAGCAAGATGCTGTGCATCGAGCAAGTAGCCGGTCTGTCCATCTACCACCAGGTCGCAGACTCCTTCGGAGAGCAAGCCGGCAACAGGCAGCCTCGAAGCCATCGCCTCCAACACGACCTGCCCAAAGGTCTCTGTCACAGATGGGAAGGCGAAGATATCCGCCGCGGCATATGCCTCCGCCAGCGCTTCACCCCTGAGGTAGCCGGTAAACGTGACGGGCGCATCCGCTAACTGCTCTTGTATCTCCGCGCGGGCCGGCCCGTCACCAACAATGATCAGGTGGCAGCGCTGGTGATCCATGCGCTGGTATGCCTGCACCAGCACATGGAGATTCTTCTCCCAGGAAACGCGCCCGACATACAAAATGACGGGTACATCTCGCTCGTCGTGTACGTTGAGCCAGGAACGGCGCACCACCTCGCTGCGACGCCCCGGATAAAACAAGGTCGTATCCACTCCGCGCGGCCAGAGACGCACATGGCCAAAGCCCTGCATGCGCAGCTTCGCCGCCGTTGACAGCGAAGGACAAAAGGTCAGCGCGCACTGATTGTGCAAGAAACGGTTATAGGACAGCATGGGCCGGGTTAGTATGGGAAAGCCAAAATGGCTGCAGTACGCTGCCAGATTCGTGTGATAGGAAGAGACGATGGGAATATTCAGCAAGCGGGCCGCGGCCAGCCCCATCGCGCCTAAAGCCACCGGATCGACGAGATGCACGATATCTGGCTGGAACTCGCGCAGGCGGCGCACAAACAAAGGGCGAAAGAGATTGACCCTGAGTTCTGGATAAACCGGCAGCGGCAAGCCCGCCGTTCCGACGACTTCAGCTCCCGCATAGCAATCCATGCCGCTATCAGGGCCGAGCAGCAGCGCTTGATGTCCCTGTTCCTGGAGATGTTCGAGCAGTCGCGCCAGGGTGCGTGTCACACCGTCGAGTTTCGGCAAAAAGTTTTCCGTAATGATGGCAACGCGCATAGGTAACTCAACCATTCCACAAAATGCTAAGCGATGATCTATCCTTCACTAGCATGGTAGCGCGCGGTCATTAGAGAGGCATTAAGGAGCAGTAAGCATTGGGTAAAAAAGTGGATAACAGGTGGTTAAAGCCGCCAGTTCACGAGCCAGGGCAATCCCTTGCGATTGCTTCACGGCGCTCGATATGATATACTCAACGCGCTTAGAAAAGACATTCCCACAGCAGAGAAATCATGTCAGGACCAAACCATGTTTTATGACCATGTGAAAATTAATGTGAAGGCGGGCAGTGGCGGCAACGGCTCGAGCCACTTCCGCCGTGAAAAGTTTATTCCCTTTGGCGGACCCGACGGCGGCGATGGCGGGCGCGGCGGCAGCGTCTACCTGGAAGCGACGTCCAACACGAACACCCTCATCGACTACCGTTACCGCAGCCATTTCAAAGCCGGATCGGGTGGGCCTGGGGCGCGCCAGAAGATGCACGGGGCCAAAGGCGAAGACGTTATCTTGAAAGTACCGTGCGGAACGATTGTGCGCGACGCTGACAACAACGAGTTGATCGCCGACCTGGTGGAGGAAGGGCAGCGCGTCATGGCGGCGCGCGGCGGGCGCGGCGGCCTCGGCAACACGCACTTTGCCACGGCCACCAACCAGGCCCCGCACGAAGCGCAAAAAGGCGAACCAGGCAACGAACGCTGGATCACGCTCGAACTGCGACTTATTGCCGATGTCGGCCTCGTCGGCTACCCCAACGCGGGCAAATCGACGCTGCTCTCCGTCGTCAGCGCCGCGCAGCCAAAAATCGCCGACTATCCCTTTACCACGCTCACGCCCAACCTCGGCGTCGTCGCCGTGGGCCAGCCAGGCAGCGGCGCGGACTCCAGCTTCGTGCTTGCCGATATCCCCGGCTTGATCGAGGGCGCGGCTGAAGGCGTTGGCCTCGGCCATGAATTCCTGCGCCACGTGCAGCGCACGCGCCTGCTGATCCATATGCTCGATGGCGCGGCGCTTGATCGCGACCCGTGGCAGGATTTCCTGACCATCAACCGCGAACTAGCAGCGTATGACGAGCGCCTGGCGAGCCGCCCGCAGATCGTCGTCTTCAACAAAATGGACCTGCCCGATGCGCAGGAGCAATGGCCGACCTTCAAGGCGCTCATCGAGGCCGCCGGCTACCCGGTCTTCGCCATCTCCGCGGCAGCGCACCAGGGAACCGCAGAGCTGATGCAATACGCGGCTCAGCGGCTCAGCGAGTTACGGCAGGAAGAAGCGGAACGTAGCGCGCTTCCTGCCATCGCTGGAGAAATGGGCGATCTGAGCGGTCCCGTGCTGCGCCCGCAGCCTATCGATGCCTTCACCGTTGTGAAGGAACAGGGCGTATTCGTCGTGCGCGGCAAACGTGTGGAGCGCGCGGTGAGCATGACCGACCAGGAAAGCGATCAGGGCATGGAGCGTTTGCAGGTGACAATGGAAAAGATGGGCGTGACAAAAGCCTTAGAGGCGGCGGGCGTCAAAGTTGGCGATGTTGTGCGTTTTGGCAAAGTCGAATTGTACTGGGGAGAATAACGCCGTTCACACCTGATTCGCCCCAGTGCCGCGTTGTGCTAGACCCCCACACCTCCCATGACCCCCACAAGGGAGGTCACTACATGTCGCACGCCTCGACGAGCCACAACGTGTAGTGACCTCCCTTGTGGGGGTCATGGGAGGTGTGGGGGTCAGGCACAACGCGCGAAACCGGTTTTTCATCAAGAATTCCCAGACCCCGTGATATGCCCCAAATGGCAATACTGTGCTATAATGAAGCCAGAATCTGGATATAGAACACGTAGAGCCACTATTTGAGCGAATCGTCAGAGTGAAAGCGCTGCCGGATACATGGGCGAAACACTGCATTTACTTTTTCATCGCCGCGAGGACGAGACATATGAGTTGCGCGTCAAAGAAAGCTGGTCGGGGCGTACCGTCTGCGGCACATTTATTCCTCCATACAACAGTAAACAACTCAATGCCCTGCACAAAAAGCTGAACAATACCACAGAAGAGGATACGCTTCGGGAGATTGGGCAGCGCCTGTTTCTGGCATTGTGCGGGTCTGCGATCCCCGGCGCGGCCAGGCGCGAGTTAGCGGAGCAATCGACGCAAGCCGTCCTGCGCAGCGTGATCCAGCGCACGCTGCACCGGCGCGGCACGGTTGCGCTTACCTTTAGCTTTTCCCCAGGCTGCGAGGAATTTGTGCGCTATCCCTGGGAATTGTTACACAACGGCGAGCATTTCCTCATCGGAGCGGGCATCTTTACCTTGACGCGCGCCCTGGTGCATCCAGAGCAGGCAGGCGGCTGCGAGCTGCCCGTCCGCCCGCCTATACGCCTGCTCTATATCAACGCCTCTCCGGTAGACTGCGAGCCGATTGAAACGGAGCGCAGTTTCGAGGCGCTCCAACGAGCATTGGCTAACGCTATCGAAAGCAATCAAATCATCCTTGATAAGATCGACCAGGTGACGTATGATGCCCTGGTCGAATACCTCAGCAATTGTGGCGGCGTGGGTAAGTTCGACGATAGCGAGACAAGCACCCCTTGCTATGCCATTCACTTCGACGGACACGGAGCCTTTGGCCGCCTGTGTCCGAACGATAATTGCGACAGGCTCAATGAAGCCGATGCGCGCAAGTGCGTCGAATGCGGAAGCGCGCTCAACAAGGTCAAAACGCAGACCTATCTGTGTTTCTGCGATGAAAAAGGGTACAACAGGTATATCGATACTCAATCGCTGCGCGAATTGTTGATCAGCAGCGATGTGCGCCTGGCTGTTTTTTCCGCCTGCGAGACCGCAACTTTCACAGGCGGAGCCTCTAACGGACACCATCGCACTATCGCTTTTGATGCAACGCTGGCAACCGCGCTGGTGATGGCGGAGATTCCCGCTGTGGTGGCGATGCCGTTTTCGCTCCAGGATGATCTCAGCCCGACATTTGTCTTCCATTTCTACGAGGCTCTCAGCCAGGGACGCACGCTCGAAGAGGCGCTTTCTCGCGCTCGTCATGCCATGCTGCCTAAGCATCGCCATCAAGGATGGTTTATCCCCGTTCTCTATCGCCACGTGAGCGAAGACCAGGAAGGACCAGCGCCTCTTCTCATCGTGGGCGACGAACCGGAAGAACACGATCATCCCCTGGCGCATCTAAAAATCGCCGAAACCTTTGTCGGTCGCGAGGCGGAGCTGCGCGATTTGAGCGATCTCCTGGCCGCTGCCGCGCGCGGCGAGGCGCACGAATCCGGCGCTAACGGTCAGTACATCCTGCGCCCAGGCACGCATCATATTGCCGTAACCGGTCCGGCGGGCATTGGGAAAAGCGCCCTTGCCCTGGAAGCGGTACGCCGCAACCGGGACATGTTCCCTGGCGGCGTCATTGGCATCTCGCTGCAAAACGGCAAAACCTTTGGTGAAGCCTTGCTGGAAATCGCTCACGCACTCCACATCACTCTCAAGACGACGCAACATGACCATCTGAATTATCGCGAGGAGCAGGTTCTCAACATCCTACGCGCGCGCGCCAGCCGCGAACTACCATGCCTGCTGCTGCTGGAAAGCTTCGAAGAGGTTAAAGAACACATACAGCTCGAAGCCTGGCATCACTTCCTGCGTTCCCTGCCCCAGGAAGTCGTCGTCCTGGCAACATCGCGCTCCAACCCGACGGCCATCGCGGTCGCGGAGGGCGTGCCTTACCGCTGGTACGAATTCCCAGTCGGGAAGATGAAGCAGGCCGATTTATTGAAACTCTTCCGGGAGCTTGCCTCAGCAAACGGGCTGGATCAGCGCATTCATCTCAATAATCCGGATCAACAAGCCATCCTGCGCGAAATTTGCGATCTGCTCGATGGCTATCCTCTGGGCGCGGAACTGATCTTCGGCGCCGCTCACTCCATCGACGGGAAACTCTACACACCGGAGGCGGCGACACGGTCACTGGAAGAGGTGCGCGACGAACTGCGCGATACGCGCCTGGAGGGCATTTGGGCGGTGCTTGAGGTGGCCTATTGCCGCCTGAGTACGCTCGCGCGTCTCTTGCTCTCTTACCTTGCCGCGTTCAAACTGCCTTTCAGCCACGAGCAGATCATTATGCTTGTAGCCCCGGAGACGCTGGCGGAGACACGTGATATTGTGCGCCTGGAACGGCCTGGCACGCTCAACGGCAAGCCGACCGGGCAAGGAGAGAATGACGCGCACATTGGGGATGCCATTCCGGCAGAGTTAACGCTGCACTGGCGAGAGGCGCGCGACGAACTGGTGCAATCTTCATTTATTGAGTTCGATGGTCGCGTCTACACCATCCATCCGCAGGTACGCAACTTCGCGCTGTCATATCTGCCGCAGGATGAACGCCGCCGCGTCCACCGGGTTGTCGCCCATTATTATCTTAGCCGCCTCCATCCCAGCCCGGCGGAGTGGTTTGTAGCCTACGAACACCTGGAGAGCGCGGGCGAACCACAGGACCTGCAAGAGGCGATCCGCGTCGCCGTCCAGGCATCATGGGCCATGAGAGGGCGCGGCCACGCACAGGCGCTGCTGGGGAAGCTGCACCGGGCCGAGGAACACGCGCTGCGGCTGGGTGACAAAACTGGAGAAGGACAGCTCCAGTGCTGCATCGGCGCGATCCTGCGCTATACCGGCCAGTATACCGAGGCCGTCGGCTGCCTGACGCGCAGCCTGGCGCTGCACCGCGAGCAGAACGAGCGCGAGGAAACAGGTTGGGCGCTCTATGAACTGGCGATGCTCGCGCGCGAAGAGGGACATTTTCAGCAGGCTGGACAATATGCCCAGGAAGCGCTGCAATTATTCCGCGAAATCGACAACTCCAGTGGAGAGGCATGGCTGCAAATGGTCATCGGCGAAGTCAGCCGCGGCTGCGGAGAATATTACGACGCGCTGGGCCATATTGAACTGGCTCTGACCAATTTCCGCAAATATTCCAATGACGAAGGGTGCGCCTGGGCGCTGCGCGTTCGCGGCACGGTCTACGAGGCGCTGGGACGCTACCATAAGGCGCAGGCCGATTACGAAGAGGCGCTGCGCAGCTTCAATGCGTTGGGAGTGCGCGACGGGCAAGCCTGGGTGTGCGCCGATCAAAGCGTTGTGTGCATGGATCAAGGAAAATACGAAAAGGCCGAGCAGCTTTGCAACGAGGCCATCGCCATTTTTCGCGAACAGGGTATGCAACGCGGCGAAGGCTGGGCGCTGCGCGCTCTGGGCGATACTGCCAGGCACAAGCACGATTATGGGAACGCGCGCAGCTATTATGAAGACGCGCAAAACATCTTCACCCGGCTGGGCGACCGTTTCGACCAGGCCAGGGTTCTCAACGCGCTGGGAGCCATCTCCTTCGATGAAGGCGAACACCTGGCGGCGCAAGAGTACTACGAGCAGGCGCTCGCTATCGCGCAAGAACAGGGCGCGCGCCAGCTCGAAGGGCGCGCGCTACGCGGCCTGGGAGACGTCTATCGCACCCTGGGCCTCCACGCTGAAGCTGACCGCAGTTACCACGAGGCGCTGGCAATAGCGGAAAAGCTGGATACCCCCGCCGAACATTGTGCCGTGTTGCGCCGCCTGGGATACCTGCGACACGCGCAAAACCGCTACGAGCAGGCGCTGGCTTTCTGGATGCAGGCGCTGGCAATTGACCAGCGTCTCGGCCACGTGGAGCGCGCCTCCTTGCAACAGCAGATCGAAACATTGGTCGCGGAACAACACATGGAAGCCACCTACGCCGAACTTGTCCAGCAGCATGGATCAGGGTAGTTTTCGGGCAAAGGGCAACAGAAATCAGCGTGTCCACCACCAGGGCAACCGCAAGATGCGATTACCCAGATGTGTTACTCCTCTCGTTCGCTATGGCTGCTCTCGTCGCTTTCTAGCGCGGGGAAACGCGGGGTGAGCCAATGACCGACAAACCAACCAATCACACCGAGGCCAACAGTAATGCCCAGCCAGGTGAGCGCGACCACGTTGAGCGCTGCATTGTACGCGATAGCCATCACGCTAGCCAGGATAATTCCGAGCGTCAGCCCTACCGTCACACCGACGAGACAACCGGGGTGCGCCAGATTGCGCCCGCGCATTTTGTTCATCATAGGCTACTCTTACATCCTACCAATCAGCAAGTATTTGCCAGAGATCGTAATCGTTTTCTCGGCAGCCGTCAAGTTTCTCCGTTGCCAGCGGCCAGGGCAAGCGCGAGGGATTGCCCCTTGATCTTGCCCCGGCTCAGGAAAACTTTGGGTCTCACCCCAAATTCCCATCAAACTAGACAATTCATTAAAATATTACTATACTGAATGCACTGTGTATGATAAATACGCCAGAGAAATACACGTCCTAGTTTGGAGCTAAAGGATTGGATCGTTCAGGCAACGAAACTTTCGCCGTGCAAAACAAAAGTACCTTTGTCCTTATGCGAGGATATCCCGGTACAGGAAAAAGCACCATAGCCCGTGCTATTGCCGCCGCACTCCACGCGCCCTTGATCGATAGAGACATCATTCGCAAGAAGGCAGTGGACATTTTCGGTGATATCCATGGCGTTGGGCGTTTTTCATATGAACTTATGTTCGCACTGACCGAAGAGCAGCTCAATCTTCGTCTCAGCGTCATTGTCGATACACCGTTGACCTACCGTGAAACCTACGAAAAAAGCATGGCGCTGGCGGAAAAATTCAGCCTTCCCCTGCTGGTAGTGCATTGCCAGTGTCCGCCGGAAGTGCAGAAACGTCGCCTTGAAGGACGCAAAGGGACCGTTTCTGAATTTCAGATCACGTCCTGGGAAGAATGGCTGCGCTGGAAACCGCGCTTCGAGGAATTTGACGATCATGGCTGCGTGATCGATACCTCCAATCCTCTAGACGACTCGCTGGCAAAAGTTATGCACAGCATTCAAGAATTGCATGGCAACAACAGCCACCTCTCAGAGCATTCCCATTCCGATCAACTGCGCTTTTAGCCACGTTAACGATATTCGATTGTAGCCCCCTGTACAATAAACCTGTGAGCTACCACAGCATTCGCAACGATGCAGGAAACTCAACAGGTACATGCTTGTTCAGGCCGCACGCCTGATTAAGCTATAAGAAAGGATACAACGAACATGGCTAAACGGGCCAAACATATTTCCGCTTCTGATGCTGCTGCACCCACCGCAGCTAAACGATTCTGGAAGAATCCACGCTGGCTTCTGATTTTACCTCTCGTCGTCGCAGTGGGAACCAGCGCCTTTTTGATGGTGCGCCGCCGCCTTTTCGACACCGCGCGCTAAGAACACAATGCAAGTTGCTGCCTCATCACTCTTCCGGCATAGCGTGTATACGTGTATAATGGAGAGATGAAGGAGGCAGCGACCATGCAAAATCCACTAGATCGGTTGCGAGCCATCTGCCTTGCCCTGCCGGAGGCCACGGAGGGAGGAGGCGTAGGAGACCCATCCTTCCGCGTGCGGGACAAGATCTTCGCCATGCAGCACCGCGTTGCTGATCGCATGTCCATGTGGTGCAAGGCCCGGCCAGGAGCGCAGGGCATACTCGTAAGCTCTCACCCCGAACGATTCTTCGTGCCGCCTTATGTTGGCCGCCACGGCTGGGTAGGGGTCTGGCTTGACGTCGCGATAGACTGGGAAGAGGTCGCCGACCTGGTAGAAGAGAGCTATCGCATAACGGCTCCCAAACGCCTCTGCACGCTACTTGACCAACGTTAACCGCTGTGTGTCATTGCGCAGTTCTGCCCCCGTCGATAGGAACAACCTGTCCGCTGACATAGCTCGCGCCGTCGGAGGCCAGGAACAGGACAACCGGCGCAACCTCGCCCGGCTGGCCGATGCGCCGCATGGGCGTCGTGGCCGTGTACATCCCTTCAATTCTATCCAGCAGACCTTGAGACATGCGCGTCTTGAACATCCCCGGCGCGATGGCGTTCACTCGTATGCCGCGACTGCCCCACTCGACGGCCAGCGAGCGCGTGAGGTTGATGACGGCAGCTTTGCTGGAGTTATAGCCGACGGTATTGATCTGCTCGCCACTCATCCCGCCAATAGACGCGACATTGATGATCTTGCCCTTCCCACGCTCCAGCATGTGCCTCCCGACACACTGCGACATGAGAAACGTGCCGGTGATGTTGGCCTCAATCACCTGATGCCAGCGTTCCAGCGGCATCGTCTCGGCAGGCGCGCCCCATGTCAAACCGGCATTGTTGACTAAAATATCGATTTTGCCGCATGTCCCAAGCGTCTGCTGCACCACCTGCTCCACGGACGAGGCGTCGGAGACGTCGCAGAGCAGGGCGTGAACGGTAACGCCCTGCTCTTTCAATTGCTGCTCGGCCTCGCCGAGCCACTGCGCGCGGCGGGCCGTGATCACCACCGTCGCGCCCGCCGCGCCGAATGCCTGGGCGATCTCCAGGCCCAACCCACGCGAGCCGCCAGTAACGAAGGCGACTTCTCCCGAAAAATTGTATGTGACAGTACCCATGATATTGCTCCTTTTTGACGGTTTTGTACAACCATGCTACGATAGTGGTAGAGATGCAAGATAGTTGCCTGAATCTAATCACATCAGAGAGCAATGCACAAATGGAGATAGCGGACACCAGCCTTCGCCCGGCAAGCGGCGCACAATTTCACATGGGAGCCGAGGATCAGCAAGCCCTGCAGGGTCTGCCGTGGCACAAACTTCTGGAGGAGTGGCCTGAAAATGGCGTCGTGCCGCTCGCGATCCGGCGGGGATTATCGCGCCACCCGGTGATCTTTGTGGAACGCGCTGGGAAACGCTACGCCATCAAGGAAACCGCGCCGTATATGGCAGAGCGTGAGATTAGCTGCCTGCGTGACATCGAGCGGCGCGGCCTACCTGCGCTCGGCCCGGTGGGCAGCGTTACCGTCCCAGCGCCGCCTATCCTTATCGAAGAAGAAGACACCGGCGTTCCCCAATACATGAGCGGCGACCGCGGCTATACCGTGACCAGGCTGGCGGCGCGCGTCATTCCCCAGGAACTCCTCTACCGCGTCCCTTTCACGCGCAAGAATAAGCAGCGCTTGCTGTCGGCAATTGCCGTCCTCCTGATCGAACTGCACGAGCATGGGGTATATTGGGGCGATCCGTCCCTGGCAAACATTCTCATTCGCATCGATGGCAAGCGCATCCTGGCAATTATGGCGGATGCCGAAACGGTGGAATTGTTCTCCGGCCCGGTTAACGATCATTTGCGCGAGCAAGATTTGGAGTCTTTCAACGAGTCTCTCCTGTGGGAGACAGAAGATCTACGCCGCGCCCATGGGATAGCAGATGATGACGAGCAGGAATTGATCGATGATCGCGATTTTCGCTACTTAAAACGGCGGTATCAACTGCTCCGGCAGGATCACGCACAACTTACCTCACCATCTGGCTTTACCAGTACCCTGCAAGTGGTGAATATGCTCAGCTCGCTCAATAAATGGGGCTACGCGCTGCTCGACATGAGCGGACACGCGCTGCAACAGATTGTCACTGTCATGCCCGGCTGGTATCAACGCAGCATCTACGAGCTGCTAGGCATCACTATCCCGCGCAAGTACGCGCGCCGCTTCTACAACATGATCCTGGGACATCAGGCCATCATGCACAAGGAGGAAGGACGCGACGTGAGCCTGGAAGAGGCGGCGCGGGACTGGTACTCCCGCTATCACCTGCCGACGATCCTGCTCTTGCGCCAACGCCTGACTCCCGATCAAGACCCGATGCAGGTATATTTCGCCATCATGGACCTGAAATGGAAAATGAGTATGAAGGCCGACTACGAGATACCTATCGAAGAGGCGGCGCTGGCCTGGGCGATGCAGCAGGCGGACACCGGCAAGCTCGGCGCGGTCGATCCCGCCAGCATCGCGACATGGTGGCACGAACGCGAGTCCGTGATCAATGCGCTTGAGCCGCCGCTGATCCAGAGCGAAAAGTTGGAGCCGCTTTTATCAAAGCAAGAGCAACCCCTGATTTACCTGCCAGAATCTGAATTGGATCAGAAACTCGATGAAATCCTGGAAAACGTCAAGCCGGATGAAAGGAAAGACGATACACGTACCTGAGAGGATGAACCCGCTGTCCGCGGACAGCGGGTTCATCCTCTCAGGTAAATTTATTCCTCTGTATCAGGTGGCTCTTCCTCGGTCTCGGCTCCAGCAACTTCGATCTCGCCGGTGTTGAAGTTGTTCATATTGGTGCGAATTTGCTCTTCGATAGCCCTTGCAACATCGGTATTCTGGCGCAAAAAATCTTTGGCGTTCTCGCGTCCCTGGCCCAGGCGAATATCGCCGACGGTGAACCATGCTCCGCTCTTCTTGACGATGCCCATTTCCAGACCAAGATCGATCAGGCCGCCTTCGCGCGAGATACCTTCGCTGTACATAATGTCGAATTCGGCAATACGGAAAGGCGGGGCGACCTTGTTCTTCACCACGCGCACCTTTGTGCGATTGCCCGTCACTTCCTGCCCCTGCTTGATCGAGTCAATGCGGCGAATGTCCAGGCGCACGGAGGCATAGAACTTGAGAGCCTTACCGCCGGAGGTGATCTCCGGGTTGCCGAACATGACGCCGACTTTTTCACGCAACTGGTTGGTGAAAATGACGGCAGTGTTGGAACTGCTGATGGCGCTGGTCAGCTTACGCATGGCCTGGCTCATCAAGCGGGCTTGCAGGCCAACGTGCGAATCGCCCATCTCGCCCTCTATTTCGGCGCGCGGCGTCAGCGCGGCCACCGAGTCAACCACGACCACGTCGAGGGCGTTACTGCGAACAAGCGCATCGAGGATCTCCAGCGCCTGCTCGCCGGTATCAGGCTGCGAGTTGAGCAGGTTGCCGATATCCACTCCGCATTTGATCGCGTACGCGCGATCAAGTGCATGTTCGGCGTCGATGAACGCAGCATAGCCGCCCGAACGCTGGGCGTTGGCAATAATATGCAGGCATAACGTGGTTTTCCCAGACGACTCAGGGCCGTAGATCTCGGTGATGCGGCCGCGCGGTATGCCGCCTACGCCCAGCGCCAGGTCGAGCGCTATCGATCCCGTCGGTATAACATCCACCTGGATATGCGGAGCCTCTCCCAGCTTCATGATAGCTCCTTTGCCGAAGCGGCGCTCTATTTGTTGTAGGGCCGCGTCTATGGCCCGTTCGCGATCGCTCAGACCAGCCGAAGGTACGGCGCTATTCGATGAAGCCTTGTCTTTCTTACTTGTCACCATACTTCTGAACAGGGGAGAGGATCAAATTCGTAACGATTGCCACCCCCTGCATCCTCCTTTTTTGTTGTCGATGTGGCCGAAATACGCTCAAAGACACGCATAGCCGGTGCGCGTTATGACTTTCCTGGACGCTACATAGGGATATTCTTTCGCAGGGTCAAAAAGGCGGAAACGAGGCTCTCCTTCCCTGTTTCCTTTGAGACTAGAACAAGAGTACCATAATGGCGGCGACCTGTCAAGATCGACATCCTTACAGCCTCCGCGGACTATCCGTAGGGGCGCGGGCTTGCCCCGCCCTGGCGAGCAAAACTCCCACCGTTTTTGGGCGGGGCAAGCCCGCGCCCCTACGAGTTGCGCTCGCTGCAACATTACATGTCTCTGCGGCCTTCGATGGCGCGGCCAAGCGTACCCTCGTCGGCATATTCGAGATCGCCGCCCATGGGCAGGCCGCGGGCGAGGCTGGTGATCTTCGCATCAAATGAGGCCAGCTCGCCTTTGATAAAATTCGCCGTGTATTCGCCCTCGAAGTTGGGATTCGTCGCGAGAATAACCTCGCGGATCTTGTTAGCGCGCACGCGCTGGATCAACTCGTCGATGCGTAAATCCTTGGGTCCGATGCCTTCTACTGGCGAGAGCGCGCCGTGCAGCACGTGATACAATCCCTTGTACACGCCCGTCTTTTCCAGCGCCAGCACGTCGAGTGGCTCCTCGACCACGCAGATCATCTCCTGGTTGCGATTTGGGTTGCTACAGATCGGGCAGGGATCGGCCTCGGTAATATTGAAGCAGCGCGAGCAATAGATGATGCGCTCTTTCACGCGCATGATCGCCTCGGCCAGGCGGCGCGCCTGCTCGGTCGGGCTGCGCAGGACGAAAAAGGTTAGACGCTGTGCCGTCTTGACGCCAACGCCCGGCAGTTTGGAAAATTCTTCGATTAACGCCGCTACCGGCGGTGCAATATCACTCATAGTGTTAGAACATTCCGGGAATTTTCAAACCGCTGGTGGCATTGCCGATCAGCTTCTGCTGGGCCTCCGAGGCTTTGCTGAAAGCATCTTTGGCTGCCGCCAAAACCATCACTTCCAGTTCGGCGATATCTTCGGCGTTAAAGGCTTCCGGGTCAATCTTCACCGCGATCATCTCGAATTTGCCGTTGATAGTGACGGTCACAGCGCCGCCGCCAGCCGTGCCGGTGAACGGAGTGTTCTCCATATCCTCCTGCATTTTCAAGAGTTTCTGCTGTATTTTCTGGACTTCACGCATATTCATGTTGCTGATAACTCCTTCCGCGGCGGTACGATCATGTCCCCCGCTTCGCTTCAACGTTGACGATCTTCGCTGAAAATGTGCGCATCACTTCCTGCACAACCGGGTCCTGGCTCGCCTTCCGTTTCACGTCTTCGGGCGATGAGTACGCGAACGTACTCTTTGTATTTTCTCTCACAACGCCCTTTTTGACAACCGGTGATGGCGTGTTGTCAGGAGACGATGCTACGACAGGTGCAGAAGGCTGCTGCTGAGACCTGGGAGGCTCTGGCGTCTCCGATTCCTTTGCTTGCCGCGCTGGCGAAGCTGAAGCCGGAGTTGAACGCTGGCGATGAGCAGGCGAGGATACATCTGGAGAACTCGCAGCCATCGATGAAGTCTGGTACTCGACAGAGCGGCTCGATGGCGCTGGCAACGCCTGCTCCGGCGGCAGCAAGCGCAATTTGCACGGCTGGCGAAACTCCAGATTCAGCGCATCTTCCACGTCAGGGCAGTATTCGCTTTCATGCAGATACTGGTAATGCACCATATGGGCCGCCTGGATCGTCACAATAGTTGCGTTATCACCCGGCTCGACACTCACCACGGCATAGTCATTCAGGTATGCCGCCGTCTTTAGCCCTGCCTGATTCTTGACTCTCACGCGCTTCTTAATACGCTCCCATCTGTCCTGTACCTGCTCCAAAGTCAGCGCCGGCTGGGATTGGCCGCCGTCAAGAACGGCGCGCTCAACGGGTTGTTCGCGGACAGGAGACGAAACCGGGACGGAGCGCGGGGCCGGAACGCGGTTGCCCTGTACAGCCAACGGATCGTAATCATTATCGGGCAAAGGCTCATCCGCGGCATAATCCGGCTGTCTCCCAGCGGGCGCGGCGTGCTGCGTCGTCTGGGAGGGTGGCGCGGATCGTACCGGGACTAAGGGCGAAGGCGCGGGCGCTTGTCTGGTTGGAACAACCGGCGGCGCCTCGGCGATGAGCGGCAGGCCGGACTGCGCTCGTTGATGGAGATCAATAGCTTGCAGCAGGGCCAGTTCGAGGCCAAGCTGGGGCGTACCCTGGCTTTTCTGCATCAGGTCGTTCTGGGCAAAGATGCGCGCCAGTTCTGTTAGCTCTTCCAGCTTAAAAAGCGGGGTCATCTGCTCAATTTCCCTGGTCTCATCTTCGGTGACGTCGAGAATGACGTCGATATCCGCGCCCGCCTTCGCCAGCATCAATGCCCGCCAGAACTCGCCGATCTGGATATTCACCTGGCGCAGATCGGCTCCAGCCTGAGATAGTTCGTGGATCAGGTGCAGGCCAGCGGCGCTGTCAAGCTGCGCGACATGCGCGATAAATTTCTGCACGGCGCGCGTGTCGGCCACGCCGAGCATGGCCTGTACTTGCGTTAGCGCAATCTCCGAACCCGCGTAAGCCATGGCCTGGTCGAGCAAGCTCAGCGCGTCGCGCATCCCACCGGCTGCCGCCCTGGCGATCAACTCCGCCGCGCTGCGCTCCAGCGTGATATGCTCTTCTCCTGCCACAAAGTTCAGGTGATCGACGATCTGGCGCGTGGAGAAACGCTTGAAGTCGAAAGGCTGGCAGCGCGAGATAACGGTAGGCAACATCTTATGCACATCGGTCGTCGCCAGCACGAAAATGACGTAGGGTGGAGGCTCTTCCAGGGTTTTGAGCAGCGCGTTGAAGGCTTCGGTGGTCAGCATGTGCGCCTCGTCCAGTATATAGACCTTGTACTTGCCGGTCGAGGGCGGCATCATGACTTTCTCGCGCAGATCGCGGATGTTATCGATGCCGCGATTGGAGGCCGCGTCGATCTCGATGACGTTGAATGAGTTCCCGGCGGTAATCTCGCGGCACTGCTGGCACTGGTTACACGGCTCGCCATCGACGGGATGCTCGCAATTCACCGTTTTCGCCAGCAGGCGGGCGATACTGGTTTTGCCCGTACCCCTGGGGCCGGTGAACAGGTAGGCATGAGCCAGCTTGCCGCTGCTCAGCGCGTTTTTCAACGTGCGTACCACGGCTTCCTGACCAACAAGGTCATGAAATGTTTGCGAGCGCCACTTGCGGTAGAGCGATTGAGAGGCCATAGTTGGCAGAACTCCGTCCCGTCCCAAAGACGGGCTATGATCACGATTACCGTCGGAATTACGTTATGGGCGGACACAAAAAAAGGATTTTCGCCCGGCCCTGCCGATTAGCGCAACCAGGCAACCCTACGGCACCCAGAGAGGTTCGCTTACCGTTGCTTCCTCACAGACCTGGCGGGGTTCGCAAACATCTGTCGCGTAGGACCCAGTCACGCCAATCGGCAGGGCCGGAAGAAAATCCTTTCAAATCCTTGCAATCCCAGGCGGGATCAGGCAGTCATTCGGCCTTGGCAGAACACCGTTATTATAATTTCAATCTCCAAACGGGCGAGTCGACTTTTCAGGCAGGGCTATTGTACACCTGTCCGACCTTTTTGTCAAGCAAAATATTTGCCGGCGAGCAGGCTATACTTCTCTTTCACCTCCGGCGGAATCTTGCCGCGGTCGGTGAGAATTGCCGCCGCTAACGCGCGGGGACACTCGCAGGTATTCGCGTCGCGGTCAGCCGGGATGCGCCGCGCGACTTTGCGAATGATGCGCTGAGCGTTGGCGACGTTGGCGCTGAGATTGCCGACGACCATCTCCGCCGTCACCGATTCTTCGCTTTCGTACCAGCAATCATAGTCGGTGGCGCAGGCGATCATGGCGTAGCAAATTTCGGCCTCGCGCGCCAGCTTGGCCTCCGGCAAAGCCGTCATGCCTATGAGATCCATGCCCCAACCGCGATACGCACGCGACTCGGCCTTCGTCGAGAACAACGGCCCCTCCATACAGACATACGTTGCACCCGCGTGAACCTTGACATCACCCAGCTCGCGCGCCGCTTCGAGCAATAGACCGCTCAACGTCGGGCAAAACGGCTCGGCAAACGTGCAGTGAACAACGAGACCACCCTCGAAGAAGCTGTTGACCCGGCTCTTCGTGCGATCAAACAATTGATCAGGGATGACCAGGTCGCGCGGCGCGATATGCTCGCGCAGGCTGCCCACGGCGCTAATGGAGATCACCCATTCGACGCCCAGGCTTTTCAGCGCCCAGATGTTGGCGCGCGCGGGTATCTCGGTGGGACTGATGCGATGTCCGCGCCCGTGACGCGGCAAAAAGGCGATTGGCACGCCCTCGACTTCGCCAATCGTAATGAGGTCGCTGGGATCGCCAAAGGGCGTTGTTACCGCGACCTCTTCCACATCAGTCATGCCTTCCATGCGGTACAGGCCGCTGCCGCCGATCACGCCAATCTTCGCTCGTGGCATGGACAAAGTCCTCCTTTTATTTATACCGGCTCATCATTGCCTGAGGCGAATGTATTGTAATTTGCCGACCTTCAACACGGCCCCGTCACTCACCGGAACGACGTAATTCACGTCGCTGATGCGCTGCGCGCCGACCTCTTCGCCGTGGGGATACAACGTCACGCCGCCCTGTTCCACGCGGCGGCGCGCCTCATTGCGGCTCGGCGCGAGCTTCGCGTCAACGATCAGGTTTACGATATTGGTCGGCACAGAGAGGTGATAATCAGGAATATCAGCCGGCAACTTACGCTCGGAAAACTGGCGCAAAAACGCTTCCTGGGCCTCCTGCGCGGCAGCGGCGTCATGAAAGCCGGAGACGATCTCGCGCGCCATGCGCAGCTTCACATCGCGCGGATTGAGCGTGCCTTCGGCCATCTTGCGCCTAAACTCGTCAAGTTCTTCCGGCGTCACATCCGTGAGCGTGTCGAAGTAGCTCCGCATAGCGTGATCCGGCAGCGACATGAGCTTGCCGAACATCTCGTTGGCGGGAGCAGTCATAGCAATGTAATTGCTCAGCGACTTGCCCATCTTCTTGGACCCGTCCAGCCCAACGATCAACTGTACGGTGAGGATTTGCTGCGATGGCTGCCCGAAAAGCGGCTGCAGTTCGCGTCCTACCAGCAGGTTGAAGGTCTGGTCAGTGCCGCCGATCTCGACATCTGCGCGCAAAGCCACCGAATCGTAGCCCTGCAAAAGCGGATACATGAATTCTGAGAGATTAATTTCGATGCCGCCCTGGTAGCGGTTCGAGAAATCATCGCGCTCCAACATCTGCGCGACAGTTTTATGGCTGAGCAGCTTGATGGCGTCGCCGAGGTCGAATGTATCGAACCACTCGCTCTGACGGTGGACTTCGGTCTGCTGCCGGTCTACGATGCGGAAAAACTGCTCGAAGTAGGTGGCAGCGTTGGCGTTGACCTGCTCGGCCGTCAGCGGCTTGCGAGCCTCTTCGCGCATACTGGGATCGCCCAGGCGCGCCGTCCAGTCGCCGATGACGACGACCGTCTTATGCCCCAATTGCTGGAACTGGCGCAGTTTGCGAAAAACGACGGCGTGTCCGATGGTCAGTTCGTGATGCGTGGGATCGACGCCCAGCTTGACGCGCAGGGGCTGGCCCTTGTTGCCCTCTAAAAGCAAGCGGCGCAACTCGGCCTCTTTTTCGATCCGCACCACGCCGCGCGTCAGCAGTTGTTCAATGGCCTGACTGGTTGGTTGTGATGTCACCGTCACTACTCGTTGCCTCCATACTTATTCGTATCCTTGTGATAATTCTGTAGGGGATGAGACGCCCTTTGCTGCATTGTAGCAGAATGAGTCCAGTTCGTCGAGAGGGTTCCATTGCTCTGGTTTGATAGCATCTCTATCATATTTTCTAATAAAACTCTTACACTTTGCTTACGTTCTTCTAATAGGTCATGCGATATCTTATCTACAGACAGAGGAATACACAAAACCCTCTGCTGAAGATAGAACAAACCCTAACGTGAGTAGGCGTAAGACCTGGAAACAACATACTTACAGAAGGAGCAACACAATATGGCAAACATCACTCGTTACAACCCGTTCAATGAGGTGGTTTCTCTGCGCGAAGCCATGGATCACCTGTTCGAGGACAGCTTCATTTCTCCCCGCACCTGGGGACAGACCGGCGTTCGCGGCGTCGGCGCGAACCTCTATGAGACCTCCGACAACTTCGTTGTCCAACTCCCTGCCGCCGGCGTCAAGCCTGAAGACATCGAGATCACGGCACAGCAGGACACGCTGACCGTGAAGTGGGAAACAAAGGTCGAGATTCCTGAGAACGCGACAACGCACTGGTACGGCTTCCAGTCCAGCCAGTACCAGCAGACGTTCACGCTGCCCGCGCCCATCAACGCGGACAAAGCCGAGGCCAGCATGAGCGACGGCGTCCTGACCCTTTCACTGCCGAAGGCCGAACACGCGAAGGCCCGCTCGCTGAAGGTCAACGTGAAATAACCAGAACGAGGTGCTTGTGACGCCCCTGGCCGCAGCCGGGGGCGTTTTGTTGTTATGTAATCCCCTCTAGCAATGCCAGCAGCATCTCCATATAATTCGCCAGCGCGGCATAGGGGCCAACGAATGGGATGGCTTGCGCCAGCTCGCGTAGTTGCGCAGCAATAAATCCTTGTCTTGAGAGACCTGACAGCCATTGCTTTGCGCGCTCGATGCGTTGAACATCTGCCTCGCTTACAACCCCGCGCCCGTAGTTGTAGCGACGCAGCAGATCAGGGTCCCGCATATACGCGCGTGTCAGTGGTAGAATGACCATCCTCAGAGATTTCTCATCTACACGATCCTGGAGATATGCCGCCAACACTTCTTCAGCGACGCAGCAAGCCTCACCCATACGCTCGATAAGTTGCGCGCGCAGCTCTAAGGCGCTGCGCTCAGGATGAAGCAACTGGCCCTGCTCCCCCAGGCGCACGTCCGCGAGTTGACCGACCAGCGTTACGCCGTAGCGCAGGCGACCCACCCAACCGGCAAGCATGGCTCTCTCCACGGCTTGCGGCTGCCATGCCTGCACGGCCTCAGGTGAGACGAGCCAGCGCAGCCAGATACGCGACGGATGGACAAGCGGATCAAGGAACAGCGCCTCACGATACGTCGTGATAATGACCTCGATAAACGCCTCCTGTTTGTCGCGGCGGTTATTGCCAATGATCCAGATGTCGAGGATGCCGGCTTGACGGTAGGCGGCATGGCGATGCTGCCACTCTTCTACGTCGAGCGGCGCGCACTGGAACTCGACGGCCCAGCGCCGCCCATCAGCGTGCGCGACAAAGACATCGGCGATGCGATTGGGTTCGGGCAGACGCTCTTCTAAGGTGATAGTCGCGCGCGGAAATTGCGCGCGCAGCCAGTTTGCCAGGGTTATTTTTCCGCGCGCGTGCCGCACCGACTCGGCCTCGGTACTCCAGGCGCACTCGCCCTTCTGATGCGCGAAATGCAACTGCGTGCGCTTGTCCGACCCTCCGCGCACATGCACGACGCCGCGACAATTGGGACAGCGCAGCAAGCGCTCGCGCGACCAGTTCTGCAATTGCTCAAGCGGCGTCTCACCGGCAACGATCGTGCTGCCATCAGGGCCATAGGCAACCAGCATGATGCTACCCTCGTCGATTTCAGATGAACATCTGTACGAAGTATAGCATCAAAACACGGTAGATACAACGATGGGGATCAGGAAGGGTGCGTATCAGAGCCAGGGCAACACAAGGAATAGCCCTTTGATTTTGCCACGCTCGCTTGCAAAAATGTGATAGACACCTGATCATGGGATTAACAAAAAGAGTACCCCTCGCTGGCTCCCAACTGCACCTGGATGATTCGCCTCGTCCGTGACGATGAAGCGCGTTGATTCCTGCTCAGCCGAGGCGAATAGCCAACGAGTAAGTACTCATAGTATGAGTATAAAGGGAAAACACTCGCTTGTCAAGGCAGCGAACGAGGGCGTATAATTCTTTCCATAGTGGAGGTATGACTGATGCTTGATCTCACCACCATTGCCATTGTTGACAACCATTGTCATCCTGTCCTGCTGGATCAGCATATGGATGCGCTGCGCTTTCGTGGCTATTGCACAGAGGCCACCGATATGTCCTTTGCCGGGCGGCATATCCCCAATACTGTGTATTACTTGTGGCTGCTGCGCCAACTGGCGGCCTTTTACGGCTGCGAGAACGACGAGGCGACAATAATAGCCGCGCGCAATAGCCTCGGCGCTGACACGCTGATTGAGCGTCTTTTCCGCGCCGCCAACTTTGACGCGCTGGTGCTTGATCCGGCCTATCCAGCGGGCAATGAATGCTATACGCCGGAGCGGATGGGACAGCTTGGACAGCTACGAGCGGCAAAAATGCTGCGCCTGGAAACGCTGATGCAGCTTTTGATCCTCGTCTATGATGATTTCGACACGGTAATCGATCAGTATTCATTGGCCGTCAGCCGCGCGCGCGAAGAAGGTTACTGCGCGCTGAAAAGCATCGCTGCCTATCGTACAGGGCTGAACATTGCCGAGTGGAGCAAAGATGAGGCGGCAGCGTCCTTCGCGGAAGCGCGTACCACCGCCAAAGCGCTGGGTACGCTGCGCATTGCTCACAAACCGTTGATCGATTATTTGCTGCACGTCGCGTTCAAGCTCGCGTCCGAACAGCAGCTCGCCATCCAGTTCCACACAGGCTACGGCGATAGCGATACTGACATGCGCCTGGGCAACCCTTTACACCTGCGTGATGTCTTAGAGCGGCGCGATTATCAGACGATGCCGGTGGTGCTGCTGCACGAAAGCTATCCCTACACACAATTGGGCGCATATCTCGCGGCAGTCTACCCGCACGTCTATTTCGACCTGTCGTACACGATTCCCTTTGTCGATAGGCTAGAGATGCTGGCCTTCACGCGGCAGGCATTGAGCGTGGCCCCCGCCAGCAAGCTGATGTACAGTTCAGACGGCATCAACATTCCTGAGATGCACTATGTAGGAGCCATACGCGGGCGCGGCGTGATCGGTCAGGTATTGTCGGAGATGATCGACGCGGATGAAATCGACGAGGAGCAAGCCTACCGCATAGCCCGGCACATTCTGCATGATACAGCGTATACTGTGTACCGCTTGTGACAGACCCGCGCCTGTACGCATCATTGGAGAAGTACAGTTATGAAGGATTTATCGGACATAACGGGCAGCTCAGCGTTGTTTCGCATTGCCGTTTCGGCGCTGATCTTCGATGATGAAGGGCGCGTTCTGCTGGCGCACCGCCGTGATATCGACTGGTGGAACCTTCCCAATGGCGGTATGGAGGCAGGCGAAACGGTCGATGAAGCGCTGCGACGTGAGGTATTAGAAGAATTGGGAGTTGAAGTTGAGGTTGGGCAACTGGTGGGCGTGTACTCCAAACCACTGAAACAAGAGGTAGTGTTAACGTTTCGCTGCCGCATCCTCGATGGCGTCCCCAGCCCTTCGGCGGAGACGCGGGAGTGTTGTTATTTTTTTCCGCACGAGCTGCCCGCCAACACGCTTCCCAAACATCGCCAGCGCATCGAGGACGCATTGCTCAACCAGGAACAGGCGGTGATCCGCGATCAGCGTAGCAGTACAGCGGAAGATCAGGGCCTGTAAAAGCTGACCTCATCAGGGCCGAGCAGCACAACAACATCCCGCGCCGCAATCTCCAGCTTATCCGCCACCTCTTCACCGCTCAGCAGCATGGTAAATGTGCCTGGCGGCAGCATGATCCGCTGCGACTGATCGGTATGATTGAGCAAGAAATACGCAGCGCGGCCATCGGCGCGCACGCGCTTCGTCGCCTCGACGCCCTCCGGCGCGGCCATCACCGGCACGACATTCGCCTCGCGACACAACAGCGCGACGAGGCCATGCAGCAATTCATCGCTGCCCTGCGTGGCTATATAGTAGGCTTTTCCCTGGCCGAATTGGTGCGCGGTCAGCGCCGGGCCATCTGCGTAATAATCGCTGGCAAAGACGCCAGGCGCCCGCGCGCCTTCGAGATGAACCACTTCACCCCACAGCGTGCAGGGATAGCGCCCGCGCAACACGCCATCGTCAATGACGACTTCATTGGTCATCTGCGGCGTCCAGGGATCAAACTCTTCGACATAAATGCCCAACAGCTTGCGCAACTCGCCAGGATAGCCGTCCAGCGTGATGTGATCGTGCTGATCGACGATGCCACTGAAAAACGTGGTCAGCAGGATACCGCCCGCGGTGACAAACTGCTCCAGGTTCTGCGCCACGCCGGGACGCAGCAGATGCAACAGCGGCGCGAGAACGAGGCGATAGCCGCTCAGATCGCTGTCAGGCGGCACAATATCGGTGGCGACGTTGAGTCCGTGCAGGGCGCGATACCACGTTTGCAACTGTTCCCAGTAGTGCAGGCGGTCGCTCGGCCCCGGCAGATACTCAACGGCCCACCAATTGTGCCAGTCCACGAGGATCGCGACCTGGGCGTTGATACGCGAGCCGACGACAGCGGGCGAAATCTTTGTCAACTCTTCGCCGATCTGAGCGGCCTGACGGAAAATACGGCTCTGTTCGTTGCCATCGACCGGCACAACGGCGCTGTGGAACTTTTCCGCTCCGGCCTGCGATTGCCGCCACTGGAAATAGAGCGCGCCATCCGCGCCGTGCGCTATGGCCTGAAGGTTTTGCAAACGGCTATTGCCGGGGCGTTTGTGCGGATTCTGCGGCATCCAGTTCACCTGGCCCGGCGTCTGCTCCATCATCAGGTGCGGCTGCCCGCCCTTGAGCGAGCGCATGAGATCATGCGAGAAAGCGGTAGCCCAGGCGGGCGCGCTATGCGGCGGGTAGAGATCAAAGGAGATGATATCGACATGTCGCGCCCAGGCGAAATAATCGACGGGCTTAAAAGCGGCCATGAAATTCGTGGTGATCGGGATGCCGGGAGTAACCTCGCGCAAAATATCCGCCTCTGCGAGGTAACAGCCCAACAGCGAGTCGGACATGAAGCGGTAATAATCGAGGCGCTGCCCCGGATTATTCTGGGCAGGCGAGAGACGCGGCGGCAGGATGTCATCCCAATCGTAGTAATGCTGGCTCCAGAAGCTCGTTCCCCAGGCGTCGTTGAGGCTATCAAGCGCCTGGTAGCGCGCTTGCAGCCACTCGCGGAAGACGGCAGCGCAGCGATCGCAGTAGCACGTCTGTGTGTGGCAGCCATACTCGTTGTTGACGTGCCACATAGCCAGCGCCGGATGCGCATGATAGCGTTCGGCGAAGCGGCGCACAAGTTCGGCAGCTTCGCGCCGGTAATCGATGCTGTTGGGACAATAGTGCTGGCGCGAGCCGTGGCTCATGCGCGTGCCGTCGCGTGTAACGGGCAGCATGTCGGGATAGAGCCTGCTCATCCATGTTGGCGGCGAAGCGGTAGCCGTGGCGAGGTCGGCAGCGATGCCATGTTCCGCCAGCATACCCATGATCTTATCCAGCGTCTCGAAGCGGTACTCGCCTGGACGCGGCTCAAGCAAGGCCCAGGAAAAGATGTTGATGGAGGCCATGTTGACATGCGCCAGCTTCATCAAGCGCATGTCTTCCTGCCAGACAGATTCGGGCCACTGTTCTGGATTGTAGTCGGCTCCGTATAAAATATGCGAAGGAAATTTCTTTTGCATGATTCTCTTGATGCTACCCTACATTCCCATCTGCTCGCAGAGAAACGCCCACTCGTCGGCCATCAAGGCATTGCCCTGGGCTCTGGTCTGTCCGACGCCATGGCCGCCCTGGTACTCAACGCGCAGCAAGATCGGCTTGCCCGACGCGGTGGCGGCCTGGAGCCGCGCGGCCATCTTCGCTGGCTGCCAGACGACCACGCGCGGATCGTTGTAACCCCCCGTGAGCAGCACCGCCGGGTAGTTGACCCCGTTTTGCACCTTTCCGTAGGAATTGGTGATCAGCAGCCCCTTAAAACCATCTTCGGTGGTCACGCTGCCAAACTCCTCAATGTTAGGCGGCCCATTTTCGGTCAATTCCATGCGCAGGGAATTTGTGACCGGCACATGCATGACCATCACCGCCCACAGGTCAGGCCGCTTCACCAGCGCGCCGCCCGTTGGTATGCCGCCCGCGCTTCCTCCTTCGCCCACCAGCCGCTCAGGGCGCGTGTAACCCTGCTCGATCAGGTATTCGGCGCAGGCGATGAAGTCGTCGATGGTGTTCTGCTTGTTGAGCATCCGTCCTGCTTTGTGCCAGTCCTCGCCATACTCGCCGCCGCCGCGGAGATGCCCGATGGCTACAACGCCGCCGCGCTCGTACCAGGCCATTCGCGTTGGCCGAAAGAACGGATCGATTGAGATGCCGTAGGAGCCATAGCCGGTCAAGATCGTAGGATTATTGCCATCGAGCCGCAACCCCCTGCGATGGCTGATTGAGAGCGGGATCGGCGTGCCGTCGTGCGCGGGCGCAAAGACCTCGTGTACCTCGATGTCGCTGAAGTCGATGGGCCAGGGCGCGAGCCATCCTGTGTCCGCTACCTGTCCGCCGTTCACGCTGTAGCGATAGAGGCGCGGCGAGACGAGCCAGGACTCCATCGTGAAGAAAACTTCCCCGCGCCTGTCGTCTCGCGTCCAGTCATTGATGGAACCGGCGAACGGCAGCTCAACGCTGCTGATAGCGCCTGTCTCGCGGTCCACTCTACGCATCCGTGCCACGCCGCCCAGGCGATCCAGCGTGAGCAATGCGTCACCTACAGCGAGAATCTGCGTAATCACGCCTTCAGTTTCGGGTACGATGACGCGCGCGCGTGTCGGATCGGGCTGGTTGAGTTCGACGGCGATCACCTTGAAACGCGGCGCGTCGCGGTGCGTGCGCAGGTAGATCGTATCGCCCGCCAGCGCGTGATCGGCGACCTCATCCTCAATGTCTACGATCTTTTGCCAGGGGCATGTCGCTGGATCGCTTAACCCGTCGATAGGCGCGGCATAGAGCGTCACTTCCAGCCGGTCGCCGTGTTCGATTCGCGCGATCACCCAATCGCTTCCTGGCTCAGTAAGCAGCGCCGGAATATCTTCGCGCGCAAGCTCGACGCGTGGATGAAACCCGCGTCCAAAGACAGCCTGGTCCGCGGCGGGATCGTCACCCAGGCGATGCAGGTAGACACGGGCATCCTTGAAGAAATCGGTCGCCGGAGCATCCGCGGCGAGCGCGGGAAATCTCCGGTAGAGGAAAGAGCGGTTGTCGGACAGCCAGCTTACCCAACTGAAATAGGTGCGATCAATCGCCAGATCAAGCGTGCCGCCCTGCTCGATATCCAGGACGTGCAGTACGCTGCTCTCCGACCCGCCCTGCGAAATCCCATACGCGACAAAGCGCCCATCACGCGACGGGTAGTACCAATCGATCGCCGTGTGCGCCTCGCCGGTCAGGGTATTCGGATCAAAAAGTGCCTGCTCTCCCTCGTCTTTGCTGACCGCCCGGCACACAAGTTTGGGCAACTCCTCGCCCGCTTCCTGTTTCAAGTAAAAGATGCGCTCCTCCGCCGTCTTGAGGTCGCTGACCATTGGACCCGCGTTGCTCAGCTCTTCGATACGCGCCAGCAGCGGTGTTCGTTCCGCTAGCGCATCCAGGTGCGCCCGCGTATACTCGGCCTGCCCTCGCAGCCATGTCTCAAATTCGTCGCTGTGACGATCCTCCATCCACCGGTATGGATCGTCTATCGTCGTGCCAAAATATGTGTCGCGTACTATCTCGACGCGCGCTTCAGGCTGTGCCATACAATGATCACTCGCTTTCTGCTGTATGTCTCTTCGTGAGGAGTCGATCTGCGCTCAACCCTTGTATGCTCCTCATCTCTATAGTATCACAGACCGTTTTTCTGGAGCAGGGCTATTTAAAAGTTGCGCCTACGGCGCTTCATAGGAGTTGAGGTGGTTTTTTCGCGGGTAAAGCCCGCGAAAAAACCACCTCAACTCCTCAAACGGAACCCGCTTGCGAGCCTGCATGAAAGAAAAAAGACTTTTAAATGGCCCTGTTTCTGGAGAAAGTTGACTTGTCTAAATACGACAGCTATCATAAGTCTACCTGATACGATTGCCTCAGCAATTAGGGAAAAATACGTATATGGAGGGTTGCAACATGAACCGACAAGCTGCCATTGCCTTTGTCAATGTCAGAGGAAGCCCAACGGAACAGGCTCGGTTACGCTATCTTCTGGATGGCGAACATCCCACGCCAGAAGTTGTGCATCAGTTACTGGCAGGACAACGCGAGGATGGAGGATGGAGTCCGTTCTGGGCGACCGATTACAGTTCCTTGGACGCGACCTGCTTCCGTTTAGCGAAGGCAGAGCAATTGGGTCTGGCAGCGAACGAAACAGCCATACGCCTCGCGCTTGCATTCCTGGCGCATCGTCTGCGAGATGACGGAAGCTGGGAAGAAGAGGAACATGTAGCAGCACTCGCTCCGCCCTGGGCAACGCCCGGCAATCTGGCCTCTCGACTCTATCTCACGGCTAACTGCGGATTCTGGCTAGCGGCTTTCGCAGAAACATCAGAAAACGCGCACCAGGCAGCTACCTATCTTCAAGCGCATCTCAATGACGACGATCATCTACCCACATTTCTTCATGCACACTGGTTGGCAGGCGGCTTGTGGTATCGCTTGCACTGGCAAACGGAAGCGAAACGGATATTCAACTACCTGCAACGACAGCTACCAGCATTGCCTGCAAGCAATCTGGCCTGGCTGATGACAACACTGCTCCTCGCGGGAGCGCCAACAACCGAACCTTTGATCGAACAGGCCGCATCTCTCCTGGCGCAAAGCCAGGAGGAGGATGGACGCTGGCCCAGCGAAGGTGGATCAGAACGAGATGTTCATGCCACTTTAGAGGCAATGCGCGCCCTGCGCCTGTGTGGTTACTTAGTCTGAGTTTCCATAACATCCTGCCTATTGCATCAATGCGACGATCCTCACTATGAGGAAAAAGGTTCCATATCGTACCCTACAGGATGTTAGGCAAAGTCCAGGTTGCCCATCTAGACTAGGATGGTCTATCCTGCTAAGATAGAGAGGAGAGAAACCAGAACCAGGGAGTCGCGCTCTAGATCACTTTGTGCAGTTGAAATGCAATAGCGATCTCTTTCCGCAGGAGAAAGAAGCCTCCTTCCATTGCTGACGTGGCTCCCTGTTCCTATGGTAGAATGACGTTGAAATCAGGTCAGTGTGTCAATAGGAGGTATCGCGATGAACAAGAGACACTGCTTCCTCTGGGTGATGATGCTCACCGGACTGGTTCTGGTCGTAGTGGCCTGCTCCCCAGTTCCTTCATCACCAACCTCAGCCACTCCGACAACAGATAGTACACATCTCACTGCGGTTGCGCAGGAGCAATCTACCCCAGCTCCTTCTCCCTCTCCAACCCCAACTCCCCTTGTAGCCAGCGCTGCCAACGTAGGACCAGTGCCACAGAACTGTCCACCTGGTCCAGCACCCAAGAATGTGGATCCGTCGCAATTCGGACCTGGCGTGGGTGGCTCGCCAGTGTGGGCCATAGGCTTTGCTGGACCCCATGCCACAATACATCTCAACGGGTGGAGCGAGGACCCCTCTCTTGTGCAGTACGGGTGGAATTACAAAATCCTGTGGTCGGTAGGACCCAACTACACCCATCCCGTTGTGCTTCGTGGTGGGCTACTGAGCGGTGGGACTCCCCTCTGGTTTCAGATCGTTTATCAAACCCCCACGACTGCACCTGTGCTGGACCCCAAGTATCCAGGGACGATCACTGGCTCTGACGTTGGCTGGGCAGAGTTTCCCTCCTACTTACTTATCCCCAAAGCAGGCTGCTACTATCTCGAAGCTCATTGGCCAGGAGGAAGTTGGCATATTACGTTTGCGGCTGGACTGTAGAGAAAAACGTGAAGAAGAGCATGAGAACGAGAGCTACGCTAGGGGAGTGCCAGCTTCTTGGATGCCACATCCCACGGGTTGCGCAACGAGATGAAGGAAAGCAAGCAGATGAGAAACACCTTCCAGTCGAGGAGAAGGACTCAGGCGAGCTTGAACAGATCAGAGCGGTTTTTCCGTCTGAGCGGTGATGACGTAGCGATCACGATGTTCCCAATTTCCCAAACCGTCGTCATCATACATCGTTCCTTCGTATTCCATGCCACATTTCTGCATCACGCGAGCGGAAGCGGTATTCTCTCTTTCACATTCTGCGTGGATCAGCCTGGTTCCCAGCACCGTAAAGGCATAGGTAAAGGCCGCCTGGAGCGCTTCAGGCATGTAGCCCTGTCCCCAGTAGTGCCGGTTGAGAGCGTAGCCACAGCCACATTCGCGCATCCCTTCCTCGGTTGCATGACGGCTCCTGCCAAGAATCAGCCAGCCGATGAGCAGCCCAGTACTCCGTAACGTGATCGCCCAGTTGTAGGCATCCCGATGGGGGTTGGATGCATCCTGAACAAGCGATGTGAGCCATTCGCGCCGCCTTCCCTCATCCCAGGAGGCAAAGTGCATAAAGCGGGTGACGGATGGATCAGACAAAAAAGCGTTGAGCGCATCCCAATCGGAGAAGACAAAGTCTCGCAGGATCAGCCGCTCAGTTTCAAGGATCGGCATCTTCTCTCACGCTTTCTTCTCGTGTGTTTTCAATCAGACGACGTCCGGTGCTTCTGCCATTGTACGCGAGGTCCAGCGTGTTTTTCAAGGGATTCTGCGAGGAGATTGGCAGGGCGCGCATCAAGTCTGTTTGAGGCCAATCGACTCAGCAAAACCTTCGGGGATACCGAACAGTTTGATCGTGATCTGGCCTGCCGCGCCCACGCGATGCGCAATGAGTGTAAGATTATGCTCAACTTTATGCCGTGATACAATGCAGGATAAGTCACTATCATAGCAAAAGAGAACATAGGAGTTGCTTATGCGTCTGGCTATCCTCTCGGGCATTCATCAGAATTGCCATTGGCAGTGGCGTATCGAGAGGCGTTGAAAAATAAATTGGAGACAAATTATGAGTGAAGGTACTACCATAGCACGCAGGA
>Ga0207416_1001027_pt1 | contig 40339 bp, 36 predicted proteins | sample PaiPotPPM11metaG_FD_184107 | JGI IMG/M metagenome (GOLD analysis project Ga0207416, IMG submission 184107) | Iron sulfur acid spring bacterial and archeal communities from Banff, Canada, to study Microbial Dark Matter (Phase II) - Paint Pots PPM... ...
TCGCGACGTACCCCGATCCCCGACAGAGGGCGGCTGCCCTCTGCACTCCCGCTTTTAAAAAGGCAATACGGACATTTCAGGTTCCAGAAAAATTCGGGATGACTCATATGCAAGCAGTGGTTGATCTGGTGAGTGATTCGGACAATTAGGAACCACACACGGTTACGTGTGGTTCCTGACTACATATATTATCGAGGTTCGATAGTAACAGGAACAGCAAAAGTATAACCGACCCCAGGAACTGTCATGATATACTGCGGCGAGTTTGGATCAGGCTCGACCTTCTGGCGCAAGTGGCGAATATGTGTCTTTACTAACCCAGAGTCGCCGACTTCGTCATAGCCCCAGACGCGCTCAATGATCATATCGGTCGTTAAGACTTGCCCTGTATGTGAAATTAAGAGATGGAGCAAGCGACTTTCAGTAGGGGTCAATCGCACCTTGGTGCCATCACGGGTGACTTCGTGACGCATTGCATCCAGAGTCACGGGGCCGACTGTGATAGACGATGAGGTGCCGTTTCCGCGCGTGCTGGAGGAACGCCGCATCAGGGCTTTGATACGGGCAAGTAATTGCCGAGGGCTGAAAGGCTTGCGCAAATAGTCATCAGCGCCTAGTTCTAACCCCCGCACCTCATCGTCTTCACGGTCAAGAGCGCTTAGAATCAGAACCATCGAGTTGGTTTCCATGCGCATCTGGCGACATACCTCAAAGCCATCGAGTTTAGGCATCTGGACGTCCAAAATTACCAGATCGGGCAGCGTTTCGCGCCACCGTTTAAGTGCCTGTTCTCCATCAAATGCGCGTACTACATCATAGCCATGGCCCTTAAGCCAATAGCTCAACATGTCTACCATATCGCGGTCATCATCCGCCACCAGAATTTTCACTCGTGTCCTCCTACTTGGCCTACGTACAATACTATATTCGTGCCTTGTTTTAGGATGTGCAAATATGCTGATAAAAAGGCAATTGGTATCCGCTCTCGTCTGTTGAAACGGGATAGTTTCGGTTGTAGTAACATCATGGTACAACATGGGCTATCACCAGACAATATTTCCGTCTTGATCCCGACAACTACGTTCAAGAATCTTCACAAGCCATTCTACAATGAAGCCTCTATCTCATAAACGCTTACTGACTGCAAATTTACGGTAACTTGACGTTTAAAGATTGTTATGATAAAATTGTCAGAGTGCAGTATGGAGTATGGGGCTGACAAACCACCTGCGAGAAACACTCTGTTGCAGTGTGACAAGGTCGTCCTGATTGTAACTCTTAATAGATAAGCTATTCTCCAAATTATTTAGGGAGGGATCAATGCCGGCCACGTTTAGTTATGCAAGTATCTTGCATGCAGTCGGTCAAGTACTAGATCAAGTTGGCGTAAAGAGCATCGCTATTCATGAAGAAGAGGATGGTCTCTTTGTAGAAGGACTCAATAGTGATGGCCAGCTGCAGGTACAGATCCATTATACTATTGCTGACCTGTATGACTTGGTGAGTAGAGCAGAAAGCCAGGAAGAAGAGCGCACAGCAACACCGATTGCAGGTTTACTTCGTCGGTTTCTTGCCGAGCACAATCGCGAACTGGTTGGAGCCTCACTTTAATACATTGTACATTTGAGCAGAGGGAAAGAACCGGGGGCGTACCTCCGGTTTCTTCTATCATCATTTTAGGTAGGGGCAAATGGTCTGAATCGTGCGAGCAATTGGACATATCATTTCTTTTACCTGATTAAGCTGTGTTAGTTTCGTTACTCGATGCTCTTTTGTGTATATCATGTGTTTTTCCGACTACAAAATATACCATAGTAGGTACGCGAAGTATCGTGCAGACCTCTCGACTTTACCAATAAAGTATGATATGCTCATAGCTAAAGGATGCACTGCTCGGTAATCCAAGCACCTGAACAATCATAAATCTTGGCCTGCGCGGTTTCTCCTATGAGAGGAGAAGGTTATGTCCGAAGATATTGCTTTATTCATCGATTTTGAGAACATTCGTTACAGTATGCTGAATATTCAGCGACGAGAGCCCGATCCGCAGGAGCTGATCGCTGTAGCTCGTCGTTATGGGACTGTTATGGTTGCCCGCGCCTATGCGGATTGGTCACGACAGCCAGAGCCGTTTAAAGGAAGCTTGACCGCGGCTATGATCGACCGTGTCGATTGCCCCGCAAAACAGCGAGATCGCATCCGCATGGGGACGATTCATCATCCTTCTGGTACCCCTAGCGGAGGACTTGGATCATCTTATGTAGCTGAACAAGGATCTGGCGCTTCATCTCGGCCGTGGCCTTCCAGCGGTACTGGGAACTCTGGTCCATTGCCAGCCATTCAATCTGGTGCAATCAATAATGGCTGGTCCTCTGATAATGATCCTGGTGTTCCGTTTCAGCAGGAAATAGACGGAGCCGTGACTAACCTCCTCCCAGAGGATGAACAACCCACCGAGGAGAGTTATCTGCCAGACTATCAACAGCGTGAACCCTATCGCCAATCCTACCCTTATCAGAATTCCTTTGCTCAATCTAGTCCTAGCGGCCCCCTTGGACAAAGTAATACTGGTCCTTTAGGATATTCAAGCACGCCTACTCAGCATACTGGAAATACGGGTCATTTGCCAGCCGTCAACCCCGGCAGCAGCACGATTGTACAAAGTACCGTCGTTCAGAGTACTGTTGACTTAAATATGTTGATGGATATTATCGAAACAGTATTCGATCGTCCTACCATCTCTACTTTTGTTTTGATGACAGGCGATAAAGATTTTACGCGTATTAGCGCTCGTTTAAAATTACGTTTGAACAAAACTGTAATTGTTGTTGGTATTCCAGGAACCGTCAGCCGAGATTTAATCAGTAGTGCAAGCCAATTTGTCCCTCTTGTTCTTAGCGGAAGCGGAGTTACAGGCAATACCGGAACTCTTCCTGCTGCTGGGATTGTACAAATGTCACCGAGTAATCCCCTTGGGTCCGGTACTGGTCCTGTGCCAGCTGTGAACTTTGCTAATACAGCTGCTCAGTTCCAACAGCCGTATAACAGCTCGCCCATAGTAGATGTACTTGACCCGCAATTCTTGCAGTTTCTTGACTACATCGATCGGAATTGGTCATGGCGCACGATTATCGGCGTCTCCAATTTCATTGGCGATTCCGTGAACCCGAAGAACCGTTTTCGAGGACGGCTCACTCGTGAGTCTGCCCGTGACCTTTTAAATACATGCATCCAACAAAATATTCTGATTGTCCAGACCGATGCCACGGGTGCTGAAGATCTACGTCTGAACCGTATGCATCCAGATGTTGACGAGATTCTCAAACAGTTTGTGCGCTAGCCTTTGCCTGTTCGCGCATTTGGCTCAAACCTTATAAAGCCTGCTGAAAGCTCAATTCCTCATCTAGGAATAGCTTTTCAGCAGGTTTTGCATTTCTAGATGTACTGGCTGGCATGGCCTGACCGGGGGGAGTAAGCTATGCATCGAAGGGGACATACATCTTTTGTGCTACGTGCGACTTGACAATCGCGTTGACTAAGGAGACAAAAACAACGGCGTTGGGGAGCATGTGGGAGGATACAAGGTCCAGGCAACTGTCGTCATTGCCGATCAATGCTACTCCATCCTCCATATACTCGCATTCGCGTATGCCATCCCAGGGAAAGAGACGCGTGCCGTTACTGATACCCAGTTGGCTGACAGTGAATTTGCCAAAGGCAACTAGCTCTCCAGATTCATACGCACTCAGTGCGCGTGCTCGGATATGCCGAAAAACCTTCCCATAAATCAGATCGCGTGCAGCTACACCATTTGGCCACTGATAGCTAATTGTGAGCTTTGTGCCGTCGTCACACACAATCTTTGCGCTGTATTTTCCGTCCCAAAAGGCAGAGACACCATCCCAATGGACGGCATGTACCCTATACATTTTACTGATTGCAAGACAGCCATCTGTGCAGATGAGGACTGAGCTGAGATCAGCTATTGCATTGTATATCACCCATAGAATTATTAGACCGGCGCATTGCAGAAAGAGCCCAATAAGAATATAAACTATGGGATGCATTGGCAGGTTTTGTACGAAGAAAAAGCTATTACAGAGCGTCACAAGGAAAAAGCTGACGATGGTAGCAGCGCCATTGAGCCTTGCCAGCCGTTTATGGCCCATGCGATGGACAATCATGCCAAGCACAGTAGGCACAGATGCTGCAGCAAGCATCCATGGCCACATCCACTCCACGCGAGCTTCGATCGTTGTCGATATATCCAGGTAGAGCCCTACTCCTATACTCACCGTACTCAGCAGCCAGATGATAGCCACCTTCACAAAAGGGGAAAAAGGATTAGTATAGGATGAGTGTGTAGGGTGAAACCGATATTTTCGTATGGGGGTACCAAGTCTATATTTTTGCGCAAGTGTATGATCTTTTGATGAAATATAGCGCATCACGAGCAACTTCCCTCAAATTGGAGGCTGAGGTGCAGGGATTCGAACCCCGATTTGCTGATCCAAAGTCAGATGTCCTACCATTGGACGACACCTCAATATGCTCACACAGAAGTGACATGGCATGTTCACGATAAAAACACAAGATTACCCCGTACTTGCATCATTCTCTATCGGATGATGAGAAAATAGCACAGATATTGAGGCATGTGACACCCTGTAGATTTCTCTACCCTCTCTGCAAACAGAGGAGCTAGAGGCTTTTCCTATATGAACATACTGATTAGGACAATTACTTCCTAAAGCCGTGTTCTGTGACCGTACCTTCAACTGTCTCACTTCTTATCTCATATTATAACAGCACTGTCAAGAGACCCCAGCCTTAGGCCTTAAGGATATCATTCAGAATATGCCTGACTACTTCAGCAGCACCTTCGACATTGCTATAGCAGCAATCGAGCCATCCGCGTTACTGTACGAGTAGAGCACGACCAGACCATCCTGCACGCCATTCTTGAACGTTGATGTATAGGTAACGCTCGTGGAAAATGTGGTATTACCGTTTCCCTCTATGCCAGCTGGAGTATGTGCATCACCTATTCCGATCTGATCATAGTTGTGGTCTAACACGAAGATCTTGCCAATCACAGCTTCAAAGGCATTGCCTTTTCCTTTAACAGCAACCGGACTGCTTATTTGCTGGCCCGGCTTATTTGGATCGGGCTCAGTAATCGCTGTCCCATCGGACACAGCATTGGTAACGATCCAGATGCCACCATTGGTATTATTCTCCAGCCGATTCATTGTGAGTTTGATGGTTCCGCCTGCAGGCTTGGGATTCTTAACGGAGACAACGGCATTTTCATCCTGTTGCCCACCTCCGCTGACAATAGTTGCAGATGAATCACTGGGCCAGTTAAGCAGGCTAGTAGCAAAATTGGTAGCAACCATAGTAGCATCCAGCTTCCAAGGGGAGTTTCCCTGATTAACTGCCTGCTGATCATCCTCGGCTTGGTAGCGCGTTATATCTGGGAAGATACCGGGGAAAGCAGTAGGCATAAGCGTCGCGGCAGCATCAGACCATTTAAACTCACGGGATAGATCCAGGACAAATTCAGCATCTGATTTGCCTTTGTTCTTGCTGGAATCCTGGTCCACTTCAGTAGTAAGTAATGTGTTATAACTACTTATCTTCGCCTCACCTTTATAGAGACCCATGAGTGCAAATACTTTGCTTGGATGAGGATCGATGATATGGTTATACACGTAGACATCGAGCATCGCTCCCGTACCGGATGTACGTACTGCCACCATAGCCTGAAGCGAGGACACCCCCATCAGGTTCCCACAAGTCACATTCTCAACCTTCGTATTACCTGGCTGCGTCGGAATAATAGCATCCCAGTACGAGGCAGTGGTGACCGCAGCCGGACAGGGCTGAGGACCCAATTTTATAGTAGCCGTGGCTGTAGCACTAGAGGAAGCGGGACCAGGAGACTGTCCCCTCAATACATGTGAAGTAGGAGTAGTAGAACTCTCTCCGCATCCTGTGAACATGAGTACTAACAGGACAAACCAGCAAGAGCCCAGTGTAGATGTTGTTATATGAATGCTTCTTTGCATATGGATCTCCCACGCAGCAAGGGGACGGGCTGCAAGCGTGTTTAGTGAAAGATAGTCATAGACAGATATGGAGCAGGTATACAATTCGCTGTAGTCACAGGTATTATCATGTTATCCCTTCCACCTACACGAGTGCCGTAGCCAATAAGTGATTATCGAGCAGCAACAGCACTAAGTAAAGCGAAAAGGGCGAAAAGGATGATAAAGACAATCGTCAGGTTAAAGACCAGACGCTCTATACCACGTCTCGTCTTGAACACCGAGCCAGCGCTACTACCACCGAAGGCGCTACCGAGACCTGCACTACGCGTCTGTAATAGCACAAAAAGGATAACAGCAACACTGAAAATAATGCCAACAATTCTCAGTGCTGGAAGCCATTGTTGAGCCATGTGTGTTCCTCATATTTCGTAACTAAGACATAGCAACCAGATGAAACGATCCAGGGACGATTATACCATAGTCAGGCTCCTTAAGTCGAGATAGTAGGCATATAGGCAGTGTGCTAAACATGTATTTTCTGCGGGTGTACTTCGTTCGCTTGGGCCGTTTCCACAAAATGGAATGGCTTTTTGAAACGACGGCGCAAAAGCATTGCCAAGGCAGGCCAGCCATCTTTCCAAGGCTGTAGCTTCTTTTCTTTGCGTGGCTGGTAGCTAATAGGCACCTCAAAAATGTGGTAACCAGCTCGCAGAATGCAGGCCGTTATCTCCGGCTCGATCTCGAAACGGCGACCCTCCATAGGCAGGGCCCGTGCGATATTGCCTGGTATCAATTTATAGCAGGTCTCCATATCGTGAATATGGCAGCCGTATAAGATATTTGTCATCACGGTCAAGAAACGATTGCCCCACCGTGTAGTGAATTTCTGGTGTGAGAGATCACGCACTCCATAGACAGCTACCTGACGGTAACCGGCCTTGGTCATTTCTTCCCACTTGCGAACCAGAGCAGGCAAATCTCGCGGATCATACTCCATATCGGCATCTTGCACCGTCACCAGATCACCAGTTACCAGCCCGAAGCCTGTGCGCAATCCTGCGCCCTTCCCCTGGTTATGGTCATGGTGCACATAATGATAGGCATTAAATGGAGCCTGCTGGCGAAGCTCCTGCAAGATCTCCCAAGTGCGATCAGTCGAAGCATCATCGACAACAATTACATCCAGATCTAGAGAGACATGCGAAAGCATCTCCAGGACCTGAGCCACTGTCTTCTCTTCGTTATAAACAGGAACAATTACTGAGACACGCATAAGCTGGAACCTCTCTCTTACTTAATAGAGGATACTTAAGATATAAAGCTAAAATCACTCTATATCGAATAAACGAATGAGGCTGCACATAGCCACAAAGACCATATCTTTTGGCTGAGAGAACAAGGTAATAAGGTCTAGATGGGTCCCCAGAAAGGATTTTTTATGATACAATAGATTATGGGCGAGGACAATAAGTCCCCGCCCGATCTCATATGAGAAAGCGCTTTTTTTATGGAAATTTCCTGGCTTGGCCACTCTTGTTTTCAATTGCGAGGCAAGAACATTGTCTTGATAACTGATCCATTTACACCTCAGCAAGATTCCTCACAGGGCGATGCATCGCGGCTAGGTAAGCTTAACGCCTCTATTGTTACTGTTAGCCACAGCCACCCAGGCCATAACAACGCTAAAGCAGTGGGTGGCAATCCACGTATTGTACGTGGTCCCGGCGAATATGAGATAAATGACGTTTTGATTACAGGTGTTGCCTCCTACCACGACGATAAGCATGGGAAGGAGAATGGTCGCAACACGATTTATGTCATTCACATAGATGAGTTGGCTATCTGTCATCTGGGAGATCTGGGTCATACGCTACACGAAGAACAGCTCGAAGAGGTTGCTGATGCCGATATTCTCTTTGTTCCTATCGGTGGGGGGCATTCGCTCAATGCAACACAGGCGGCGGAAGTTATCAGTCAGGTAGAGCCGCGTATTGTTGTTCCTATGCATTATCGTAGTACAACGACAGACGAGCCGCCTCCAGAGCTAACGACGTTTTGCCGAGAGATGGGAGTTGAGGTAGTAAATCCACAGCCCAAGCTGACTATTACGCGAAACTCTCTTCCCGTAGAGATGCAGGTGGTGTTACTTGCTGCACGTTGAAATGCAAAAACAGGTAGGTACTCAGATGACAAAGCTCCAGGTATAAGGAGGAAGTAGTGTCAAAATTTATCTTCGTAACAGGCGGTGTGGCATCATCAGTAGGCAAAGGGATTAGTGTCGCCTCACTGGGGCGCCTCCTTAAGAATCGCGGAGTCTCCGTCTCGCTTATGAAGTTAGACCCCTATATTAATGTTGATCCTGGTACAATGTCCCCCTACCAGCATGGCGAGGTTTTTGTAACAGATGATGGTGCAGAGACCGACCTAGACCTGGGTCATTATGAGCGCTTTACAGATGAGCCTTCCTACCAAGTCAATAATGTGACGACCGGACAGGTATATGCTTCCGTCATTGCTAAAGAGAGGCGTGGAGAGTATCTTGGGGGTACGATCCAAGTTATTCCACATATTACCAATGAGATTAAAGATCGTATTCACGCTGTAGCACGGCACTCTGATGCCGATGTGGTCGTTGTGGAAGTTGGTGGCACAGTGGGTGATATCGAGGGTGAGCCGTTCCTAGAGGCAATTCGCCAGATGCGTAAGGATATTGGGCGGCACGAAGTACTCTATATACATGTTACGCTTCTACCTTATCTCGGTGCTACAAAAGAACTAAAGACAAAGCCAACGCAGCACAGTGTTAAAGAGCTGCTACGTGTAGGTATCCAACCCGATGTGATTCTGTGCCGCTCAGATTATCCTGTCAGTGATGAGCTACGCGAGAAAATCGCGTTGTTCTGTAACATTGAATCCAAGGCTGTCATTCCGATGACCAATGCTGAGACCATCTATGAGGTTCCATTGACTCTAGAAGAAGCTGGTCTGGGCGAATTCTTGGTCGAAGAACTCGGCTTGAAGCGGCAAGCACCAGATATGACTGAATGGCAGGCACTAGTCGCTAAGATTAAAGACTCCCGACCGGAGGTGACCATTGGTCTGGTTGGTAAGTATGTTGAATTGCATGATGCCTATATCTCGGTTGCTGAAGCGCTCCAGCATGCTGGCTGGCACCACAACGTCGATATCCGCATCAAGTGGGTTAATTCTGAAGCGTTGGAGCAAATGGGAGAAAGTTATACCGAAGTGTTGGAGGATGTCGCGGGGATTGTCGTACCTGGTGGCTTTGGTCATCGCGGCGTTGAAGGCAAGATTAAAGCTGCCTGCTTCGCACGGCGTAACAAGATTCCTTATCTGGGACTCTGTCTGGGCATGCAGGTTATGGTTATCGAGTTCGCACGCAATGTTTTGGGACTGGCCAATGCAAATAGCAGCGAATTGGATGGACATAATCTGCATCCGGTGATTGACCTTATGCATGCACAAAAAACTGTCTCGGATAAAGGCGGAACGATGCGCCTGGGAAACTGGGTCTGTTGTTTGACTCTTGGAACAAAAGCGTATCAAGCTTATAACGAGCCCATTGTTTTTGAACGCCATCGCCATCGTTATGAGTTTAACAATGAGTACCGCAAGCGTATGGAGTCGAACGGGCTGATTGTCAGTGGCCGCTCAGCTGATAATACTCTGGTAGAGATCATGGAACTGGCCGATCATCCATGGTTTGTTGGATCGCAATTTCATCCCGAGTTCAAGAGCCGTCCCACTCGCCCACATCCCCTTTTCCGCGATTTCATCGGGGCCAGTGTATGTCATGCACAGACCCCTAATAAGAACCAAGAAGAAGCAGCCCAGTCACTAGATTTTCAACTAGAGCCAAGCAAAGTATTGCCAGATTTTCGTATTGAGAAATAACCGTGTACCTTTAGGTAAAGAGATGCTGTACTTGAGCCAATTGCTCGGTGTCTCGGTTGCAGACCAGCACAATGTGCACTTGGGCAAAATCACTGATCTGTTGACATTAGCGAGTCAGGTAGGACGCAATGGGGCGACCTACCCGACTGTGATCTTGGTTGCCAGTGAAGAGGATCAGCATTGGCGAGTTCCTTGCTCTGCTCTCGAAAAATATGGTCGTATGTGGCGCTTACGTTCTCCATCAGAACAGTTTGCGGTCCCTGCACAATTGCAAGAGGATGCGATACCCAAAGGGCCTGTGCGTCAGGAAGAAGTGAGCCTTGCTCACGAAGTTCTTGATAAACAGGTCATCGACCTGAAGCACAAAAAAGCCGTACGCGTTAACGATGTCTGCTTTGGTGATGACTGGCAGATCCTGGGCATTGATAACAGTACACTTGGACTGCTACGCCGCTTAATACCCTCTCGCCTGCTGCGTACATTAAGTCTTCCCTCAACCTTAATTCCCTGGGGTCAGGTAGAACTCATCGCCTCACAGCATTCCATCGGCAGGGAGCTGACAGACCACACACAAATACAAGTTGTTCCTACGATACGAACTCCCAGTGGACATCTTGCAGAGCTACATCCAGCGGATATTGCCACGATCATCCATCAGCTCACTGCGGAGCAAGGAGCACGAGTAATCGAGCGCCTTGATGACGAGATAGCTGCTGATACTATGGAGGAGATCGACACCGAACGCCAGATCCTTATCCTCGAAAACATTCAACCAGAGCGAGCTACCCATATTCTTGAGGCGATGGAGCCGGATGAAGCAGCAGATCTGCTAGCCCAAGTACCAGAAGAGCAGAAACAACATTTTCTGCAACAAATGGCTCCTGAGGATTCAGAGGATCTCCAAGAATTATTGGAATATGAGGATGATACTGCTGGAGGGTTGATGACCACAGATTATATTGTGCTCAACCAGACTCGCACCGTCCAGGAGGCACTCGCCGCAATACGTACCAATATTCAAGAAAACAAACATGGATATCCTTATATCTACTGTGTTGCCGACGAAACAGAGGATGAAAGCTATCCTCTCGGTGTTGTTACTTTGTGGGACCTCCTCGTAGCACAGCCGTCACAAACCCTCCAAGACTTAATGGAAACCGATCTCATTACTGTACAACCCGATACCAATCCACGAACGGTGGCAGAAATTATGGCAAAGTATAATCTTCTGGCAGTTCCCGTCGTGAGTGTAGAAGGCATCCTTGAGGGTGTCGTTACAGTCGATGATGCCCTCGATGTGCTCCTTCCTCGCGATCGCAGACGCAAACCTAGACGCATGTATTAATGACCGTTAGCGTGCTTTTATCATACTTTCGCGCGGACGTATCAAATGACCGATACCAGCATCATTATCCCGATGCTGTGGGCTGCAATAGGACTTGCCACGGCCCACGAAGCGACAGCACTGACAGATAGGTTCGTTACAGTAGGAGCAGTGTCGTAATGTTAATCTCCCACAGAGGATGCAGCAAAGGATACTTGATTTCATTCTGCTTACGTCCCTTTGTATCAGTATATTCCATCCAGATTGTATATTACGTAGTACGGACAGTGTCTGTGAAAAGTTGCAACCTGTGAAATTGAGTGTCTGCTCAAGTCTGTTTCTGACTTCTCACCACCTGCAGGTGGTGAGCTGACCTAAGGGGGCCAATTTCACAGGTTGAAAAGTTGCGGTCAGTACGGTAGCAAAAGTGTCCCTTTTTAAAAAACTGTGGCTGTTTCAACCTATATATTTGCTTTTTGTCAGGAATCAGCGTATTCTTTATATGAGGAATGTTGATGTTTTAAGGATAGAGATCCAAAGCTGCCGATATGGATAGTATAGCGTAAAGAGAAGGCCTTCTGTGGACTTATTCATGCATGTTGTGCGCAGTCTAGATAGTTCTCCACTGAGTCTTATCTGGATTGTACTCTTGATTGATTGTTTTATGAATACGGATCTTAAGGGACCCCAAAAACTCTGGTGGATCCTCTTCATTTTCATTACCCAATTCTTCGGTGCTCTGCTATACTTCTTCTTGGGCCCAGCACAAATATATCGCCATATAGTCAACAGAATGAATCGGCCATATCAATCATCAGACCATCCAAAAACTCGGCAGCCGGGCCAGCACTGGTATCAACATATCTCGCAGCGTGACTATACTCAGTTCACACCATCTTCTGAGGCACAGCGGAGTACTCAGCAAGGCTCTGCTCCCTATCGAGAAGGCTATCGTGCCCAAGAGCGTGTTACACCTCCTGCCACGCAAGAAACGGGCCCCACTGATCGTCTTTATGAGGAACCTCAGGCTACTTATCCAGAAATGACCCAGGAACAGAAATAGCAACCGTCTCTGGGCAAAAATGACTGCGATTTACCCAACATACAATGATTATCAGCGCCGTACCGAGCGTAAGATTCCAGTAGTGCGTCTTAGTCCACAGCTAGCATAAGAAGCATTTTTCAGAGTACAAGTGCGAAAATTCCAAAAGAAGATCTTGATAGCCATCCTTATCTGCTCACTTGCTCTGAACTCCAATAGCGTTGTTCTGTCTGGCGATACCTGTCATCAAAGGGGTATGTTATTAGGCTTCCCTCCTGAGTAGTGTATAATAGGCTTGATGAGTATCATTATTATTGGTAATCGTAGGAAGGAACAACATGTTATGATCCCACCAATGGAATCAAACCAACCGGTACCTGAACGATCTAGCACCGCTTATGGTGCCTACGACGGAAATAGAGGGTCCACCCAGCAGCAGTATGGGACTCCGTATCAGCAGCCTCCTCAGGGAGGGACAATCGACGATAATCTTGTGGAAGCTATGTCTCAGCGCATTGCACAGCTAATGTCTCAGCAATCGACAGGCAAGGTCTATGCACCAAGATCTCAAGATAAACCACCACATGGTATGCAACTGACTCTGGGTATTGTATCCGTGCTCGTGTTAATCGCGCTGGCAGGCGTCTGCTTGGGTGCCTTGGGGGGTGTAGAAGGATTAGCTGCTTTCCTGATTGGCTGTTTAGCTATCGTCTGGATTGACCTTGCGTTTTTTGGTGTGCTTGACTCTTGGCGCCATTAGCTCTTAGACATAAAAATAATCTAACAACTACGTAATTGATACAATAGAGTGATCTCTATAATGCAACATAAGACAGTATACTATATGCGCAAGAAATAGTGTATCTAGTTTTGTTATGATTCACTGCGGGTCTGAGAGCCTGTTTGAAAAGTGCTCATTTGTGGAAATGTTATCAGCTTTCTCAGGCTGGTTGGACAGACCTTTTCAAACAGCCTCTGAGAATATTTCAGCCGATGTCTGGCGGGGCACAACGACCTTGAGGGCACTACGTGCAACCGTCACAATAGTAGGTGCTTCTCTGGTTGTATAGCCGCATGGATCTCCGTCGAGCTGAATTGCCACTGGCCGCTTGGTATAAATTTTCACAACGCTTCCTGTCTCGTAGACCCATTGGTGTCGTTGTTCGCGACGCAGTAAAAAGTCCACGGCAAGGGCAATGCCTCCGAAGACCTTTTGTTGGCGAATGGCACAGATATCCAATTGCCCGTCATCGCATTTTGCCCGCCAGGTATATTTCATTGTCCCCCCATAGAGCTGTGTATTCCCAATGAGGATCTGTAATGCGTTAAGCTTAATTACCTTCCCTGACAATTCCAGCAGGACAGGGAAAGGGCGGTAGCCTAGCCCCGTCCAAGTTCCAATGAGCAAGTAGCCCAGTACACCAAGACGTTTGATGGGCTTCTTTTCCACCTCGTGAGTGATCTCACCATCCATGCCAATCCCGGCCATAAGCAGGAAGTAACGGTCATTAATTTGACCAAGATCAACACGCCGTATTTGGCCGTTGATCAGTACATCGCGTGCGCCGATATTATCTAAGGGTATGCCTACTTCACGAGCCCAGACATTAATGGTACCGCTGGGAAGCACTCCCAGTGCTGTTTCACTGCCTGCCAGTTCTTGAATGACTTCATGGATTGTGCCATCACCCCCGACAGCCACAGCGATATCGGCATGCTGTTCAACCGCTTCGCGGGCGAAATTGCGGACATCTCCGGCTCGTTGTGTTAACCTCAATTCGGCTTGCCAGCCGTGATTACGCAAATAGGAAACGGCGTCCGCAATATAGTCGGCATATTGAACATAACTACCAGATGTTGGATTGGCAATCAAGATGGCAGTGCCATGCTGCCTGCTAACCATGACTGTATCCTCTTGCATAGACACCTCTTGCAGTTAAGAAAACATCAGACCAGAGCTATGTGTCAATATTAGTCTACCCGTGGTACGCGTGCTAGAATCTCCGAAACGACCTCATAATTAATTGTACCCAAACGCTCTGCTACTTGTTCAGCCGCCAGTGTAGCCTCGCCCTGACGCCCGATCAGCACAACTTCATCTCCCATGCGTGTCTGAGAAATGTTTGTTACATCGACCATACACTGATCCATGCAGACACGACCAAGGATTGGTGCCTCCTGCCCATGGATAAGCACGGAGCCCCAGGTGGTCGGGGCGCGGCGGAAACCATCGGCGTAGCCAACTGGCAAGACGGCTATATGTGTAGGGCGTATGGTTACATAAATACTACCATAACTGATGCCTTCGCCGGCGGATAACCATTTGACTTGTGACACCTGGGTTTTGAAGGAGAGTGCAGGGCGGAAACTATCAGGTAGATGAACTGTGGGCGATGGTTGCAAGCCATAAATAGCGATTCCCGGTCGTACCATGTCAAAATGAGTAGCGGGAAGGGTGAGCATTGCCGCACTATTGGCTGCATGTACGATTGGTGGTCGTAATCCTAGTTCCCGTAAGGTATGGAGCACCTGCTGGAAACGCTCAAGTTGTAGGTGAACATGCGTTTTGTTCTCTGCATCGGCCTGAGCAAAATGGGTATAGAGTCCTTCGAGTTCCAATCCTGGCAAGGCTTTTATCAGGCGCACAAGTGTTACGATCTCATTAAGTTGTTCGTGACGAATACCCAGGCGTCCCATGCCAGTGTCTACCTTAACGTGCACTTTGACTGTCCTGCTCAGATCGAGGGCAGTGCGTGAAAGTGCGTATGCGGCCTCAGTGGAGTAGAGTGTCACACGGACATCCAGACGTATTGCTTCGCGCATCTGCCAGGGAGGAACATAGCCAAAGACAAGGATCGGGGCGCTAATATTGGCTTCACGTAACGGGGCGGCCTCGCTCACTGTGGCAACACCAAGCATGCTGGCCCCATTATGCAGGACGGTACGAGCAACCTTTAAGGCACCGTGCCCATAGGCATCGGCCTTTAACGAGGCCATCACCTGAACATTCGGCCCAACTAGCGATTTGATGTGGCGTGTATTGCTAGCAATGGCGTTCAGATCGATTTCGACCCAGGTGGGGCGATCGGCGTGCCGAAAGATAGTCTTTTTCCAGCCTGGTGCTTGACGCACCAGCTTTTCAGAGGCTTCCCAGGGGCGAGCCATCAGCATCTCTGTCACGCGTTCCATGCGGGTCTCTTCGGAGCCCTTGATCAGTACTACATCCTGTACCAGGTTTTCCTGCTGGGATGGGGATGAATTTTGCTGGACCGGGTCTCTGGGCTGCTCAAGAATGTGGCGTACGATCTGAGCGGCATCTTCGTGGGTTGAGGTAGTGATAATATGTGCGCTATCCATTCCTACCTGCTGCGCTGCTTCTGCAATCAGTGCCGCCTGTTCTCCGTGTGTAATCAAGTAATCGGCAAAGTCTGGTATCTTCCGTCCCAATTCATGATGGGCCTCTTCCTGGTAATAGCCCAGGTTCAGCATATCACCTAACACCGCGATACGTCGTCCCGTTGCTGGCGTAAGTGCGTCCAGCGTGGCGAGTCCGGCAAGCATAGATACTGGTGAGGCGTTGTGGGTATCATCAAGCAGGCAAGAGTCGCATATTCCCGGCAACGGGTTAAGCCTGCCTGGCATGGGAGTAACGTTTATCAGAGCTTGTTGAACTTGTTCTGTGGACATGCCAAGTGTGGTGCCAACCTGGTAGGCTGCCAGCATAGTATACAGGTGATGCTCGCCGAGCAGATGCGATGCGAGTGGCTTATTATGATTAACGCTGGGTTGCAATGTTGCTAGGTAGGCAGCAGCTTCCTCAGGGCGCGAGGCAAGCGGTACATTACGAACGACGTTAGAAGTTTGCTCTTTGCCGACTGGTTGGATGAGTTCTCCGCGTACACCATCCCAGCTGATATGACTGACACGAGCGTGCAGATCGGCTTTAACTCCCGCTTGGGTCGAGGTGTGAGGATTTAGTGTAAATGAATGGAAGTTGATATTGGTCAGCTGAGTCTTATTAAGTGCTACCAAGGCATTGAATGCTACCAGGGCAGCACTTGCTTCATCGTCCTGATTATAGAAGAAGTGTCCCTCCTCAGGCAAGCTGCTCAGAAGTGTGCCTAGTTCGTCCGCCAGATGCTCAACTGAGCCAAAGTATTGCAGTTGAACGGGACTGATATTGGTGAGGACGCCGATCTGAGGATGTATGATGCGACAGAGATCAGTGATTTCGCCGGGATGATCACAACCCAGTTCCAGCACTGCATATTCATGCTCTTCTTCCAGCCGACCCAATGAGAGCGGAATCCCCAGTAGATCATTATAGTTTTGCCAGCTTCTGAACGTTTTAAACTGGCTGGCAAGCACTGTAGCGATGGCCTCTTTGGTACTGGTCTTACCGACGCCCCCAGCTACGGCGATGACGGTGGGATGCCAGCGCTTGAGAATCGCGCTAGCGTATTGCTGGAGTGCAAGACGCGTATTTTCCACTACCACAACTGTGGTATCGGCCTGAGCCAGCGTTGCCTGTATCTGCTCGCTAAGCGCATTGAGAGCCCTGGCTTCTACCAGCAAGCCTGTCGCGCCACGGTGTAACGCATCCAGCAAGAAATCATGCCCATTGCTATGTCCTCCCTGCACAGCCACAAACATCTCATCTGGTGCCAGTTGGCGCGTGTCATGACTGAAGGTAGCAAATTGGTTCTGTTTTCCCTGATAGCGTAGGACTCCGTTGGTAGCTTCAAGCAAGTAATCAAGATAGATCATATCGATTCCTAAATAATGTTATGCTTTCTATGCAAGTATGTTACATCCTGCCTACCTATTTAACCATACCTGTTAGTCCCAGTGTTGTCAATGCCTCAAGGTGAAACTCTGGCCATCCCTCAATCGTGCTTTAATTAGTAAGATTGCTTTGCTGGATGTTCTCTATAAGACTCGATTGGAGGGAACTATGGAACAAGAGCAGCAAGAAAGAAGAAAGATTCTTATTGTTGAAGATGATCAAGACATTGGTCGTTTGTACTTGGAACTATTGCAGTCTGAGACAGACTGTGTGGTTACATTAGCTAGCGAACCTCTTCAAGCATTAAATGTTGTTGAGGAATTCAAGCCCGATCTGTTCATTCTCGATTACCTGCTTCCTCATATGGATGGCCTTGAGCTTTATAACAAGCTACATAGCATAAAAGGGCTAGAAAATGTTCCCGCTCTTTTCGTAACTGGCATTTTACTGGATAAGAAAGGCAAAGAACGCGGGATCATTAGAATGCAGAAGCCATTTGATACCGATATGCTTCTGCAAACGATTGAAAACATTACCACCCCGCTACCATCAGCACCGTGACATCTCCCCATGGCTAAAGCCAGGGGCATCCCATCCTCACAGATGGGCCTTCCTGTTTCGCTGGAGGTTGCGCACAAGTCATGGACTTGGGTGTCTTACACCTCCTCCGCAGGCCTAACTTTCCCTGAGCCCCAGGGTAGTTACTCAGTCTGTTCGTTCATCAGTAGACTTGGTTTTCATCCACTGGCAGAGAAGAAAGAGTGGTGACATTGGTGAAACACGCTAGTGCTTTTACCCAAGCGAACGATTTAGCTTGGAACCCACCGAAACACTATTCCGTTGTCAATGTACTATAGGAGAAGTATAGCATATGTGTCAATATACACATATTCATCATATGGGAAAGGAAAGTGAAGATTTTGTCATGCAGAAAGGTACCACCAGTGCCCAAGCCCCACAAAAGGACTCACTATTCATCCCCATGGCTAAAGCACAGGGGTCTTCTGGTTCGGGGAGTGATAAAGAACAGCTCTTGAGCGATTTGGGCGGAATTAGAGAGTGGACATCGTAACGAAGCGAGAATTCAGCAAATCGAACGAACAATCGAAAGCCTGAAAAAGGCAGTACAGGATGACAAAGCGAGCAAATAGGATGAAAGGTAATTATTCCATTGAAAAGGGAGGATAATGCTTTTCTATGTCTTCTGGGAACCTTATTTATCATCAAGAGCAGCATCAGCTTGAGCTGAATGGGATTATCCTACGCAGTGGGGAGAGGATAGAGATCCATGTAATGGGGAACTGGATTTCTGGCCAGCTTCACAAAGATAGTGGGGGCTGGTATTTAATCACATCAGACCAGATGGGGATTCGGCTTCGCTCTGGGTTACTCGCTCGTTTTGCTGAAGTGCCTTCCTCGCTCAGGCTTCAGGCCGAAGGGCATTCACATTGCCCAAAATTGCCACGAGGAGAAGAACAGAAGTGGATACTAGTGGTGGAAGATGATGAGGCTCATGCGTCGATGCTGGATCTGCTCTTCAAACAAGAAACATCGCATAGCGTATGTTATACCTCAGACGGTCAGACTGCCTGGAAATTTCTTCAGCATTTCAAACCCGATCTGCTCGTACTAGATTATATGCTCCCCAAGGTGAGTGGATTGGTGCTCTATGACCGCATTCGCGCTGAGAAAGCGCTCCACAATATTCCCGTACTGATGATCAGTGCCGCCTTACCGAGCGATGAGATCAAGCAACGAGGGATCATTGGCTTGCAAAAGCCCTTCGAAATTGATGCGTTTTTGCACGCGATTGAAGTCCTCATCGCTTCTGCGTAATTGCTTTTCCCCTTAATAATATGTTGGATTTTCCTGTTGAATATCGACATTGCCAGCTAATTCACGAAACGCTGAAACTCGTAGAACTCGTTGCCGATTGTCCATTCGATGATGCTGTTACCGTCGCTGTTGCCATACCGCCACATTTCGTGTCTGGTTTCCAATTCAATGTGTAATCTCCTGCAGAATCAGCATATTTGGTCTCCTTCGAGCTATGACCGCAATACGTTAGCTCGATCGTGATCGCAGCCCCAGGAAGAGTGTGTACGTTGATTGAGGAGGAATCCTGAGTGGCAGTACTGGAAATCGAGACGAAGAGTTGCTGTGTAGATGACGGAGTCGATACTGACCCAGGCGTAGTTTGTCGAGAGGCTGGATTAGGTGTCGGCTTAGCCGTCGGAGTTGATATCGCAGGCTGAGCAGGTGATGAGCCGCATGCTGCAAGAATCAGGATTGCTATGATACTCATGAGTATAAAAAAAGCTCTATTTTTCATTACAGGTCTCCTGGCAAGTATTGATTAAGTGATTTTACCATATTCTTATCGGACAAATATATGTCCCGGATACATTCAAGATTGAGAATACTTCTGCTCTAATACTACTTTGGTAGTTTGTCACGCTTTCTTTGTGCGAAGTAACATCCGCAGCTGGGCGATGGTGTCATCAAGATCAGACTGAGGTATGTCAAAAATTGGAAGACTTGTCATATCATCCAATGGACGAGAGCGCACGGTAGCACTAATACCTGTTCCATCACAGAGTTTAAGCCGAAAACTTTGCGTGCGGTAGCTATATGATTTATCTTCAATGAAGAGTTTATCGTGGTCATCTACTGTTTCAGCACCAATGACATCATGGTAAAAGTATTCTTTCGTCGTCTCTCTGCCGTCATTCCAATTCATAGCATTGATCTCGTAGGTAAAGACCATAATCTGATGCTCGGCTGGATAAAAATAGGTATACAGGTTAAGACTATAGCGCCGTTTACCATCTGCCCCCAGCTTGTAGCGCAGATCTTGACGACGATAGTGGTGAGCATCTTTCATGCCAGGTAAGACGTATCCTCGCACACGCAACAGTTGTCTGTGGTTCGCTATCTGATCATCCAACCCTAATTTACGGAGGGTACTGGTCAGTCTCTCTCTTACTCTGCTTTCAAGCCAGGCATCGAACTCTTGATCTGTAGGAGGAAGTATCTGCTGTAGCTTTTTCTCTTGTAGATTTTTCTGTTCTGCCCTTTTCTGCTCCAAACTTTTCTGTTGCTCCTTTTTACGTTGATCTCTTTTCTTTTGTAGATTTTTCTGTTCCGCCTGTTTAAGATTTATTTTCTCTTTCTTGATGGCGGTGTATACTAAGCTAACCCCTGTATAGAGTGGATACAGATGCAAAATAGCACAAAAAAGATAAAAATAATCTATTGTATTTCCCACATTTCGTGCATTGGCAAGAGAAAATAAAAAGGAAATCGATAGATATGCCCACAGAATCAAAAGGAAATAATTTTTTTTGCTCCTTTTGGGCCTTCCAATAAGATATGCTTCTACCAACAGCAATATGATGTAGAGTATTTCACATAAATGTGGATCAAGGAGAATTAGTAAATGAAATTTGATAGCTGAACTCAGCATTTGATCAATATACTGCATTGTTGGTTTTGTTATGCTAAATGGGCGCTGTCCATTTAGCAATGCAATAGCGATGTAATATTTGATTTGAGCTGATTCGGTTGGCAGTTCATCCTCGGAAAGTGCTAGATCAGCCGCTTCAAGGTATCGTTTTGCTGCAACATAATCTTTAAGACGAAGTGCATTATAACCACGTTGTGCGTCAGCACGGGCCTTTGCTGCTGCATCTTCCATGGGGAGAAGCGTATTATTGAAGTGAATGGTATTCTTTCCCCCAGAAATGACGCCTTGTACTTGAGCGTGAAATACGTTGCTTGTCTGATTATTGGTCTGTTTTCCTGACTGGGTAGGTTCATCAGGAGAGGTTGCCAAGGAACGAGGCTTTTTATTATGAGCGGGAGGCGCTACGCTTGGATGATCTGTTCTTTTGCTGTGGAGAGAAGTGACACTCTTGCTCTTTTCCTGAAGTTTGCCTTCTTGGCTTTTTGATGATTCTTGCAACTTCTGAACTACTTTCTTGATCTCCTGAGCAATCTGGGAAAATGCCTTGTCCTGATGATCCCAATTTGTTATGGGCATTCCATTGATCGGGAGAGCCTGAAGTTGACGTAGTGGAGTGCCCTCCCAGTGAGCGGGGCGCAAAATAATGGGGATAACACGCGCCTCTCCGCGTTTGTGTCGCTCTATTGCTCGTTTCATCTCAACATTATAGCAGTAGTCAGAAGCCATAAAATCAGAGCTTACAAGCAACAAGATGATTTGCGCTGTGTTCAAATGCTTCTCGATCTCGCGCTTCCACTCGCTCCCTGCATTAATATGACGGTCATGCCAAATGTTGATGGTCCCCAGCCTTTTGAGTACGCGGAGATGCTTTTCGAGTTTCTTGCAGAGTTCCTCGTCTTCATGAGCATAACTAAAAAAAACCTCGATACTCGTATTTATTATCTCTTTTCCTACTTCCATGCGATGGCCTCTATACCTAAAACCTTGGCAGATGAAGGAGACAACGGTTTTTGGAGACCTTAGCAGACCTACTTGCTAGTTTCTTGTGTGGTTTGGAGTCGCTAAGGTATCTCGACGGTAGTATAGCATACATCGATAGACAAATATAGCAATATTTGAGGGGAAGAGGAGAATAGTACTAAGAGGACGAAATCAAGATTAAGGTGTACCCTTTTTCCTCCAAGTATCAATGTTGAGCTTCCACCATTGAGTTTCCTTCACATGAAACAATCAACATCAAAAGAGCGTGATACGTATGTCACTCATAGGCCTGATTGTCAATAAAAAGGAGATGCAAATGGCTTCAGCCAAGTTAATAAACCGATATCCAGTCATGCAAACTGTAGAAGCGTTGCAGAGGCAGGTGCAAACTCAGGTAAATGTACCACCACCTGAGCGCTTATTGTCGACCGTTGGTGGAGGTGCACTTGCCTTTTCAGGACTTAGACGCCGAGGTTGGCCTGGAGCCCTCTGGGCCGTGCTAGGCGGTGTCCTTCTTTATCGGGGTATTACTGGACACAGTTTTGTGTATAAAGCGCTCCATATTAATAGAGCCGAGCACCCATTTCCATCGATCAACATCAGCTCTATTCCTGAGCGTGAAGGTTTTAAAGTCCAACGTACGTTAACAATTCGTCGCATGCCTCAGGATTTATATACCTTCTGGCGCGATGTTGAGAATACACCGCGCTATATACCCTCGATCCAGTCTGTGCGCAAGATAGATGAGAAAAGGTCGCACTGGATTGCTATCAGCCCCACGGGTCAGAGGCTTGAGTGGGATGTAGAAATCACTCAGGATCAACCTGGGCGGCTGATTGCATGGCAAGTGAGTGGTAACAAGGCCATGCTGGGAGATGGGGGCCGCATTAGCTTCAGAGAGGCACCAAGGCAACGCGGGACGATTGTGACCCTGGAAGTGGAATTTGTGGGGCACAAGGGTCTACAAAATACGCTAGAGATCCCTCTTCTTGGAAGAGTTACTGGCCTCTTCCTTGAGTCCTGGGTATTGGAAACACTGCGCCGTTTCAAAGCGCTGATGGAGGCTGGCGAGGTACCGACTCTCGCGGGTCAGCCCACAGGTCGGCCAATCAAGCAAGCATCTAAACTTGCCCCGGCAGGTCCAACTGTTTCCTAGAGCAAGTGTATCCTTTATTCTGGCCCTGTGTTGAGAGGGCTTGTTCCTAGTTTAATGTCTATTCTTAACGCGATTTATCGCCATCGGTAGGGGCTGCAATTCATTGCGCCCGTCCTACCCCTAAGGAGCATAAGCATGAGAGCAGTTTGCTGGTTTGGCCCGAATGATGTGCGTGTGGAGAACGTGCCTGATCCGCAGATAGTCAATCCACATGATGCCGTTGTCAAAATTACAACTACGGCAATATGCGGTTCAGATCTGCATCTCTATGATGGCTACATTCCCACAATGAGAAAGGGTGATATTCTTGGTCACGAATTTATGGGTGAGGTGGTGGATGTTGGCAGGGATGTTGAGAAGTTGAAGAAAGGTGACCGAGTTGTTGTGCCGTTTCCGATTGCCTGTGGACATTGTATGTTCTGTGAAAAGGAGCTATGGTCACTGTGCGATAACTCGAATCCTAATGCGTGGCTGATGGAGAGTCTCTATGGATACTCCGGCTCGGGTATCTTCGGCTATTCTCACCTCTATGGTGGCTATGCTGGTGGACAGGCAGAGTATGCACGGGTTCCCTTTGCCGATGTTGGGCCGATCAAAATTCCCAATGGGTTGACCGATGAGCAAGTGCTCTTCCTCTCTGACATCTTTCCAACGGGCTATATGGCGGCAGAGAACTGCAATATTCAATCTGGTGATACCGTTGCGATCTGGGGTTGCGGACCCGTGGGACAATTTGCCATCAGGAGCGCTTATATGCTGGGAGCCGAGCGTGTGATTGCCATCGATCATATCCCCGAGCGCTTACGTATGGCGCAGGAGCAGGGTCATGCTGAAGTAATCAATTACGAAGGCATTGATGTCGTCGAAGTGCTCAAGCAGATGACTGGCGGCATTGGACCAGATGCCTGTATAGACGCCGTGGGAATGGAGGCGCATGGGACAACACTTGGGGCTATTAATGACACTATCAAGCAAAAAGTGCACTTATCGACTGATCGTCCACATGTTCTGCGGGAAGCAATTCAGGCATGTCGTAAGGGAGGAACGGTCTCAGTCCCTGGTGTCTACAGCGGCTTCCTCGACAAGGTTCCCTTTGGGTCCGCCTTCGCCAAAGCCCTAACTTTCAAAACGGGCCAAGCACATGTACATAAGTACCTGCGCCCCCTTCTCAACCGCGTTCGGGAAGGCCAAATCGACCCATCGTTTGTCATCACGCACCGTTTCGACCTTGATGAGGCTCCACGCGGCTACGAGATCTTTAAACATAAAGAGGATGATTGTATTAAGGTTGTGCTCAAGCCTTGATCGAAGGGAACGGCGGGCGCGATACCCAAAGGGCACACAGTGAATCGAGCCCCTACCCAATGGCGATAAATCGCGTTCCCGCCCCAGGGGTACCTGAGTAATGATGAAGGAGGCCTGCCGGAGCTAATAATTAAGTACGCACAGGTAGGTCTCTTCTTAACTACCTTTGACTTGGTCTAGCTTGGAAGATGGCTTGCTGTTTATCGGTAAAGGCTTCTTGCATATGGGGATCGTGCATAGCAATCATGGGTATTTCAGGATGTTGATGAGCAAAGCGATGTAACTCGATCAGAGTTTGTAGGGCAGTGGCCTGATCGCTAGAAACAAGAGACCAGAAAAGAGGGTGCATGGGAGCAGGTTTCAAGTAGTTCTCGGCAAGCCACACTGCATCCCCGATCAGGAAGAGGTGCGTACCATTGGCACGGTGGATAAACATACCAACCTGCCCCGCCGTATGACCAGGTAAGGGGACCAGGATAATCGATCCATCTCCAAACAGATCGTGGCTGGCCTGAAAACCAGCATATGCAGGGCCATCGAGGTCAAACAGTTCAATGGGATTATCGCAGAGCAAGCGTTTTACCAGGCCCCGAGTTTGGGCAAGGGGTCCCTGTTGAACAGCCTCATGCTCAACTCGGTGAATACGCAGTGGAACCCCGGGTAAATCAGGAATACCACTCACATGATCCCAGTGCAGGTGCGATAAGAGGGCGAAATCAAGATCCTGAGGTTCCATGTGCTGTTGCTGAAGATGGGTACCAATGGATTTCTCCATCACAAAGTTACCGAGGACTTTACGGAACCAGAGCGGTTGATCCTTGAGAAAATGATGGATATCTGCACATAGACCTGTGTCATAAAGAAATGTTCCTTTTGGATGGCGTACCAGGACCGCACTATAAACAAGCGAACGGGGCGCCAGCGAAAACATGCCACGTACGGCAAGACATGCTGGAGCCTTGGTGCTAGCACAGCGCAAAAAGGTCACCTCCACGTCTGGTAACGATCCATCGAATAGCGATTCTTCTTCTTGATCCACCTCTATTGCTGTTGCCAGACGCAGTGGCAAAAAAGTTCTGGCTACCAAACCAGTTCCCAATACCCCTAACGTGGCGCCACCAAGAGCTAGCCAATGACGGAATTTCTTGCTCGGTTTCATTTCAATAGTAATCTCCTTTTTTCAATATACTAACTCATTGCGAGGCTATTTGCCAGAGGCGAGCCCTCACCCCACGGACGCAATAGAATTGCGGTCCCTACGGATGGCAATGAATTGCGTGCAAAATGTATGTGTGTTAGTAAATTATGGTATTGTGCGCTGTCAGCCACAGACGCAATAGAATTGCGGTCCCTACCGATGGCAATGAATTGCGTGTAAAATGTATGTATGTTAGTAAATTGTGGCATTGTGCGCTGTCAGCCACGGACGCAATAGAATTGCGGTTCCTACCGATGGCAATGAATTGCGTGTAAAATGTATGTATGTTAGTAAATTGTGGCATTGTGCGCTGTCAGCCACGGACGCAATAGAATTGCGGTCCCTTCCGATGGTAATGAATTGCGTGTAAAATGTAGGTTTGTTCATCTATTGGGACATTGTAGGTGGTCCGCCACGGACGCAATAGAATTGCGGTCCCTACGGGTGGCAATGAATTGCGTGTAATAGGTAGGTTTGTTCATCTATTGGGACATTGTAGGTGATCCACCACGGACGCAATAGAATTGCGGTCCCTACGGATGGCAATGAATTGCGTGTAATAGGTAGGTTTGTTCATCTATTGGGACATTGTAGGTGATCCACCAAGGACGCAATAGAATTGCAGTCCCTACGGATGGCAATGAATTGCGTGTAATAGGTAGTTTGTTTATCTATTGGGACATTGTGGGTGGTCCACCAAGGACGCAATAGAATTGCGGTTCCTACGGATGGCAATGAATTGCGTGTAATAGGTAGGTTTGTTCATCTATTGGGACATTGTAGGTGGTCCACCACGGACGCAATAGAATTGCAGTCCCTACGGATGGCAATGAATTGCGTGCAAAACGAAACTTTGCACGCAATTCATGTGTTCATTGGTGGCATCAGGGAGATCATTGAACCGTATAGAGCTTGTCCTTTTGCCATGTTGCTGGATTATGATAGATGTAATGGCGGGTACGATTCACGTGCTCCTTGGTGGGAAGAATGGTCAACCAGTAGTTGGCCTGCCATGCAAAAGAGGGTGAGCCGTTTTTCCGTATAAGACGAGTGGAAGCAGCTTTGAATGTGCGAACAAATTCCCCCACTGAAGGGAGCTTGTAGGCTTCTGGTCGTGTGGCAAGGCGTTGGTCTTCCAGTTTCTGCATATGAGGCTTGAAACCCTCTGGGATGTTTGAGTCCTGCACGGTAACAGGTGGTTTCTTTATGATAACAATACCATGCATGTGGTTAGGCATAAATACAGCTGCATCTATCGCTACATTCGTGAAGCGTTCAGGCAGGGAAAGCCAGACCTGTTGGCTGATTCGCCCTTCATGGCTCAAATGCATTTCATTATTGGTAATCTCATCAAAAGCATGGTGGTGATCTCGGGTACAAATAGTCAAAAAGTAACAGCCAGGTCGCCGATAATCGTACTCGGGTATACGGCGAGACTGTCAGTTTGGCAAACTGTTGCTGCTTGGTGCTAAGATACCCTCTGCACCATCTCCATATTCCATAACTACCTTCCTCATCCCAATATGGATCATTATGATAGGATTTCATTCTAACATGTATCTTTTTCAAAATGCAACAGTATAGGTATGATTTTCTCATTATTTCTCATGCAATAGACTTATCATTCTTCAACAATGCTCAATGATCATCTCTGACGCGATTTATCACCATCCGTAGGGACCGCCATTCTATTGCGTCCGTGGTGGACCACCCACACCGTTACAATACACGAACTGATCTACACCTTCCACGCGATTTATCGCCATCCGTAGGGACCGCAATAGAAGAGATTTCTTATTCACCGAAGATACTTGAACAACTTACTAGACAGTTGGTAGTTACACTCCGCCCCCTTGATCGGTAACGATGAGTGTAAGCGTTCCTAGGCCCAGAGAATGTCCTAATCGGGCAAGATGGGGAATTGTTACTCAGTGATTTCGGGCTAGCTCTCATTGCCCCTATTGAACGGTCGCTGAGCACCCAGAATCTGGCAGGGACCGTTCCTTACATGGCCCCAGAGCAGATCCGTGGCAAGCCCCAACCTGCCAGCGACCAGTATGCCCTGGGAATTATAGCCTACGAATGGCTCTGCGGGGTTCGCCCATTTCAAGGAACCATGTGGGAGATTCTCAATCAACACCAATCTAACCAACCTCCCCCATTACGCGAGAAGCTACCTGATCTCCCCCTAATGGTCGAGGAGATTATTCTCAAAGCACTTGCCAAAGAACCACAAGAACGTTTTGCTCGTGTCCTGGACTTTGCCACCGCCCTGCAACAGGCAAACCATGTTGAAAAACCTTCTCCGCCTCTCTCTACATCGAGGCTCCCACTTACTCTCTTGCCAACAGATGTCTTGCCCCACCCGCAGCAGATCCCAGGCAAGCCTGCTATCTCGCAACCAAGACAAGCCTCAAACCAGCCTGCCATCCCACAACCAAGGCAGGTCCCATCTAAGCTTCCCTCAAGAAAGTCTCTCTTGGTAAAAAATCCTACATTGTCCACATTTGCAGCTGTACCTCCTACTGTTTCAGTACCTTCGTCTGTTTCCTCTTCACACATCAGTTCTCCTCGTACACCACAACCTGCAATTGTCCCCTCTATGCTTCCTGCTGTTCGTCGAAGCCCGACAAGAAGGAAGCTTATCCTCTTTATGGGGCTCATTCTTCTCATTGTAGGGAGTAGCGTGTTCCTTTCTGCTCCTGTGATCAGCAGTCTGGGGAAAATTGACCCTTTTGCGCCAAGTCCAATTATTGCACCTCCATTAGTCACTGCTACTACTGCTGCGCGTGCATATGCTGTTGGCACAATGAAGACTGGTGTCATATCTGGGTTCGACTCAGCACACACATCCTGGAATCCGTACGAAAAAGTTCTTAACAGGACCAACGTTTTCCATTTACAGCTAGATTGGTCCTATCCTACAGGTGCTGAAATCTGGACCTCCCCAGCAATAGCCAATGGCGTCGTCTATGTCGGTTCTGATGATCACAAGCTCTATGCCTTTGATGCCACCTGTCGCAGGGACTGCCAGCCCCTCTGGTCCTATCCTACCGATGCTGGCATCGAGTCCTCCCCAGCGATAGCCAACGACCTCATCTATGTCGGTTCTTTGGATCACAAGCTCTATGCCTTTGATACCACCTGTCGCAAGGACTGTCAGCCCCTCTGGTTCTATGCTACCGATGCTGGCATCTGGTCCTCCCCAGCGGTAGCCAACGGCTTGGTCTATGTTGGTTCCGGGGATAATAAGCTCTATGCTTTTGATGCGAGCTGTCGGAGTATCTGCCAGCCCCTCTGGTCTTATCCTACGGGCGGTCCTATCTGGACCTCCCCGGCAATAGCCAATGGCGTTGTCTATGTCGGTTCTGATGATCACAAGCTCTATGCCTTTGATGCCACCTGTCGCAGGGACTGCCAGCCCCTCTGGTCCTATACTGCGGGCGGTAGGGTCAGGACCCCAGCAGTAGCCAATAGCGTTGTCTATGTTGGTTCCGCTGATCGCAAGCTCTATGCCTTTGATGCCACCTGTCGCAGGGACTGCCAGCCCCTCTGGTCCTATCCTACGGATGGTACTATCTGGTCCTCCCCGGCAATAGCCAATGGCGTCGTCTATGTCGGTTCTTTGGATCACAAGCTCTATGCCTTTGATGCCACCTGTCGCAGGGACTGTCAGTCCCTCTGGTCCTATGCTATGGGTGGTATCTGGTCCTCCCCGGCAGTAGCCAACGGTCTCGTCTATGTTGGTTCTGATGATCGCAAGCTCTATGCCTTTGATGCGAGCTGTCGGAGTGCCTGCCAGCCCCTTTGGTCTTATGCTGCGAGCAGTTGGATCAGGTCCTCCGCAGCAGTAGCCAACGGCATGGTCTATGTTGGTTCCTATGATGGCAAGTTCTATGCCTTTGGGCTATGAAGTGGTGTGAGTATGGCTGGCATATCGACGAAGCACTGTACCCCCTTTGGGTGTGAGCGACTCTCGGTGGTATACTGATGATTGACTTAGCACGCGTGCGTGGCAGGAAGTGCGAGATCAGATGAAAGGAGAAGTACATTTCATGATCCAATCCAAATTTACAGATATCGTCACATCGGAGGAAGAACTGCGAGATTTGATGGGTTTTCCGAGTGATCTGGCCGTCCGCAAGCAACTGGCCCATCTGGATGAGCATTGTCAAAACTTTATTGCACGCTCTCCGTTTCTGCTGATTGGCTCGGTCGATGCTTCTGGGGCTTGCGATGTCTCTCCTCGTGGCGATGTTGCTGGCTTTGTGCTGGTTTTGGATCAGAAGACGTTGGTGATTCCTGAGCGACCTGGGAATCGGCGGCTCGATACGCTGCGCAATATTCTGCAAACTTCGGCTGTGGGATTGCTCTTTATGATTCCAGGAGTGGAGGAGACGTTGCGGGTGAATGGTCATGCCTGCCTGGTGCGAGATACTACACTGCTTGAACGTACCACTGCTCAGGGGAAACAGCCTCTGATTGCCATTGGCATTGAGGTGGATGAGTGCTTCCTGCATTGTGCCAAGTCGTTGAAGCGTTCAAAGCTCTGGGATACGACAAGTTGGCCGGATCGCACAGCATACCCGTCACTTGGTCAGGTGCTCTTCGATCAAGTGAGACCAGCAAATCAGACCGTCAAGGACCTTGAGGCATATGTTGAGGAGAGCTATACGAAGCGACTATATTAAAGTAGCATCTCGCTCCAGTCTCTTGATTGTAGCTGCCCGAATCTCCAGTCCCTAAAAAAGAGATGTATCCTCATAATTACCTGTAATTTGTCCCTCTCCAGCATTTACCTGCTGCCCATCCACTATTATCGTGTATTTGAAATATGTGATGCCATACGTGCCTTGCTGGCTTGCTGGCCCTGTATCGATATCAAAGTAGACAGCACTTCCTGAACCTGATTGTAGTGGCTGGGTCATGTCAAACGTGTCCTGGCCCAGTGACGTCTGCTGTTTATTATTGTAGAGCGAAATCGTAGCGCTCCCTGTAAAGCTCTTGCTGTCATGGTTGCTGATGTCAAACAGGTAGCGGTACTTCCCACCTACTTTCTTCACCATCTGACTTGAGACTGTGATATTAACCTTTTGGACAGGCTTAGGAGTTGGCGTTGGGCTAGGTGGAGGAGTTGGCGTCGGTGTGGGACTAGGGGTTGGCATGGCTGTAGGTATCGATATCGGTACCTGGAGAATTGCCCTCGGTGTGACTTGCACTACTGTTGTTTGAGGCTGTTGCTGGTTGCCTCCTAAGTTTGTGACTGCGTTTGTGATAGCTACAAAAATGCCACTCAGGACCAAAAGACCAGCAAGTATGCTGCCCCCAATAGCAAGCTTTCGCTTGTTGCCATGCTCTAAAAACCACTGCTGCAGGGGATTGCGTGGTCGTTGTGGTGGAGGTGATGAGTATTGGGAAGATGGCACCAGTGGATAATATGGCTCGTTTAGTGGGACTAGCGAGCGATTTCGTGGGAACTGAGGCGAGTTTTGTGAATCTCGACCTGGGTTTGTGGGAAATTGTCGATAGCGCCCTGGCACGGTGTTTTGCCTATATGGATTGTTTGTGCGGTTTACCACCTGGAGCAGCTAGTGCTGGAGATACAGAGGGAAGAAGCAAGAGGCAGGTCAGAGAGAATAGCGCAATGATGCGCAGAGGAATAGATACACGCCTAAACATAAAACATCTCCTTACAAGTATGAAACTTTGAAAGCTAAAAAGAAGTATTGCCTTGTGATTTTCCAGCTTTCTGCAAGCCAGTGTAGGGGATTTGTGTATCCTTCCTCTAGGGGGAAAGAGGGACAAATGTCAGTTTGCGAAGATCGGTATACTGAACGTAGTGGGTCTTTTATCGTTTGCAATATTGACTAATGGAAACTATCTTATGCCAGCACTCAACCAACCAATATTTCGCAGTAATGCTATAAGGCACTATATGCAGCGCGAGGAAAAGCATACTCTCCCTCGCTTTATCTCCCTGCCTATCACCATCTTTTTATGGACGTTGCTCGCTCTGTTCCTCGCAGCAGGAGCACTGGTCTGGAGCGAGCAAGTACCGACGTATGCGACGACCCAGGGGATAGTCGTAGTTCAGTCTGCTGCTCAGCCCTCTGGGAAGTCGGCATCTGTAACAGGCGGGCAGATACCTGTAACCGGGAAGCAGATACCTGCGACGGGGAAGTCAGCGCCTACAATCGGGAAGCAGGTACCTGCAATAGAAAAGCCGATACCGCCTACAGCCATAGCTGTCTTCTTCTTTCCTCCGGCACAGGCGCAAAACCTGCATGCAGGTGTGCCCGTTCGTCTGCATGTCGGCCCGTCGGGTCCGCAATTTAGCAGCCAGATTACCGGTATTGAGCCGGGTGTGATGAGTCCGATAGCCTTGCGTTCGCTCTTCCATCTCGAGAATGCCTCGCTTCCCATCACCCAGCCGTCGGCAGTCGTCATAGTCAAACTAGACCCTGCTTTTGCGACAGCGTATGCGGGTAGTACATTGACCGCTGATGTACAGGTGGGATCGCAAAGTCTGATCTCGTTTTTACCGGGAGTCGGTCATCTGTTTGGGAAGTAGTACTTCTCTGCTCCTAGCCAAAGGTGTAACTCCTCAAATACCAATCGCGTTGATCAATGCGATTTATCGCCATGGGTAGGGCCCGATTTATCGGGCCCTTCATACCCATTAAGAAGGAGGGGCGCTATTTCTTACATGGGAGATGGCGCCTGATTGTTCTATGCGAAATCAAGAAACCAAGCTAATGAAAGCTGTGCACGATCAAAAAACCAGGCAAATGAAGGCCGCTCCACGACAAAAAGGACGCCGCTTCTCTTTATCCAGCCTAGGGAAAAAAAAGTGGGGGACTATCCCTCCTTCGTGGAAGGGGATGCCGCCTGATAGCTCTGTGTATGATCAAGAAACCAGGCTAATGAAGGCCATGCGGCCACAAGAAAGACGGCCACAAAAAGAACACCGCTTCCTTCTACTCAGGTTGGTGCCCCAATTACGTCGGAGACACGTGCGCCCATTAGCTCAGATGAGTAAGGTAGAGTGTGGATTGACTTGCCTGGCTATGATGCTCACCTATCATGGTCGCAAAACATCAGTTTCGGAGTTACGGACGCGCTTCAGCGTTGGACGCGATGGCTCTTCTGCTCTAGGTATTGTGAAAGCCGCACGCAGTATGGGCATGCGTGTAAGAGCCCTCTCGCTGCAGCACACCGAAATGCGTCGTATTCTTCTCCCAGCTATTGTGCACTGGGAGTTCAATCATTTTCTGGTCGTTGAGCGCTGGTCCCCAAAATGGGTGCATATTGTAGATCCAGCTGGAGGACGGCGACGATTGACGGCTGAGGAGTTTGATGCCGGATTTACTGGCATTGCTATTACACTCGAACCAAGTGCCAATTTTGATCGGAATACACCTCCTTCTCCTGTATCACTGCGTTCTTATGTGATGGAAGGTATCAAGCAGGCACCGGGAGCACTCGTGCAGATTCTGATCGCTTCGGTTGTCCTCCAGATCTTTGGACTGGTGATGCCCTTTATGACTAAGGTGGTGGTCGACCAGATTCTGCCGTTCAAGATCAGTAATATGATGACGGTCCTGGGACTGGGGATGATAATGCTGTTCTCGGCACAGATAATCACTACGCTTCTGCGCGAGTGGTTGCTCGTGTACTTGCGTGCTCGTATCGATATCCATATGATGCTTGGCTTTTTTAAGCATCTGCTGTCGCTACCTTATAACTTCTTCCTGCAGCGTTCAAGTGGTGACCTGCTAACGCGTATGGGGAGCAATACTACCATTCGCGATATACTCAGCAGTAATCTTATTGGAACATTGCTGGATAGCAGTATGGTTATCGTATATTTGTTCATTCTGCTCTCGCAATCATTAGCGTTCACGCTGCTGACCCTACTGATCGGTTTCCTGCAGATGCTGCTTATCGTAGTTACCTATCGTCCTATCCGTGAGTTGGCACGCCAGGAATTAAACGCACAGGGTAAATCACAGGGCTATCTAGCTGAGGCGCTGAACGGTATTGCTACAGTAAAAGCGGCTGGTGCTGAGGAGGAAGTCTATAACCGCTGGTCAAACCATTTCTTTGACCAGTTGAGTATCTCGGTGCGCCGCGGTTATCTTTCCTCATTAGCGAGTGCCGCCATGTCGGTACTAGGCTCCTTTTCTTCCATTGCCTTGTTATGGCTTGGTGCCATGCAGGTACTGAACGGTTCGATGAGCGTAGGGACTATGCTGGCATTGAACACGTTAGCTGGTAGCTTCTTAGGTCCACTCTCTTCGCTGGTTGGGAGAGCACAGCAAGTACAACTTGTACAGGCCAATCTGGAACGCTTAACCGATATCACCGCAGCCGAACCGGAGCAACATCAGCAGGCCGTACAATCGCCACCGAAGTTGACTGGGCATGTTCAACTAGAAAATGTCGGTTTTCGTTATAGCTCTGATGGCCCGGAAGTACTACGTTCTATCAATCTGACGATCAGATCCGGACAGAAGATTGCCATTGTTGGGCGTACTGGTTCGGGCAAAAGCACGCTGGGTAGATTATTGCTGGGGCTCTCTCTTCCAACGAGTGGGACCATCAGCTACGATGGCATCCCATTACAGCGCATGAGATGCCAGGAAGTCCGGCGGCAATTTGGGGTAGTGATGCAGGATACCGTGATTTTCAGTGGGACGATTCTCGAGAATCTGACACTCAACAATCCTACGATGAGTAGAGAGCAGGCAATGCATGCCGCCCAAATCGCTGCTATTCACGAAGACATTATGAGAATGCCTATGGGCTATGACACGTTTGTTGGCGAAGGTGGCAGCGCGTTATCTGGTGGTCAGCGACAACGTATGGCCATTGCTCGTGCCGTAGCGCATAACCCTGTTATGTTGTTGCTGGATGAGGCTACTAGTAGCCTGGATGTGATCACCGAGCAGCGTGTAGCGGAACACCTGGAATCTTTTGCCTGCACCCAGATTATTATTGCCCATCGCCTGAGTACGATTCGCAAAGCTGATGTTATTCTAGTGCTCGACGAGGGAACGATTGTGGAGCAGGGCACGCATGACCAATTGTTGCACAGCAACGGCTACTACAGCAAGCTCATTCAGCAGCAATTGATGGAGCGAAGGCGCAGTAGATCTAACCTGTCTCGTGTGAACTTGGAACAACTCACGTCGTAGCTACATAAACATTTGGTTTTTTTGATTTTGAGACACTATATACTGATACCATGTGATCCTGTTAAAAACTGAAAAGATGAGTATCGTACAAAATTACCCTAATTGCCACAATTCTTGTGGTATAGGGTAATTTATTTGGAATGCGATATTTAATAAATCTATCTTGATGTTGTATTTCGGACACCGTAGATGAAGAGTTTTTGTAACATGCAAAAGAGAAAGGAAATGTTCACATGAGCAACGTTGTACGTACTTGGGAAGATGAAGCTAATACCGCAGGAGAGATCGAGCTAACCGATGCGCAGCTTGCAGCAGTCGTAGGAGCATGGGACGGCAATTCCTACTCCAGTTACCAGCCCAGTTACTACCCCAGCTACCAGTCCAGTTACCACCCCGATTGCGAAGGCAAGAAGTATCATAAAGAATTTGAGAAGAAAGTCAAGGTATGCATAGAATTTGAGTATGAGGAAGAGTGCAAGAAGGAGGGGGAATACAAGAAGTATTGGAATTAGTAGAGCCTTTCCGGGCTTAGCTTTGAAAACAAAGATGGGTAGGGTGCTTGCTCAGTATCCTACCCAGTTTGCACCAATTTAAGAGTTCGATACCCAATTGCTCCCTTACTCGAGGAGTTGGGCGGAATTGGAATGATTTTATCCCCATTAAATCGAAGTAGTCCATATCATCGATTGATGGGAAGGGCGGGTGCGCTCAATCGAGCCCCTACCGATGGCGATAAATCGCGTTGAGCACGATTAGTACCTGAGTAATCACATCCCTTCAATAGTTTTTGCTCTCTGCCCCTATTCTACCGAGCGCAAATTTCATATACTGATAAATATGCGATTTTGTAGATTGTGGGGCTATGTATACTGTTACTAGGTGATCCGGTTAGAAACTGAAAAGAAAAATGTTGTATGAGAATTACTCTAAACAATCTAGTTTAAGTAGAGAGTAATTCTTTAAGTGAGCAACATTAGATAATAGGCTTGATGTTGTATTGCGGACACCGTAGATGAACAGTTTTTGTACGATGAACAAGAGAAAGGAAATGTTCAAATGAACACTATTGTACGTGAAATGAATCCTACAGAGGAAATTGAGCTGACGGATAGCCAGCTTTCGGCTGTCTATGGAGCATATGATGACGAATCGCAGTCACAAGCGGTGTGTCAAGCGGGTGTAGAATATCAACCACATGTTGTATATCAACCACATGTTGTATATCAACCGAAACTGGTATGGGAAGCGAAACCTGTCTACAATTATCAAGATTCGTGCGATAGCACAATTATTCACAAAAAAGTTATCACAGTCTTCGAGAAGGACTATTGTATCCAGAAGAACTACCAGCTGTGCTAGGTGTGTAGGTTAGCCTTCAATATGAAGAGGGGTAGGGTGCTGCTGAGTACCCTGCCCTCTTCTGCATATGTGTTCCCATCCGCCAAAGCAATCCCACTCGGCTCCTTCTCATCATGAGATGGCTTTTTCCCATTCCTTTATGCTATCTAATAGAGCCTCTTTTTATGCTCTCCCTTCCGTTCCCTTCTCTTCAGCTAATGTGTATGAGTTCATTATTATGAGGCTCCTTCAATGACGTTTGTTCTTACTCTTAGAGTTGAACAAGATATTATCTTTATAAGTAGATAAATATTTGATTTTTTGATTTTGAGAAATAAATATAATGTGTTTAGGTGATCCGGTTAAATATTAAAAAGTATATGTTGTACTAAAAGGCCGCTAAAATAAAAAAAGTGGATAAAACTTAGGGTGCAGCATGTGAGCCATAAACCTTGACGTTGTGTTCGGACACCATAAATCAACACTTATTGTAAAGTGAACAAAAGAAAGGGAATGTTCAGATGAGCAATCTTGCACGAGCTTGGAAAGATGAAGCCTATCGCCAGAGTCTCTCTGTAGAGGAGCGGGCCGCATTACCTGCCAATCCTGTAGGAGAAATCGAGTTGACGGAAGTAGAACTGGAGGCTATCTCTGGAGCGTATTGGGGAGGGGGTTACAGTCGGCCTTCCAACGTTGATGAAGCAGAGGTGATACAAAGGAATGTATTTGCCACAAATGGGTCTAACACCATCTCGCCAATGGCGACAGGTCTCGGTACTGTAACTATTAACCAGACTGGTAATACCTGCAACGATGACTTCAACGCCTCCGCCAGTGTTTCTGATTTTGATAGTAGCTTTTAAGGGAGGTAGAACCGCACAAGATATTGTTGGCGAAATCCGAAAACACACTCGCGTTGAGTGTGAACATTTCCTTAATCCCGAGCTTGGACAACCAATTCGCCAACAATATCACTAACTGGTGGAGGCAGAGTCATTTGAACTCAATTCGGGCAATTTTTTGATCTCGACCACCAGATAAGGTACCGCCACATTAAACGGTGAAGGCAGTCATTTGAGTTCAATTTGGCTAAGTTTTTGAGCTCAACCACCAGATAATGTGGCTATACCTCCTCATTCATACCTGATACATTTGTAAGCGTTGCCTTTTTTCCATTCCTTCATGAGGTCTAAGAGGTCTAACGAAGCTCCTTTTTGTCATCTCTTTTTCCTAATTAATGTTGTATGGCTTGTAATGGCGAGACCTCTTCATTTATTCTCTCTTGAAATTGTACAAGCTATTACCATTATAAGCAGATAAATATTCAAGTATTTGATTTTGAGGAATAAATATAATGTGTGTAGGTGATCCGGTTAGATATTGAAAAGGAAGATGTTGTACTAAAGGATCATTTGGGAGATATAGTAAGCTACCTACTTGGAGGTACAACATTTAATAATAAAACCTTGATACTGTATTTCGGACACCGTAGATCAACACTTATTGTAAAGTGAACAAAAGAAAGGAAATATTCACATGAGCAACCTTGCACGAGCTTGGAAAGATGAAGCCTATCGCCAGAGCCTCTCTGTAGAAGAGCAGGCCAAGTTGCCTGCCAATCCCGTTGGCGAGATCGAGTTGACGGAGGCAGAGTTGGATGCCATCTCTGGAGCGCATTGGGGAGGGAGATACAATCAGCCCTCCGAGACCGATCAAGCGCTGATATCACAAAGAAATGCATTTGCCACGAATGGGTTTAACAACGTTAACGCGGTACCAACAGGTCTTGGCACTCTAACTATTAACCAGACTGGTAACACCTGCAACGATGACTTCGATCCTTCTGCGAGTGCTTTTAGTTTTGATGGTAGTGGCTTTTAAGGGATGATCAGGAAAGAAATCTACCAGATTGGATGTTAAGGCCGATGTATGAGTTTTGGCTTCCTCATTCATGTCTGGTGCATTTGTAAGCATTGCCTTGAAAATGATGAGGGATAAGGAGCCTGTAAGTAGCCTATCTCTCATCGTTTATGTAGAAGCTCATGTTTGTGAGGCTCCCCCAATGATGTTTGCTCCCTCTTTGCATTGTGCAAAACGCAAACCTCATATACTGAAGTTGTTGTAGTATGAACAAGAGAAAGGATGTGTTCACATGAACAACATTGTCCGTGCTTGGAAAGATGAAACCTATCGCCAGAGCCTTTCGGCAAAGGAACAGGCTATGCTGCCGACCAATCCTGCTGGCGAGATCGAGTTGACGGAGGCAGATCTAGAGGCTATCTCTGGGGGAATCTGTGATTTTCGCAATCCTCACAGCCAGACCGAGGACAACAGAGCAGCGACGACACAGAAGGCAGCATTTGCTACTAATGGGCCTATAACAATAACTCCCCCTCCCTCTCTAGTAACCTTAAACCTTGTACCTACCGTTACTCAGACTGGCAATACCTGCAGCGATGACTTCAATCCTGCTACCAGCGTGGGTGCTTGGGATAATACTGACTAATAGGGTTGTCAGGAAATAAAGATGCCAGAATGGATGATGAAACCAGTGTATAAGTCTTGGTTTCCTCGATCATGCTGGTACTATGATTTTGTGACGAATTCTATGCATTGCCTGAAAAGGATGAGGGGTTAAGGAGTGTGTGAGTATCCTATCCCCTCCTCACCTCCTCGCTAACAAAGAAGCCCATGTCTGTGAAACCCCTTTGGCTGGAGCAGAAGATTACCAGTTGTTGTAGTATGAACAAGAGAAAGGATGTGTTCACATGAACAACATTGTCCGTGCTTGGAAAGATGAAGCCTATCGCCAGAGCCTCTCTGTAGAGGAGCAGGCCATGTTGCCTGCCAATCCCGCTGGCGAAATCGAGTTGACGGAGGCAGATCTAGAGGCTATCTCTGGGGCATCTAGTAGCAATGATTCCAACTTGATCAAAGAGAATCTACCTCAAAACACTACATATAATCCCTTTGCGCTAACTCCATTGTGCAGACCAACCAGTCACCTGACATCTGACCTTTGGCGTTTAGACTAATTTGGCCTTGAGCAGTCTGTAGACGGGGTTTTACACCTCTTCATTGAGAACAGGGCTTCAAGTAGCTTCCCATCTGGCCTCATAAGAATATAGTCTAAACAGCAATCTAGTCTGGCACATTTCCTCTAAGCAATGCCTTGAAGAGGATGAGGGAGAGGGAGCTTCTGGGTTCCTCCTCCTCATCTTTTAGGCAGAAGCTCATTAGGAAAGGTGCAAATGAATAAGATAGTATCAGAATTGCTTGCCCATGTATCACAGCACCAGCAGTATGCTAGCTGGTATCGTGCGATGACGCTCACGGAGCGTGCTGCATTGTTAAGGGAACATCCCTCAATGCAATCTCCTGCTCCTGTCGGAGACGAAGGAGCCCGACAACGGCTCCAGCGTTGGAAAGAACAAGTCCCCTTCAATAAGGAGGATTATTTTGCGCAGCGACTGGCTCTAGATGGGCTGACTGAAGACGATCTCCTGGGATTGCTTGCAGAGTCGTCAGAAGCACTTCAAACCCGTGTCTCTTCTCCTCCTTCATGGCTACAGGCACTGATAAACGCTTTTGAAGCGTCGCAGTCAGAGTTTGGATGGTTATTCCTACAAACGGGCGATGGCCTAAATGCAGCGGCATATCTTGCCACGCTGAAACCTTTGATCAAGGACTCTCTTACGCGTCTGCAAACCAGTTTGCAGACGCTGTCACAAAAATATCCGCATCTTCCCTTTGATCTGGCCGCAATGATACCGCTGCTTGTTCAACATCTACCAGCTCGTCTTCTTCCTGGGTTATTTAAAACCTATGTGCTTGAACTCAATGTTGCACGCGTGGAGGGGCGTTTGCAGGGTGAGACACCAGAGGAACGCTTTCAGTATTTCTTACAGCAGCTATCGCAGCCGCAGGGCATTCTCTCCTTACTGGAGGAGTATTCCGTGCTAGCACGCAGGCTGGTAGAAATGCTTGAACAGTGGGTAACCTGCTCACTGGAATTGGTAGAGCGCCTCTGTGCTGACTGGGAGGAGATTTGCATAACCTTTCCCCAGGCGTGCATGGCGGGTAAGCTGATTGAGGTACAGCCAGGCAAAGGCGACTTCCATCGCAAAGGTCACAGCGTCACGATTTTAATCTGGAGTTCTGGCTTCCGTCTGGTGTATAAACCCAGATCGATGGCTATTGATGTCCATTTTCAGGACTTCCTCTCCTGGTTGAATGTCCAGGGATATCGTCCAGCGTTTCGTATCTGCCGGGTTATCAACAGGGAAATATATGGCTGGGCTGAGTTCATACAAGCTGGCCCCTGTACTTCTAAGGAAGAGATCGAGCGTTTTTACCAGCGCCAGGGTGGCTATCTCGCCTTGCTCTATGCTCTGGAGGCTTCAGATTTTCACGCAGAGAATTTGGTCGCTGCGGGTGAGCACCCCGTTTTGATAGACCTTGAAGGCCTGTTTCAGCCACGTGAGAGTGAACAGCCCGCACTCAAGCGAAGCAATCCGGCAGTGCAAACAATCAATCATTCTGTCTTGCGTATTGGTTTACTGCCTCAACGAGTGGGAT